>MDSZ01186788.1_pt1 | contig 106819 bp, 98 predicted proteins | sample 811201 | NCBI WGS metagenome assembly MDSZ01 (sample SAMN05326647, study PRJNA326480) | marine metagenome | isolation source: seawater | place: Indian Ocean: North | collected 2010
GCCCCCAACCTGACGAACCTCTCATCCTGCTCATCTCCGCGCCTGCGGCGCGGAGGGGTTTTCGCACGTCCAGACACTTGAAAAAGGACATGGAAGGGCTCCGCCCTCGCGCGGGCCAGGGTGAAGCGGCTGCGCCGCCGGATCGGCCGGTCTCCCCGGCCTTCCGCGCCGGCGACGGGAGCGATGACTGCGATCGGTGCGAGGCTTGTGCAGGCCGGGCGATCCCCCTCCGGCCGATCCGCCCTGGCCCTTGCTACCCCGGTCTCGCCGACGGGCAGGGTTTCAGGCGCGCGTGTCGCGTGCCTGCAACCCTTGCCCAAAGGAGGCAGACATGACTGCTCAATCCACCCAAGCCCGTATCCCTGCGGCGGCTGTCGCCGCCGCGACCGGAGCGGTTCAGGAGCCGGTGCACGGCGCGGAGATCGTGGTTCCGCTGAACCGGTTGAAGGCGTCCCCAAGGAACGCCCGGAAGGTGCCGCACAGCGCGGCGACCATCGAGGCGTTCGCCGCCTCCATCAAGGTCAAGGGGGTGTTGCAGCCGCCCGTGGTCGAGATCGAGCGCGGCGAGGACGGGACCGCCACCGGGAACTATCTCGTGACCATCGGCGAAGGGCGCCGTCAGGGCTTGCGGCTCTTGGCCAAGCGCAAGCAGATCAAGCGGACCCATCCGGTCAAGGTGGTCGTCGATACCGAGAACGACGCCCATGAGATCAGCCTCGACGAGAACACCACCCGCGAGGCCATGCATCCCGCCGACCAGTTCGAAGCCTTCAAGCGCCTCGCCGACGAGAAGGGCTATGGCGCCGAGGAGATCGGCGCCCGGTTCGGGGTGACGGCGACCGTGGTGCGCCAGCGTCTGCGGCTGGGCGCGGCGGCGCCGGAGCTGATGACGGCGTATCGGGACGGGGCGCTGGCCTTGGACCAGCTGATGGCCTTCTGCGTCAGCGCCGATCAGGACCGGCAGCGGCAGGTGTTCGAGCAGTTGGGCGAGTACCGTCCCGTTCACGCCATTCGCCGGGCCATGACCGAGGCCAAGGTGCGGGCCGACGACCGCCGGGCCGTCTTCATCGGCGTCGAGGCGTATGAGGCCGAAGGCGGGACAGTGCTGCGCGATCTGTTCACCGAGGACGGCGGCGGCTGGCTGGAGGACCCGGCCCTTCTGGACCGGATGGTCAGCGACAAGCTGGCCGCGCTCGCCGAGGAGGCGCGCGGGCGCGAGGGCTGGAAATGGGCTCAGGCCGTGTCTGAATATGCCGAGGTCAGCGCCCTGGGCCGGGTCTATCCGGCGCAGGTCGGGCGCAGCGACGCGGACGCCGCCGAGATCGCCAACCTGTCGGAGGAGTATGACGGCATCGTCTCCGAAGCCGGGCCGGAAGGGCTGACGCCCGAGGCCGACGCCCGTCTCGAGGAGATCGACGCGGCCCTGCAAGCCTTCGGCCCGGACTTCGACTATCCCGCCGAGGTCAAGGCGCGCGCCGGGGTCATGGTCCTGTTGGGCCATGACGGACTGGCCCGGTTCGAGCGCGGTCTGGTGCGGGCCGAGGACGTGGTCCAAGAGCGGCGACCCGATCCCGAAGCGCCCGAGAGCTGGTCCGAGGACGGCGACCGGGAAGGGGAGGCCCAGCCCGCTCCCGAAGCGGAGGCCGACGAAGGGCTGGCGCCCCTCTCGGAACGGCTGGTGATCGACCTCACCGCCCATCGGACGATGGGGCTGCGCGACGCTGTTCAGGCCGACGAAAACATCGCCCTGACGATGGTGGTTCACGCGCTCGCCCTGCAGGTCTTCTATCCGGCATGGGGGACGTGGACGCCCCTGCAATTGCGGTTGAGCGTCACCGGTCTGGACCGGCTGGCCCCCGGCGTCGGCGACAGCCCCGCCGGGCGGCGGGTGGCCGACCGGCTGGAGGCATGGGGCGCCCGTCTGCCGGAAGAGGCGCGGGACCTCTGGGCCGTTCTGATGACCCTGCCGCCGTCCGAGCTTCTGGACCTGATGGCCTGCTGCGCGGGCGTCGGTGTCTACGCTGTGCGCGATCCGCACGACCGCAAGCCGGACGCCTTGGCCCACGCCGAGGTTCTGGCGACCGTCACCGGTCTGGACATGACCGGGACGTGGACGGCGACCGCCGCCAGCTATTTCTCGCGGGTGTCCAAGGCGCGGGTGCTGGAAGCGGTGACCGAGGCGACCACGCCCGAAGAGGCCGGGCGGATCGCCGGGTTCAAGAAGGGCGACATGGCCGAGGCCGCCGAGCGGCTGGTCGAGGGCAAGGGCTGGCTTCCGACCGTCCTGAGAACCGCTCCGGCGGCCGATCCGGACGCGCCGGAGCCCGAAGGCGAAGAGACCGAGCCGCCCGCCTCCGACGATGACGCCTATCGGTTCGCCGCCGAATAGACCGTATCAGGACCGGAAAACTCGCCGCGCGCCCTTCGGGGGCGCGCGGCCTTTTTCTGTCTGGCGACCCTCGACGGTCTCGCAGGAGGCGTCTTGAGGCTTTGGCTCGCAAGCCGAAGCATCGCCGAGAGCGCGGAGTAGCAGGCCCCGACGGCTCGCGGCCTCTTCGATTGGTTGGACGGCGAGCGTCTTAGGTGAAACGCCCTGACAGTAATGCGCTTCCCTTGACCGTTGCCGGAGCGTCGCGCAACGATCATCAGTTCACACCTTGAGGCTTGGACGCTCGGGCGCGACTTCGCAGACCGTTTGGTCTGGCGGCGGCACGACAGGATAAGGGGTGAAGACCTCGCGGGAGCCTCAGATGGCGCAAAGACGGGCAGGACGCCCGAGTCTTCAGGAAGCTGCGGCGCTTGAGTCCCTGGTGCTGGACCGCGCCATGGACACGCTGAGATCCGCCGGCTTCGCGACCATCTCGATCGACCGGCTCGCGGCGGAGATCGGCGTCGCCAAACAGACCCTCTACCGGCGATTTGCGAGCAAGGAGGCGCTGCTCGACGCCGTGGTGGAGCGTGAACTGGCCCGGATGCAGGCAGCGATCCTCCCCGGTCGCGCCGAAGGCGAGGCGCTCGAGAAGCTCAAGGTGTTCGCCCACCATTATTTCACGGTCGCCGTTCGGCCCGAGAACGCCCACTTCGCCGCCTATCTGAACACGGCGGCCCTGACCAATCCCAAACTCCAGGGCCGCCAGAAGCGCTGGCACGATCTGAGCATGTCGGCCTTCGAGAACCTGATCGTTCGCGCCCAGGACGCGGGCCGGCTGCGATCCGGCGATCCCCGCGCGCTGGCCCATCTGCTGCTCGATCTGATCAACGGCGCCCCCTATCGTCTCCAGCAGAGCCTGGGCTCGCGGACAGCCCTCGACGGGCGCAAGTCCACGGATTGGTTCGACGACCGGTTCGAAGCCTTCACCCGCCTGTGCGGGGTCTGACCTCGAGCCGGTCGTGACGTCAGGGGGCGGCTGTCAGTCCGGGTCGCGCTTCGTCACATCGGCCGCGTCGCGGGGGATTTCGTCCTCCATCGAAGGGTCGAGGAAGACGAGTTCGGCGCGGAAGGATTCGCTGGTGCTGGTCAAAGGCGTCAGTGCGCCGCCCGCCTCAAGCGCGTCGGCGGCTTCAGCCCAGGCTTCAGGGGTGGACTCGGCCAACAGGACCCGCGGATAGGCGGCGAACACGCCGCGCCCCGCGGACGCCCCGCTGGTCTGGAAACAGCCGCCATAGGCGCGCGTGTCCTGGTGGGCGAGCCAGGCGACAAACGCCGACACGGCCGCCGGCGGGAGCTTTTCTCTCAGCACCTTCTTGATGGCGGGATTGTCGAAGGCGTCCTCCGTCATCGGCGTCCAGGCCGATGGCTGGACGGTGGTGACCTGAACGCCGACGTCCCGGCCCTCGATAGCGAGGGCGTTGCCCAGCCCCCAGATGGCCGCCTTCGCCGCGCCATAGGCCGAGAACTGCGGCGCGCCGAGCATGGCGCTGGACGAGATGTTGATGAGGCGTCCGCTGCCCGAGGCGATCAGATGCGGGAAGGCGTGACGCGAGACTTCGACCGCGCCCCGGAAATGGGTGTCGAACACATGCCACCAGGCCTCCGGTTCGGTCTCCCAGAAGCGTCCGAACCGGGAGATGCCGGCGTTGTTGATGACGACATCCAGACGGCCGAAGGCGTCGATCGCTGTTTCGACGAGCGCGGCGGCCCCCGTGATGATGTCGTGGGTGTCGGCGACCGCTTCGCCTCCCGCCTCGACGATCATCCGGGCGACGGTCTCGGCCTTTTCGCCGGCGATGTCGTTGACGACCACCCTGGCGCCGCGTTGGGCGAGAAGGAGCGCGTGCTCCCGCCCCATGCCCGACCCCGCTCCGGTGATGAGAGCGACGCGGCCTTCGAAATCGAGATGACTCATGACTAACCTTTGCGATGCGTCGTCCGCACGCCTCATGGGGACGGAGCGACCATTAACGAGACTGAACAGTCTAATTAATGCGTACGATCAGCCCGCCGTTCCACGCGGCGGGAGGCCGCACCGCATCGACGCTGCCCGGTCCGGACGACGGCTGGCCGCCGGCCGGACCGGGGGCGGTCAATGGGCCTCGGGGACGAGGACGATCTTGCCGTTCAGGCCGCCGACCTCCATCAGGCGATGGGCCTCCCGGACATCCTCCAGCGGCAGGCGTCGGGCCACCGGCATGACGCGACCGAGGCGGTCGAGATCGGTGAAGAAGCGCTCCAGACGCTCACCGTCAAAGGTGACGACATAGGGGCTGTAAGACTGTGTGGACCCGATAGGCGGATTGGGGCCCGGGACAGCGATCGAGACGACCTTTCCTTCCGGTTTGACATACATGAACAGGCCTTCGGTCGTTTCCCCGCCAATGGTGTCGGCGATGGCGTCGAGGAGCCCCATGGTCTCCAGACTGGACTGGTCTTCGAGAACGACGACACTGGCGACCGGCAGGTCAGCGACGGCGGTGACGCCGGACGCACGGACGCCCGCGAACACGATGGCGCCGGCGTCCAGGGCCGCGAACACCGCAGCCCGGCCGGTGGAGCCGCTGGCGCCCGTGACCAGGATCCGGTCGCCCGGCTTCGGCCGGATCGCTCTCTCGATCAGTTGCGTGCCGGTCAGCGCCCCGGTCGGCGCCGCTGCGGCGTCGATCAGGTCGAGATTGTCTGGTACTTTCACGAGGGCGGCTTCATAGACGTTGGCCCGCTCCGCATACGCGCCGCCCTGGGCCGGATCGACAAGCCCGGCGACCCGATCGCCGATCTGCAGTTTGGCGACTCCTTCGCCGACCGCCTCCACCACGCCGGCGAGGTCATTGCCGAGCTGGGCAGGAAACGCGAGGTTGAACCAATCCCTCAGAAGGCCCTTGCGCGTCTTGATGTCCACGGGATTGACCGCCGCTCCGGCGACGCGAACGCGCACCTGGCCGGGACCAGGGGGCGGGAGATCGACCGTGTCGATCGAGAGGGTGTCGAGGTCTCCGTAGTCGGAGAGGAGCGCCACTTTCGTCTGGGGCATCGCGATATCCTTACATGAGCGTGTTCCGCATTCCCGCCGTGGGTCGGGGCGTTCGCTAACTATCGACTTACAGTGTAAGAGTGGCGATAGGCAATGGCTCTTGTGATCGAAGGAAGTCGATGTGGCCGACAGGCAGCTCTCCCGTCCCGTCATCGTTACAGAGGCTTTGCGGCTGCTGGAGGAGGTGGGACTCGAGGACCTCAGCCTTCGCAAGGTAGCGGCAAGCCTGGGGGTCAAGGCGCCGTCGCTCTACTGGCACATCGCCGATAAGGATGATCTGCGCGCAGCGATGGGCGAGCGTCTGTTGCGCGACTGTCTGGGCTCAATCCCGCCCTCCGAGGATTGGCAATCCTGGTTGCGGGCCTTCGGGCTCGCCATATGGCGCGCGCAGGAGACGACCCGTGACGCGGGGGCGCTGCTGATGAGCGCCCGGTCCGTCAAGCACGCGTTCCAGGGCACGGCCACCGAGATCGTCTCGGTGCTGGGCCGCTTCGGACTCGACGAGGTCACGGCCACCCGAATGCACTGGTCGGTGCAGGCGCTGGTGACGGGCTGGGCCGTGTTCGGTGACGCCGAGGACTGCGAGCATTCCGCTCAGGTGTCGGAGGCGGCCCTGGACAGTCTCGATGTCCTCATCCTGGGATGGGCGACGCGGCAGGCGGCCTGAGGCTGGTGGTGACTGTGTCTGAAGATCGGACCGTCGCTTCACGATCTCGCCGGTTCTCGTGGCGGCGCAGGGCGCAGGCGCGCGGGACGGGAGACTGCGCGACGCGCGCGATCACGCCCAGTCCGTCAGGAGAGAGTTCGCGATGAGCGACACGTTTCAGATTGTCCACGAGACGTTCGATGAGCCCGACGTGGTCCCCATCACCGAAGCCGACTTCATCGAGGTCCAGGAGGCTCTACGGCGGCTCGCGCTCGTCATGCAGGTCGAAGAGACGTTCGATGTCGCGGTGAGCAACTACGCGGACTTCGAAAGAGCCGTGGCCGGGATACTGATCTCGCGTGAGACGCGCCGCGACTTCTCGGGCGTGCGATGGCATTCCACCCGTCGGGAGATGAGCCGCGCAATAAGCAATCTGCTTAGCAGCGTGCGAACCTTCCAGCACGTGGCGGAGAGCGCGGTGAGCGCGATCTACGGGCCGGTCGTTCTCGATGAACACCAGCAATTCAAGCGCAGGCTTTACGACGGGAGCTTCGCCTATCGGGTGATGGAGAAGCTTCGTAATCACGCGCAGCACCAGGGTCTGGCGGTCAACAGCCAGACCTATAGCAGCCGGTGGATCGACCTGCCCGAGCAAAAGGGCCGGCAGAGAGTACAGGCGTTTCGCCCCGAGCTCGACCTGCGCGAGTTCGCCGGATTCCCGAAATGGAAGGGCATCGTCGCTGAGTTCAGCGCGATGCGGGACGCGGAGCCGACGACGCCTGAACGGCTCGATCTGCACAAGCTTGTCCGAAGGTACATGACCGAGCAGAGCGCGATCATCTCCGAGCTCCGTCAGCGCTGGGCCGACGACCTGGACCAATGGGACAGGACAGTCACCGTTCGTCGCGATCTGATTCCGGGTCGGATCGGCGAGCAGGCGATCACCGAGACTGTGGCCGTCCAGCTCCGCGGCGATGCTCGCATCAAGACGCTCTATGTGTCCCGGACCCTGATTGGCGACATTCGTCATCTGGAGCAGGACAATGCGCCGCTGCTCAACCTCGACAAGCTTGAGATGCGACTATGACTGACTTGCTGTATCCGACCAGATCGCGGAGACTCGCGGAGTGAAGAAGAACCTCGATCATCTGCCGCTGCCCAAGCAGTCCGAACTGCGTCACGTCGTCGATGTGATCCGCGACTCCTTCGAGGAAGCGATCTCGACGCGTCGCGCCGAGCGGTTGAAGAACGGCAGGATCCTCAAGATCATCCTCTACGGATCGTATGCCCGCGGCGACTGGGTCCATGATCCGGTGGGCCGGTATTTCTCGGACTTCGATCTTCTGGTCATCGTCGATCATGAAGATCTGACAGACGGCGAGTTCTGGTACGACGCCAACAATCGGACCATGCCGGGCGAAGGGGAAATCCGTACGCCTGTCAGCATCATTGTTCACAGCCTGGACGACGTGAACGAGCAGCTGGATCGCGGTCGGTACTTCTTCGCGGACATTCTCCGCGACGGCGTCATTCTTTACGACACGCCCGGCGCCAAGCTGCACAAGCCTGCGTCGATCAAGGCCAAGGCTGCCCTGGTCGAGGCGGAGAAGTATTTCGCGAAATGGACGTCGAGTTCTGCGAGCTTCGCACGCGGTGCCAAATTCTACATGGGGGATGGTGCGGATCCGAACCTCGCCGCCTTCAGCCTGCATCAGTCAGCGGAGCACCTGTACCACTGCATCCTTCTTGTTGTGACGCTGTACAGCGGCAAGGCTCACAACCTCGCCTTCCTGCGCAAGAAGGCTGAGGCCATTGATGCCCGTCTGGCCGAGGCTTGGCCGCGCGAGACCAAGTTCGAACGCCGCTGCTTCGAGCTGCTGCGCGAAGCCTATGTGAAGGCCCGCTATTCGGATTTCTACACGATCACCAATGAGGAACTCGTGTGGCTGACGGAACGGGTTGAGGTGCTGCGCGGGCTGACGGAAGTCGTCTGTCAGGAGCGCCTGACGCAGCTGCGTGAAGAGGCTAGCTCCGAGGGTGAGTGAACTGACGCCGGGCCAACGCGGCGTCGCAATCCAGATTGCGGACGCCGCTCTGCCGGACGCCGGGCGTCGCCGCTACATGAGCAAGGCAGACGACTTTGATGCCCGTGTGAATAGCCTTGAGATCGAGATCCTCCCCGACTGGGAGCCTCATATCATCGAGCAGTGGGAGACGATCAAGGCGAGCATCCGCTTGGGATTGATCGCCGAGTTCGGGAGCCATGCGGCCGACCGTAAAGAGGAGAACTTCATCGCCATCGGGCAGCTATCGATGTCGATCATCTCCTACCACAACGCGCTACATCGACAGGTCCGCAATGCGTTCGTGATGGGCGCCTACTACCCAGCGCTCGTTGGTGCCTGCGCGCTGGGCGAGCGGGTCTTGAACCATCTGATTCTGGATCTGCGCGAGTTCTACGTTACGACGCCGGAGTACCGGAAGGTTGCCCGCAAACAGTCCTTCGACAACTGGACCATCGCGATCGATGCCCTGGAAGCGTGGGGCGTCCTTCTTCCCGAGGCGGTCGAACGCTTTCGCGCTCTGGCAAAACTCAGAAACCGGTCGATCCACTTCGACCCTGGAACCTACGGGCGGCTGCGAGACGATGCTCTCGCAGCCGTGATTGCAATCCGCGACATTCTGGATTTGCAGTTTTCGACGTTCGCCGTCCGACCCTGGTTTATTCCAGAAGCTGCAGGCACCTGCTTCATCGCGAAGAGCTACGAGACCGACCCCTTCGTTCGAACCTATTTTATCCCGAACTGCTTCTTCGTCGGGCCTCATCATCTGATCCAGACCCTGGAACCCGAGATGGTGGTTGCCGACAAGGACGACTACGGGGCTGGATCCTGGACCGACACGGAGTTCCAGACCCTCTACAAAACACGGCAACCAGCCGACCTCGTTCAGGTCCCCGAAGCCGGCCGGCACTGAAACGCCTAGCGGATGGGGGCGCGGGCATCTCGCCCGGCTGATCGGCGTGGGGCATGAGTGCAGTGTCGTGCCTGACCCGTCGCTCCGCCAGCCGGACCTTTCACCGGTGGGCGGTCCACATCGTTCATCGGAAATCGCGCGTCCGTACTCTGATCGCCTCAAGCGAGAGGTCGGGAATGTAGATGTCGCGGACCTTTGGGGTGCGGGCATCCGGGGCGCTGCCGCGGTAGACTTCGTCACCGCGACCATGGGGGAGGGGGAAGTGGTCCCGCTGGCCCAGTGAGGCCAGAAGGTCGGAACCGTCGTGCAGGCGTGTCGCCACGATATGGATGACGTCGCCCTCGCGCTCGACCTTCCCGTCCACGACCAGAAGGCTGGCGCTCAGCACGATCCGGCGCTGCTGTTCGTAGAGGCTGGGCCAGATGACCAGATTGGCAACGCCGGTTTCATCCTCGATGGTGATGAACATCACGCCCTTGGCCGAGCCGGGCTTCTGCCGAACCAGCACCAGGCCCGCCACGCGGGTCAGGCGGCGGTTCCGCATCGTCGAGGCGTCGGCGCAGGTCATGACATGGCGCGACTGGAGCGTGTCGCGAAGGAAGGCGACCGGATGCTCGCGCAACGTCAGGCCCACATGGCTGTAGTCCTCGACCACCTCCTGGCCCGCCGGCATTACAGGCAGGGTCGCATCTGCCTCCGAGACCTCAGGCGTTGTCGCGCCATCATCCTGGACGACGGCGAACAAGGGCAGGGGATCATCGCGCAGGGCCTTGATCGCCCATAGCGCCTCGCGTCTTTGCAGGCCCAGCGACGGCAGGAAGGCGTCCGCCTCTGCGAGACGGGTGAGGGCGCCGACCGGCGTCGAGGATCGCCGCCAGACATCCTCGACGCTGGCGAAGGCGGCGGCCTGCCGGTGAACGACGAGGCGTCCGGCGTCGGCATTCGCCAGGCCGCGCACCATGCGCAGGCCGAGACGAACAGCGAACCGCTCCTCACGGTCGGTCGGCTCCAGAGTGCAGTCCCAGCGGCTGGCGTTGACGCAGACCGGGCGGATCTCGACGCCGTGCTCACGGGCGTCGCGAACGATCTGGGCTGGGGCGTAAAACCCCATGGGTTGGGCGTTCAGCAGAGCGGCGCAGAAGACGTCCGGGTGATGGCATTTGAGCCAGGACGAGGCGTAGGCGATCAGGGCGAAGGACGCGGCATGGCTCTCGGGGAAGCCGTAGGAGCCGAAGCCCTCCAGCTGGCTGAAGGTCTTTTCGGCGAACGCGGCGGTGTAGCCGCGCTCGACCATTCCCGAGACCAGCTTGTCCTTGAAGTGGCTGACGCCGCCGGTGAACTTGAAGGTGGCCATAGCCCGGCGCAGCTGATCGGCCTCAGAGGCCGTGAACCCCGCGCATTCGATGGCGACGCGCATCGCCTGCTCCTGGAATAGGGGGACGCCGAGCGTCTTGCCCAGCACCCGCTCCAGCTCCGGCTTGGGATAATCGACCGGCTCCTTGCCTTCGCGTCGACGCAGATAGGGATGGACCATGTCCCCCTGGATCGGGCCGGGGCGAACGATCGCGACCTCGATGACGAGATCATAAAAGGTCCGGGGCTTGATCCGGGGCAGCATCGCCATCTGCGCCCGGCTCTCGATCTGGAAGACCCCCAGCGTGTCCGCCTTGCGGATCATCGCATAGGTCTTCGGATCCTCGGCCGGGATCGAGGCCAGATCGAGCCCGACGCCCTTGTGGTCGCGCAACAGGTCCAGACCGCGTCGCATGCAGCTCAGCATGCCGAGCGCCAGCACATCGACCTTCATGAACTTCAGGGCGTCGATGTCGTCCTTGTCCCATTCGATGACTTGGCGATCCTTCATCGCAGCCGGTTCGATGGGAACGAGATCGTCCAGGCGGTCATCCGTCAGGACGAAGCCGCCGGGGTGCTGGCTCAGGTGTCGCGGGAAGCCGATCAACTGGCGCGACAGGTCGAGCGCCAACCGCAGTCGGCGATCCTGAAGGTTGAGGTTCAGATCCTCGGCATGTCGATCCTCGACCCCCTCGCTGGAGTAGCTCCAGACCTGGGATGAGAGGGTCTTGATCAGATCTTCGGATAGTCCCAGCGCCTTACCGACATCGCGCAGGGCGCCGCGTGATCGATATCGGATCACGGTGGCGCAGAGCGCCGCCCGGTCGCGACCGTAGGTCTCATAGACCCACTGGATCACCTCCTCGCGCCGCTCGTGCTCGAAATCGACGTCGATGTCAGGCGGCTCCTTCCGCTCCTGACTGACAAAGCGCTCGAACAGCAGATCGTTTCGGCTGGGGTCTATCGAGGTGATTCCGAGAACGAAGCACACCGCAGAATTGGCGGCTGACCCCCGACCCTGACAAAGGATGTCGCGACCTCGAGCAAAGCGGACGATGGAGTTCACCGTCAGGAAGTAGGGGGCGTAACCCAGCGTCTCGATCAGGGTCAGCTCATGCTTGAGGCTGGCGCGGACCTTTTCCGGCACGCCGTCCGGATAGCGATCGGCCGCACCCTCCCAGGTCAGTTGGTCCAGCGCCTGTTGCGGCGTCTGGCCGGGGAGGGCGGCCTCCTTGGGGTATTGGTACGACAGTTCGTCCAGATTGAACCGGCACCGATCAGCGATCTCGATGGTGTTGCGCAGCGCATCGGGATAGCGGGCGAACAGCCGGTGCATTTCTTCGGCTCGCTTGAGATGGCGGTCGGCGGAGCGCTCCCGTCTGAAGCCGACATCGTCGATCGTGGAGCCCTCGCGGATGCAGGTCACAACGTCCTGGAGAATGCGGCGGTCAGGGTGGTGGAAGAGCACGTCGTTGGTCACGACAGTCTTCACCCCAAGCTCCGTGGCGAGCTCGGATAGCTGATGCAGTCGCATCTGGTCGCGAGGGCGGCGGCGGAGCGTCAGGGCGCAGTAGGCGTCCATGCCGAAGACTTCGGACAAAGCCGTGAGGCGTCGCCGACATTGGGCATCGGCGCGATCGGTCACGAGCACGGCGATCAGACCCTTGGCGTGGTCAGCCAGATCCGACCAGTCGAGATGACAGGCGCCCTTGCCGGCGCGCCCCTTGCCGAGGGTCAGAAGGCGACACAGGCGGCTGTAGGCGGCCCGATCCGTTGGGTAGGCGAGAATGGCGGTCTCGTCAGTCAGTTGGACCCGACAGCCGATGATGAGGCGAACGCCGGTAACCTTGGCGGCCTCATGGGCGCGCACGATACCGGCGACGCTGTTCAGGTCTGTGATCGCAAGGGCTGACAGACCGCAGACGGCCGCCTGAGCGAACAACTCGTCGCAGCCGCTCGCACCCCGAAGGAACGAGAAGTGGGAGGCGCACTGGAGCTCTGCGTATTGCATCGGGCGACGAACTGTTGCTGTTTTGTTCTATTATGTTTCGACGTCCTTCGTTGCAATCCACGGCCTGGAGGGGGCGCGCACACGCTCCGCGCGATCCTTGTCTTTGATAAAGCTGAACATCGCTCCATGATTGTGGTGATCCGGGAACGAGTCGCGAGGGCACCCAGACGTGAGCGCAACATCAGATGCAGGCGGCGTATCTGCGCGTCTGGGGTTCAAGTACCAGGACCATGTCGCGGCGATGTTTGTTCTGCAGATGGTCGCTGATCGCAGAATGGCCCAGGTGGAGTGTGAAACGAGCGATGATATCACGCTGGTGCATCGCCGCGCAGCGGGCTCTTTTCGCGAGTATGTTCAGGTCAAGAGTACGGACCGGGACAAAAAGTGGACGTTCACGGAGCTCACGGATCGAGACCCCTCGGCAAAGACACGGCCGACTTCAATCGTTGAAAAATCGCTTCTGACGGACACCGATGGAGACAATGCGCGCTTCCGGATTGTCACACGCCGGCCGGTGAACCAAACCGCTTCGGCGCTTCTGGATCCGGTCGATAAACGAGCAACCGACGGCCCCGTTGAAACCCTCGCAGCGAAGCTGCTGGCGAAACATAGCGGCACCAAGTCGGCGAGGGGCCATGATCTGGCGTACTGGGGCCGGAACGCGCAATGGGAAGTGTTGCCCGGCGTCGACCACGTCGAGTTGAAGAACCTTCAGGCGATCAACACGATGGCCGAGGTGGCGGGCGCCAATCCGACCAACTCGCACGTGAAGGCGATTTACAACGATCTGCTCGGGATCGTGGACGCCGCCGCCGTGGCGTCTCGCAAGACCCCCGAACAGAAGACGATCACGCGTGAGCAAGCTGTGGCTTGGTGGGATAAGCATTTGGCGGACACGAGCGCCGCCCAGGCCAGAACATCCAAGCCGTACAGAACCAAGGGCGATCGCTTCTTCGCCGAAATTCACCGCATTGAGGATGCGTCGTTTCGCCGATCATCATCGGGCTATGACGCGCGGTACGAGCGTAAAGTCTGGCGTTCAAAGCAGTTGGCGCGCCACCTCGCCGACTGGGTTCCGGAACTGACGCTGAAGGCCAGCGAGCTCGTCGAGATCACGGCCCTGAATATGCGGGAGAAGCTCGAGGCCGGTCTTCGCGCCGTTCAGGCCGAGCGTGCATTGGATGTCTCGAGTTTGTTGGCCGAGACCATGCTCCATGCGGTGTTGCGGCACTGGTTCGGCAGTGAGCCTGTGCCTTGCAAGTTGTTTCACCGGTCGGTCCATGGCGACAGGGTCACAAAGAATGCTCACCTGGTGCACGGAGAGCAGGGCGATGAACTCTGGATCGGCCGCACGCATCTGTTTGACGAGAAGGATCCTGCGCCGCTGTTCGAGCGCATCAGCGCCGAGCTTACAACTGCGCTCGATACCGAACTGCTCGTTGAAGAGCGGGGGATCATTCTGCAGCTGAGGGAGCCTCAGCATTATACAGACCACGCGGTCGGCGAGGCCCTCGCACCCGGCGCGCCGATCGATGACTTTATCAACGTCCTCTGCTTGCCCATCCTGGTGGCCTACGACAGCGAGGTACTCTCCAGAGGGCACGCCGATGATTATGAAACCCATCTCCTGACTGAACTCAGCGAGCTTGGGGCAGGTGTGACGGCGAGCCTCCCGACCTCAGTGGAGGAAGTCCGGGTCCACATCTTCCTTATCCCGGTGGAGAAGCTTTCGGCGCTCCAGGACCAATTCGCCGAAAACCTGGGGCTGTCATGAACTACGCGCGTGTGAGATCGGCCTTGGCCGGGCAGGATTTCGACGGCATCGAGCCGTTCGATCTGCTGCGCGCGATCGCAAACCACGTCAACGACAAGGAGGCCGCGCAGGACGGACGGGACCTGGTGATCCGTGCGCTCGCGCGAAGTGACGCTTTCGACGAATTCGAGATGCAGGTTTTGACATCTCTCGTCCGGGCCGTCGGTCTCTATCCCTATATGAGCGAAGCGCTCCGTTTCGCCCAAGACGATGATCGCCTCGCCTACGAGCTCCATCGACCTGACGGAATGGATGAGGTTTTTCATAGTCTCCAGGCGAAGGTCTATTACCAGCTCCGGACCGGCTCCAATGTCGTGCTCAGTGCGTCAACCAGCGTAGGCAAGAGCCTGCTGATCGATGCCATGATCGCGCTGGGGAGGTTCAAGAAGATCGTCATCGTGGTGCCGACCCTGGCCCTGATCGACGAGACTCGGAAGCGCCTCGTCCGCCGTTTCAGGGACGGGGTTCATGTCATTACGCACCCGACGCAGACGGCAGACCTGAAAACGACGAATGTCTATGTGCTGACGCAGGAGCGCGTCCGCCAACGGATCGACCTGTCGAATGTCGATTTTTTCGTCATCGACGAGTTCTACAAACTCGATTTGCGCCATGAGACGGACAAACGACGCGCGATCGAACTTAATCTCGCGTTCCATCAACTCGCGGGCACCAAGGCGCAGTTCTATCTGCTCGGACCCAACATTCACGCGATCAAGGGGCTTGATCGCTATGAAATCCACTTCATTCCATCCGAGTACTCCACTGTCGCTGTGGATGTGGTCAACTTCGACCTGCCGACCCGTGGTGATGAACGGGATCAGAAGCTGGTCGAGCTCTGCCGTGAGCTCGATACGGCGACCTTGATCTACTGCCAGGCGCCCGGAAGCGCTGCACGAGTCGCCGCGACCTTGATGCGGGAGGTGGCCAAGGAGGACATACCCGACTGCGCCGAACATGCGGACTGGATAGACGAGAATTTCCACTCCGAATGGGTTGTCGCAAAGGCGATGCGACGAGGTATCGGGTTGCACCATGGAGGCATTCCCCGCGCCCTCCAGCAGCACATGGTCCGGCTATTCAACGAGGGCGTCATCACGCGTCTCATATGCACCTCGACACTCATTGAGGGCGTGAATACCGCAGCAGAGAACGTGATCGTCTACGACCGCCGCCGCAACAAGAACGTGCTCGACTTCTTCACATATAAGAACATCCAGGGCCGCGCCGGTCGCATGGGGCGTTACTTCATCGGCAAGGTCTACATGCTGGAGAAGGCGCCAGCGGACGAGGAAACCGTGGTCGAGTATCCGGTCGGCGAGCAGGATCAGGAGACGCCGCTCTCGTTGATCATGCAGCTGGAAGACCAGGATCTCACGGACATATCGCGATCTCGCGTCGCAGCCGCGCTCAAGGACAGTTTCTTGAGCGAGGACACGATACGCTTGAACGGCTCGGTAGAACCGGAAACCCAGAACCTCATCGCCCGCGCCCTGTACGACGCAATGGCGGAGAGGCCGGATCTCTACACTTGGCGCGGGTTTCCAAAGAAGCATCAGCTCGTCGCTGTCGCCCAGCTGATCATGGACTTCCTCTCGGGGGCAGCAATGCAAAATCTGGGCGTTACCTCTGCCAGTCAGCTACATTGGCATCTGTCGCGCCTGAGTCAGGATGGCGGTCTGCGCGCTTACCTTGCGGATGTCGCCAAGGGCGTGCTCCCGCATCAGGACATTTCGTCGAAGATCGACGAGGCTCTGAAGATCGCGCGGAACATCGTCAGCTTCAGCTTTCCGCAGGATCTGATGGTCATCCACAACATCCAGCTAGAAGTCGCCGCCATGTTGGATGTCCAAGCTGGCGACTACACCGTCTACGCCGAAGCGGCGAACCATCTCTTCCTTCCCGCCACCGTGGCGGCGCTGGACGAGTATGGTGTTCCGCTCCAGATCGCCGGAAAGATCTCGTCCCGTCTTGAGCCGCACATCGTGCTCGATGCCGTTATCTCCAAGCTGCGTGGGCTGGAAGTCGATGAGGTTGGCGAACTCACAGATTTCGAGCGGCGTTGGATTCGCACTGTTCAAGAGACGCTTTGAGGTTTTCCGTTTCGCTTCTGAAATCGCTGAATACTCTGCGTCGTCCTATCCGAAACGCCCGTGGATGAACCAGGCCTGGGAGCCGGTCGTTGGGTCCTCGCCGTCGCCGGCGCGGAACAGCCAGAAGCGTTCGCCGGCCTCATCCTCGACCTGGAAGTAGTCGCGGACGGCCCACATCTCGGCGTCGCGGCGTCCCCATTCGCCGAAGATCCGTTCCGGACCATCGGCCCGGCGGATGCGGCGGCGGATTCCCCGCCAGGTGAAGTGGGTCGGCGGGTTGTCAGGCAGAAGCGCCATGGTCTCGATCGGCTCCGGTCTGCGGAACAGCCGCGTGGGACGCGGCCAGTCTGGCGTCCACGCCGCTCCGGTCGGCGCCGCCAGGGGCGCGACCTTGCGGATCGACCGCTCGGGAACCTCGCTCTCGACCGGGGCCAGACGATACAGCCGGTCGGCGCCGATGCGGTTCGACAAGCTATCGACCAGCATGGAGACATCCGGCGCCGCCTCCGCGCCGAGGCGCGTGGCGGCGGGGCGCCAGTTCAGCGGCTCGGCCGCGCTGGCCGCGAGCGTCATGCGATCGATTCCGAAGCCGGGATCGATCGTCTCAATCTTGTCGGTCAGCAGCCGCGTCAGACGGCGCACATCCCGGATCGGCTGGGCCAGACCGATGCGAACAGCCTCGATCCGGTTGTCGATGCGGAAACAGAGCCAGTCCAGTCGACGAGCCCCGAGACCGAGCGCCTCCAGTTGCACGCACAGGGTCTCGACAAGTCTTTCGGCGTAGCGCGCCAGGGTTTCGGCCGCGCCGATCGGCTCGGCGAAAATCCGTTCGACGCGCGGCGTCTCGGGCGCCTCAACCGGGACCAAGGGCTCGGCCGCCCGGCCATAGGCCTGGTCGAGCCGCCGCCCCAGCATCGCGCCGAAACGCAGTTGAAGCGGGGCGCGAGGTCGATGAGCGATGTCCGCGATCCGCTCGAAACCCATCCGCCTCAGGCTGGCGGTGAGGTCCGCCGGCAGGCGCAACGCCTCCAGAGGCAGGGGAGCGAGAGCCGAATCGACGCCGTCGTCTGCGATGAGGGTCTGGTCGGCGCGAAAACGCGCGACCGCATGGGCGGCGCCCCAGGTGGGGCCGATAACGCCACGGCCGGTAACGCCCGCCCCATGGAGCCGCGCCGTCAGATCACGCAACAGCGCCGCCTCGCCCCCTTGAAGGTGCGCGGCGCCGGTGATGTCGATCACCAGACCATCCGGCGGATCGGCCTGACAGACCGGCGCGTATCGGCGCATCGCCCACAGGGCGAGACGCTCCAGGGCGTCGGCGTCGCCGTTCGGGTCGGCGTCTCTCACGTCCAGTCCCGGGATCAGCGCCTGCGCCTGGGTCGCCGCCATGCCGACGCGCGCGCCGCATGCGGCGGCGGCGGCATTGCAGGCCGTCACGATTCGTTTGCGGCCGGTTCGGCCCGTGAGGAGGAGAGGGCGATCAGGCGGCGGCGCGTCGGCGCCCAGCCGCCGTCGCAGCCGATCGACGGACCAGTTCGGCAGGAAGAGCGAGACGACCCGTCTCATCGCAAGCGTCCACAATGAAGTCCGCCGCGTCGGCGCCGCGGCAACGCATGAGTTCGATCCGCCATCGCGCCCGGCCGACCCCAGGGACCGGCAGGGGGGCGGACGGCTCGGCGCTGACACGCCAGCGCGTCGCGGCGGCGGTCGGCTGGCCGAAGTCGGCGGCCTCGGCCGCGCGCCGCCATCGTCGGACCGCCAGGCCCATGACCCCGGAGGCTTCGGCGGCCAACTGAAGCCGGCGCGAGGCCGTCATCGTCAGGCGCGACGTCTCGCAAACGACGCCGGCCAGGCCGCCATGACGCAGCCCTTCCTCGAAACAGGCCATCAGAGATTTCTCGTCACCGGCTTCGAGATAGATGACCCGGTCCGGATCGAGACCGGCCTGGCTGAGCGCCGGGGCGAACAGGTCCGGTCGAGTGATGCACCACAGCACCTGTCCCGGCAGACGGGCGACGATGCCGGCCGCGAACAGCGCGGCCGCAGCGCCGCCTACGGCGTCGTCTCCGCCGCCGGCGACTTCGTGCAAAGCCCCCAGGGCCAGACCTCCGCCCGGAAGCGCGGCGTCCAGCGCAGCGACCCTGAACGGAAGCACGCCGACCGATTTGCGATCGGCCTGCTCCAGGGCGCGCACCTGTGCGCGCAGGTCTTCAAGGTCGGCCGGGCAGACGGCCTGCATGGACGGGTCCTCCCTGGGGAGATAAATGTTCTTTAAATGTTCTGGTTCTAAGGCGGCGTCGGAGTCAATCCGGCCGGCGTCTTATCCCCCGGGATTTGCGGTCGGCGCGGCCTCGTGAAATCCTCGGTTCAAGAGCACGGGAGGTCGTGTGATGTGCAACGAGTACCAGCTCATCCTGCCGTTCGACGATGTGATCGCGGCGTTCAATCTGACGGGAAACCGGCTCGTCTTTCCCGGCGGCATGCCGAACTTCGGCCCGATGGCCTCGATCCGCATCGGGGATCGGGCCCCGATCATCCAGATGGGGGCGGAGGGGCCCGAGGCCGTGATGACCCCCTGGGCCTGGAAGGGGCCGGGCGGACGCCCGGTCTTCAACTTCCGTTCCGATGGGCGATCCTTCGATGGCTCGCACCGGTGCCTGATCCCGGCGGACGGCTTCTTCGAATTCACCGACCCCGAGCCCGGACAGAAGCGAAAGACCAAATGGCGCTTCACCCTGTCCGGCCAGCGGCTCTTCTGGGTGGCGGGCCTGATCAAGGAGGGCGCCTTCGCCATGCTGACCACCGAGCCGGGGGAGGATATCGCCCCCTATCACGACCGGCAGATCGTGGTGCTTCGGCCCGAGGACGGTGCGGCCTGGCTCGACCTTCAGCGGCCACAGACCGAACTGTTGCGGGCTCTGCCCGCCGGGAGCCTTGACGTCGAGAAGGTCTTCCCCGCCGCAGCCTGAGCGCCGGTTTGAGCCTGGGCGGGTGGGAGCCTGATCAAGCGTGCCGGGGGCCATGGCGATGACCGGGTGTTCGGGGCGGCCGGGGTCTCGCATCCTTTTCGCGCCAGCCGGCGCGGCCTCTCGATGAGGCGGATCTGACCGAAACCCGGTCGGCTGGCGCAACCGCTTGCGCGACTTTCATCCCCGGCCTGACGGCCTTCCTCGCGAAACAAGAAAGTCTCTTGTCGCGGTCCTCCGCTTCGCTGCGGGGGCTCGCTCCGCTCTCCCTGCGCGCCGCCCGGGCTCCGGTCTCCCGATCGCCATCGAGGCCGCGGCAGGCGTGGCCCGAAGCAAAGGAGAGACTGACATGGCCACCATCGGCACCTTCACCGCCCAAGGCGACGGCTACACCGGTTCGATCAAGACCCTCACCCTCAACGTCAAGTCGGCGGTTCTGCGGCCCAACGAGAAGAACGACGACAAGGCCCCCGACTTCCGGATCTTCGCCGGCCAGACCGAGTTCGGCGCCGCCTGGAAGCGCAAGAGCCAGCAAGATCGCGACTACCTCTCGGTCAAGCTCGACGATCCCAGCTTCCCGGCGCCGATCTACGCCTCCCTGGTGGAGGTCGAGGGCGGACACAGCCTGATCTGGTCCCGCTGAACCAAGAGCCGCGGCGGCGCGGAGACCGCGCCGCCGCTCCTTCTTCCCACAATCCGTTTCGAGGAGGCCGCCATGACGCGCCCTGCCGACCCCGCACGCCCGGACATCCATACCCGGATCACCCAACAGATCATCGCCCAGCTCGAAGCCGGGGTCCGCCCCTGGACCCAGCCCTGGAAGGCCTCGATCTCCGTCAGCCGTCCGCTCCGCCATGATGGAACGCCCTATAACGGCATCAATGTCGTCCTGCTCTGGGGCGAGGCGGCCAGCCGGGGTTTCAGCCGGTCCACCTGGATGACCTTCCGTCAGGCGCTGGCCCTCGGCGCCCACGTCCGCAAGGGCGAACGCGGCGCGACGGTCGTCTACGCCAACCAGATCGTCCGTGAAGACACCGACGCCACGGGCGCGGATGTCCAGCAGCGCATCCCGTTCCTGAAGGCCTACACCGTCTTCAACGTCGACCAGATCGACGGCCTGCCAGAGCGCTACGGCGACCCGGAAGCCATCGACATCAATCCGGATGAACGGATCGCCCGCATCGACGCCTTCTTCAGACACTGCGGCGCCGAGATCCGGCACGGCGGCGGCAGCGCCTACTACGCCCCGGGTCCAGACCATGTGCAGATGCCGCCGTTCGAATGTTTCGAAACGGCGGACGACTACTACAGCACGCTCGGCCACGAGATGACCCACTGGACGCGCCACCACACCCGTCTTGACCGGGACCTGGGGCGCCAGCGCTTCGGGGACGCCGGCTATGCCCGCGAGGAGCTGGTCGCCGAACTCGGCGCCGCCTTCCTCTGCGCGGACCTCGGGCTCGCCCTCGAACCGCGCGAGGATCACGCGGCCTACATCGCCAGCTGGCTGGAGGTCCTGAAGGACGACAAGCGCTTCATCGTCTCGGCGGCCTCGCACGCGCAGAAGGCCGTCGATCATCTACATGGCCTGCAGCCCTGAGGCCGGGACGGGCCGACGACCGGTCGGCCCGTTTCCTCAGAAATCGAGGAACATCGCCGCCTTGTGCCGATCCGCGAGGCTGACGACCGTGTGCGTGAACGCCGCGTTCTCGGCGTAGCTGGCTTCAAGAAGACGGATGAGGCGCTCCCGGTTGCGCGCCTGGGCCGGGCTCAGGGCGGCCTTCAGCTCCTGAACCTCGTCCTCGTCCACAGTGGAGATCCAGCTGAAGAATTTGGCGAGGAAGCCGACCATCACATCGGAGACCTGAACGCCGGGATCGTCATGCGACCTCTCGACGAAGCGATAGTTGCAGAAGGGGGCGTCGCCGTCCGTCAACGTCATCCGGGCGAGTTCGCCGGAGACGACGTCCTCGGCGTCGAAGACGTGGCTCGCATTCTTCAGGATGCAGATGCGCTCCAGGAAGAAGTCCCGGAAACCGTCGATCAGAACGCGCGCCTCCCCGCCCTCGATGAAGGGCAGGGGATGGTGGCGGCCCATCTGCAGCAGGCCCCGCAGCATCTGGTAGCCGAAATGATCGAGGCGATCGGCGTGATCTTCCGCGAAGGCGATCAGCTCGGTCATGAAGGCGCGCCTGCGTTCCGGCTTCAGGTCCGGATAGTCGAACCGGGCCATCAGGGCCGCAGTTCTGGGCCTGTCGGCGCGAAGCAAGGTGCACAGGTCCGACTTCAGGGATTCCCCGAAGCCGTCCGGCATCTCCCCGGCCGCCAGCACCGAGTCGACGACATCCACGACCGACCAATAGAAGGGGTCGAGCGCGAGGTAGTGGACGAGGAGGTTTTCCTCCAGCGCCCAGTCGAGAAACGCCTCCAGCTTCCTCGATCCGAGGACCTTCGGAAACTCGCCCCGGCCGAAGAGCGCGAAATGGAGCTCCTCGGCATTGGGCTGGATAAAGGCCCGCGCTCTCAGCGGCCCGACATCGATCGGGGCCGCATCCCGACGACCCACGCCGCCGAGCGCCCAGCAGTTCAGCTCCGGCACGTTGAAGGCGTCGGCCTGGAGATGCAGTCGCCGGATGTTGTTTGTCTCGTCGTAATAGAGCCAGTAGGTCCTGTCGGCGTGGACTAGGCCGTGCGCCTCGATCAACGCCCGCCTCATCGCGTTCACGTCGATGACCTGCCTCGTCGTCTCGGGGGGCTCGCTCATGCCTCGCCCTTCCCGGGACGAGGCAGGGCGAGACGTTCGGCCGGGTGGACCTCGGGGAACCGGTCGACAGTCCCACGCCAGTCGTCCATCGCCGGCGACAACCAGCGGGTCATCTCCAGCATGGCCTGATGCAGCTTGGGCAGGTTCCAGTAGAGGATGGGTTCGTGGTGGGCGATCCGGTTACGCAGAAGCCGCACCTGCGTCAGAGGCGCCGTGAAGTCCTTGCGGGCCAGGAAGCGGCCCTCCCGCATGGCGATCCGGTGCAGGGTGCGCTGCCACAGATCGTCCTGCTCCCGCCCGAACATCGAGGTCCAGAAGCTGAAGGTCAGGGCGGCGACCACCCGGCCGTCCTCGATCGGCTTGCCTGCTTCGGTCAGCTCGGCGATCGCCGCGCGCACCTGTTCGGCCTGACGGTCGGTGAGGTGACCGGCCTCGGGCTGGAACCACCCCGCCATGGGCCTCGGACATCACAGTATGGATGCGATTGCGCAGCGCCACCTCCAGGGCCTGGAGAGGCACATAGAGGGCTTCGGAGACCCGGGTGTTCAGCGTATGGAGGGCTACGGCGCGCTCGCGGTCGCCTTGCGCCCATGCGACGTAGCGGGCGAAGCGTTCGAGAGACAGCGCGGCTTCCACCGCGTCGGCGCCGGCCGCCGACCTTGCATCGGGGTGGGTCATGGATTAGCTCTACCTGCGTACACCCTGGGACCGCCTCTGCTGCAAAGCATGCCCCCGGGGTAAATCAATTCTGGGCCCAGCCTTTACGACTGCCTCAGTCCCACCGGCGTGGAGACGCGCAGCCGGGCGGCCTCCCGGTCTTTGCGCGCCTGGGTGAATTCCGGTTCGAGCTTGCGCACGCGCTCGACCAGTCCATCCAGATGATAGACGTTCGAGCCCCAGTCCCCGGCCGCCGTCTTGCGCTGCTCGCGCCGGACAAGACCTGCCTGCTCCAGTTGGCGGATGTTGGTTTGAATGGTTTTCGGCCCCACGCCGATCCGCCGACCCAGCTCCGCCCTGGAAGGAAAGGGGGCGCGACCCGGATCGCGGTAGTAGTCCAGCAACTGCACGAGGATGTTGAACTGCATCGGGGTCAGCCCCAGTCGCGCCTGAGCCTGAATCAGGATCGAGGGGATGCCGGCGTACCCGTTGGAGATCACGGCCTTGCCCCAGATCTTGTCCTGGGAGGCGGCGGCCTTGGCGGGAGCCGACGCCAAGGGCGCGAACGGCACAACGGTCGGGGTGGTCGAGGTGGTCATGGAAAGCTCCTTCACGGAACAACCTATGGGCGCTCCATCACACGAACAAGGTTGGGGGGGCTCGAGGGGTATGGTGCTTTCATGACCCACCTGACTGGGTATGGTTCGGTTGATTAACGCCAGGAGCGATGGTTACAGTCACGATGATTCAGTGGCTGTGTGGTGACCCAGGTCCGGAACGTCACGACCTGACCGGTGGGGCGCCTGAAAGACCCACCCTGCTCCCTGATTTTCGCATCAGCGTCGTATCCCGATCGGCTGGGGCGCCCTTCAGGGCGGCGGGCGAGCGGCCGGAATCGGCCGCCGAGGGGAGGGCGAGCAGCCCCGTAGGCCTACGGGGCGAAGGGGGTGACGGTCTAGGGCAGGATAGGCTTTGCGCCGGCAATGTCTGACAGACCGACACCCTCATGGATCGCCTCACCCTCCGCGTCCCGCCTGATCTGATCCGCCGCTTCGACGCCGCCGCGGCCCTGAGCGGCGGGCGCGCCCGGCTCCTGCGACGGCTGATGGAGGCGGCGGCGCAGGCGCCCTTTCCGGAGGCTCAAACGCCGCCGCCTGCGCGCCTGTCGAGCAAATTGGGCCTGCGACTGACCCTCGTGGACATGGCCGCCCTGGAGCGCGAGGCGGCCCTGAGAGGCCAATCCCGGACACAATGGACCGTGGCCCTGATCCGTGCGCGACTGCATGGGCGCCCCCAACTCAGCCGTGGCGAGGCGATCGCCTTTCTAGAGGTACAGCGCGAGCTTCGCCGCATCGGCGTCAACATCAACCAGATCGCCCGGGCCCTGAATACGGCGGTGATGGAGGGCGCGGTGCTGGACCTGGAAGTCGCCCAGCTGGACGCCTACGTCCGCGAAATCCGCGCCCATCTGGTCGGGGTAAGGGACGCCTTCGCAGGTAACCTGTCCTACTGGTCCCCCGATCCGTGAACGACTTCCGCGTCCCGTCCGGGTTCGAGGAGGCGCTGCGTCCTCCCGTCCGCATGCGGCGGGCGAGGCTGGCGCATGCGGTGCTGCGCGTCACCCGGGGGAAGACGGGCGAACCGGCGAACGCCAGGCTCCAACGCGTCGCGCGCCGGGTTCCGGAGGTGATGGTCAAGATCACCGGACGAACGCGGGACGCAGGCCATCTGCAGCGCCACCTGGACTACATCACCCGGAACGGAAAACTCGTCCTGGAGGGCCCCGACGGCGAGCGCCTGTCGGGACGGGCGGAGGTCCGCGCCCTTGCCGAGGACTGGCGCGCCGAGCTGGATGTGCTGACCTCCCGGAAAGATGCGCCGGTCTCCCTCTCGATCATCCTGAGCATGCCGGCGGGGGTCGATCCCGGCCGCGTGCACGATGCCTCGCGCGCGTTTGCGAACGCCCTGTTCGGCGATCGGCATCCCTATGTCTTCGCCCTGCACACGGACGACCGACACCCCCACGTCCATCTGACGGTCCGGGCGCTCGGACGTGACGGGGAGAGGCTCAATCCGCGCAAGGCGGACCTCCAGCTCTGGCGAGAGACCTTCGCGGCGGCCCTGCGGGATCGCGGCGTCGAGGCCGAGGCCACGCCGCGACGTGCGCGGGGCGTGGTGCGCAAGGGCGAGCGCATGCCCGTTCGTAAGCTGCGGGAGCGGTTCGAGCGTGGAGACGGCCCGATGCCGGAGACCCTGAAAGGCGCCCTGAAGGATGCGGCCCGGCCGCCGGCTGAAGCGGCCCCCTGGGAGGTCCGTCTGCGCGAAAGGCAGGCGCAGATCCGCAAGGCGCTCGTGGTCGAAGCCTTGCGGCTCCAGGCGTCGAAATCGGAGTCAGATCGGAGTCTCGGGCGGGATCTGGAGACGTTTGTCCGGACCCTGCCGCCAGCGGCGACGCGGCGCCAGATCCTCGCTCGAGCACTAGGAGAGGGTCAGGGGCGGCCGGAGAGGGGCAGGGATCGAACCCGCTGACGAGGACGATCAGCCATCGCCCAACCATGGGCGAAGGTCGTCATCAGCGCTGCCGGGTTCGCTCGGCCCGTTGGCGGTTGTCGGTATCGCGAGACTTGTCCGGACCGGGCTGAACCCGCGCCCAGGCCTGTTGCAGCAGACGCGCCTGGGCGGCCGGGTCGGCGATGAGGGTGCGGACGACCACGGCGGCCATGTCCAGACGACGCTTCATCTCCTCCCGGCTGGGGGGCGTGGCGCGGCGTTCGGCGCGTTCGGTTGGCTCATTGGCGGCCTGCCGATCCCGTTCGGTCGGCTTGTAGCCCGCCACGTCGAGGCCCAGGGATCGTCCCTGCACCCAGACCTCACGGCGGAAGGCCTCGTCGCCCGAGACCTTGATGCCGGACCAGCCGCGGTGCTGGGCGATCCGCAACATGGAGGCGACGGCGTCCGGATACGCCTGCGGCGAGGACAGGGCCCGGCCATGATCGCGGAACATCGGGTCCGCCGCCTTGTGGTCGCGATAGTAGCGCTCCGGGCGACCCTGACGGTCGCGCTCGATCAGGTAGCGATCCAGCAACTGGGTCGGGACATCGCCCTTGTCGAGCGAGCGGCCGTCCGCTCGCGTCCCCGGCTTGGGCGACACACGGTTGCCCGGGGCGGGCTTTGGCCGAGCGGATGTCATGGCAGCCGCTCCCGGGACGGAGCGCCGACGGGGGCTGTGACGACGCGCTGGAGCCAGGCCTGCACCTCCGCCTCCGTCGCGCCCGGCGCCGGGGGCGTCAGGCCTTCAGCCGTGAAGCGGCGGACGATGCTGTCGAAATCCATGTCGGTCTCCACCTCTGTCAGGGGCAGGGGCTCCGGCGGCGGCGGTGTGGGCGCACGGGGCGCCGTCGCCGCCGGCGGCGGTGGCGGGGGGCGCAGTCGATCCGTGAAGCGCCGGTCGCGGTAGTAGACGAGCTTGCGGCCGCGCGTCGGCGAAAGGCCCGCCTTCAGGACGATCAGGGCCTTGTCCGACAACTGCATCAGTTCCTGCGGAAGCATGAGGGCGCGCCTCTGGTCGGAGTCCGTCAGACTGCGGCGGCCCTGGCCGAGACCGATCGGCCGGCTGCGGCTGCGAGCGCGATAGGTGTAAAAGCCGAGGCGTTCGCTCAACTCCTGGGCCACCTTCAGTTCCTTTGGCGCGAAGACGATCTCGAGACCGCAGTTGGTGAGGATGTCCTCGGTGATGTCCGGTCCATACAGGGCGCGCAGCTGGGACGGGCTCTGGATGACGGGAAGCAGACGCAGGCCATAGCCGGCGACCCAGGCGAAGGCGTGGGCCAGCACCGGGGCGCGACCGAGCCGGGCGAACTCGTCCAGCAAGACCAGCGTCGGCGGCGTGTCGGCGGCCGGCAGGGTGCGGCTGTTGAGATCGACGAGTTGCTGGAACAGGAGGGCGTAGAGCGGGGCGACCCGGTCCATGTTCTCGGGCGAGGCCGCCAGATAGAGCGACAGACGGCCGTTGCGGATATCGCGGAGGTCGAAGTCGCTCGCGGACGTCGCCGCGTCCACCAGGGGATTGAGCCAGAGACCCATCCGGGTGGTGATCGACTGGCGGATGGAGGCGAAGGTGTTCTCGCCCGAACTGCAGAAGTCGGTCAGGGCGGAGGCGGCGCCAGCCGGAACCGGATCGCCGATCCGGCGTCGCTCCTCCAGCAGTTTGGGGAAACGCTCGCGGGGGTCGCCTTCGGTGAGCTGGCGGTAGATTTCGCCGAGCGTGAACGGGAGGTCCGGCGTCGCGGCGACATAGGCGCCCACCCCGATGAAGCCGGTGCGGGCGGCTTCGGACCAGAAGGGGTCGGCATGGCTGTGCGCCGGAAACAACATGCCTGCGATGCGCTGGAGTTCATCCAGAACGACGATCGGGGCGGTGCGATCAATGTGCTGGAGCGGGTTGAAGCGCGCCGTGCGACCGTCCGCGGCGAGCGGGTTGAACAGATGCACCTGCTGTCCCGCCTCTTTTCGAAAGCCGGCCGTGGCGTCGAAATTCTCCCGCTTGATGTCGAGGACGACGACCGAACTGGGCCAGGCCAGGAGGTTCGGGATCACGACGCCCACGCCCTTGCCCGTCCGCGTCGGGGCGTAGAGCATCACATGGATAGGGCCGCCCGCGACCAGAAGGCCGTCGGCGGTCTGGCCCAGCAGGATGCCGGTCCGGTCCCGCAAATGATGACGACGCTGCTCCGCGCCGGTCGACCAGCGGGCCGCGCCATGGAGCGGTCTGCGCATGCCGAGAGCGATCGCGGTCATGAGGATGAGAAGGATCAGACCCATCACGCCCGCCCCGACGCCGAGCCAGCGCCGTACCTCGGGATCGTGGCGGTAATAGTAGAACCAGGCCGGGACGCGGACGGGATCGATCTCTCCGGAGAACCGGCCCAGACCGATGAGGGCGATGAGCAGCGCGCCGGTCGTGATCAAGGCGAGCGCCGCGGTCAGACCCACCGCGACCAGGGCCGCCCTAGTTCCCGGCGCGGCGCTTGCGAAGCGGGTCATGCCACACCTCCGTCATCAGGAACCGGCCGTTGGTCTTCTTCATCTGCACCACCACATCGACCATCAGGTGCAGCATGGTGCGGATGTCGTCGCGCGGCAGGTCGCGCCCGCCCTCGGACTCGCGGACCAGAAGCGTGAGTTGCTCGAAGGCGAGGCTGGCGGAATCGGCATGCACCGTGGTGATCGATCCGGGGTGACCGGAGTTGACGTTGCGCAGGAAGAAGAAGGCGGTCCCGTCGCGCAGTTCCTGAAGCAGAACCCGATCCGGTCTCATCCTCAGCGCGCTCTCAAGGAGCGCCTTGGGGCCGACCTTGGCCAGCCCCTGGCCGTCCTTCGAATAGACCAGATGGACGACGTTGCGTTGGGGCAGGATCAGTTCGCGCGTGTCCTCGATGGTCAGCAGTCGCTCGTGGGCCGGGATCAGTTCGACAAGACCCTTGGCGAAGGTGGTCTTGCCAGAACCCGTGGCGCCGGAGATCAGGATGTTGCGGCGGCTCTCCACCGCCAGCCGGAAAAAGCCGACCCAGTCGCCGGCCTCCCGCAGCCGGACCAGGGCCGCGTCGGTGTCATCGATTTCGTCGCCGGTCACAGTCTCGGCCGAGGCGAACAGGCCGGCCGCGTGGAAGTCTTCCAGGCCCATCCGTCGTCCGGAAGGCTTGCGGATCGTCAGGGAGACCGTGCCCGGTGGAACGACCGGCGGGAGCACGATCTGGCAGCGCGCATCGCCCGGCAGGACGGTCGAACAGATCGGTCGCTCCGCGTCCACATCCTGTCCGGTGTAGGCGGCCGCCGCGACGGCGAGCGTGCGCAGCCAGCTCTCGGTGAGTTCGGGCGCCGTATGCCAACGCCAGCCCTCCGGACCCTCGACCCCCACCTCGGTCGGCCGGTTGATCACCACCTCGGTCACCGTCGCCGGTTCGAGATAGGGGCGCAGCGGCGCGAGGTAGTGGTCGATGACGGAGGTGTCGCGCATCACCTCGGGCGCAGGCCATAGACGTCGGCGAAGTTCAGATCCTGGGCGACGAAGATCGAGACTTCCGAGCCCTGGGCCTTGCGCAGGGTCGGCGGAATGCCGATCGATCCCTGAAGAGCGACGGCCGCCGCGTCCGACGGTACGCGAGCTGTGGACTGGAGACCCTGGCCGCCGCCAGCTGCCGCATAGGCGGCGTCATCGACGATCGACAGCAGCAGGGCCCCGCCGAACCGGTCCCAGAACCGGGTGTCGATCGCGCCGTCGAAGCCGGAGCGACCGAGCGCGTCCGCAGCCGGGGAGGCCAGGGCGATGGCCACCCCTCCCGGCGTCACCGCCCGCGTCCAGAGCACGAACAACCGGCCGCGACCAGGCTCCAGCGCGCCGCGGTACTCGCCCAGCACCCGGGTGCCCCGCTCGAGCAGGACCACGGCGCCGTTCTCAGAATAGACATCCCGGGAGATCAGGCAGGTCACATAGCCCGGGGTGGCGCTGTCCATCGCCGTCTGAAGGACGCAGGGCAGGGTGGAGCCCGCCGTGATCAGCAGGTTGCGGTCGGGAAGTCGGCCGGCCCGCGCCTGGCCGATCGGGCTGATCCGCCGCAACTGGTCCAGCGCGTGGTCGGCGCCCGATGGCGGGACGATGGTCTGTGTGGGCGAGGCGACCAGCGAACGGTCCGCCGGCATCGCCCCCGGGCGGCTATAGGCCAGCACCGGGGCGCGGCGGGCGCTTTCGGCGAGCGCTTGCCGCTGTTCCGCGGCCGTGGGGCCGGACGCCCGGGCGTCGGGTTCGGTCGCCGCGATCGCGGGAACCACCTCGCCTTCGTCGCGCAGCAGGGGCGCATCTGGATCGGAAGCCGCCGTCTCCAGCAACGGCGGCCCCGGTCGTCTCGCGGGCTCGAAGGGGGCAAGCTGGCGCGGCGGCGCGTCCTCGGCCGGATTGTCACGGTCGCGCGCATCGCCCCGGTCCCATGTGGCGAACAGGAAGACCCCGCAGCCGGCCGCAAGGGCCGCCAGGGTGATCAGGCGTCCCTGACGACCGCCGATGCGGCCGGCGATCGGCGATACGCCGCGATCCTGGACGGGCGACGGATCCCGGGGCTCGGGAGCGGGCGGCGGGGGAGGCGTATCCGTCGTCATGACCGGTCTCCTGTCACGGTGCGGTCGACGACAGGGGAGGCCGTGCCGGTGCCGGTCGACACACCACGCGGATCGAAGGCGTCGTTGAAGATGCAGAGGACGGACCCGCCATGGCGTAGCCGAAGCCCGGCCGTCACGCCGTGGATCACGACGAACTCGCCGCGCACGTCGTAGGGGACGAGCCGTTCGGAGCCGTCTCCGGCCACCTCGAAAATCGCGGGGATGGGCTGGGCGCCCGGGAAGCGCAGGACGGTGAAGCGGCCGTTGTCGGTGACCTCGCTCGGTTGGAGACGGGCGTCGCCCTGGACCGAATAGGCCAGGTTCCGTCGGCCCTCGATGGCGCCGGCTTGAAGCTCCAGCCCGACCAGCCGTTCCTCGAGCGCGGTCGCCGACGCGGCCAACTGGGCGGCCGCCCGAGCCTGCTCGTCCTCAGGATAGCGGAAGCGGACCTGGTAGGCGGTGGAACGGGCGCCCGGATCGCGGGCGACCAGCTCGAACACATAATGGCGCGCCAGCCCGGCCCGCTCTGTGACGACCAGGAGATTGGTCGCCTGATGGCGTTCGCGAGGCTTCAGGAACAGGACCGAACCCTCGGCCGCCACCTCCCAGGCGACGCTGTCGCCGATGGCGGCGTGGCGGATGGTTTCCTCAGGCGAGAAAATGATCTGGGTGGCCGTCCGGAAGGCGCCCGAGATCTCGTAGACGGCGTGCGGAGCATAGGTGAACTCCTGGATCCGATCATTCGCGTGCGCGCCGCCGGCCGGCAGGGTGATCGCCAGCAGGACGGCCGCGACGGGCAGGCTCAAGGATTTCATCGGATGACCTCCGGGTCGGCGCGATAGGATGTGACCTGGAAGCCGAGGGGGTTGCGGAGGCGATCGGCCTCCGTCATCGGCGCCCGGGTGTAGGAAAAGGCGATCGTGGCGATCCAGTCGCTCTCGGTGACCTGTTGGGCCTGACGGACGGTGCGTCGGAACCGCACATTGGCGACGCTGTCGTTGATGAAGCCGATGGCGCGGATGGAAACGACCGCCTCGCCGCTGCGGCCGTAGAGGTTCTGCGGACTTTCGGGGTTGGATCCCCGGTAAAGCTCGGCCCAGCGGCGTTGTTCGCCTGGCCCCGAGAGGAGGGAGACCTGGCGGAAGGCGTCCTCCGCCGCCGGGTCGAGGTAGCCCTCCCGCGCCCGGACATACTGGCCGAGGAAGTATTTGCTGACCGCCTCGTCATAGCGAATGGGACCCGTCTCCTCCGACAGGCCCCGAACGACATCGACGGCCCCGGTCGCCTGGTCGACGCGTATGACAAAGGGCTCGCTGGTCTTCAGCGGCGTCAGGAAGGTCACAGCGGCCGTGGCGGAGATCGCAAGGGCCGTGGCCACGCCCGCGGCGGCCCAGGCGAGGCGCCGGGATCGCAGGGCCGCCGCCAGTCGGTCCTGGTCCCACCGTCGGGCCTCGGTGAAGTATTGCTTCAGGTCGTCGGACTGAACGCCGGTCATGCGCACCCTCCGGCGACCGGGGCCTCTTCGGCGACGCCGGATGGCTCGCCGGCGGTCGGCTCGGCGCCGGTCTGGGAAGGCGGCGACGTCGGCAGGAGGATCGATCCATAGGGGTTGGCGGGCCGTCGATCGCGCCCGTCGCAGGTCGGGGCCGCGGCGTCGCGACCGGTGGCGCAGCCGGCGAGCAGGCCGCTCAGGATCAGCATCAGGCGAAGGCTCATGTCAGGCTCCGTTCGTCGGTCGGATGGTTCCGCCGCCCTTGGGCGGCTGGCGACTGGCTTCCAGCGGCCCTCGCGCCCGGCCCGAGAACCCGGATCCGAGAGCGGCGGCGTTGGCGAAGTCGGCGAGGCCGGCGCTGGCCCCCCCGGCGATGCCCGCAGCGATCGCCGGCGTCTGCAGGAAGAAGATCGCGCCCAGCAGGCAAAGGGCGACGAAGATCAGACCGCCGATCATCGGGTCGGCCCCCTGGATGGCGCCCCACTGATCGCGGACCAGCGACAGGACCAGCTGGAAGATGACGATGATCAGGGCGAACAGGACGAGATAGTTCACGGCCTGGCTCAGCCAGCCGAAGAAGTAACGCCGCGTGGCGTCGAACAGGGCGCAGGCGATGAAGATGGGCCCCAGGGTGACCAGCAGCGCCAGGGCGAGTTTGGCGACGAGCACGACGCCGAAGCCGAGGGCGGCGGCCAGGGCACCGATGATAAAGACCGCTGCCGCCACGATATAGGGGGCAGGATTGAAGGCGGAGGCGTCGCGCGAGATGTCTTCCCCGAGCCAGGCGGCGTAGGCGAAAAACTGGTCGAAGGCGGCCCCGACGCTCGGCGTCTCGGATCCGCTGACCGCACGGGTCAGGGCGTTGGGCAGGCTGGTGAACAGGGGCTCGGTGACGAAGCTGGAATAGGCCGGTGTCGTCGCCAGGGCGTAGAGGAAGGCCAGCTTGATCGAGCGGACCGCGAAATCCATCACCGGTTCCGAGATGGCGCCGCGCAGGATCGCGACGCCGTACAGCACGACATACAGCAGCAGGGCGATCCGGAGCGGACCATCCACCTCGCCGATGACCGAGGCCAGCCGCTCGCCCAGGAAGACATTGAGGCGCTCGTCGATGAAATCGTAGCTCGGCTCGAAGACGCGGAACGACATGGTCAGGGCTCGCCGAACGTCCGCGCATAGGCATCCATCCGCTCCCGGCGACGCGCTTTAGCCAGACCCTCCCGCGCGGCGGCGCATTCCGGGCGCCGGGCGCCCGCGTCGCACTCGGCCACGGTCCTCAACGCCGCTTCCGGGTCAGCGGCGAAATCCGCCGCGTCCCGCTGAGGGCTGGAGCAGGCGGCCAGCAGCAGCCCGGCGACACAGACGAGCCGTTTCACCGGAACGTCCGTTCGTAGGCGGACTGACGGGCGGCGCGAGCGGCCTCGGCCCGCTCCCGGTTCCTTTGCTCCTCAAGCCGGGCCTCGGCCGCCTGGGTGACCGCGAGTCCTTGAAGGCGAAGCTGTTCGTTCTGGATCAGGGCCTGTTCGGCGGAGAGGCGCGCTTCGAGATCCATCACCGCGCGGGCGTTGGGGGCGGTGTCCAGGGCGCGACGCAGCGTTTCCAGCCCATCCAGCCTTCGATCGGAGGCCGCGCCGACCGCCTCGCCGATCGCCAGGTCCCGGGCCGTGCGGGCGCCTGCCCGCTCGAGACTGTCCCGGTAATAGGCGTCGGCCTCGGACAGCTCCCCTCCGGACGGGGTGTAGAGCCGGGTTTCGCGCCGGATCGCGTCGGCCCGGTCGGCCAGAGCGCCGAGGGCGGATAGATCTCCCTCGGCGGCGGCGCGCAGCGCACGACCGTCCGGGAGGGGATTGCGAAGCTCGGGTGCGCCCAGGCTTTCGGCCAGGCGGTTGACATCCGACAGATCGTTCAGGCTGTCGAACAGGGCGCGCTGTTCCTCGATCTGGGCCTGCAGGGCCTGAAGCTGCTCGAGGCTGGTCCGGGCATCCTCGATCATCTGCACCAGGGCCCGCGGATCGTGGACGACATACTGGGCGTGGGCGGCGGGGGCGGCGAACAACAGACCTGCGGCCAGGGCTGTTGCGGCGAGAGGACGGAGGATCACAGGGTTCTCCTTTGCTCATGGAAGGGTGCGCGCCATTGCGCGTAGTCGTCGCCGACCTCGGCGCGCAGGCGGTCCAGCAGGGCGACCGTTCCGGCGCGACCGGACAGGACGGCGAGCGCGTCATCCATGCCGCCGAGGTCTAGCTCGACCACGACGCTGTCGTGGCCCTGCTTGACGAGGAAGCGGTGGGACTCCGGCGTCAGCTCCTCCCGGACGAGGCGAAATTCCTCGCGGGTCAGGCCAAATCCGTCGATGTAATCCCGCGCCTGGCCGTGGGCGTTCGGCAGGAAGATCTGGGTGGCGCACTGTTCGAGGATGGCGTGGGCGATCGGCGAACGCAGCGCGTCGGCGGGTGACTGGGTGCCGAACACCATGAAGGCGTTCTGCTTGCGCCAGGTCTTCAGGCCGTCCTGGGCCAAGTCGGTGAAGGCCGGATCGCCCAGAACCTTCCAGAACTCGTCGATGTCCAGAACCAGGCGGCGGCCGTCCACCCGTTCGGCGATACGATGGAAGAGATAGAGCATGGCCGGCGTGCGGACCTCGTCGTGGTCCAGCACCTGGGTGATGTCGAAGCCGGCGAACCGGGCGCCGAGACTGAGTGCGTCCTCGTCATTGTCGAGCACCCAGCCGAGAGGGCCGCCCTTCTGCCAGCGTTCCAGGCGCGCGCCGATGCCCCCGGCGTCGGCCTGACCCAGGAGGCTGCGTAAGGCTGCGATCGAGCGGCGGTCGCGCGGCAGGGCCTCGAGCGCGCTGACACCGTCGTCGATGGCGCGCGCCTGGGCGACCGTCAGCGTTTCGTCAGGGCGGGCGACCAGGGTGCGGATGAGGCGCACGAGGAAGGCGCGGTTGGCGGCGGAGGGCGCCAGCGCCTTGAAGGGGGCGAAGCCGGTCGGCTCCCCATTGCGGAGCGCCAGATAGGTGCCGCCGCTGGCCCTGACGAAGATCTCCGCGCCGCGATCCTTGTCGATAAAGAGCTGCTGGGCGCCGAACCGCTCGAGCTGGGCGAGCATGAAGTTCTGGACGACCGTCTTGCCGGATCCCGAGGGCCCGCAGATGAAGGTGTGGCCAAGGTCGCCGACATGGAAGTTGAAATGGAAGGGCGAGCCGGCGGTGCTGCGCAACACCGCCACCGCGGACCCCCAGTGGTTGCCCTCGGCCTTGCCGACCGGGTGGGCGTGGAGCGGCGCCAGGGCCGCGAAATTGCGCGAGGTGATGGCGGCCGGTCGGGTCCGTCTCGAGAAGACGCCGGGGAACTGCGACCAGAAGGCTGCTTCCAGGCCCAGGTCTTCCCGCGCGACGACGAGGCCGGAATCAGCCAGCACTGCGCGGGCCTTGGACAGATGGTCCGCGAGCTCCGACGGGTTCTCGCCGTGGACGAGGACGGACGCCTGATGCTCGCCCATGACGAAGCGGTTGCTGGTCAGGTCGTCGAGGGCGTCGGACAGGCCCTCGATCTGCGACCCGGCGCGATCGCGCGCCGAGACCATCTGGTTTTGCTTGCGCTCCATCACCGCGCGCGCGGCGGCCTTCGACAGGAAGGCGAAGGACTGCGACATGACGAAGCCGAACCGGGCGTTCAGCAGGGGGTCCCAGAGGCCTGGCCGGGTCGTCGCCGGATATTCCTTGATGGCCAGCACCCCGCCGAACCGTTCTCCGGCCGCGTCGCGCAACTCCAGAACCTCGCGGCCGAAGATGGTGCGGACAGTATAGACCGCTGCGCCGAGATGGCCGTGGACGAGCGGTGCTGCGGAGCGGCGACCGGTCAGGATCAGCCCCATCACCTCCAGAGGTTCGGAGAACCACAGCCCGTTTTTCTCGTAGAGACCCAGCGATCGCGGTCCATAGCGATCGAGGTACTGGACCAGGTCGCGCCCGGCCTCCTCGAGACGCCGCACCTGGGCCGTCATGACCTCGGCGTCGTCCCGGCGAGCCTGGCGCAGCCGCCGCATCATGGCCGCAGCGCGGTCGGCGCCGTCGCGGCCCGGATGCAGGACCAGGGTCACGAACAGTTCGTTGACCCACAGGCGGCGAGTGGCCATCCGGGCGTCGTAGGCCTCGGCGAGGCCGGCGGCGAAAGCCGAGGCATGGCCCCCCGGGGGAGAAGGCGGGACCTCGCGCCGGACGATATGATGCCAGATCGCCAGCCGGTCGTCGGCGAGGTTGCGCCAGGCCTGGTTGAGCTTGACGTGCCAGTCGTTCAGGTCGCGCGCATCGGCGGTCTCGAAACTGGCGCCGGAGACCTGGAACACCATCATCAGGGCTCCGCTGTCCAGTGCGACCACCTGGTCGTTCACATGGCGCGCATAGGGGAGCTGGGACCGGAACTCGGTCTCCCGGCGCAGGCGGGACGAAGGAGCGCCGCCGTCACCCACGGAGAACCTCCATCGGCTGGTAGCGGCGGACGAGGGGGAGGGGGGACACCGAACTGCCGCCCCACAGGGCGCCGTTCCGGCACCGTCCCTTTGTGTCGACGTAGAGGAACAGGAGCCGGAAGGCATTGTGATCCGCCCGGCAGATCGCCCGGAACACCAGGTGCAGGGCGGGCGCCACGAGGAGGTAGAGAAGGCTGCCGCCGACGAGGAAGACCACGCCGGAAACGATGACGTTGACGCCCATGGCTTCCATCGGCACGCCCATCACCATCGCCGGCCGGGTGCAGGCGAGGAACAGCGGATCCTCCGTCAGGCGCTCTTCAGCCATGCCCGCCTCCATCGGCGAGCCAGACGCCTGTGACGACCAGGGTAGCCCCGCAGGCGCCGCCGCCGATCAGCTGGGCGAACCGTTTCGGTGAGATCAGACCAAGCCCGACCGCAAGGCACAGAGCCAGGAGCGCCGACGCCAGTCCGATCAGGGAGAGCAGGCCGGGCGAGGGCATCACGCTCCGCCCGTGATGAGATTGACGATCTCCGCCGCCCCGAAAACGACGACGATGCCGAGAACGACGATCGCCGCCCGCCGCAGGTCGAAGAGCCCGAACATCCACAGAATGCCGACGACCACGACCGCCAGCACGGCCAGGAGACGGGCGGTGTTTCCCGTCAGCATGTCGACGACGTTTTGCAACAGCCCCTCGACGTTCGCCGAAGCGAAGGCCGGTTGGGCCGTAAGGACCGTCGCGGCCAGGGCGATGGAGAGGGTCGCCGCGGCGGAGCGGGAAGGGCGGCGCGCGGATGCGATCAGGCTCATCGGGTTCACCGTTCGGCTGGAGTTGCAAAGACGACGGGGCCGGCCTGCCGGCGGCCGAAGATGTCCCAGGCCGGAGCGGGCGCTGGCGGTGACAGATCGGGGTCGGCGCGATCGGGACGCGCGAGGGTCCCGACGATGGGCGGCGCAGCCAGCCGAAGCTGGACCGCCGCAGCCTCCACTCTTGAGACGTAACCGTTCCGGAACCCACGTCGGGCGTCGCCGGTGTTGTACCGGGACAGGGCGATCCTGAGTGCGGCCTGACGGTCGGCGGGCGTCTCCGCGGAAACCCGGTAACCGGCCCGCAGCACGGTCGCCGCCGCCGCGAGATTAGGGCAGGGATCGAAGGCGTCCTCGACTGACAGATCCAGCCATTCAAGATTGCGGCTATTGATCTGGGCCAGGCCGAGATCGATGTTGGCGCCGCGCGCCAGCAGAGCCCGCGCCACGCGCGCAGCCTGGGCTGCATCGCGGGCGCGCGCGGGCGCCGTCCCGCCCCGGTTCACACCGATCGCCAGGGGGTCGAAGCGACTTTCGACATGGGCGATCGCTGCGAGCGTTTCAGGCGCGACCGACGGCGCGCAGGCCTGCGAGAGGGCGAGAACGGCGGCGAGTTCGAGCATGAGGCCTCCAACGAGAAGGCTTCACCTCACCAGAGACGAGGGTTTGCGGGCCACCCGCGAGATCCCTGTGGGAGATCTACGGTAGGAAGGACCGCGGCTCGGAGAGTTCACGCTCGACCTTGGCGAAACGCGCCACGGCCTGGATACGGGTGCGCACGCCCAACGCCTCGCAGGCCGCGGCCAGATGCTCGTCCACCGTGCGCGGTGAAATGCCGATCTGCTCGGCGATCCCGGGCGAGGAGAGACCGGTGGCTGCCAGCCGCAGGCACTCAAACTGTCGGTCTGACAGGGCGTCGATCGACGATCCGAGCGAGCCCGGCGATGTCGGGGCGAGGGACATGACCTATTGAGCGGAGCTTGAGGCGCATCTGGAAAGACCGTGACCTTGGCGCCGTAAACCTACGGTCGGTCCGCTCGGCCAGAACGCTCGGTCAGCTGGCGTCGTCGCGGACCGGGCGCATCAGCCGCGCCCGACGTTCCTCAAGCCAGGCGTCGGCCTCGGCGTCACGATGTACGGACTGGACCGCCAGATCCCGCAGCGTCTTGGTGAAGGTGTTGATCAAGGTGCGGGCGTCGAGGTCGTTGATGGCGTCGCCTGCTTCCTCGTCGAACTCCTGCAGAACGACCACCAGGATGGTCGCAAGTTTATTGTCGGCGCACCGCAAGGCGAAGTCCGGAGACCCCAGGGCCAGCGCCGCGAGGATGCCGTGTGGATCGCTGTCGGTGACCTCGGCGAAGCGGTGGATTCGCTCGATGTTGATCCGGCCCGCGCCGGACTCGAAATGCTCGTAGGACCGCAGGGCCATGTTCATCCCCTGGGCCACATCGATCGTGCGCATACGTCTGTGCGTGCGGATGAGGCGCAGGCTGGTGGAGAGGACGGCGTTCGGCGTCAGGGGGTGCTGGGAGTCCATCTGTCGGTCTATGCCCCGGCCATCCACATCACGCGAGATATACTCCCTACCTCTACTGGTTGAAAAATGCATCAGCCGGGGGTCAAATGAAACCCTCGAAATATCAACGACGTAAAAGCTGCGGTCATGACGCAAGTTTATTGCGGAACCCACCATAGACTCTACTCACCCGCGCGCACGACCCTTTACCGAGCGGTCGTCCGCTTACGGGGAGAGCGGTCGTATCCGCCGCGCCCCGTATGAGGCAGCGTGATCCCTTCGGCATGGCCATGGCCAGTCTGCGGACAGCGATCGAGGACGGTCTCGCGCCTGGTCAGCACCTGTCGGTCGCGGACATCGCCGCCTCCCTGAAGCTCAGCACCAGCCCCGTTCGCGAGGCCCTCTCGAGGCTGTGCGGCGAAGGTCTGATCGAGGATCGGCGGGGGCTCGGGTACTTCACCCGCGCCGCGCCATTCGAAGATATCGTTGGGCTTCTGGATCTGGAGGCCGCCCATGTTCGTCTGGCCGCCCGTGACGGGATGGTTCCGGGGCCGGTCGATGCGACCAATGAAGTCGTTGAACGGTGGATCACGGACGTCGTCGCCCGTTGCGAAAGCCAGCCGTTGGTCGAGAGTCTGATCCGGGTCAGACGCCGGCTCGCGCCCCTGCGTCGCCTGGGCGAAGCGATGATCGATGCGGAGACGCCGGACGAAGGCGATCGGCTGGAGGCCTACTATGCACGGTGGCGGGTCGCGGCTGGCCTCGTGGCCGCCCGCATCCGGCGGCTTGATCCCGGCCAGTCCGAATACACGCGCAATATCGTTTGAATCGATTTGGGATCGGGCGCTGATGGTCTGTCGTCGACCTTCTGTCGACCTTCAGAAAGAGGAGACGACCATGACCACCAAGAGCATCTCGCGCCTCGTTCGCCTGGGCGCCGCCCGCCAGCTCACCCGCGCCAACTCGCGTGGCGAGTTCGACGAGCTGAATCCTGTGCTGAAGTACACGATTCCGCCAACCGAGTAAGCGGACGGGCCGCTTCGGCGGCCCGGACCTCCGGGCTGGGCCTCGCCCCGGACCCCGCGATCAGAGGCGTTCTTCGTGACAAGGAGATGGATCGATGAAGATCCGGACCGACGCGACGATCCTGCGACTGGGGGCCGCTCGCCGGCTGACCCGGGCCATCGCTATGGGACCGTTCACCGAACTGAATCCGGCTCGGCATTGGACGATGCCGCCCGAATGATCCGGACGGGGTCGCCTCAGGGCGGCCCCCGACGGTCCCTTCGATCCGACCTTGGGCGTGATGTGGAGAGGCCTGATGCCGTCACGCGCTCCTTTCGAATGCTGGAACCCTGCTGTGATCCAATCCGCCTCGTCCGGGACCTCTCTCGTTGCACCGCAGCTCCAAAGCGCCTCGCTGGCCGACGGGCTTCATGCGGTCCGGATCGGCGATGACCTTGTCCTCCTCGACCTCAATGCAGACGACTATCTGTGCCTGCCGGAGTGCGGAGACATCACTGTCACCGGTCGCAGTCTCGCCGGCCCCATGGAGGCCCTCCTGCGTCTCGCGGCGGAAGAATTGCTGCATCCCATGCAGGCCGAGGACGACCGACCGGACGCGCCGAAACTTCCATCGACCCGCCTTCCGCCGCCGCCGCCGACCAGGCCCGATATCCGGGATATCATCGTCTTTGCCCGGATATGGGCCGATTGTGCAGGACGCCGGCCAACGCTGCTTCAGCTCAAGCAACGGCACGCCGAGCGACAGGGACGGCGGGACGACCCGGTCGCGCTCGCCGCCCGAGTCGAGGTCTTCAGACAACTGCTGCCGTTCGCGCCCGTGACCGGGGCATGCCTCCTTCAGGCAGAGATGCTTCTGCGATTTCTCAATGCCGCCGGCCTCGACGCCGACTGGGTGTTCGGCGTCAGGACGTTCCCCTTCCTTGCGCACTGCTGGATCCAGTGCGGCGATCACTGCGTCAGCGAGGCGCCTGAAACCCTCATCGTCTACCGCCCGATCATGGTGATCTGACGTGGCGGCGGACTCGGCTATCGTCCTCGTCGGCGACAATCCCGCCGCGCTCGAGGCGGCCATCGCGCCGATGCGGAAACGACTGAGCCGACGCGGCTGGTCCCGCAAGGTTCAGGCGCCCTTCCTTGCGGTGTTTGCTCCGTCCGCCGGACGGCTGGACATCACCTGCGGCCTCGATGGCCATGGGCTTCTGATCGGAGACATCTACAACAGGGACGGGGAGCGACTGGAGGCCCGGGAACGGGGCGTCCTCGGGTGTCGTCGTCTCGACAGCGCGCGCGCCCGTGACGTGTGCTCCCAATACTGGGGCCGTTATCTTCTCCTTCGCCGGTTCTCCGGCGAGGTCTCCATTCTCCGCGACCCGTCTGGCGGAATCGATTGCGTGGTCTGGCGCCGAAACGGCGTGACCTTCATTGCGACCGGCGCCGATGTCGTCCTCGATCCCTGGCTTCCGGACACGACGGCGATCGACTGGAGCGAGGTGGCCGCCCTGGTGCGTCGGCCGGGTGAGCACCGGCATAACCTGGCCTTGACCGGACTGACCCCTGTCGCCGCCGGCGAACTGCGGACCGTCGGAGAGACGTTCAACCTCGGCGACCGGATCTGGAAGCCGGCCGAAGTCTACAGGCATCGCGATCGGACCGCGCCGCCGGACCTCAAGGCATCCGTGGTACTCGGTGTCACCGCGCTTGCCGGGACGAGGCGCTGGGTCGCGGAACTCAGCGGCGGGCTGGATTCCGCCATCGTGGCGGCCGCCCTGTCCACCGACCAGCGCGGACGGGTCGCGGCCTGGGTCAATCACTATGTCGATCATCGGGAGGGTGACGAGCGGGGATATGCCCGGGCGGTTGCTCGACGTCACGGCGTGACCTTGACCGAGGTGCGTCGGGAGGGATTGCGTCTCGGAGCCCCACGGCTTGAGGTTGCCGCGGATGGCTTTCGGCCAGCCTCCAATGACATCGACCCCGACTACAATGACGACATCGCCGAACGCATAGAGGAACTCGATGCGTGGGGATCGCTGACGGGGCAGGGCGGCGACGCCGTCTTCTTCCAGATGCCGACCTTGCTGATCGGTCTGGACGAAATCTGGGAGCGTGGCTTCAGGGCGAGGGGCGAGGTCCTGCATCGCCTGTCCCGCTGGTTGCGCCGTCCCGTTTGGCCGACGGCGCTCGCCCGGGACTGGCGTGAAGAGCTCCGTTACCGGTCGTCCTGGACGCATCCGTGGCTCGAGGACCTTCGGGGCGTACCGCCCGCCAAGGCCATGCAGATCTCGGCGCTGGCCTTCTGCCAGACTTTTCAGGGCCCGGCGGTCCGCAGCCGTCGCGGACCGTGTATCAATCCGTTGCTCAGCCAGCCGGTCATGGAGGCTGGTCTCGCCCGTTCCGCAGTCGACCTGACCTGGGGCGGTCGCGATCGCGCGGCCGCACGGGCGGCTTTCGCCGATACGGTGCCGTCCGTCGTCCTCGATCGTCGATCCAAGGGCGAACTCGGGGCCTATTACGGTCGAGCCGTGGCCGAGCATCTTCCCTTCATCAGAGACTATCTCCTCGGGGGCGCCCTGGCGGAAGCTGGCTTGCTCGCCCCCTCGCTGGAGGATCGCCTGACCCGTGATCACCTGCTTTGGCGGGGCGGCCATTCAGAACTGCTCAGTCTGGCGCAGACGGAGGCTTGGGTTCGGCGGTGGCGAGATCGGCTGGCCCTCCAGAGGGCTTGAGGTAACGGTCGAACCACGCCCTGACCTGTTGGTAGTAGAGCCGGATATTGCCGGGGCTGCGAAGGCCATGCTCCTCCCCGATCAGGAGCGTCAGGGCGACGGGCCGTCCAAGACGGTGGAGCGCGCCGTAGAGCTGTTCCGATTGGCCCAGCATGAGATCGTACTCCCCGGCGACCAGGAGAGTGGGTGTGTGGATTCGGTCGGCTTGGTCGAAGGGACTGTTGCGGCGGTATCGGTCGGCCGCGCTCCAGTAGGACGTCCGCATCGCGGCCTGGCCGGACTCGAGCCAGCGCGCGCTGGCGGAGGCCGCAAGGGGATGCCCCCCCTCCAGCCTGAGGGTCGACCCCACATCGCCAATGACCGTCGAGAAATTCATGGGTCCGTTCAGGGCGACCACGGCGTCGAAGCGGTCTGACTGGGCCGCGCCCATGACCGCTGACCAGGCGCCGAAGCTCCAGCCCCATACGCCGACCCGTTCCCCATCGACCAGGCCTTCGGCGCCGGCCGCGTCGACAACGGCAAGGATGCGCGCGGCCAGTCCGTCAGCGGGCTCGCGCGTCGGCGGGAGGTCCGGAATGAGAATGGCGTAGCCTTCGGCCACGAGCAGTTGCGGGGCCATGGAAAGGCTCGTGGATTCCCGCCGCATCCACCAGGGCGGCGCGTCATAGGCGTCACCCTGATAGGGCACCACGATGACCGGCGGTTTCGAGGACAGATCTCGAGGAAGATAGAGCCACCCGCCGACGCCGCCCGGAGCTGAAACCCGGCGCGGCGCCGCCACCTCGATGCGGTCCAGCTCGGGATTGATACGCCGGACCACGGTACGCCCGTGCTCGTCCTGCCGCCTCAAGACGTCGGGCTCGTCCTCCTGCCCACTTCGGTCGATGCTCACCCCGTGGCTCCAGCTGACCGCAGCCCCTGGGGCGGCGATCGCACAGGCCGTCTCGAGAGCGGGGTCGGCGTACACTCGACAGAGCCTCCCGCCAAGTTGTGACAAGGTGGCGAAGCGCCTTTTCATCGGGCCGTTCAGGGCCCGCAGGCCGAAAGGTCCGCCGGGGTCGACCGCGGATCCCGCCGGTCCGAGCACGGTCACCTGGCCGTCTGAATCGAGGCGGACGAGGTTCCCTCCGTGATTGAAGAGGACGACGGACGGGTGTTCCGCAACGAGCCGGGCGTTCGGCCCCAGACCGGAAATCGGCTGGATGCCGCCATCGAGGCTGAACCAGCCTTCTCCCGCCTCGGAGCGGCCCTTGAACACCGGGGCGCCGTCCAGCCAGCCACCCTCGGCGGTGGGCATTCCCTGGAAGTCGGTCGCCGCGACGGGGGTGACGCCCGACGGGGTTTGATCCTGCACCTGCCCGTCGGTCCCAACAGTCAGAAGCCGCGTGCGGTCGCCGTCAATGGCGACCACGAGAAGTGCGTCTGATCGGGGCGACCAGGCGAGAAGGCTGGTGGAGATGTCTCCAGTCCCAGGGGGGGATATGAGCCGGCGATCCTCCAGCGAGACGATCTGCAGGCCTCGCGCGCGCCTCACCTCCGTCGAGGCCTCGGCGGCTGGGGGCGGCAGCAGCGGACCATCGAGGAGAAGCGCGACATGGCGGCCATCCGGCGAGGATTCGAAGTCCAGGAACGGGCCGTCGGCGATTGCGGAGGCGCGTCCGGTCGTGGCCGTGATCCGCCAGAGGCGACGAGGGGCCAGGGTATCCTTTGCGTCTGAGCCCACCATGACGGCCGCAGCGGCCCCCTCCATCGCCGCCGCTCTCAGGGCCAGCAAGCGCGCTTGCTCCGTGCGCGGTCCCGCCAGTCGTGCGGGAAGTGAGCCGTCAGGTGTTCCCAGCACGATCAGGCTGTCGTTTCCCAACCATTCGACTGACCGCCCCCACAGCCCCAGGTCAGGTGCAACCTCCGTCCAGACCACCCGCCCCGTAGCCAGGACGACGACCCCCAGACGCCAGGCGTCGTCCCGAAGTCTGAAGACGACCATGCGGCTGCCGTCCGGCGAGAACGGGCCAGCCGTGTACCCGGCGTTGTCCGCCATCGGCAAAAGCGGTCGCGGCGGGGCGGTGTCGTCCAGATCGAGACGATACAGTCGGGCGTAGCGGTTGGCGCCCTCGGCCTCGACATCATGTCGGGGGAGATCGATCCGGCTGAGGCGTTCCTCGAAAACGGCGATGGCGCCGGTTGGGTCGATCGCCACGCGCCCGTAGCTCTCAAGACCCAAGGCGATCTCAACCGTCAATGGGTCAGCCCGGACGAGGGACGGGCAGGCGAGCGCAAGAGCGCTCGCCATCAGAAACAGGGCTCTGCGCATTCGCGCTCACCAGCGCTTGACGAGCTGGAGAGAGACCTGGCGCCCGAGGACATTTGTGTTCGCAGCGTCGTAGCCGATGCCCGCCGGGGCGTCATAGAATGGCGGCCCCTCATTCAGGAGATTAAGCACGTTCAGGGTGAGCGAAAGGCCCCTGATCCAGCCAGAATCCAGATCCACACGCGCCTGACCGTCGAGGGTGATCCAGTCATCAATCGCCCTGCCATTGGCGGTGTCCCGCCCGCCGCTGACGTGATTGAGGACGCCCCCGATGGTGATGGGCCCCTGCATCCACTGGGCCCCCAGCCGGCCCCGCCAACGCGCGGGGAAGTTGGGAACGCCGAGGAGGTCCTCAGTCGGCGAGGCCGGGGTGATCGTCCTGTCGTTCGTGATCAGGTGCGTGACGGTCGCGTCGAGCGACAGGTCGCCAGATCCAAGGGTGAAGCGATAGCGCGTCGACAGATCCAGCCCCTGCACCTCCACCGCCGAGGCGTTGACATAGCGATTGTCGATCACCGCGCCATAAGCCGTCGCGGGGAAGACGTTCGGGTTGTAGTTGCCGGGATGGGCGAGGAGCGACTGCACATAGGCGAGATCGGCCGCATCGGTGCGCGGGGCGACGTAGCGAATGAAAGGCGCGAGCGTCGGATCGTTCAGGGCGTCGATCAGGTTCTCCGCCACCGGAGTTGCGATCCGGTCCTCGAACGTCGTGCGGAACCAGCCGCCTTCGATCCGCAACCCTTCCATCGAGCTCGGTGTCCAGACAAACCCGGCGGTCCAGGATTCGGCGGTCTCCGGGGACAGATCAGGATTGCCACCGTACTGAACGATGCTGATCACATTGGAGCCCGCGCGATCGAGGAAAACCGGGCCCAATCGATATGCACTGTTCAGTTCGCGCAATGAGGGCGCTCTGAACGAGGTGCCGAAGCTTGTTCGAAAAAGTAGATCCGTGGTCGGCTTGTAGAGCAGTCCGACCTTGGGATTGGTCGTCTGACCGACCCCTTCGTGATCCTCGATCCGGCCGGCGAGCGATACCTCCAGCCGTTCGAGGCCGGGGCGGGTATTGTCCGGCCCCACAATCGGGATTCGCAATTCGGCGAAGGCGGCGGTCACATCGCGCTCGAACCGGGTCGGGGCGGCGATACGTGGGGTCGCGCCGGAGATGAAGTTCTCACCGGAGGTCTCGAACCGCTCGCGCCGGACATCGAGGCCGATCGCCATGCGGAGGTCGCCGCCGGGCAGGCTCAGCAGGACGCCGTCCGCCTTCAGGTTCATCGAGGCGACCGTGCTGACGTTTTCCGACCGGATGTAGCCGGACCCGATGAAGGCCAGCAGCGCCGCGCTGTGCGACGCCGGATCGCCGTAGGGATTGAAGAAGCCGTCGACCGACGGGCGGAAGGGGGTCGCAGGATTATCGGGCGTCGCGCCAATCGCTTCGTCGAGCCGGGACGTCTGCACACGGTTGGTCGCCAGCAGCCCCGTCGTTTCACGCCCTCCGCTGAAATAGGCGTCGGTGTTCCATCCGAATAGCGTTCCGCTGATCCCTAAGGCTCCGCCCACGCTCCGTGAGAACCCCTCGTCCCGGCCGGGGCCGAGATCGTTGATGAAGGAGTAGGCGATTTCCTGGTACGGCTCACCCGCGACAGGGGTGAAATAGGGGTTGTCGGGGGATACGAACAGGATGCCGATATCGGCCATTGTGTCCTGCTTGTACCGTCTGTCCGTGTACCGGATGTCGCCGTCCAGGCTGAAACCGCCCGGCAGGTCCTGACGCCCCGCCAGGAAGAGACTGTTCCGCCTTTGGTGGGGGAGGCTCCACTGTCCCTGCATCTGGTTGGTCAGATTGACCGCGCCGGGCCGGAAATCGCCCGCCGTGAGATTGAGGCCATTCTGACCCGGGGGAATGGCGTGGGTTGGTTCATACGAACCGCTGATGGGATCAAACGCCATCAGATTGCCGGGCGCACCGTAGAAGAAGCGATGATCAGACCCGCCCAGGGCGCGAAGGTCGGCATCGGCGGTCAGCCGGCGATCGGCCGCCCGAAGCTCTCCGCGGTCATGAAACTCGTAGGCGGCGACCATGCTGCCGCTCGACCAGTCGAAGCCGCCGCTATGCGACAGCAAGACTTCCTCGGCGCCGCCGTCGCTCGTCCCTCCCACGCGCAGGCGGGTCTCGGCCACCTCGAAGCGGGACTTCAGGATGACGTTGACGACCCCGCCTACGGCGTCCGCACCGTACAGGGCGGACGCGCCGTCGAGGAGCACGTCCGTCCTCGCGACCGCGCTGGTGGGGATGTTCGAGATGTCCGAGAAGTCGCCCGCGCTGCCGGTGCCAGCGATCCGCCGACCATTGACCAGGACCAGGGTGGCGTCAGCCCCGAGGCCTCGCAGGTTCACTCCGGTCGCATAGGCGAGGTTGCGGCTCGTGCGGTCTGCGCCTGTTCCGGCCGACCCTTCATAGGCCGCGCCGGTGAAGTTCTGGGGGAGGGCGGCGAGCGTTTCGGCGACCGTGCCCCGTCCCTGTCGGTCGACGTCGGCCTGGGTGACGACAGTGACGGGAGACGGACTGTCGGCGCCGCGCAGATAGGTGCCGGTCACCACGACCTCGCCCAGCTCGGTGGCCTCGTCCACGTCCAGGTCGGCGCGCGCGGCGGGATCGAACAGGACGAAGACCGTCGGCCGGCTCTGGCGATACGACAGACCGGTGTCGCGCAGCATGAGCTGCAGGGCGGCTTCCGGCGCGTGATCTCCGCTCAGGGCCGCAGACCGGCGGCCGGCGACAAGGGCGCTCGGATAGAGGATCTGGAGACCGCTCTGACGGCCGAAGGCGGGCAAGGTGCGCTCCAGCGGCCCAGCGGCGATCTCGAAGCGGCGGACGTCGTCCGACGACTGCGCGATAACGGGCGTCGCGACTGCCATCATCAGCGCGGCGAGCGCAGTTGAAGTGTATCCGTGGCCCATGGCTTTCCCCCATTTTTCTACCCGCGAATGTGCGGGGCGGGGAGGAGACGTTGGGTCGCGGACTTCAGTCTAAGTCCGGGAACGAATTATTTTCAGGCGCTGCGGCGCAGCACGATCCGGCCGTCGTCTGTCCGCGAGGCCTGGAGCGGATAGAGGTCCGTCAGGGCCGCGACAAAGCCGTCGACATCGCCTGCATTGAAGACGCCGCTGACAAGGATTTCCGAGACCCTGGCGTCCTGAAGCTCGATCGGCTCGCGGCTGTAGCGATTGACCTCCGCCACCGCCACCGAAACCGGGGTGTTCTCGAAGGTCAGCCGTCCGACCGTCCAGCTCGTCGCCGCCGTGACGTTGGTGGTCACCACCTGGGGCTGGCGGGCGGAAGTGACGACCTGCTGCCCCGGCGCGAGGGACCACTGAGCCGGTCTGTCCACATCGTGTCGGACCGCGACCCGCCCATCGACCAGGATGACCCGCGCGCCCGCGCCGGAGCGCCGGACGTCGAAACGGGTCCCCAGAGCGGTCACCCTTGTGTCCCCGGCCGCCACCACGAAGGGGCGCGCGGCGTCGCCTTCGACATCGAACATCGCCTGGCCGGACGTGAGGGTGACGGCGCGACGATCCCGCGTGTAGCGCACTGCGACCCGCGTGTTGGTGTCCAGAGTGATCCGCGAGCCGTCCTCCAGCCGCACCGTCCTCTGCTCCCCGATCGCCGTCTCATAGGTCGCGGGCCTCTGCTGGAGCCAGGTGAGGCTGAAGGCGCAGACCGCCAGGGCGGTCGCCCCGGCGACGCCCAGCGAGACCAGACGGCCCGACGGCCTGCGCTTCCGTCGGGTTTCAGGCCCGCGCGCCGCCTCGGCCGTCAGGGCCGCCATCTCCGGGTTGCCGGCCAGGGCGCCGGCGGCTTCCCACATCGACTCGATCTTCTGAAAAGCCCGCGCGTTGGCGGGATCGCGGCGCCAGGCGCTGAAGCCGCGCACGTCCGCTGTGGTCACCTTGCGCTGATTGAGTCGAGTGAACCACTCGACGGCTTCCCTGCGCCTGATGTCGGCCTCCGCCTCGATCGTCATTCGTCTTGCCTAAAGGTCCAGCCGAGACGCGCAATACTCAAGCGCCCGGGCCATCCGCCACTTCACGGTCTGCTCGCTGATCTCGAGGGTCCGGGCAATCTCCGGATAAGTCATACCGCCAAAGCGGTTGAGAACGAAGACTTTGCGATACAGGGGCGGCATCTCGCGGATTGTCTCGGTCAGCAGCGCGGCGTCGAATTGCGCGGCCGCTTCGCTGACAGGCTCGGGCGCCGCCTCCCGGTTCCTTCGCTGACGGGCGTCCCGCCTGTGCTCGTCATTCAGCAGGTTCAGGGCGATCCTGAGCAGGAAGGCCTTGGGGTGACGGATGTCGGCCAGGGCGTAGGGCGCGGCGCGGATGTAGGTCTCCTGGACCACGTCCGCGGCGGCGTCTGCGCCGATCCGACCGCGCAGACGCCGTCCCAGCCAGGGGGCGTACTGACGGTAGAGACGGCCCAGACCGTCCTGTCCCTCCGCGCCCAGCTGCTTCGTGTCTGTCACCACGCCTCTCCGACCTCTTCGACAGAGGTCCGGAATCCGGGCGAGACCGCACGCGCGGCCGCGCGCGCGTCAGCGCACGCCTCCGCAGGCGCCGGCAACCGACATCCGTGCGTCGCACGGGGTCGTCGATGACTTGATGTCGCACAGGGGATTCCAGGCCCCACCAACGCGAACGTCGGCCCTGGAAGCATGAATCAAAGGCGTGGCGGGTGCAAGTCGCCCGGTGCCGCGGCGCGCCGGCCGCCTTTCCGCAAAAATCTGGCGGGGAGACCGCAAATCACTGTCGTTGCCTGAAACGACGATTCCCGCCCAACGTGAATCCTGTTCACTCAGGGAGTTGTCCATGGATTGCGCGTCACCGACCCAGCCTCACGAGACACCCGCGTTGAGCCCACGCGAGTCGGAGTGCCTTCTGTGGGTCAGCCGAGGCAAAAGCTCGGCCGATATCGGCCAGATCGTCGGCCTCTCGCCGCGCACGGTGGACAGCTATCTGGAGAAAACCTGTGCGAAGCTCCGTGTCCGGACCCGTATTGAGGCGGTCGCGGTCGCCGTCCGCGACGGCATCATCGACCCCGACGCGGAGTGAAGTCTCGGGCCGGGAGCGAGGAGGGGGCGGGTCTGGAACTTCTGTACCGAAGCCGGGAGTTTCAGCGATGACCGCCGCCGACGCTTTCGCGTCCCCCGGCTCTCGATCAGCGCTTATCCGTTCCGGAACCCGCCGGCTCATAGTCTAGGGGCGCTTCCCGCCCGGAGTCGATCCACTGCGGAAACGTCGCCCCGGGCCAGGCGCCGGAGGTCAGAAATGGTAGCTTGGATCGACCGGCCGCACGCCGATGGAGCCCTGATGTCCTACCCTTCCTTCACCAGCGCCGAGGAGACGGTCGACCGGTTCCTCGAAATCCTCTCAGATCACGGCGTAGACCTCGCCGGCGCGTCGCAGGACGAGGCGTTGCAGATGATGAACGTCATCCAGATGTGGCGCGATCCGCACCTGCTGCCGGCCGATCCCCGGCCGGTTCTGCGCGCGGCGATGGGGTTCGTCGATCTTGCCGGCAAGGTGGTGGGGGTCGCGGGTCACAAGGATTTCGGGGAGCTGATCCCTCATCTCAAGATGCTGGCGAAGACGACCGTGCTGCAGAATGCGGCCAGCCCGGTGACCGATGATGCCGGGAACAAGGTGATCGAGCTCTATGTCGCCGCCCTGGCCATGAGGTTCGCCGATGACGTGAAGCTGGATCATCCTTCTGCGTCAAAGGGCGATAATCCGGATGTCATGTTGACGTACCGCTCCAAACGCTGGGCCCTCGCACTGAAAACCCTGCATAGCCGCCGCCCGCGGACGATCTACGACAACATCAAGAAGGCGTCCGACCAGATCGAGGCATGCGAGGCGGACCATGGTCTGGTGGTGCTGAACGTGAAGAACCTGCTCGACTACGACGCCCTGTGGCCGGCGTCGTCGATGCCCTTCCCGGAGACCAAATTCACATCCGACTACTTCCAGCAGATCCGGGCGATCCTTGCGCCCCTCGACGAAATCCCGGCCGATGATTGGCTCGCCGCCCTGGGACCGGGCCGCAAGGCGGCTCTCCCGGTGATGTTCATCGGCCAGGCCGCCGCTTCCGCCCTTCCCACGCATGGGGGCGGTCCGCGTCCCACGGCGATCAAGGGCATGATGACCTATCTGACCCCGAGCGATGATCCGGTGGGGGCGCTCAAGCTGGCGTTATCCCTCAACGACGCCGCCCAACAATTCACCTGAGTCTGTCGGAGGTCTGGCGATGAGGCTTCGTCACACGATCTAACGCCAGACATCGACCCTGCCAACCGCGCGCGGTCGCCGAGCGGCGGGCCGGTTTGGATGGTGGAGATCCCGTGGGCGAGCGTCGGGCGGGCCTGATGCAAAGCGGTGTAATCGTGCGGTTCGCCATCGCCATCCTGTTTCATGTGGGGGCCGGAGGCCGGCAACAGCCGCCTTTGCGCGGACTTTGTAACGCATTGCCTGTTTTCGGGATCGGAAGTAACGAGCGCGAGATGACCTGGTCGATGACGACATGGGCGAGATTGATCGTGGCGGCGACTATCGTGTTCGCCGCCTTCTTCTTCGCGCCTGCCGTCGACGCCGCCACCTGCCTGCCGGAGCCGCCCGCGGCCCATGCCATCGTGGATCACGATCAGGGCGGCGGCGATCACAGCGACAAGGGCGCCGGCCACGGCGTCTGCTCGCACGGACACTGCCACCACACGACCACCGCCCGCGCCAATGGCGTGGACGCGATCGCGCCCGCCTTCGGCGAACCGCCGCTGGAGAGCGGCCGCCAGGATGATTTCCGGGCCTCCATCACGCCCGACGGGCTGAAGCGTCCCCCCAGAGTCTGACCGAAGACCTGCGCCTTTGCGCGCCTCTTCGTCCTCAGAAACTCTGGAAATGAATCATGTCTCCCACATCTCGCAGACGGCCGCGTTACGCGGTCGGCTGCGCCCTCGTCGCGATCGCGGCGAGCCTGGCCAGTCCCGTTTGGGCTGACCCGGCCCCGACCTATGCCCAACTTCTCGCCCAGCTCGGGCAAGCCCCGGCGACCCTCGAGGCGCGCGCCAACTACGACGCCGCCGAGGCGCGTGTCCGTCAGGCGCGCGTCCGGCCCAACCCCGTGCTCGGCTTCGATGTCGAGAACGCCTACGGCTCCGGGCCCTATTCGGGGCTGAACAACGCCGACATGACCCTGGCGATCAGCCAGGATCTCGAACTGTGGGGGCGTCGTCCGACCCGCGTCGCCGCCGCGCGTGCGGAGGCCGGCGCGGTGGGACTTCAGCGCGATCTGGCGGTGATCGACGCCGCCGGACGCCTTGCGCTCGTCTATGCCGAGGCGGAAGCCGCCCAACGGCGGGCGGCGCTCGCCGAAGAAACCCTGACCCTTACCGTCGCCGACGCCAGGGCCGCCCTGGCGCTGGTCGAGGAAGGCCGTGAGCCCCTGCTGCGCGGTATTCAAGGGGAGGCCGAAGCCGCGGCCGCCCGCGCCACACGGGACGAGGCCGTCGCCGAACGGGACGCCGCCTACGCCCGGCTGACCGCCGTCGCGATGATCCCTGCGCCCGTGACCGCGATCGATGCGAGCCTGCTGGACGAAACGCCGGCGACAGGGGGCTCGGCTATTGAGGACGCCCCTACGGTTCGCGTCGCCGAGGCCCAGCGCACGGCCGCCGAGCGCCGGGTCGATGTTCAGCGGGTTCAGGCCCGCCCGGACATCAACGCCAGCGTCGGCATTCGCCGGTTCGAGGCGGAGGACGCCACGGCCCTGACCTTCGGAATCAGCATGCCGCTCCCCTTGTTCGATCGGAACCGGGGGAACATCGACGCGGCCCAGGCTGAGTTCCGCGCTGCGGACGCCCGGCTGATGTCGGCGCGGCAGGAGGTCCAGGCCGACCGCGCCGCGGCCGTGGCCCGTCTGGCCGCTTCGGTCAGCCGGGTGAGCGCGGCCGACGCCGGCGTCACCGCCGCCGAGGAGGCCTACCGCCTGTCGCGGATCGGCTTCGAGGCCGGACGCATCTCCCAGGTGGAATTGCGCATCACCCGCACCGCCCTCGTCAACGCACGCGCCGCCGCGGTGGACGCCCGCCTGGCGCGGGTCCGCGCCGAAATCGATCTCGCGCGCCTGGACGGCCGCGCCCCCTTCCAAGGAGCCCTGTGATGCGCAAGCGCACATCGAACAAAACCCTGTTGATCGGCGGCGTCGCCGCCCTGGTGATCCTTGGCGGCGGCGGCCTCTGGTTCGCCACCCGAGGCGGCGACCCGGCATCGCCGCCCGCCGCCGAAGGCGAAGCCGGCCATACTGAAGACGAAGCCGGTCACGTCGAGGGCGAAGCCGAACATGCCGAGGAGGGCGAAGCGCCCGAGGGCCAGGTGACGCTCACCGCCGCCCAGATCCAGGCGGCGGGGATCACCGTCGTCGGGGTCGGCGGCGGCGGAGGCGGGGAGACCCGCCTGGCCGGTCGCGTGGAGCCGATGGTCGACTCGCGCGCGGCGGTGGCCGCCGCTGTCGGCGGACGGGTCGAGCGGGTGCTGGTCGCTCCAGGCCAGGCGGTGCGGGCCGGCCAGCCCCTGGTCAGTCTCGTCAGCGGCGAGGCGGCTACCTTCCGGGCCGACGCAGACGCCGCCGGGGCGTCTGCCGAGGCGGCGCGCCAGGCCTACGAGCGCAATCGCAGTCTTTCGGATCAGGGCATCGTCGCTCGCCAGGAAGTGGAAGCGTCCCGCGCCCAGTTCCTCAGCGCCGAGGCCGCCACCCGGGCCGCGCGGGCCCGTTCCGCCGCGGCCGGCTCGCCCAACGCTTCGGGCCGGCTGAGCGTCGTCAGTCCGATCTCGGGCGTGGTCAGCAATGTCCAGGTCGGTCCGGGCGGCTTCGTCGCCCAGGGCGGCGTGGTCGCCGAGGTCAGCAACCCCGCCCGCGTCGAGATGGTGTTCAATGCGCCGCCGGCGCTGGCGGCCAACGTTCGCACCGGATCGGCGATGCGGGTCACCGGACCGAACGGCGAGTTCGACGCCATCGTCACCGGGGTCGCCGCAGACGCCGGGATCGGGGAGAGCGGGGCCACCGTGATCCGCGCCCGACCTTCAGGCGCGACGCTCCCGCCGGCCGGCTCGGCCGTCACCGGCGCGGTCGTCACCGGCCAGTCGACCGGGGGCATGACCGTGCCGACCGAGGCGGTCCAGACCGTTGACGGAAACACCGTGGTCTTCGTCCAGGTCGAGGGCGGCTTCCAGGCCGTCCAGGTGCTCGCCGGCCGTCAGGCCGCCGGGCGGACCGAGATCCTGCGCGGTCTGACGGGATCCGAACGGATCGCCGCCGCCAACGCCTTCCTGCTCAAGGCCGAACTCGCCAAGGGCGAGGCCGAGCACGGTCACTAAGGGGGCGATCGCATGTTCAAAGCCATCATCGAGGCCTCCGTCCGCTTCCGCTGGTTCGTGGTGCTCGCCACGGCCCTGGTCGCGGCCTGGGGCCTGTTCCAGCTCACCAAACTGCCCATCGACGCCGTGCCGGACATCACCAACCGGCAGGTCCAGGTGACCACGGTCGCTCCGGCCCTCGCGCCCGAGCAGATCGAACGGCAGGTCACCTATCCCATCGAAACCGCCATGGCGGGCATACCGGGTCTGCAGACGACCCGGTCTCTCAGCCGCAACGGCTTCAGCCAGGTCACGGTCATCTTCACCGACCAGACCGATATCTATTTCGCCCGCCAGCAGGTCGCCGAACGTCTGGCCGGCGCGCGCGAAGCCATGCCCGAGGGGGTGGAGCCGGCCATGGCCCCCATCACCACGGGGTTGGGCGAGGTCCTGATGTGGACGGTCGATTACAAGCCGTTCAACACCGAAAACCTCGCAAAGCCCGGCCAGCCCGGTTGGCAGACCGGAGGCGCCTATCTGACCCCTGACGGCGAGCTGCTGACCACGCCCCAGGCCCGCGCCACCTATCTGCGCACGGTTCAGGACTGGATCATCGCCCCGCAGATGCGGACCGCCGCAGGCCTCGCCGGCGTCGACACCGTCGGCGGCTATGTGAAGGAGTATGCGGTTCGTCCCGATGCGGCCCGGCTCTCGGGTTACGGCCTCGGTCTGGGCGACCTGATCCAGGCGCTGGACCGGGCCAACACCCAGGCCGGCGCCGGCTATGTCCAGCGCTCCGGCGAGGCCCTGACGGTCCGCACCGACGCCTTGGCCCTCACCATCGAGGACCTCGCCCAGGCGCCGGTCGTCAATCGCGGCGGCCTGGTGGTCCGCGTCGCCGATGTCGCCACCGTCGAGATCGGCCAGGCGCCGCGTCTGGGCGGGGCCAGCCGGGACGGTCACGAGGCGGTGCTCGGCACGGCCCTGATGATCGCCGGCGGCAACAGCCGGACGGTCGCCCAGTCCGCCGGCGAGCGCCTTGAGGAGGTCCGGTCCACCCTGCCGCCCGGCATCGAGGCGGTCACGGTTCTGGATCGCTCAGCCCTGGTGAACAAGACCATCGCCACGGTCGCCAAGAACCTGACCGAAGGCGCCCTGCTGGTGATCGTGGTTCTGTTCCTGCTGCTCGGCAACATCCGCGCCGCATCGATCACCGCCCTGATGATCCCGATCAGCTTCCTGTTCGCGGTCATCGGCATGAACCGCTTCGGCATCAGTGGAAACCTGATGAGCCTCGGCGCCCTGGACTTCGGCCTTCTGGTCGATGGTGCGGTCGTCGTGGTCGAGAACACCCTGCTGATGCTCAGCCAGAAGCGGGCCGAGGCGGGGCGGATGCTGACGCGCCGCGAACGTCTCGGCGTCGCCGCCGCGGCGGCGCGCCAGATGGTCAAGCCGGCCGCCTTCGGCCAGTTGATCATCCTTCTGGTCTTCACCCCGCTGCTGATGCTCGAGGGTGTCGAGGGCAAGACCTTCATCCCGATGGGGGCGACGGTCATGCTGGCCCTGGTCGGCGCCTTCATCTTCTCCTTCACCTTCGTGCCGGCGATGACGGCCCTGCTGGTGCGGGATCCCAAGAAGGTCGAGGTCGACGAACACGGCCACGCTCACGAGCACGAGACCTTCATCCTCCGGAAGGCGCGTCGGTGGATCGAACCGGCCATCCGGTCCGCGGTCGACCGTCCGAGGATCGTTCTGGCCTCGGCGCTCGGCGCCGTCCTGATCGGCGGGATCGCCTTCACCACCCTGGGCCGGGAGTTCATCCCGACCCTGGACGAGGGCGATGTCGCCATGCAGGCGCTGCGGGTTCCGTCCGCATCGCTGGAGCAATCCCTCGCCATGCAGATGGCGCTGGAGCGGGCCATCACGGCCCAGCCGGAAGTGGAGACCATGTTCTCCCGCACCGGCACCGCGGAGGCCGCCGTCGACCCGATGCCGCCGAACATCTCGGACAGCGTCATCGTGCTGAAGGACCGCAAGGCCTGGCCGGACCCCAACCTCGAGAAGGAAGCATTGATCGCCCGCTTCGAGGAGGTCGCCTCGCGACAGATCGGGAACAGCTTCGAGTTCAGCCAGCCCATCGAACTGCGGTTCAACGAGCTGATCTCGGGGGTGCGGACCGACCTGGCCGTCATGGTCTATGGCGATGACTTCGCCACCATGCAGCAGGTCGCCGACCAGGTCGCCAACGCCTTGCGTCAGACCGAAGGTTCCGCCGACGTCCGCGTGGAACAGGCCTCCGGCCTGCCGACCCTGACGGTGAGCGTGGACCGCTTCGCGGCGGCCAACTACGGCCTGTCGGCCGCCGACGTCTCCGAAGCGGTCTCGGCCGCCATCGGCGGCGCCGAGGCCGGGCGGATCTTCGAGGGCGACCGCCGCTTCGACGTGGTGGTCCGTCTTCCGGACGATGCGCGTAACGATCCGGCGGCCCTGGCCGCCCTTCCGATTGTGTCGTCGACCGGGGTGACCGTGCCCCTGTCCTCGGTCGCCCGTATCCAGAGCGCCGAGGGACCGAACCAGATCAGCCGCAACGACGGAAGCCGCCGCATGGTGGTTCAGGCCAACGTCCGCGGGCGCGATCTGGGGGGCTTCGTCAGCGACGCCCAGCAGCAGGTCGATCAGATCCAGCTGCCGACCGGCGTGCGCCTCGACTGGGGCGGACAGTTCGAGAACCTCAAGCGCGCCGAGCAGCGTCTGGGGCTCGTCATTCCGGTCGTCTTCATATTGATCGGCATCCTGCTGTTCATGGCTTTGGGCTCCTTCGCGGAGGCGGGACTGGTGTTCGCCTGCGTGCCTCTGGCCCTGGTCGGCGGGGCCCTGGCGCTATTGCTCAGGGGGATGCCGTTCTCGGTGTCCGCTGCGGTCGGCTTCATCGCGGTCTCCGGCGTCGCCACCTTGAACGGGCTGGTGCTGATGCAGGCGATCCGCGACCGGCTGACCGCCGGCGCCGATCCCCGCAACGCCGCCATCGAGGGGGCGACAAGCCGTCTGCGGGCGGTGCTGACGACGGCCATGGTCGCCATCGTCGGTTTCATCCCGATGGCCCTCGCCCACGGGGCCGGCGCCGAGGTGCAGAAGCCTCTGGCCACTGTGGTCATCGGCGGCCTGCTGACGGCGACGGCCCTGACCCTTCTCGTCCTCCCGACCTTCGCGGCCAAGGCCGTGAAGCATCGCAAAGCCGAAGGGCTGGACGAGTGAGCGCGGCCCACGACACGGAGCGGAACCAGCGCCGCATCCTGCTGGCGGTGCTGGTTCTGAACGCCCTGTTGTTCGTGGGCCTGGGAGTCGGCGGCCTCGCCGCCGACTCCAGCGCGCTTCTGGCCAATGCGGTCGACAACGGGTCGGACGCCGCCGTCTATCTGATCAGCTTCCTCGCCGTCGGTCGGGCGCTGATCTGGAAGACCCGCGCCGCCCGGGCGTCAGGAATTATGTTGCTGATCTTCGCCGTGCTCGTCCTGCTGGACGCCTTGCGGCGCAGCCTGATCGGAACCGAACCGGTCGGCCCGACCATGATGGTCCTCGCCGTCGTGGCCGCCGTCATCAACCTCGTCTGCCTGTTGCTCATCCGTCGCCAGCATAGCGGCGACGTCAACATGAAAGCCGCCGAGACCTTCAGCCTGAACGACTTCGCCTCCAACGGCGGCATCCTCATCGCCGGCGGACTGGTGATGTGGCTCGATCAATCCTGGCCCGACCTGCTGGTCGGGGTGGTGGTCGCCGCCATCGCCGCCAAGGGCGGCCTCGAAATCCTGCGCGATGCGCGCGCGGCCTCTGACACCGGAGTGGTCAAATGACCCTTGAACCTGCAAGGAATGACGCCCGTGGCGTCTCCCCCGATCCCTCGCCTCCGCATCGGCACGACCACGCCGCCGAGGAGGGACACAGCCACGGCGACGGAGGTCTGCTGGGACCGAACACCGAGCTGATCTTCGCCCTCTCCAGCGGCGCGACGCTCGCTGTGGGGTTCCTGATCGAGCGGTTCGCACCGTCGGTTCCGGGCTGGGCGACGCTGGTCCTCTACCTGGCGGCCTATCTGTTCGGGGGCTTCTTCACGGTCGGCGAGGCGATCGAGAACCTGCGTCGCCGCCGCTTCGAGATCGACACCCTGATGCTGGTCGCCGCCGCCGGCGCTGCGGCCCTGGGCGCCTGGGCCGAAGGCGCGCTTCTCCTCTTCCTGTTCAGCCTGGGCCACGCCCTTGAGCACTATGCGCTCGGTCGCGCCAAGCGGGCGATCGAGGCGCTCGCCGCCTTGGCGCCGCGGACCGCCCATGTCCGTCGCGACGGCGAGGTCATGGAACTGCCCGTCGAGGATCTGCAGGTCGGCGACATCGTCGTCGTCCGGCCCAACGAGCGGCTACCGGCCGACGGCTTCGTCATCGCGGGAACCACCAGCGTCAATCAGGCTCCAGTCACCGGCGAAAGCATGCCGGTGGACAAGCAGGCGGTGGCGGATCGCGAGGCGGCGCGGGCGAGGCCGGCGGGTGTGGCCGCCGCTTCGGTCGTGTTCGCCGGAACGATCAACGGCGCCGGAGCCATCGAGATCGAGACCACGCGGCGGTCAGACGACACCACCCTGGCCAAGGTGGTGAGGATGGTCAGCGAGGCCGAAACCCAGAAGTCTCCGACCCAGAGGTTCACCGATCGCTTCGAACGCGTCTTCGTCCCTCTCGTCCTGGGCCTGGCCTTTGTCCTGTTGTTCGCCTGGGTCGTCGTCGATGAGCCGTTCCGCGACAGCTTCTATCGCGCCATGGCCGTCCTGGTCGCCGCCAGCCCCTGCGCTCTCGCCATCGCCACCCCCAGCGCCGTGCTGTCCGGGGTCGCACGGGCGGCCCGCGCCGGGGTGCTGATCAAGGGCGGGGCGCCGCTGGAGAACCTCGGCGCGCTGGACGCCATCGCCTTCGACAAGACCGGCACCCTCACCGAGGGGCGGCCACGCATCACCGAGGTGGTCCCGTTGGGCCGGACGACCGAGCAAGATCTGTTGCGCATCGCCATCGCTGTCGAACGTCTCAGCGATCACCCTTTGGCCGAGGCGATCGTGAGGGACGGGATCGGACGCGTGGTCGGATCCTGGGGGGCGAAAGCCGAGAACTTGCGCAGCCTCACCGGCAAGGGCGTGATAGCCGAGGTCGATGGCGAGACGGTCTGGATCGGCAAGCCGGAAATGTTCGGCGCCGACGACGTAGCGCCGCTCGGACCCGATGCCGAGATCGCGGTCGCCGGCCTGCGCAATCAGGGCCGGACCCTGATGGTGGTCCGCAAGGGCGCCCAGGATCTCGGCGTGATCGGCCTGCTGGACACGCCGCGTCCGAAGGTTCGGGAAACCCTTACGGCGCTGCGGGCTCTGGGCATCCGCCGGATGATCATGATTTCCGGCGACCACCAGAAGGCGGCGCAGGCCGTCGCCGGCCAGGTCGGCCTGACCGAGGCCTGGGGCGACCTGATGCCCGAAGACAAGGTCGAGGCGATCCGGAAACTGCGCGCCGAGGCGGCGGTCGCCATGGTCGGGGATGGCGTCAATGACGCGCCGGCGATGGCGACGGCGACCGTGGGCGTAGCCATGGGCGCGGCCGGGTCGGATGTCGCCCTGGAGACGGCGGACGTCGCCCTGATGGCGGACGACCTGTCGAAACTGCCGTTCACGGTGGGGCTCGGCCGTCAGACGCGCCGCATCATCCGTCAGAACCTCTTCGTCAGCCTCGGTGTCGTCGCCTTCCTGGTCCCGGCCACCATCCTGGGTCTCGGCATAGGGCCCGCCGTGGCCCTGCACGAAGGCTCGACCCTCCTGGTCGTCTTCAACGCCCTGCGACTGCTCGCCTGGCGCGATCCCCGTCCCGCGTCCTGAAATCTGAACCAATCGAACTGGAGACCCTCATGAAACGTTTCGGATGGGCCAGCGTGATCGCGCTCTTCCTCCTCGTCTCGGTGTTCGCCTTCGGGATGATCTCCCGGCAGAACGCCGCGCCTCCCCCGGCGGGGGCGCCGATCGACGCGCGCCCGGTGGACGCCCATGCGGGCCACGCCGACGCCGCGTCGGACAGCCCGGCCACCCGGTCCTACAAGGAGGCGAACGAGCGCATGCACCTGGCGATGGAGATTGACTACAGCGGCGACGCCGATGTCGACTTCATGCGCGGGATGATCGCCCACCATGAAGGGGCGGTGGCCATGGCTCGCATCGCGCTGGAGCATGGCGCGGACCCCGAGGTGCGCGGACTGGCCGAAGAGGTCATCCGCACCCAGGAGGCGGAGATTGTGCGCATGCGGGTCTGGCTCGCCAATCGCGCCGCTCGTCCCGCGGAACCGGCGAACTGAACCATGGGCGGCAAACGCTCACCCATTCGCAGCCAGGCGCCACGCTGGCGGCCGGGCCGCTATCGCGGTCGCGGACGCTTCAAACGCCGCGACCGTCCCCGGCCGTTCGATCCCGTCCCGGACACCCTGATCGCCGCCGGCTGCAGCCTCGTGGCGGGTCTGGTCGTCTGCGTCATCGCCGTGCCGCTCGCGGCGACGTATCGGATCCCGCTCTACGCGCCGTTCGCCGTGGTGATGCTGTTGCTGACGGCGATAACCTACCGCGTCGCGGGACGGGACAAGGCGGGATGGGTGATGGCCGGCGCAATGGCGCTTGTCTGCGTTCTCGGCGCGACGGCGCTCTACATCGCTCGCGATGAGATCCGTTTCACCCCACGCCACCATCACCCGGCGAAGGCGGCGAGCGCGCGCTAGACCGGCTGGAGCGGCCGCGCCCGGTTCGCGCGCGCGAGATTGAGCAGATGGGCGAGAACCAGGCTCACCCCGCCGGCGATCGTGGCGAAGGGCGCGCTCCCGGCGGTCGGCAGTTCCGCCGCGCCGGCGATGAGGGCGGCGATGCCGAGCCCGGCCAGCAGACGAAGGGCGGTCGGCGCCGCGACGCGCGGTCTGACGAGGGCGACCCAGGCCGCGACCGCCGCGATGGCTGCGAGGGTCCAGTGAAGCCATTCGCCACCGGCGAGCCCCGCCACGGGCAGGAGGCTGAGCACCCCCACACTGGACAGGCAGTGGGCCACGCAGGCGACGGACAGGCCAGCGCCGATGAGGTCGGCCTGGCGGGTGCGATCGAGGCTGGAGCCGGGGGAGGGCATACAAGTATGTTATCTTGTAACGCGTCGCCGCTCCAGCGAAATATCGACCCGGCCGCTCTCGACGGCTGGAAATGACGCGGAAAGCGGACCACATGTCCGGTACTCTCCCGGAGTATATGATCGAGGCGACCCCGCGATGTTCTCTCCCTTGTCCAATCCGGCCTACCGCCGCCTTTTCATCGCCCAGGTCTCGGCGCTCCTGGGGACTGGCATGGCGACCGTCGCGCTCGGCCTGCTGGCGCACGATCTGGCCGGCGCCAGCGCCGGGGAAATCCTCGGGGCGGCGCTGTCGATCAAGATGGTCGCCTATATCGCCGTAGCGCCCTTCGCGAGCGCAATCGCGGCCCGACTGCCGCGCAAGACCCTGCTGGTCTCGCTGGATGTGGTCAGGGCGGGCGTGGCGATCACCCTGCCGTTCGTCGGCGCGGCCTGGCAGGTGTATGCGCTGATGGCGGGGCTCTACACGGCCTCGGCCGCCTTCACTCCGGCCTTCCAGGCGATGATCCCCGACCTGCTGGAAGACGAGGGGGAGTATACCAAGGCGCTGTCGCTCTCGCGTCTCGCGGCGGATCTGGAAAGCGTGGCGAGCCCCGTTCTGGCGGCTCTGCTGCTTGCCTTCATCAGCTACAACAATCTGTTCCTCGGCACCGCGCTCGGGTTCGCGCTCTCCGCAGCCTTCGTGATCCGGGCCGTGCTGCCACGCGCTTCGGGGGCGGCGCCTCTGCCGTTCATGCGGCGGCTGACCGGCGGCGTCCGGTTGTTCGCCCTGACCCCGAGACTGAGAGGGCTCCTGGCGGTCGGCCTCGCCACGGCGGCCGGCGGGGCCATGGTGTTCGTGAATACGGTGGTTCTCGTCCAGAGCAGCTTCGGCCTGTCGCAACAGGCGACGGCCTGGGCCTTGGCGGCGTTCGGGGTCGGGTCGATGACCGCGGCACTGGCGCTCCCGAAGGTGCTTGAACGGGTGACCGACCGGACCGCGATGATCGCCGGCGCGGCGGTCATGACAGGAGTGCTGCTGCTGGGCGCCTTCGCGGCGACGACCTATGCGATCCTCATCGGCCTGTGGATCGTGATGGGGTTCGGCTATTCGCTGACGATCACTCCCGCGGGCCGGGCGCTGCGGCGCTCTTCGACGGGTGCGGACCGGCCCTCCCTGTTCGCCGCCCAGTTCGCCCTGTCCCATGCCTGCTGGTTGATCGCCTACCCCGTCGCGGGCCTGGTCTCCGCCGAAGCGGATCCGCGGGCGGCCTTCCTGGTTCTGGCGGCGCTCTGCGCGGTGGGCGTGGTTCTCGCCCTCGTCGTCTGGCCGAAGTACGACCCGGCCAATCTGGCCCACGCTCATGACGAGCTGGATGCGGATCATCCCCATCTGGCCGAGGGAGACCGTCCGCATTCCCGTTCGCGGTGGCACGCCCATCCCGTCGTGATCGACGATGAGCATCCGCGTTGGCCGGATCGGGACGATAAGTGATGGCGGGGCGCTGCAGGGGGGTTCCGCGCCCCGCCATCTGACCAGCCGACTGGCGGCGGCTGATCGTCAAACGGGTCAGACCACCCGCTTGATCTCGGTATAGGCGCCTTCCGTCCGGACGGTGATGGTCACCGTCTGGCCCGTGCGGTTGCGCCAGAACCAGCCGTGGCTGCCGGTGAAGGCGGCCGTCAGTTCACCCGACTGCTGCAGGTCCGTTCCCTTGCCATAGCCGTGGTAGCGAAGGCCCGGACGGTCGGCGTGGGTGTCGTAGTTCACGGCCCCGCCGTTGCTGGTCCAGGTGAAGCGGACCTTGGCGCCCTCGGCCATATCCATCTTCAGCTCGGCGCCCTGATTGGGGGCCAGTTCGATCACGGTTTCGTCCGAGCGGACGCCGGCCGCTGCGGCATCCGCCGTGACGGGCTGAGCGATCGGCGCGGCTGGCGTTCCCGCCGGGGCCGGGGCGGAGGTCAGGGGCGGGGCGGCGGCGACACCCGAGGTCTGACCGGCGGCGGCCTCCGCCGCAGCATCCGCTTCGGCCTCGAGGGCGAGCTGGCGTTTCAGCTGACCCATTTCGGTCAGGCCGAAGACCGAGCCGATGCGAGTTGGGTCGACGCCATACTCAGCCGGCAACACGACGGTGACCAGAATGGCCCCGGCGACGACGGCGGCGATGCCGGTGGATTTCAGGAGCTCCGCCGTGGTCGGCAGCTGGTCGCGGGTGGGTCGGTTTGCGTTGTACATGGAGGGGCTCCGATCACATGACGAAGAAGCCGACGAGCTGGTAGCCCGTCAGAATGAAGCCGAGGCACATCACCACGGCGTTGGTCAGGTAGGCGTGCTTCCAGAAGCTGTTCGACCGGCGCCAGAAGCCCATCAGGATGAGGATGCCGCCGAGGGCCAGAAGCTGTCCGGCCTCGACCCCGATGTTGAAGGCGATCAGATTGCCGAGCAGGCCGTCAGGCGACATCTGGAAGTCCTGCAGCTTGGTCGCCAGACCGAAGCCGTGGAACAGGCCGAAGATCAGGGTCGCCGCCTTGGTAGAGGGCTGGAAGCCGAACCAGCGCTGGAAGGCGCCCATGTTGTCGAGCGCCTTGTAGACGACCGACAGACCGATGATGGCGTCCACGATGTAGCTGGACACACTGATGTCGGTCAGGACGCCCAGCAGAAGCGTGGACGAGTGGCCGATGGCGAACAGCGTCACATAGATCGAGATGTCCTTCATCTTGTAGAGGAAGAAGATCACTCCGAAGAGGAACAGCAGGTGGTCGTAGCCGGTGACCATGTGCTTGGCCCCCAGATAGACGAAGGGCCAGAACAGGAAGCCGGAGGTCTCCTGGATGTAGCCCTTGTCGCCCTCGGCGACGCCGTGGGCCAGGGCCTGGCTGAAGGCGCCGTCGAGCAGCATGAAGCCGAGCACGAGAAGCAGCGCCGTCCAGGGGGATCGGAGCCACGACCAGGAGTCGCGGCGCAGGGTAGACGTCATGATTGACCTCTCTCAGGTTTGGGGGAGGGGGTAAGGAAAAGGCTGCGGATCAGGGCGCGCGCCGGACGCTCCCAGAAGGCATGCAGCGCGAAGGCGCAGGCGACAGTGAGCGCCAGCAGAAGAGCCGCTTCGGACGCGGACATCCGGTAGGTGCTGTCGATGCCGCCCAGCATCGCCATGCCGTTCTTCCAGATGATCAGAAGCGGCAGATGGACGAGGTACAGGGCGTAGGAGGCTTCGCCGGCCTCCAGCAGCAGCGGGTGGTTGAAGACGCTGTCGTCCTCGGCCCGATCCCACAGGGCGAGGCCGAGAATGACGGCGCCCGACATCGCCACGATCAACCGCTCGTCGGCGCTGATCGCCATCAGGCAAAGCAGCGCGGCGAGCGAGCCGATCGCGGCGAGCGTCGCGGTCCGGCGACCGCACCGGATGCGGCTGCCGAGCTGGTAGAGGCCGATCCCGAACAGAAACTCGGGAATGATCCTCAGCACCCCGAGCACCAGTTCGGCGTGGGTCAGCTGATCCTTGAAGACCCAGCGGTAAACGCCGTCGATCAACAGGAACAGGCCGACGGACAGAGCGATCGTCACCCAGGGCCGGCGGCCCGCCTTCAGTCCGATGTAGGCGAACACGGGGAAGGCCAGATAGGCGGCCCATTCAGCGGAAAGCGACCACGACGGCCCGTTCCACTCGTTGGGGACGGTGGCCGGGAACCAGGCGTGGGTCAGGAACAGCGCGGACAGGAAGCCCGGCAGGGAGTAGCTGTCATTCGCGAACGGCTGCCCCAGCGCGATCGCGACGAGGACGATGATCGCCATCACGACCATCATGGCGAGGTGGGCCGGATAGATCCGGGCCAGCCGCGCGATGAGGAAGCGCTTGTGATTGTAGGTCCCGCTCCGCACCTGACGCCCGTAGACGTGGGCCAGGATGAAACCCGACAGGATGAAGAAGAAATCGACCGCGAGGCGCGCGCGTTCGATCAGCGCGATGCCCGTCCCGCCCTCGGGGACCATGTTCAGCTGGTAGTGGAAGAGCACGACGCCGAGGGCGAGCCAGAACCGGATGCCGGTCAGGGCCGGCAGCCGGCTCGGGAAGGCCGGCGCCGACGCGTTGGGGACCGCGTCGGCGCCGCTCCCGCTCTTCCGGGGAAGAGCGGGGCCCATCAGACGCTCCGTTTCCGGAACGGCAGACGATCCATCCACGAGGTGCGGGGCGCGCCGTCCGTGGGGCGCTCACGGCCGTGGACGAGGCTGTAAAGCGCCGGCAGGACCAGCAGGGTCAGGATCGTCGACGAGATGATCCCGCCGATGACGACCGTCGCCAGCGGACGCTGGACCTCGGCGCCGGCTCCGACGTTCACAGCCATCGGGACGAACCCGAGACTGGCCACCAGGGCCGTCATCAGAACCGGCCGAAGCCGGGTCAGGGCGCCTTCGCGGATGGCCTCGGGGACGGGCTTGCCCTGCTGGATCAGCGACCGGATGAAGGTCACCATCACCAGGCCGTTCAGGACGGCCACGCCGGACAGGGCGATGAAGCCGACGCCCGCCGAGATGGAAAGCGGCAGACCCCGCAGAGCCAGGGCCGCGACCCCGCCGGTGAGCGCCAGAGGCACGCCGGAGAAGACGATGGCGCTGTCCTTCACCGAACGGAACAGGGCGAACAGCAGGCCAAAGATCAGCAGCAGGACCGCCGGGACCACCAGCTGCAGACGGTTGGCGGCCGAGATCAGCTGCTCGAACGTCCCGCCGTAGGTGACCCAGTAGCCTTCCGGAAGCTGGACTTCTCGTTCGACCCGTTCACGGGTCTCGCCGATGAACGAACCGAGATCCCGACCCCGAACATTGGTGGTCACCACGATGCGGCGTTTGCCGTCCTCGCGGCTGATCTGGTTCGGGCCGGTCTCCAGCGCGATCGTGGCGATCTCGCTGAGGGGGACGAACCCGCGCGACACGCCTTCCGCGCCGGGCAGGGGGATCTGCAGCCGGCCGATGGCGTCCGTGTTGCGGCGCAGATCCTCGGGAAGCCGGACGACGATGTCGAAACGGCGGTCGCCCTCGAAGATCTGACCCGCCGTCGTGCCGCCCATGGAGGTGGCGATGACGGACTGGACGTCCTCCATGCTGAGGCCGAGGCGGGCGATGGCCGCCCGGTCCGGCGTGATCTGCAGAATCGGGAGGCCGGTGACCTGCTCCGCCTGCGGATCGGCCGAACCGGGGATCCCCGCGACGATTTCCTGGATTTGCGAGCCGAGCTCGACCAACTGGTCCAGATCATCGCCATGGACCTTGATGGCCACGTCGGCGCGCACCCCCGAAAGGAGTTCGTTGAAACGCATCTGGATGGGCTGGGTGAACTCATAGTTCGAGCCCGGAATGGCGGCGACCGCTTCCTCCATCTCCGCCACGAGCTGCGTCTTCGGCTTGCGGGGGTCCGGCCAGTCCTTGCGATCCTTGAGCAGGACGTAGGTGTCCGCCACGGAGGGCGGCATCGGGTCGGTTGCGACCTCCGCCGTACCGATCTTGGCCACCACGCGCTCGACTTCCGGAAACTGCGCGATGCGGGCTTCCAGAGCCGTCTGCATCTCGATCGCCTGCCCCAGGCTGGTGCCCGGAATACGCAGGGCGTGAAGGGCGATGTCGCCCTCATCCAGATTGGGCACGAACTCCGAACCCATCCGCGATGCGCCGAACAGGGCGAGCGCGACCAGGGCCACGGCGCCGCCCACCATGAGGGTCCGGGTGCGCAGGGCGAAGTCCAGCGCCGGCTGATAGCCGACACGGGCCCAGCGCATCAGGAAGGGATCCTTCTCCTGGACCTTTCCGGTGACGAACATGGCCACCGCGGCGGGCACGAAGGTCAGCGACAACAGCAGGGCGCAGGTCAGGGCGATCACGACGGTGAGCGCCATCGGGTGGAACATCTTCCCTTCCACCCCTTCCAGGGCGAAGATCGGGACATAGACGAGCGTGATGATCAGGATGCCGAAGAGCGACGGCCGGATGACCTCGCTGGACGCCGAGGACGCCAGCTCGAACCGTTCCTCCCGCGTCAGCAGTCGGCCGAGGCGATGCTGGGCCTCCGAGAAGCGGCGCAGGCAGTTCTCGACGATGATGACGGCGCCATCGACGATGAGACCGAAGTCCAGGGCACCGAGGCTCATCAGATTGCCCGAGACGCCGGTCCTCACCATCCCCGTCATGGTCATCAGCATGGTCACCGGAATGACCGCAGCCGTGATCAGGGCGGCGCGGATGTTCCCGAGCAGCAGGAACAGCACGACGATGACCAGCAGGGCCCCTTCCGCGAGGTTCTTGGCGACCGTCTTGATCGCACGCTCGACGAGATCGGTCCGGTCATAGACGGGGCGCGCGATGACGCCGGCGGGCAGCGCCTTGGCGGCCTCCTCCAGGCGGGCGGAGGCGGCCTGCGCGACCACCCGGCTGTTTTCACCCGCCAGCATCAGGACAGTGGCGAGGACCGTCTCGCGGCCGTCCTCTGTCGCCGCGCCGGTCCGCAGTTCCTCACCGACGCCGACATCCGCGACCTCTGCGATCCGGATCGGAACGCCGCCTCGGGTGGTGATGACGATGTTGGAGAGGTCTTCAGGCGTGGAGGCCTGGCCGGGAACGCGGATCAGCCATTGTTCGCCATATCGCTCGACATAGCCGGCGCCGACGTTGGCGTTGTTGCGCTCCAGCGCCGACACGACGTCCGCCATGGTGACGCCGAAGGCGGCCAGACGGTCGGGGTTGGGCGTGACGTGATACTGTCGCTCGAAGCCGCCGATGGTGTTGACCTCGGTGACGCCGGGCGTGTTGCGCATCTGCGGACGGATGACCCAGTCCTGCAGGGTGCGCAGATCTTCAGGCGTATAGGCCGTACCGTCGGGCTTGCGGGCGTTGGGCTCGGCCTCGATCGTGTACATGAAGATCTCGCCCAGACCCGTCGCGATGGGGCCGAGCTCGGGCGAAGAGCCCGGCGGCAGTTGGCTGAGGGCGCTTTGCAGACGCTCATTGACCAGCTGTCGGGCGCGGTAGATGTCCGTGCCGTCCTCGAAGACGACGGTCACCTGGCTCAGGCCGTAGCGCGAGATCGAGCGCGTGTAGGACAGGCCCGGTATGCCCGCGATGGCGGTCTCGACCGGGAAGGTGATCCGTTGCTCGGCTTCGAGCGGAGAATAGCCAGGAGCCTCGGTGTTGATCTGGACCTGGACGTTGGTGATGTCCGGCGTCGCGTCGATCGGCAGGCGCTGGTAGCTCCAGACGCCGACCACGCAGGCCAGAAGGACGAAGGCGAGGACGACCCAGCGGAAGCGGATCGACGACGCGATGATGCGTTCAAGCATGGTTCGCGCTCCGCCTAGTGGTCGTGGCTCGCGCCGGACTTGTCGATGTCCGCGCGGATCAGGAAGGCGCCGTCAGTGACGTAGGTCGTGCCCGGTTCGATACCGCCCAAAACCTCGGTCCATTCATCGGTCCTGCGACCGAGATCGAGCATGCGCACCTCATAGGTGTCGCCGACCTTGGCGTAGACGACGGTGAAGTCCCGGAAGGGCTGGAGCGCGCGCGTGCGAACGGCCAGCGGCACGTCTCCCGCGCCGATCTGCACCTCTCCGGACACCCCCAGTCCAGGGCGCCAGGCCCCGGCCTGAACGGGTAGATGCACATGCGCCACCAGGGTCTGGCTCAGCACGTCCGCCGCCGGAAGGATCGCTTCGATGGTGGCGGTCGCGCGGTGGTCGCCGGCAAGGCTGCGGACCTCGACCCTCTGGCCCACCCGCACGCGTTCCGCGTCGCGCGGATACAGGAAGAACTCCGCGTGCAACTGCGTCGGGTCGCCGATCTCCAGCATCGGCTGGCCGTTGCCCGTGATCTGGCCCGGGTTGGCGTTCTTCACGGTGATCACGCCCGAGATCGGCGCGGTCACGGTGTAGGTCTGCAGGCTCTCGCTTGATTCAACGCGCGCGAGGACCTGGCCGCGGCTCACCCGCTGGCCGAGCTCGACGTTCAGCGAGACGATCCGGCCCGGATAGCGGGCGTGGACCTCGGCCATGCCTTCCGGCTTGATCTCGACCCGGCCGCTCAGCGACAGGGTCTCGCCCAGGGTGGCCCCGCCGACCTGTTCGGTCTTCACACCCCCGGCTTGAGCCGCGGCGGCGGCGATCGTCGTCCGTCCCTCATAGGACTGGTAGGTCCAGTTCGAGCGGCGGCCCTGATGCGTCGCATTGACGGCGACGTCGAAGGAGTGCGGCTCGGTGACGACGCCCGGGCTGGTGAGGTAGTCATTCTCCGCCGTGAAGGCGAAGCGATCGACGGACGGCCCCAGCCGGGTGAGGGCCATGGCCGCCTGGACCTCTCCGGGGGCGACCGGCTTGTCGTTCAGATACGGATAGAGCCGGAAGATGGGCTCCGGACCGTCCTCATAGATGGTGACCTCAAGGGCGAAGTCGCCGTCCCTGAGCATGCGGCCGTTATGCGGACCGCGCTCATAGTCGGCGGCGGCCGCCGCTTCCGCCTCGGCGCCTTTCTCGGGCGCGGCGCCGCCCTGGCCGCAGGCGGCCAGAAGCAGGGCGAGACTGGAGATCGCCGCCCCGGAGGCGCGGCGGATCGGATAGGTTTTCTTCATGGTTGGATCTCCAGGCCGACGAGATCGGCGTGTGCGCCCGTCAGGCGCTCGAGGCGCGCGCGGTCGTTGTGAAATTCTTGCAGGACGGAGACGCGCCGGGCTCGCGCCTGCAGCAGGGCGGTCTGGGCGGACATCACGTCGTTGTAGGTGAAGCCCCCTCGCGCGAAGCCGTCCCGGACCAGCCGCACGGCGCGCTCGGCCTGGGGGATGGTCTCTTCGGAGATGCGTCGGACCTCACTCGCCCGCGCGGCGAGCTGCACCTGGAGACGGAGAATCTCCCGCTCCCGCTCGGCCGCGAACGCCCGGCTGTCCGCCTGGGCGGCGACCCCTTCGGCGCGAGCGCGGTCGATAGCGCCCTGATTGCGATCATAGCGCTGCAAGGGGATCGAGCCGCCGAACACCAGGGCGACTTCATTGTCCCAGATGTGCCGGACGCCGACCTGTACCGTCGGATCGGCGACGGCGCGCGCTTCCTCGACGCGCACCTGGGCGTCGGCGATGAGGCGCCGTGCGTTGAAGACGGCGAGATCGACCGGGGCCACCGGTCCGGCCTCCAGCCTTGATGCGGAAGTGTCTTCGAACAGGCTTGAGCCCAGGGTGAAGTCGGATCGACCGCCCCAGAACAGGCTCAGGTTCGCGCGCGTCAGCCGTGCGGTGATCTCGGCCTGGTCGAAATCGATCTGGGCCTGGGCCAGTTCGGCCTCGGCCCGGGCGCCTGCGAACAGCGGGTCGCGTGCGGCGCCGACCCGACGCAGGACCTCCGTAGAGAAGGCCTCGGCGAGGTCCAGACGCTCGCGGGCGATCTCCACCGCAGCTTCGGCCGCCAAGGCTTCAGCCCAGGCGCGCTGAACCTGTTCGAGGCGATCGAGCAGGGCGACCTGGGCTTCGGCGACGACGAGGTCGCCTTCCGCCCGGGCCAGGGCCGTCCGGGCCGGCCGGTCGCCGCCACGCTCGAGGCGTTGCTCGTAGGTGAGCGTGGTCTCCGTCCGGTTCAGGATGTCGCCGCCGCCGAGCGTCGGGAGGTTTTCGACCATGAGGCCGAGCGTCGGATTGGGCCGGACGTCAGCCTGACGAACCCCGGCTTCCGCCGCGCGTTGCCGCGCCGCGAGACCCGGCCGGGCAGGATCGGCCTGGGCGGCGAGGGACAGGGCGTCGCGCAAGGTGAGCGTCGCGGGTTGGGCGACAGACGGGGAGGTCGGCGAGGTCTGGGCGTACGCCGATGCAGGGGCGAGCGTCGCCCCCAGGGCGAGTGCGAGCACAGACGCAGCTGTGGCGCGCACCCGCCGTCCGGCGAGGCCGGATGCAGGGTGGTTCAAGGAAATTCTCCAAACAGGGCGCGCGCGGCCGCAGCCGCGCAAGATCAACTTTCAGGTGATCAGGCGCGCTGTTTGGGAGGGTCGAGGGGGCTTTCCGGGCGTGTGCCCGCAAGCAGGGTGTCGCGCGCCGGGGTCAGCGCGCCTCCGTCGGTCTTCTGCAGAGAGGGCGGGTAGGCCGGGCCAGCTAACGCCAGATGGATTTCGCCCCCGCCGGAGTGGTGATGATGCGGTACGACCGGCATCTCGTCCCCGTCGGTCGCTCCGTCGAAAGCGGTCTCGAAGTCCGCGACCGGACCACCTTCGTCGTGGCTGTGCCCATGGTCGTGATCGTGGTCGGGCCCGGAGGCGATGACGGCCACATCCACATAGTCGACGCCGGGGAACTGCACCGCGTGTTCGAGCCGGTGCTGGGCGTCGCGCAAGGCAAAGCCCTGCACCGCGACCATCAAGGTCACGGTCAGGCCGATGCAGATCTGGCGCAGAAGACGCAGCAAGTGATTGTTCCCGAACTCCCCCCCACTATCGGGAAGGCGACGATTCCTTCAACACGGAAAGTGTCGCACCTCAGGCGGCGAGCGCCTCGGCGGTCTCGATCTCGATCGTGACATGCTTCAATTCATGCACGGGGACGAGCCGCGCGCGCAGCGCGTCCAGGGTCACGCCCGTTGCGGAGACGCTGATGATCGCTGCGTGGGCGTCGGGACCGATGCGCCAGATGTGCAGGTCGCGGATCGCCGCGTCGCCCGGCGTCTCGATCGCTTCACGCGTTTCCTCGGCGACATGCTCGTCCGTCCGGTCCAGCAGGACGGCCGCGGTATCGCGCATGAGGCCCCACGACCATTTGGCGATCACCGCGGCGCCCACCAGGCCCATGATCGGGTCCAGCCAGGTCCACCCGAGGTAGCGGCCCGAGAGCAGGGCGATGATGGCGAGCACCGAGGTCAGGGCGTCGGCCAGGACGTGGAGATAGGCGGAGCGCAGGTTGTTATCGCCGCCATGGCCATGGCCATGGCCATGGTCGTGGTGGTGATGGTCGTGGTCGCCGTGATGGTGACCGTGGTGGTGGCCGCCCGAAAGAAGCAGGGCGCTCACCACATTGACCGCCAGGCCGATGACCGCGACGATCGCGGCCTCGCCGAAGAGAACCGACGTCGGCTCGAAAAGGCGGCGGACCGATTCCACGCCGATGCCGATGGCGAACAGGCCGAGGACGAGCGCCGAAGCGAAGCCCGCCAGGTCGCCCACCTTGCCGGTTCCGAAGCTGTAGCGACGATCATGGGCGTGACGCCGCGCATAGGCATAGGCAAGAGCCGCGACGCCCAACGCTCCGGCATGGGTCAGCATGTGGATGCCGTCGGCGAGCAGCGCCATGGACCCCGTCAGCACCCCGGCGACGATTTCGCCGACCATCATCACGGCCGTCAGGATGACCACGATCAAGGTGCGACGGGCGTTCTCGTCGTGGTTCGCGGCTAGGAAGACATGGTCGTGAGATGCCGGGGCGGGCGGGAAGGTCATTTATAGCGTCCGATGATGGATATCAGCTCGTCAGCGCCCTTGCGGCGCTCGGCTTCGTCAAGATGAGGTGCGGCCACATGGTGCTCGAGATGCTGAAGGATCAGCGCCTCGACGAGACCGCCGAGGGCGCCGCGAACGGCGGCGGCCTGCTGGAGGACGGCGATGCAATCGACATCCTCATTGATCGCGCGCTCAAGCGCGCTGACCTGACCGTTGATACGGCGGACCCGCGCGAGCAGCTTGGGTTTGTCGGCGGCGATGTGAGCCATGGCGGGAATCCTTGGAGAGACGACGTTCGCGCTTCATTAGTCCGCCGTCGCGGATTTCGCACCCAGCGCGGCCATCCGGCGTGGAAGCTCGCGTTCAACCGCCTTGCGGCGAAACGGGGTGAGCTTGCGCCATTGCGCGACTTCCGGGCGGGTTCGGCCGCATCCGACACACCAGCCGGTCGTGGAATCGAAAACGCAGATGTCGATACAGGGTGTCTTCACTGGAGTGGTCCGCGGTCGAGCCGTCGTGCAGGGGAGGGCGCACAAACTCGACCGCGGCTCATATACTCCCTACCAGTATATTTTCAAGAGCAGGACGGACGGCCTATTGCGGGGTGGTCCGCGACGGCATCGTCCCTTGCGGATGGGCGGCCGGCGCGTCGGAAACGGGCGGATGGCCTTCCGGGAGCGGTGCGGTCGGATGGGCCGCGCCGTGGCCAGCCTGGCCGTGAGCCCCGGCGCCGTGGGCCGCAGGCGCGTTCGCGCTTCCGTGCGGAGTGACCGGCGGGTGGCCGGCGGGCAGGGCGGCGCCGGCGGAGCCGTGCGCGCTGACCGGAGGATGCCCGGCCGGCAGGGGCGCGTGGGCGGCGGGAGCAGAACCCGAGCTCGTCGGATGGGCCGGGTGGGCCGGCTGAGCGGCAGGCGCGGTCTGGGCGAGCGCCGGCGCCGCGAACAGGACGATGCAGGCAGCGGCGAGCGCCGAAGGGGCGAGTCTCATCGGATAGGTCTCCATCTGGGCACTGGCGAAATCGGCAGTGACATATACTCCCATAGAGTATATTTCGGCACGCGCCAGCGTCTGGCGGCGCCTGATTTCGGATTACTCCCTCGGAGTATCTTTTGTCGCAGGGGGCAGCCCCGGGCGCGTCGCCGGGACGGAATCAGTTGAAGTTGACCCCGACGGACCGGGACCATTGAGGAGAGGTGATGTCATGAGCCGCATCAGAGATACGGGCCGTTACTCGAAGATCGCCGCCCTCTTCCATTGGGGCGTCGCCATCCTCTTGCTCGTGCAGATCTACGTCGGCTGGACGTTCGGGGACATGGAACGGGGCGCCCTGCGTACCGAGTGGTTCAACTGGCACAAGACCCTCGGTTTCGCGATCCTGTTGCTGACCGTCGGCCGGCTCGTCTGGCGTCTGGTCAACCCGCCCCCGGCCTGGCCGGCGCAGACGCCGACCTGGGAGCGCTGGCTGGCGCGGCTGAACCACGCTGCCTTCTACATCGTCCTGATCGGACTATCCCTCACCGGCTGGGCCTATATCTCGACGGGATCCGGCGCACTCCAGAGCGCGACCACTCCGCTCGTCGGCGGTCTCAGCTTCCCGTTTATCCCGGGACTGCCTCGCGCGGGGCACGCAGCCTTTGAAGACACGCACGTCCTTCTCGTGAAGGTCACCTACGCGCTTCTGATCCTGCATGTGGGTGCGGTCATCAAACACCTTGTCTTCGACCGGGGCGCAATCGCCAGCCGCATGCCGCCGTTCACGCGCCGTGAAGACAGACACAAACCGACGAACTAAACCTGAGGGATCGGCTGCCCGCTGCGGTCGCACTCGCCAGAGCGCGGCGGCAGGGCTGTCACGACGGGTGCAGCGGCCTTTCGGGGCCGGAATAACGGTGCAGGACCATGCGTAGAATCGGCTTGATCGGCGGCATGAGCTTCGAGGGCTCGGCGCTGTACTATCGCAAGATCAACGAGGGGGTGAAGGCGCGGCTCGGGGGGCTGCATTCTGCGGACCTCATCCTTCATTCGGTCGATTTCCAGACCATCGTCGACATGCAGAAGTCCGACCGTTGGGATGACGCGGGGCGCTATCTCGCCAACGCCGCCCAAGGCCTCGAGCGCGCCGGAGTGGATTGCGTCATGATGTGCGCAGTCACGATGCATCTGGTCGCCCCTGCCGTGGAGGCGGCGGTGACTGTCCCCTTCCTTCATATCGTCGATGTGACTGCGGACCGCCTGAAGGCGGCGGGTTGTCGAAAGCCGCTTCTGCTGGCGACGCGCTACACGATGGAGAATGGCTTCTATCCCGCCCGCATGGAGACGCACGGCATCGAGGTCATGACCCCCGACGCCGATGGGCGGGGGCTGACCCATGACATTATCTTCAACGAACTCTGCCTCGGCGTAGTTCGGGACAGCTCACGTCAGGCGCTCCTGGGTCTTGTGGAACGGGCGAAGGCGGACGGCGCCGACAGTCTGATCTTCGGTTGCACCGAGATCGGCATGATCCTGAACGTCGACGGATGTCCGGTCCCGGCCTTCGACAGCACGGATATCCACGCGATGGCGGCTGTGGATTTCGCCCTGGCCTGAACGCCCGCGCCCAGAGCCGCTTGCGTCTGAGGCGTCCTCGTACCGAAACGTGCGGCGCGCCCCACGGCGTCGTCCGCTAGGCAGGTTGGCGCGGCGGGGGGATATCCTTCGGCTTGGGCTCGAAGAATTGGCGCAGGCGTTTCATCACCGCCTCGCGAATTCTGAAGTCGCCCAATGCGTCCATGAGCGTTCGCGGGGCGAGGCCCTGGTCGCTGAAGGCGCCCGTGAGACCGTATCGGATATCCTGAGGCAGGAGCGCGGCGATCGCATCGTACAGTCCTTCCTCACCCCAGATCGCGCCAAACAGCAGCGGGACCACAAGGGCGGATCGATCTGGGTCCATTCGCAGGGTGCGGGCGAGCGTCAGGGTGGCGGCCTTTTCCCCTGTCGCACCGACCGCCAGCGCCATGGAAATGACGACCGGCGCCGCTCGCCCGGCGCGGAGATGCGGCTCGAACCGGGAGGCGCGGACAGCCGACCGGTCGCCGGCGAGGAAGAGGGCCTCGGCGGCGGCCGCGTGCAGGCCGGGACGTCCGACCTCAAGCGCCAGGTCCGCCAGTCGGTCGCGTCCCGCGATGTCGCCCTGCTTGGCCACGGCCAGCAGGAGTGCGTTGCGCAGATCGGGGTCGCTGGTGGCAGCAGCCCGCGCCATCAGGGTGTCGATGGCATCGGCGAAAAGCGGAGCCTGGTCGCCGAGCAGCTCCGCCGCCCCGGTCGCGATGGGGTAGCTCGCCTCGTCGCCGTAGTAGATTTCCGCACGGGCCCAGGTGTCCGAGGTCAGACCGATGAGCGTCGGTTGGTGGCTGGCGTCAGGCTTGGTCTTGAGGATCTCGACAAGCGCCTCACGCACCCCGCTCCCCTTGTCATGCGCCAGCGCCAGGATGTGGGCGGGCAGGGGTGCGGCGAGACCGTCGGCGATCGTTCGCAGCGCGTCGCGGCGCACGGCGGCGAACCGGTGTTTCAGCCCGCCCTCGACAATGTCCGTCAGACCCTGCGCGATCGCGATCGCGATCGCAGCCCTGGCGCGCTGAATATCCTCACTTTCATCGCCGGCGGTTGCGAGCAGGCTTTCGACATAGGTCCGGACCGGCCGCCCGGCCGCTGCAAGGAGACGCGCCCGCGCCAGCTGCAGATCGGGACTTGCGGCGGCGTCGAGCGCTTCCAGCTGAGCGACTTCCGACGGCGACAGCGCGTAGGGCGCCTCGTCGAGGACCGCCTGCGCCAACGCGCCGTAGGGCTCGACGTGGCCCGGGGCCTCCGCCGCGAACACGGCCACCTCCGATTTCAGGTCGTAGCCGTTCGCCAGTGCGCGCAGATCCGTCATCGCCCGCAGGACTCCCTGAAGGTCGCCGGCCGCGGCCATGGCCTGGAGCCACGCCCGGCCGTTCGACGGCTGATGCACGATCATGGTTTTCAGGACGGCGTGGCGCGTGTCCTCGGCCAGGCCGGGCGTCTTGAGGTAGTCTTCAAGGCGAGACCCCAGGTCGGCCGACCACTTCTTGCGCGCCAGATCCCAGAAACGCCCGTCGTGGCGATGTCCGCGCGCGGCGTCGGCGATCCCCACCATTTCGCCCGGTTGCGGCACGACGCCGTCGGCGCCCAGCACCTGGATCCAGCCCCAGAGCAACTCCGGCGATTGGGTGCGGGCGATGATGGCGCTCCAGCCGGACCGCAGGCGCAAATCCGCGACATAGAGCTGGATGAAGCTGTCCGCCGTGTCGCCGTCATCATGATGCATGTCGGCGAGGTGTTCGGCATAACCCTCGCTGTGCTCGCCGTTGCGGATTTCCAGCCAAACCGAGTCATCGTCATCGCGCAGGCTGATGTTCACCGCGATCGCGGCGTCCACCACCGGTTCGAACCCGGCGAAGTCGACCAGCGCCCCCGTCCCCACCGCACGAGCGTTGAAGTCGTACCCAAAGCCGACCATGCGCAAGGCTGCGTCGCGGAATGCATCGGTCTGGGGTCCGGCCATCACCGTGATGCGGGCCGCGAAATCATCGGGGAAGTGGTCGTTTGTGCGCGCGAGCGTCTCCCGGACGAAGCGCGCCGCGACGATCGCCACATCCGGATCGGCGGCGGTGCGCGCCGCGTCGGGCGGACTGACCGGCGTTTCCAGCCAGTTTTGCAGCGTGCCGAAGGTGTCGCCGCGAGCGCCGACCCAGCGCGCGAAAAGCGTGATCGTGTCGTCAGGCGAACCGACGTCGGCCGCCAGCTTGAGATCGGCCTCAAGCGTGTCGGACGGGGTGACAAGACGACGCCGGACGAAGGCGTCGAGCGCCGCCTGGGCGTCGGGGCTCACGGTCACCTTGACGCGATCGTTCCTGGCGCCCTGGACGAGGCGTGCGGCCGCCTCGCGGCCCCAGTCCGCGTCGCCGTCACCATCGATGGCGACAAGCACATCAACCATGCTTCCCAGAAGGCGTGCCGCACGTCCGCTGTGGCCCTTAAGGATGCGCTCCAGCCCGGCCTCGACGCGCGGGTGGTAGTAGCTGAGCACGTCGTTCGGCTGACGCAGGTTTCGCCCCGCGGCCATGAAGCGGATCAGCGGAACGATCTTGTCCTCGAGCTCTTGGTCCTTTTCGCCGATGGCTTCGGCGAGTCGAGGGACCACCTCCCAGGACAGACGCGGTAGCGCTTTCAGCAGGCCCCACACGGCGATCGCCGGAAATGCGTCGTCCCGCGCTTCGACCTGGTCGACGATCGTGTTCTCGATCGCGTCGTAGTGGGCAAGGTCTATGCAGCGGTGAATGAAGGTCGGCAGGTTCTCGTCAGGCGACATTTCGCCTGCGAGCCCGTCAAAGAATTTCTGGATCTCGTACGGACTCTCGAGCCGCTTCAGGACCACGTCGCGATGCGCGTCGACCGGGGCCTTCAAGACCTCGGGCAGCAGCCTGACCTGGTTGTCGAACAAACGGAAGCGCTCGCGTTGGCCATAATGCCGGGTCTCCAGTGAGACGAACCAATGGGCGGCCAGCCGCTCGCCACTCTCCTTGAAGACATCGGATCGGGTGGTGACGATGAACTGACGGTCGGCGTGCGCCCCGTTCAGCATGCGATCGAGGTCGCGGTTCCACACGCCTTGCTCAGGATGATAGCGGTACTTGCCCCACGGATCCTCGATCATGAAGACGACCCGGCCCGTCTCTTTCGAGTTCCAGACCTGTTCGGGTCCGGCCGTCACGCGGATCACCTTGAACGCACCGTCCGGTCGGCTGCGAAGTTCATCGAGCAGAACTTCGGCGGCCATCGTTTTCCCGGTGCCCGAGCTGCCGCTGATGATGACGCCGTGGCGGGTCGCCAGCTGGTTCTGCAAGTCGCCCCAGTTCGTCGGCTTGACGAACAGTCCGACCTCTGGGGCCGTCGCAAGATAGCCCCCGAAGGCGGTGATGGTCTTTTCCACGGCGTTTCGGGTCCAGACGCTGGGTCCGTTGCGCATGTGTTCAAGGGCGACGGTCCGCAGTTCCTTGATGCAGTCGACGATGTTGGGCAGCGGGACCTTGCAGGTCGTCAGCAGAACATCGCGGATCTGGCCATCGAGTTTCGTCTCATCGAGGCCGTCGAGCACCGCAACCCGTCCGTCCAGGCCTGGCAGCCTTGATCCAATGCCCTTCGGCAGCTTGGCCGGCCAGTTCGCCGCGACCGCACCGGTCCGCAGATCACGCGCGACCCCCTTTGTGGCAGCACTGGTGATCAGCAGATATCGGAGGGCCGTGTTCTCCGTCAGGAGCGTGTTGGGGGACTTCCGCGCCTTGCCCTTCGTGAGAAGCGTTTCGATATCGGTGTCGGACCAAGGCTCCCCGTTGCGCAGCTTGGCTTGGACGACGAGGGGGTATCCCCCGATGGAGAGGCTCGTTGCGGCCGAGACCTGGGTTTCGTCCTTCAGATCGGCGGCGAGGTCTTCATGGTTGGCCGGCTCGAGCGTGATTTCGTCGAGCCGCTTCTGGACCAGCATGAGATCAAGCGCGAGGTAGATGGAGATGTCGACCTGATAGTCGTATCCGGCCAGGCCCGCTGGCGCGCTCGTCGTCTTCTCGTTCATGGCCCAGCCCTGTTTTCCGAACCGGAGCATGTACGGAGCCGCTCGATCAGCCGCAACGTGCAGCTTCGGGGAACCTGGGAACCGACCCGTGAGGTTAGATCGGCGTGGGTGTTCTGACGTCGGTGTCCGCCCACTCGGACAGGTCGCTGATCGCGTAGACAACCCGCCCGCCGAGTTTTCGATAGACCGGTCCGGTGCCGCAGCTCCGGTGCTTTTCCAGCGTGCGGCCGGACAGACCCAGATACCGGCCTGCTTCCGGTGTCCGCAGGAAACGCCTCGGCGGGAAACTCTCGTCGGTCATCGCTCCTGTCCTTTCCGCTCGAAAAGCAGACGATTCTCCGGCGGCCCCGAATGAGCGGATACCCGCAATGGCACGGTCGTACGTCCCCGGGACATGTCCCAAACGGACGATAGATTCTGCTTATGCCAGACACTGGCAACCGTAGTGACGAAGCGGCAGAAAGCTGGCTGCGATCCCCACCGTTTTTCTCACCGTTTTTCTGATTCAGAGAAACGGTGGCCCCGAGGGGTTTTTCTAAATCTTCAATGAAATCAAAAGGACGATGGTGGGTGATCACAGGTTCGAACTGTGGACCCGCTGATTAAGAGTCAGCTGCTCTACCGACTGAGCTAATCACCCACACCGATCGTCAGACCTTCGGCGAGGCGACCGCCTTGCCGAAGGGCGCTCCTACTACCCACCCGTTCCGGGCTTGGCAAGCGCTTTCGCAAACTTTCTTTGACGGGCATGGTCTCGGCGGAATCAGCCGCAAAGACGGCGGGGGAGTGAGCATCATGGCCTTTTGGAACCGGCGTCGTTCGATCGACGTCATGACGGCGCCCCACGACGGGCCGCGGCTGAAGCCGACGCTCAGCTGGCCGCATCTGCTGGCTCTGGGTGTGGGCGCCATCGTCGGCACCGGCATTCTCACCCTGATCGGGGTCGGGGCGGGTCTGGCGGGGCCGGCGGTGTTGATCAGCTTTGGCCTGGCGGGCCTGGTCTGCGTCTGCGCCGCCCTGGCCTATGCCGAACTGTCGACCATGATGCCGACGGCGGGCAGCGCCTACACCTATTCCTACGCCGTCCTGGGCGAGATGATCGCCTGGGTCGTCGGCTGGAGCCTGATCCTGGAATATTCCCTGGTGGTCTCGGCCGTGGCGGTGGGCTGGTCGGGCTATGCGGTCGGCTTCCTGAGCGGCCTGGGCGTCGATCTGCCGACGGTCCTGACGGCGGGGCCGCACGCCGGGGGAATCATCAACCTGCCGGCCGTCGCCATCATCGGGGTGGTGACGGGCCTGCTGCTGCTGGGCACCAAGGAGAGCGCAACCCTGAACGCCGTCCTGGTGGTCATCAAGATCGCCGCCTTGGTCGTCTTCGTCGCCATCGCCCTGCCGGCCTTCAAGCCGGAGCACTTCACCCCTTTCATGCCCAACGGCTTCGGCGCCCCCTTCGTCCAGACGGGGGTCATGGCGGCGGCGGCCATCATCTTCTTCGCCTTCTACGGCTTCGACGCCATCTCCACGGCTGCGGAGGAGACCAAGAAGCCTGAGCGGGACCTGGCCATCGGCATCATCGGCTCCATGCTGGTCTGCACGGCCCTGTATCTGGTGGTCGCCGCCGCCGCCATCGGCGCCCGGCCGGTCTCCGACTTCGCCGACAGTCCTGAGCCCCTGGCCCTGATCCTGCGCCAGATGGGGCAGGGGACGGCGGCCCAGTGGATCGCGGCGGCGGCGGTGATCGCCCTTCCGACCGTTCTGCTGGCCTTCCTGTTCGGCCAGAGCCGCATCTTCCTGGGCATGGCGCGCGACGGCCTGTTGCCGCGTCGGCTGGCCAAGGTCTCGGCACGCGGCGTTCCGGCGGTGGTGACGGTCTTTACGGCTGTGGTGGTGGCGATCCTGGCTGGGCTGCTGCCGCTGGACGAGCTGGCCTCCCTGGCCAACGCCGGCACTCTGGCCGCCTTCTGCGCCGTAGGCGTCTGCCTGATCGTGCTGCGGATTCGCGAGCCGGGCCGACGCCGCGTGTTCAAGGCGCCCCTGTGGCCCCTGGTGGGCGCCGTCACCGTGATCGGCTGCGTCGTCTTCTTCCTCAGCCTGAAGCCGGTGACCCAGATCGGCTTCGTCGCCTGGAACCTGATCGGCGTGCTCATCTATCTGGCCTGGTCGTCCCGCAACTCCCGCCTGGCCAAGGGCGAGGAAGAGGCCGCCTGATGGCCCGTCGCGACCTGACCGGCGCCGTCGACTTCAGCGTGCTGGAGGGCATGACCGGCGGCGACGCGGCGATTTCGGAAGAGGTGCTGGGCCTGTTCGTCGAACAGGCCGCCCTCTGGTCCGCCCTGCTGAACCCCAAGGTCGAGGGCTGGCGCGACGGAGTCCACACCATCCGGGGCGCGGCCGCAGGGATCGGCGCCGGCGACCTGGCGGCGGTCTGCGCCGAGGCGGAAACGGTCGAACAGGCCCTGGCGGCGCCGGCGCTGGAGCGGGTGCGCGACGCCCTGGAGGCGGCGCTGGCCGACGTGGCGGCCTATCGCCACGAGCTGATGCTGCGGGGGCTTAAGGCTTAGCTTCGAGTTCGGTCGTACACCGCGAACTCATGGGCGATGCACCGGTCGATCAGCAGGCGCCAGACCGGTTCGGCGATCTCGGGCGACAGGTGGTGCGCTTGCGCGGCCGTCAGCACCTTGGCCACCACGTCGTCGATCCGGGCCTGGTCGAAGACGGCGTCGCGGTCGGGCTTGATGCGGGCGGCCGCCTCCATATAGCGCTGGCGTTCGGCCAGAAGGGCGACCAGGGCGCGGTCCACGGCGTCGACGCCCTGGCGGACCTCGGCCATCGACTGGCATTCGGCAGGATCGACGCGGGGATCGACGGCGACAAGGGCAGGGTGGTGCATCAAAACTTTCCGCTCATCCCGGCGAAAGCCGGGACCCAGTGCTTTCGCCACACTGGTGTCTGGGATCAAGGGCGCAGATCGTCGAGAGACAGGGATCGCCCAAAGATCTGGGTCCCGGCTTTCGCCGGGATGAGCGGATTATTCAAGTGTCAGCCGACGAAGGCCCGCTCCAGCACATAGTCGGCCGGTTCAGCGTTGGAGCCTTCCTTCAGTCCATAGGTCTCCAGCAGTTCCCCGGCCTCCTTGATCATGGCCATGGAGCCGCACAGCATGACGCGGTCCTTGGCCGGATCGAAGCCCTCGGGCAGGCCCAGGTCGCGGAAGAAGTCGCCCGACTTGATCCGGTCGGTGATGCGGCCGGGGGTCTGGAATTCCTCGCGCGTGACCGTGGGATAATAGGTCAGCTGCGCCCTGGCCTCGTCGCCGATCAGGGGGTCGTCGTGGATCTCGCGGGTGAAGAAGTCGCGGTAAGCCAGGTCGGCGACGTTGCGCACCGTATGGATCACATAGACATGGCCGAAGCGGGAATAGGTCTCCGGATCGCGCGCCACGCTCAGCCAGGGCGCCAGACCCGTGCCCGTGCCGATCAGGAACAGCCGCTCGCCGCCGGTCAGGGCGTCCAGCACCAGGGTGCCGGTCGGCTTCTTGCCCATCAGCACCGTGTCCCCGGCCACGATCTTTTGCAGGCGCGAGGTCAGGGGGCCGTCGGCGACCTTGATCGAGAAGAACTCCAGCTCCTCGGCCCAGCAGGGGCTGGCGATGGAATAGGCGCGCAGGATCGGCTTTCCGCCGTCTTCGCCGGGCAGGCCGATCATCACGAACTCGCCCGAGCGGAATCGGAAGTCCTCCGGCCGCTTCACGCCGAAGCTGAACAGGCTGTCGGTCCAGTGGCGAACCCACAGGACCTCAAGTTCGTTGAACGGACTGGCTTTCGCAGGGGCGGGGGAGAGGGCGGCGTCGGTCATGGTGCGGCCTCTCTAGTCTGAGAACCGGTCGCAGGGAAGAAAAAGCGCTCCGGGCGGCGACCACTTTTCCTAGTGACGGCTTGCAGAAGCGTCGCTAGCGTCGCCGACCATGCGCACCCTTCTTCTCGCCTCGACCATCCTCCTCTCGGCCGGTTCAGCGGTCGCCCAGGAGACCCCCTCCAACATCCTGACGCCTGAACGGGTCTTCTCCAGCCCCAGCCTGAACGGCCCGGTGGCCAAGGGGGTCAGCCTGTCGCCCGACGGCCAGTTGGTGGCCTTCCTGCGCTCGCGCGAGGACAATGTGGACGTCCAGGACCTGTGGGCCGCGCCCACCGGCGAGGGCGAGCCCTACAAGCTGATCGACGCCCGCGCCCTGGTTCCCGACGCCGGCGAACTGTCCGAGGCCGAAAAGGCGCGGCGCGAGCGGATGCGGATCAGCGCCCGCGGCGTGGTCGAATACGCCTGGGACCAGCAGGGCCGCTACATCCTTGCGCCGCTGGAGGGCGACATCTTCCTGGCCAGCCGCGCCGACGGCAAGGTGCGCCGCCTGACCGAGACCGAGGCCGACGAGATCGACGCCAAGGTCTCGCCCAAGGGCAATTTCGTTTCCTGGGTCCGCGACCAGAACCTGGTCATCTATGATCTGGCCACGGGCAAGGAGACGCCGATCACCGACGACGGCGCCGGCCTGATCACCTGGGCCACGGCCGAGTTCATCGCCCAGGAGGAGATGGATCGCGACACCGGCTACTGGTGGAGCCCGGACGAACGCTACATCGCCCTGACCCGCGTCGACGAAAGCCCGGTAGACGTCGTGCCGCGCTTCGAGATCACCGGCGGAGGCGCCACCATGGTCGAGCAGCGCTATCCCCGCGCCGGCCGCCCCAACGCCCTGGTCGAACTCCATGTCCGCGATCTTCAGAGCGGCGCGCGGGTCAAGGTGGATCTGGGCGCGAACACCGACATCTATCTGGCGCGGGTCGACTGGTCGCATGACGGCAAGACCCTGTATGTCCAGCGTCAGTCGCGCGACCAGAAGACGCTCGACCTGCTCAGCGTCGATCCGGCCACCGGCGCATCGCGGGTCATCCTCAGCCAGAAGGCCGAGGCCTGGGTCGATCTGAACAACGATTTCCATGTCCTGCCGGACGGCCGTTTCATCTGGTCGAACGAGGACAGCGGCTGGCGGCACCTCTATCTGTACGACCGCAACGGCCGCCGCATCCGGGCGATCACGCACGGCGACTATCCGGTCAAACATCTGGACGGCGTCAACGAAAGGACCGGCGAGGTCTATTTCACCGCTTCGATGCGCGACGGCAAGGAACTGCCCATCGAACAGCAGATGTTCCGCGCCAGTCTGAACCGCACGGTCGATCCGGTGGCGGTCACCCCCGCCGGCGGCTGGTGGAATGTCTCGGTCAACGGCCCGGCGACCGCCTATGTCGGCAACTATTCCGATCCCGCCACCCCGCCCCAGTCGGCCCTTTACCGGATCGACGGCACGCGGATCCGCTGGATCGAGGAAAACCGGCTCGACGCCGATCACCCCTTCGCCCCCTATGTCTCGCGGCTGCGCACGCCCGAGTTCGGGACTATGCAGAGCCACGGCGAGACCCTGGTCTGGCGCATGACCACCCCGCCCGACTTCGATCCGTCGAAGAAGTACCCGGTGGTGATGCAGGTCTACGGCGGTCCCGGCACCGGCGCGGGCGTGCAGAAGAGCTGGCAGCCCCTGACCAACCAGCTGCTGACCGAGGCCGGCTATATCGTCTTCCGCGTGGACAACCGCGGCGAGGGCGACCGGTCCCAGGCGTTTGAGACCAGCATCTATCGCCGCCTGGGCATTCCTGCGGTCGAGGATCAGGCTTTGGCCGCCAAATGGCTGAAAACCCTGCCTTATGTTGATGGCGACCATATCGCGGTCATGGGCTGGAGCTTCGGCGGTTTCCTCAGCCTGCTGACCCTGACCGATCCGGACGCTGGACTGGCCTCGGCGCTTGCCGGCGCCGCCCCGACCGAGTGGAGCCTCTACGACACCCATTATACCGAACGCTACATGTCCACGCCCCAGGACAATCCGGACGGCTACGCCGCCACCGACGTCCTGCCGCGCCTGGATCATCTGACGGGGCGCCTGCTGATCCTGCACGGCATGGCCGACGACAATGTCATCTTCGGCAACGCCACCCGCGTGATCGACGCCCTCCAGGCCAAGAGCACGCCGTTCGAGATGATGCTCTATCCGGGCCAAAGGCACGGCGTCCGCGGCGAACCGCGGCAGCTTCAGCAATGGCGGACCTATCTCGACTTCCTGGACCGCACGATCGGCAAGAGGGCTGAGACGGCGGACTGACGGCTTAATCAGGAACGGGGCGAACATGTTGAAGACCAAGCTTTTGGCCGGCGTGTTCGCCGTCGTCCTGGCCGGCGTCGCGGCGCCGTTCGCCTCGGCGCAGACGCCGCCGCCCCCGCCGCCGCCGCCGAACGCCGACATCGCCTGGGTTCAGCGCGAGCGGACGCCCTACGGCTCCTGGGAGCAGATGGCGCGCTTCTTCCTCAGCCAGATTCGCACCTATGACGTCGAAGGCCGGTTCGGCGAGCCCGGTCCCGCGATCAACAGCCTGATCGCGATCAACCCCGATGCGCCCGAGGACGCCCGCGCCTCCGACGCCCGCCGCCTCGCCGGACAGGCCCTGCCGCTGGACGGCGTGCCCCTGGTCATCAAGGACAATGTCGAGGCGCGCGGCATGCCGACCACGGCGGGCTCCCTGGCCCTGGCCGCGAACCAGCCGGACCGCGACGCGCCGATCACGGCCCGGCTGCGCGCGGCGGGGGCGGTGCTGATCGGCAAGTCCAATCTGTCGGAATGGGCCAATATCCGCTCGTCCCACTCCATCAGCGGCTGGAGCGCCGTGGGCGGCCTGACCCGCAATCCCCACGCCCGCGACCGCAACACCTGCGGCTCATCCTCGGGCTCGGGAGCGGCGGTGGCGGCGGGCTTCGCCATCGTGGCCATCGGCACCGAGACGGACGGGTCGATCACCTGTCCGGCGGCGATGAACGGCCTGGTCGGGTTCAAGCCCACCGTCGGCCTGGTGTCGCGCACGGGGATCGTCCCCATCAGCCACAGCCAGGACACCGCCGGGCCGATGACCCGGACCGTCCGGGACGCCGCCCTGGTGCTGACCGTCATCGCCGGGACCGATCCCGCCGATCCGGCGACGGCCGAGGCCGACGCCCGCAAGACCGACTATGCGGCGGCTCTGGAGGGGGCCAGTCTCCGCGGGGTTCGCATCGGCGTCGCCCGCTTCCTGACCGGCTATTCCGACGGTACGGACGCCGTCTTCGACGCCAATCTGGAGCGGTTGCGCCAGGCAGGCGCCGTCCTCGTCGAGATCAAGGACGGACCGGACATGGACGCTGTCGGCGGCGCGGAATTCACCGTCCTGCTGACCGAGTTGAAGGCGGACTTGAACGCCTATCTCGCCACCACCGATCCGGCTCAGGTTCAGACGCGCACCCTGGCCGACGTCATCGCCTTCAACCGCGCGACCCCGCGCGAGCTGGCCCTTTTCGACCAGGACCTGTTCGAAGCCGCCGAGGCGACTGGCGGCCTGTCCGACTCCGCCTATGTGGCCGCGCGCGAGACCTCGCTGCGTCTGGCCGGGGCCGAGGGGATCGATCGACTGCTGAAGGACAATGACGTCGCCGTCCTGATCGCGCCGACGACCGGCCCGGCCTGGATGACCGACGTCGTCAACGGCGACCACTATCTGGGCTCGGCCTCGACGCTGCCGGCTGTGGCGGGCTATCCCCACCTGACCGTGCCCATGGGGCAGGTGGGCGGGCTTCCGGTGGGGCTCAGCTTCATCGGCGGCCAGTGGCAGGACGCGCGGGTGCTCGCGCTCGGCTACGCCTTTGAACAGTTGGGACCGCAGCGGGTGGCGCCGGCCTTTCCCGGCTCGTTGAACGGCACGCGCGCCGTCGCGCCTCTGCTCGCGCCCGTCCTTCAGGAACCTTGATCGGCGGTCCGCTGTTGGGCCTTCATGACAAAGCCGATCCTCCCCGAATGAGCGACCTGATCGCCAATATCGTCGGCTCGGCCGCAGCGGTCTGTTCCGTCACCAGTTTCGCACCCCAGGCGCTCAAGATCTGGAAGGAGAGGGACGCCTCCTCGGTCAGTCTGAGGACCTATTCCCTGACCGTGACCTGTTTCGCCCTGTGGGTGGTCTATGGGGTGATGACCCAGGCCTGGCCCGTCACCGTGGCCAATTCCTGCGCCCTGGTCATGGCGTCCTGGGTTCTGGTGATGAAATGGCGGTTCCGCGACGGCGATCCCGAAGCCTGACGGCCCGATTCTGCAGGTTTGATCCGGATCAAGGCGAGGCGGCGGAGGCGGCGCGAGGGTGGGGCTGAGGAGATTTCCCATGCCCCATGACGCCGTCCCCTTCGTCGCCGCCATCGTCGCGGCCTTCGTCTTCTTCATGGCCGCCCTTGGTCTGGCCAGTCTCTATTCGGGCTCTTCACCGGACAAGTGACGACAGCTTTACCCGACGTGATCTTGGCGCCCCGCGCGATGCGGGCTACGGCAGGAGCCTCAACGTCCAAGGGAGACGCCCCCAATGCCTGATCTCGCCCAAGTCACTGATCACATCCGCAACGCCGTCGGCGACAACTCCGGCCTCGGCAAGACCGTGAAGCTCGACCTCGGCGACGAGGGCAAGATCTTCATCGACGGCGCCTCCGTGCCGAACACCGTCACCAACGAAGACAAGCCCGCCGACGCCACCGTCTCGATGAAGTGGGACGACTTCATGGCCCTGTCGGAAGGCAAGCTGGACCCGATGATGGCCTTCATGCAGGGCAAGCTGAAGATCGCCGGCGACATGATGATCGCGCAGAAGCTGGCTCCGCTGCTGAAGCGCTGATGGCTTGCTGATCAATACTTGACTGCGGCGCGGCGCCCCTCGGGGGCCGCGCCGTTCTCGTCTTCAGCGTCCGTCAGAGGCGCGACCGAAAAAACGAGGAAACGACATGGATTTCAGACATTCCGACCGCGCCCTGGACTGGCACGCCCGCGTGCGCCGTTTCCTCGACGAACAGGTCATCCCGCGCGAGGCCGAGTATTTCGCCCAGGTGCGGGAGAATCCGAACCGCCAGCCTCCGGTCATGGAGGCCATGAAGGCCGCCGCGCGCGAGGCGGGCCTGTGGAACATGTTCCTGCCGGGCGGCCATGACGGTGAGAACGGGGGCGCCGGCCTGACGAACCTCGAATACGCCCCCCTCGCCGAGATGATGGGCCGCCACCTGTGGACGGCCGAGGTGTTCAACTGCAACGCCCCCGACACCGGCAATATGGAGGTGCTCCATATGTACGGAAACGCGGCCCAGCAGGACCGCTGGCTGAAGCCGCTGATGGCGGGCGAGATCCGCTCCGCCTTCCTGATGACCGAGCCCGAGGTCGCCTCGTCCGACGCCACCAATATCCGGACCCGGATCGAGCGCGACGGCGACCACTATGTCATCAACGGCCGCAAATGGTGGTCGACCAACATGGCCCATCCGAACGTCGCCGTGACCATCGTCATGGGCAAGACCGATCCGGCCGCCGCTGCGCACGCCCAGCAGTCCCAGATCATCGTCCCCGTCGATACGCCCGGCTTCCGGGTCGAGCGGATGCTGTCGGTCTTCGGTTATGACGAAAAGCCCATCGGCCACGCCGAGGTGGTGCTGGAGAACGTCCGCGTGCCGGTCGAGAACCTGATCGCGGGCGAGGGCCGGGGGTTCGAGATCGCTCAGGGTCGCCTCGGCCCGGGCCGCATCCACCACTGTATGCGCGTGATCGGCGCGGCCGAGCGGGCGCTGGAGCTGATGGTGACCCGCCTTCTGAACCGCACCGCCTTCCGGAAACAGCTGGCCGAACATTCGGTGTGGGAGCAGAGGGTCGCCGACGCCCGCACCAATATCGAAATGTGCCGCCTCCTGGTGCTGAAGGCCGCCTGGATGATGGACGAGGCGGGGGCCAAGAACGCCCGCTCCGAGATCGCCCAGATCAAGGTCGCCGCCCCGCGCATGGCGCTTCAGGTCATCGACGACGCCATCCAGGCCTTCGGCGGCGCCGGCGTTTCGGCCGACACCCCCCTGGCCGAACTCTATGCGACCGTGCGCACCCTGCGCATCGCCGACGGCCCCGACGAGGTGCACAACCGCACCATCGCCCGGCTGGAGTACGCCAAACACGGCGGCAGACCCTCGGCCTGAGAATCGGCGTCGCGCCGTCCGCTTCAGACGGGAACCCGTGGCGGAGCTTGACGTTTCAGGACTGGACGACGCGAGGCCAGCCGGGGCGTCGCAAGCGGGGACGGAACGGCTGAGATGAATGCGCGCTTCGAGCCCGACACGCGGGCGGCGTCCGACGTGACCCGTTTCCGGGCGATCCGGGGCGCTATGCCCGCCTTGGCGGAAGGCCTGTCGCCCGCGGATCTGGCGGCCCAGTCCATGCCGGACTGCAGCCCCGGCAAATGGCACCTGGCCCACACCAGCTGGTTCTTCGAGGCGATGATCCTGTCGGCCGACCCGAACTATGCTCCGGTCGATCCGCGCTTCCAGCAGCTGTTCAACTCCTACTACGAGGCCCTGGGCGAGCGGGTGCCCCGGCCCCAGCGCGGCCTGATGACCCGGCCCTCGGTGAACGAGGTCCTGGCCTATCGGCGCGAGATCGACCGCCGCATGGCCGCCTGGCTGGCCTCGGGGCCGTCCAGCGGCCATCAGCGCTATCTGTTCGAACTGGGCCTGCACCACGACCAGCAGCATCAGGAGCTGTTCCTGATGGACCTGCTGAACCTGATGGCCTGTTCGCCGCTGGACCCGGCCGCCTATGCGGTCGAGCCGCGACAGGCCCCGCCTGAGGCCGCGCGCGGCGGCGCCGTCGTCTTCGAGGGCGGCCTGGTCTCGATCGGTCATGGCGGCGCCGGCTTCGCCTTCGACAATGAGGGGCCGTCGCACCGGGTCTGGCTGGAACCCTTCGCCCTGGCCGCCGACCTGGTGACCAACGGCGACTGGCTGGGCTTCATCGCCGACGGCGGCTACGCCCGGCCCGAGCTGTGGCTGTCCGATGGCTGGGCCACAGTCAAGGCCGAGGCCTGGACCGCGCCCCTCTACTGGCGCCGCGACGGCGACGACTGGACGGTCCTGAGCCTGATCGGCCGCGCCCCGGTCGATCCGACCGCCCCGGTGCGGCATGTCAGCTTCTATGAGGCTGACGCCTACGCCCGCTGGGCCGGCAAGCGCCTGCCGTCCGAGGCGGAGTGGGAGCATGCCGCGACCACGGCGCCCGACGCCTTCTCAAACCTGTCGGGCGAGGTCTGGCAGTGGACGTCCAGCGCCTACGCCCCTTACCCCGGCTTCCAGCCGACGCCTGGCACGGCGGCTGAGTACAACGGCAAGTTCATGGCCAATCAGATGGTCTTGCGCGGCGGCGCCTTCGCCACGCCGCCCGGCCACGCCCGCGTCACCTATCGCAACTTCTTCTATCCCCAACAGAGGTGGGCCTTCATGGGTCTGAGACTGGCCGAAGACGCCCCGCGCGGGCGCACGAGTTTCATTGAGGACGCCCAGACGGCCGCCTTCCGGCGCGACCTGGTCCAGGGCCTGTCCCGCGACCAGAAGGCCGTGCCGCCCAAGTGGTTCTATGACGCCGAGGGCTCGCGCCTGTTCGAAGAGATCACGGCCCTGCCGGAATATTATCCGACCCGTCAGGAGACGGCCCTGCTGCGCGACCGGGCCGCCGCCCTGACCGCCGACTTCGGCCCCGAGGCCGTCCTGGTCGAGTTCGGTTCGGGCGCCAGCGAAAAGACCCGCATCCTGCTGGACGCCGCGCCCGACCTCGGCGCCTATGTGCCGCTGGACATCAGCGAGACGGCCCTGCTGGACGCCGTCGCCCGCCTGTCCGCCGACTATCCGGCCCTGCGGGTCCAGCCGGTCCTCGGCGATTTCGAACATCTGTCGCCCTTGCCGAACGATTTGCCGCAGGGCCGGCGCATCGGCTTCTTCCCCGGCTCGACCATCGGCAATTTGGAGCCGGAGGAGGCGGTGGGGTTCCTGGCCTCGGCCCGGCGGATCTTGGGGGAGGGGGCGCTGTTCATTCTCGGCGTCGATCTGGTCAAGGATCCCGCGACCCTGGTCGCCGCCTATGACGACAGCCGGGGCGTCACTGCGGCCTTCAACCTGAACCTCCTCGTCCGCGCCAACGCCGGCCTGGACGCCGATTTCGACCTCGACGCCTTCGCCCACCGCGCCGTCTGGAACCCGGATCAGTCGCGTATGGAAATGCACCTTCAGGCGTTGCGTCAAACCGCCGCCCACGTCGGCGACCGGGCCTTCACCTTCATGGTGGGCGAGACCCTCCACACCGAAAGCTCGCGCAAGTTCACGCGGGATTCGGTCGAGGCCATGGCCAGGGAGTCCGGCTGGTCCATGGCCGGTTTCGAGGTTTCGCCCGAACCCCGCGTCGCCCTGGCCTTACTGCGGGGGTGAGGGGGCCACTTCCTTTCTGACAATACAGATAAGATCGTCATCCTCGGCACAAGGCCGAGGATGACGGGCGAGTGCGTGGAAAAGAAAAAGGGCGGCGCATCCTCGACGCGCCGCCCTGCAGACTCTCACTGAAACCGTATCACTCGGCTTCGTTCGAAGCCGCGTCCTTCTTCGGCCCGTGCGAGGCCTCGCCGCCCTTGCGTCCGGCCTGGGCCGCCAGGCTGCGGTCCTGGGAGAAGCTTCGTTTTTCGCTGGGGACGCTGGCGCCCCCCTTGCGCGCGATTTCGCGCTGACGTTCGGGATCCATGGAGGCGAAGCCTCGCTTGGAAACGCCGGAGGGTCGCGAGGTCTGGCCGTCCATCGGTGTTCCTTTCAGTGCTGCCGTTGCGCTTGCCGAAATGAACCCTGTGACTCCGTGACGGTTCCGTAGGTAACTTCGTTTTACCGCGGTGATCTGAACGTCTTTGTGGTTTGACTTCAAACGGCTGCATAGGGGCGGGAATCGCCTTCGCCGCCGCCGCCCGGCTCCATCGGCGGCATTTCGTCGGGCGCGTCGGCCGGATCGATCTCGGGCTGGGGCGTCGGCTCGGGCTGGATTTCCGGTTGCGGCGTTCCGGGGGGCGTGGGTTCGACATAGGTCATGGTCTTCTCCTCTGAATGGAGAACGCGGCCCGCACCCCAATGTTCACCCCCGGCTTTGGGGGCGGACCTGGGGAACTGGATCCGGTCGGGCCGGTTCAGTGTCCGAACCCCGGAGATTCCCATGACCCAGACCCCCATCGCCCCTTCCTCGCCCGATGACATCGTCACGGAAGACGACGGCCCGACCCAGCGCCTCGACCGACAGGCGGACGCCATCCTGGCCGAGGGCGAAGCCCGCAGCTTCGAGGACACCACGTCGCTGCGTCAGGCTCTGCGCGAAGACGCCGCGATGATCCGCAGCAAGCTGGCCGGCCGGGTCGAGACCGCCCGCGACGGCATCCGCGATGAGCCGATGAAGACCACCCTCTACGCCCTGGGCATAGGGGTGATCATCGGCATGCTGATGCGCCGCTAAAAGCAAACCCTCTCCCGCCGGGAGAGGGCTTGAGCGCACGAGAGCGCAGCGATCGTCCTTGCGCAAAAGGGTGAGGGGCACGGTGGTGCGAGCTGGCCCGCCGCCGGTCCCTCATCCGGCCCTGCGGGCCGCCTTCTCCCCACGGGAGAAGGAAAAGATCTAAGCCGGCCCCGTCGGCTCCCGCTGGATCGGCGCCCTCTGCAAAGCCGCATCCGACACGAAGGGATTGGTCCGCCGCTCCTCGCCGAAGGTCGAGATCGGCCCGTGGCCCGGCACGAAGGTCACGTCGTCGCCGAGCGGCCACAGCTTCTCCACCACGGCGCGGATCAGGGCGGGCGGATCGCTCATCGGGAAGTCGGTGCGGCCGACCGAGCCCTTGAACAGCACGTCGCCCACCTGGGCGAACCGGGCCGCCCGGTTGAAGAAGATCACATGGCCGGGGGTATGGCCGGGGCAGTGGCGCACCTCCCAGCTCGTCTCGCCCAGGCTGACGGTATCCCCATCCTCCAGCCAGCGGTCAGGCGTAAAGGGCCGGGCTTCGGGCAGGCCGTACATCCGGCCGGTCTCCACGATCCGGTCGATCCAGAACTGGTCGGCCTTCTGCGGTCCGGTGATCTGGACCCCGGTCTTCTCCTGCATCTCCGCCGCGCCGCCGGCGTGGTCCAGATGGCCGTGGGTGATCCAGATCTGGTCCAGCGTCAGGCCGCGCCGCGTCACCTCGGCCAGGACCGCATCCACCGATCCGCCCGGATCGATCACGGCGGCCTTGTTGGTCGCGGTGCACCAGACCGTGGTGCAGTTCTGCTGAAGCGGCGTGACGGGCGTCACAAAGACGCCGATGGGGGAGGCGGGCTGGGTCATGACGCCTTCTTAGCCGCCCCCGTGACGCGAAACCACCGCTGCGGCCCACGCTCGCGTTGACCTTTTGAGCCCTTCTCGACATAAGGGCGGGCTTCGAGGCGCCGCTCCAAACGGGGCGGCCTTCTTGCTTTATCCATTCCGCGCCGACCGTCCCGACGGTTCATGCGCCCCAGAGCGTCAGAAATCCCGACCATGCAAGTCGTCGAAAAGTCGAACGAAGGCCTCAGCCGCGTGATCGCGGTCACCATTCCCGTCGCGGAGCTGAACGAGAAGCTCGAAGCCCGCGTCAAGGAAGTCGCCCCGCAGATGAAGCTGAAGGGCTTCCGTCCGGGCAAGGTGCCGGTCGCCCACGTCAAGAAGACTTTCGGCCGCGACTTCATGGGCGAGATCATCAACGCCCAGCTGAACGAGACCAGCCAGAAGGCTCTGGACGAGGCCAAGATCCGTCCGGCCGCCCCGGCCGAGATGAAGCTGACCTCCGACATGGACAAGGTCATCGCCGGTCAGGAAGACCTGGCCTATGAGATGTCGCTGGAGATCATGCCGGACTTCACCCCGGTCGATCCCAAGACCCTGAAGCTGGAACGCCCCACCTATGAGGCGTCGGACGCCGATCTGGACGAGGCCCTGACCGAACTGGCCGGCCAGGCCAAGTCCTACGAGGACAAGAAGGGCAAGACCGTCAAGGCCGCCGAGGGCGACCAACTGACCATCGACTTCCTGGGCAAGCTGGACGGCGAACCCTTCGAAGGCGGCGCCGCCGAGGACGCGGACCTGGTGATCGGCTCGGGCCGCTTCATCCCCGGCTTCGAAGAGCAGCTGAAGGGCGCCAAGGTCGGCGAGGAAAAGACCATTGAGGTCACCTTCCCCGAGAACTATCAGGCCGCCCATCTGGCCGGCAAACTGGCCACCTTCGACATCAAGGTGAAGGCCATCAAGGCCGAGGTCGAAGCCAAGGTGGACGACGAGTTCGCCAAGCGTATCGGTCTGGAATCGCTGGATCGCCTGAAAGAGCTTCTGAGCCAGAACCTGAACCAGCAGTACGCCGGCGCCGCCCGCTTCAAGCTGAAGCGGGCCCTGCTGGACCAGCTGGACGCCGCCCATGACTTCCCCCTGCCGCCCAAGATGGTCGAAGCCGAGTTCGACGGCATCTGGCAACAGGTCGAGGCCGACAAGGCCGCCGGCCGCCTGCCGGAAGAAGACGCCGCCAAGTCCGAAGAGGACCTGAAGGCCGAATACAAGAAGATCGCCGAGCGTCGCGTGCGCCTGGGCCTGGTCCTGGCCGAAATCGGCCGCGCCCACAATGTCCAGGTCACCGACCAGGAGCTGAACGCCGCCCTGCTGCAGGAAGCCCGCAACTATCCGGGCCAGGAGCAGGCCGTCCTGAACTTCTACCGTCAGAACCCCAACGCCGCCGCCCAAATGCGCGCCCCGATCTATGAGGAAAAGGTCGTCGACCTGATCGTCGGCCTGGCCGAAGTCACCGACAAGCCCATCAGCAAGGAAGAGCTGCTGAAGGAAGACGAAGAGGGCTGATCGCCTCCTTCATCGGATCGTGAAGAGGCGGGGGTCGGCGATCCCCGCCTTTTTCGTATGCGGGCCCCACCTTGTAAGGCGGCCTTCATAACGCGATATGCAGAACAACAAGGCGAGCGACCGCGAGTCGCGCGCTCCCCCGCATTCTTGAGAAGGCTCCATGCGCGATCCGATCGAACTGATGAACATGAACCTCGTCCCCATGGTGGTCGAGCAGTCCAGCCGGGGCGAGCGCTCCTTCGACATCTTCTCGCGCCTGCTACGCGAGCGGATCATCTTCCTGACGGGGCCGTTCGAGGACGGCATGGCGTCGCTGATCTGCGCCCAGCTGCTGTTCCTGGAGTCGGAGAACCCCAAGAAGGAAATCTCCATGTACATCAACAGCCCCGGCGGTCAGGTGACCTCGGCGCTGGCGATCTACGACACCATGCAATACATCAAGAGCCCGGTCTCGACCGTGGTCATGGGCATGGCGGCCTCGGCCGGCTCCCTGATCCTGACGGCCGGCGAGGCGGGCCAGCGGATCGCCCTGCCGAACGCCCGGGTCATGGTGCACCAGCCCTCGGGCGGCTTCCGCGGCCAGGCCTCGGACATCGAGCGCCACGCCGAGGACATCCGCTACACCAAGAAGCGGCTGAACGAGATCTATGTCCATCATACCGGCCGCACCTATGAGGAGGTGGAGCGCACCCTGGACCGCGACCACTTCATGTCGGCCGAAGAGGCCAAGGCCTGGGGCATCGTCGACCACGTCTATGACCGGCGCGAACAGGCGGACGCCGACGGCATAAAGACGCCCGGCGCCTAAGCCCCGTTTTCAGCTAGAATGAGGGGGCGCGTCCTGGCGGCGCGCCCCTTTCTTTTCGTCCATCGGAACCGAGATGCAGTTCACAAGAGACCCCTCAGGCACGATCGAGGTGGAGGGCGAGACCTACGCCTGGGAAATCCGACGCCAGCCACGCCCCGTCGGCGGCGCGGTGTGGGAGGGGATGGCCGTCTCCCTTCGCCATGTGGATTTCAAGCGCGAGGCCATCATCCAGTTTCCGCCGCCCTTGCGTCCCAACGGCCGGCCCGACGTGGAGAAGCAGCGGGTCAATGTCGATGCGGTGCGCAACGCCGTCACCGCCGCCATCGAGGCGGGCTGGGACCCGACCTCGCGGGGCAAGGCCATGGTTTTCGACGTGGACGCCGACGGCCGCTGAAGCGGTTCAGGGCCGCTGGGTGAAGACCCGGAACCCCGGCGACTGGGCGATGGCCAGCATTTCGGCGTCGCCGGAGGTGTCGCCATAGGCGGCCGTCAAGACCAGATCCTCGCCATAGGCGGCCTTCAGACGCCGCACCTTCTCCTCGCCCCGGCAGTTGGCGCCGTCGAAGGCGCCGGTCACCCGGCCTTCAGCGTCGAAGGTCAGGGGCGTTCCCAAGAGGGCCTCGGCGCCCAGCCGGCGGGCGAAGGGCTCAACCGTCGTCTCGGGCGAGGCGGTCACGATCACGCGATGGGCGCCCCGTTCGCCCCATTCGTTCCAGACCTTCAGCGCGTCCGGCCGCATGAAGCGGTCCCAGACCAGGTCGGCGAACCGTTCCGCCTCGGCCTCCAGACTTTCGCGGTCCATGCCGGCCAGGAATTCCTTGACCGAGGCGGCCTTGATCCGGCCCCGATCACGATCCCGCCCATAGGCCGCCAGGGCCGGCGCCAGCTTGACCAGACCCAGGGCCCAGCCGCCCGGACCGGCCTTCCAGCGCAGAAACTGCGTGAAACTGTCGCGAATCGTCAGGGTGCCGTCGAAGTCGAAGGCGACGAGCGGCTGTTCCGAATTGATCCGGGACTGGCGTAATTCCTGCAGGCTTCCCATGTCAGACATTCGCCGTGATCCCCAACGACACTGATCCATCCCCTTTCCGTGACCTCGCCCCTCCGCCTTCGGGGTTGTCGTGGAACGTGGGATGGGTGATTGTCATTTTTTGAAGACCTTTGCGTCCAGAGTGCTGGAATCAACGCGGAGGAAGCGCGTATCGGGCCATTTCGGTCCGCTCCGCGGGAGTGAGATAAGGGTCTATGACCAAAGCAGCCGGCTCTGACGCCAAAAGCACCCTGTACTGCTCGTTCTGCGGAAAGAGCCAGCACGAAGTCCGCAAACTCATTGCGGGACCGACCGTCTTCATCTGCGATGAATGTGTCGAACTGTGCATGGACATCATCCGTGAAGAGCACAAGATCGGCTTCAAGAAGACGAGCGACGGCGTCCCCACGCCCAAGGAGATTCGCGACGTCCTGGACGATTACGTCATCGGCCAGTCGCACGCCAAGAAGGTCCTCTCGGTCGCCGTCCACAACCATTACAAGCGGCTGAACCACGCGACGAAGAACAACGACGTCGAACTGGCCAAGTCGAACATCATGCTGATCGGCCCGACCGGTTCGGGCAAGACGCTGTTGGCCCAGACCCTGGCCCGCATCATCGACGTGCCCTTCACCATGGCCGACGCCACGACCCTGACCGAGGCCGGCTATGTGGGCGAGGACGTCGAGAACATCATCCTGAAGCTGCTCCAGGCGTCGGATTACAATGTCGAACGGGCCCAGCGCGGCATCGTCTACATCGACGAAATCGACAAGATCAGCCGCAAGTCGGACAATCCCTCGATCACCCGCGACGTCTCGGGCGAGGGCGTGCAGCAGGCCCTGCTGAAGATCATGGAAGGCACCGTCGCCTCCGTGCCTCCGCAAGGCGGCCGCAAACATCCGCAGCAGGAGTTCTTGCAGGTCGACACCGCCAACATCCTCTTCATCGTGGGCGGCGCCTTCGCCGGGCTGGAGAAGGTGATTTCGGCGCGCGGCGAGGGGGCCTCGATCGGCTTCGGCGCCAAGGTCAAGGAAATCGACGAGCGCCGCACCGGCGACATCCTCAAGGGGGTGGAGCCTGACGACCTGATGCGTTTCGGCCTGATCCCCGAGTTCATCGGCCGTCTGCCTGTCCTGGCGACGCTGGAGGATCTGGACGAAACGGCCCTGGTCACCATCCTGACCGAGCCCAAGAACGCCCTGGTCAAACAGTACAAGCGTCTGTTCGAGATGGAGAATGTCGAACTGACCTTCACCGACGACGCCCTGATCGCCGTCGCCAAGAAGGCCATCACCCGCAAGACCGGCGCGCGCGGCCTGCGTTCGATCCTGGAAGGCATTCTGCTGGAGACCATGTTCGAACTGCCGACCTTCGAAGGCGTCGAGGAGGTGGTGGTCAACGCCGAGGTCATCGACGGCAAGGCCCAGCCCCTGCTGATCTATTCCGAAGCCTCCAAGAAGAAGGCCGACGGCGCCGCCTGATCGGGCCGCCGCTGAACGTCACAAGGGCCGGAGCGACGCCGCTCCGGCCCTTTTTTCAGCTGGGATCCTCCCCCGCTTGCGGGGGAGGTGTCGCGTCGATCGCGCAGCGATCCAGCGACGGAGGGGGAAATCTCACGAGTCTCCCGCAGGGTGGAAGAAACCCGCACCTTCTCTCGCCCTTTCGGCCGGCGCTTCATCCGCGCACTCCCGCATTCAGTCTCATAGGCAATACAAAGACTTGTCGGTCCCAGGCGCTGATCGACCCGTCGCGGCGCCGGGGCGGCTTATGCTGGCGGGATCAGCCGAGGCGGCGCAGAGGCGTGACGGAGGTGACTTTCAAATCGGACAAATCGGACAGATCGGACAGATCGGACACATCGGACACTGTTTTTCAGCCGTCCGAAAACCGCGCGCCGACCGGCCGCAGACCCCGGCGGCGTGGGCTGAAAGACACGTGCATGTGGGCGGATGGGCGGCCACGCTTGAACCGCAGGTCTTTCAAACCACATACTCATCCGAACGCCGTCGGAATCGACGGGCCGTCACGCGCTGGTCGGGCCTCTTGCCCGGGCGACCGTGGCGGCGGGCCGGCGATCACCAATGGCCCAGGAGTACGCATCATGACTGACACCAAGATCCTGCCCGTCCTGCCGTTGAGAGACATCGTGGTCTTTCCGCACATGGTCGTGCCGCTCTTCGTGGGCCGCGAAAAATCGGTGAAGGCCCTCGACGAGATCATGAAGGGCGAAAAGCAGATCCTTCTGGCGACCCAGAAGAACAGCGTTGACGACGACCCGTCGCCCGACGCCATCTATCCCATCGGCGTCCTGGCCAGCGTCCTGCAGCTGCTGAAGCTGCCGGACGGCACGGTCAAGGTCCTGGTCGAGGGCAAGGGCCGCGCCCGCCTGACCCGCTTCACCGACCGCACCGACTATTTCGAAGCCGAGGCCGTCGAGATCGAGGACGAGCCGGGTGAGACCTCTCAGGCCGAGGCCATGCTGCGCGCCGTGGTCGAGCAGTTCGAAAACTATGTGAAGCTGAACAAGAAGGTGCCGCCCGAGGCCCTCAGCTCCATCCCCCAGATCACCGACGCCTCCAAACTGGCGGACTCGGTCGCGGCCCATCTGTCGGTCAAGATCATCGACAAACAGGGTCTGCTGGAAACCATCGACGTGCCCAAGCGGCTGGAGAAGGTCTATGGCCTGATGGAGGGGGAAATCTCCGTCCTGCAGGTCGAGAAGAAGATCCGCTCGCGCGTGAAGCGTCAGATGGAGAAGACCCAGCGCGAATATTATCTGAACGAGCAGATGAAGGCGATCCAGCGCGAGCTGGGCGAGACCGACGACGCGCGCGACGAAATCATGGACCTGGAGAAGCGCATCCGTAAGACGCGCCTGTCCAAGGAGGCCCGGACCAAGGCCGAGGCCGAGGTCAAGAAGCTGCGCAACATGTCGCCGATGTCGGCCGAATCGACGGTGGTGCGCAACTACCTCGACTGGCTGCTGTCCGTGCCGTGGGGCAAGGCCAAGCAGAAGCCGATCGACCTGGTGCGGGCGGAAGAGATCCTCGAGGAGGACCACTTCGGCCTGGAGAAGGTCAAGGAACGGATCATCGAATATCTGGCCGTCCAGGCCCGCACCGGCAGCCTGAAGGGGCCGATCCTGTGCCTCGTCGGCCCACCCGGCGTCGGCAAGACCTCTCTGGCCAAGTCGATCGCCAAGGCCACTGGGCGTGAATATGTCCGCATGTCGCTGGGCGGCGTGCGCGACGAGAGCGAGATCCGCGGCCACCGCCGGACCTATATCGGCTCCATGCCCGGCAAGATCATCCAGTCGATGAAGAAGGCCAAGACCACCAACGCCTTCGTCCTGCTGGACGAGATCGACAAACTGGGCGCCGACTGGCGCGGCGACCCGTCCTCGGCCCTGCTGGAGGTGCTGGACCCGGCCCAGAACTCGACCTTCGGCGACCACTATCTGGAGGTGGACTACGACCTGTCCCAGGTCATGTTCGTGACGACCGCGAACAGCCTGAACATGCCGCAGCCCCTGATGGACCGGATGGAGATCATCCGGGTGTCGGGCTACACCGAGGACGAGAAGGTCGAGATCGCCAAGCGTCACGTCCTGCCCAAACAGATGAAGGACCACGGCCTCAAGGACGGCGAACTGGTCGTTCCGGACGAGACCATCCGCGACCTCATCCGCTACTATACCCGTGAGGCCGGGGTGCGTTCGCTGGAGCGGGCCCTGGGCGGCCTGGCCCGCAAGGCCGTGCGCGAAATGGCCAAGACCGGCGTCGCCTCGATCACCGTCGATGCGGACAAGCTGGCCGAATACGCCGGTGTGAAGAAGTTCCGCTACGGCGAGACGGACGAGGAGGATCAGGTCGGCATCGTCACCGGCCTGGCCTGGACCGAGTTCGGCGGCGACATTCTCACGATCGAGGCGATCAAGATGCCCGGTCGCGGCCGCATGACCGTGACCGGCAACCTCAAGGACGTGATGAAGGAGTCGATCTCGGCGGCGGCCTCCTATGTCCGTTCGCGGGCTCTGGACTTCGGCGTCAAGCCGCCGGTGTTCGAGAAAACCGACATCCACGTCCACGTGCCGGACGGCGCCACGCCCAAGGACGGTCCGTCCGCCGGCGTCGCCATGACCGTGGCCATGGTCTCGGTCCTGACGGGCGTGCCGATCCGCAAGGATATCGCCATGACCGGCGAGATCACCCTGCGCGGCCGCGTCACCGCCATCGGCGGCCTGAAGGAGAAGCTGCTCGCGGCCCTGCGTTCCGGGGTCAAGACGGTGCTGATCCCCCAGGAGAACGAAAAGGACCTCGCCGACGTGCCGGACAATGTGAAGTCAGGTCTGGAGATCGTGCCGATTTCCACAGCGGACGAGGCCCTGAAATGGGCCCTGGTCGGCGCCCTGACCCCGGTCGAATGGGACGAGACGGCTGAACCCCTGCCGACGCCCGTTCCCCCCGCGGAGGGCGCTACGGCGGCCGTCAGCCACTGAAACGCGACTTAAGTCGCACGCCGGAACGCCGCCGACAGCCCGTCGGCGGCGTTTTCGCTTTTGACGCGAGCGCCTATCGGACGTTTACTGACCGTTTGGAGGGATGACGATGACGAAAGCGGAACTCATCGGTCGCATGGCGACGGCGGCGAACATCAGTCGGGACCAGGCCAAGGCGGCGCTGGAGGCCTTCACCGACGGTGTTGTCGAGGCCCTGTCTCACGGTCACGACGTCAAGCTGATCGGCTTCGGCAGCTTCACCACGATCGAGCGCAAGGCGGGGGTGGCGCGCAATCCTCAAACCGGCCAGGCCATAGCGCGGGCCGCCTCCCGCACCGCCCGCTTCCGCGCCGGCGAAGGCCTGAAAAGCGCCTTGAACGCCTGACGCCCAGAGGGCATAAGCCCCGCTCTGGTTTCAAGGGCGGCTAGCTCAGCTGGAAGAGCATCTCGTTTACACCGAGAGGGTCGGCGGTTCGAGCCCGTCGCCGCCTACCAATCAAAAAGGCCGCCGGATCGCTCCGGCGGCCTTTCGCATTGGGTCTGAGGCTCCGATCAGAACCGGAAGCTGGCCCGCAGCAGCAGCGAATAGCGGACATAGTCCTCCAGCAGCTCGGCGTCGCCCGTCAGGGACAGCATGCCCAGCTCGTTGCCCAGGTTCATGCGGAAGCCCAGCAGCAGGCCGCCGCCCTCGACGGCGTCCGGCGACAGGATGAAGTCCGGCCCGCCGCTGGCGAAGCGGGCGATGGTCTCCCCGGCGTCGACCGACAGGTTCTGGCGATAGCCGATCCGCAGTTCGGGGCGGATCCAGCCGTCGCGGCCGAAGCCGTAGCCGACGTTCATCGCCGCCACCGCCGAGAAGATGTGGCTGTCGCGCGAATCAATGTCCAGGTCGAAGCCGTCGCCGCCGCCCTTTTCGGATCGGGCGTCTTCCGACAGGCGGAAGTATTCGGCGTAGATTTCGGGACGGACGTTCAGCCGGCCGTAGTTGCGCTCATAGGAGGCGCCCCCGGCGGCGGCGGCGGTCCAGCCGTGCCAGTCGGAGGTATTGTTCAGATAGACGCCGCCGGCGACCAGCGAGCGGTCGGCGCTGAAGCTGGCGTAGCCGCCGGCCGCCCGAGCCCAGGTGGTCCAGTACTGACCCTGGGCGCGCCAATAGAGGCCCAGCTCCAGAAGATTGGCGGACAGGACCTCTTCGGCCTCCGCTTCCGGATCCTTGATGTCCGAGGAGGTGAAGGCCGCCGTCACGCCGAAAGCGCCCAGGCTAGAGCCCTTCTCGACGCCCCCGGCCACGCCGAAGCCTTCGGACCGGAAGCCGTAGGAGTCGGTCTTGTCCTTGTCGGCGTAGAAGTTGATCTCCTGCAGCCAGGCGCTGGTCTCGCCGGGCGCGGCGGAGGCGTTGCGACCGGTCAGGGCGCGGGTCACCGCATCCACCCCGGCCGACAGCGACATCAGCGGGCCGCCCGAATGGTCCGGCAGCATCTGCTCATAGGCGTCGATGAAGCCGTCGCGGCCCGTCTGGGACAGGAACAGGTTACGAACCGTCTCATTGGCGCCCAGGGCGGCGTAGACGGCGTCATAGGCCGAGGCCTCGACCGGGATCAGCCCGGCCTCCTGGGCGGTGCGCCGCCGTGCGTCGATATAGAGGCTGTTGGCGCCCTGATCGACGCCCGCTTCGACGACGTAGAGATACGGCGAGTTTTCGGCGAGCAGCTGCTTGTCGATCTGGCCGACGTTCAGCGTGCCGGCCTTGATGATGTCGAACCGCTCCGGTCCCTCCAGCAGGGAGGAGAAGCGCACGCCCAGCTGCGCGCCCGTGGCCAGGGTTGCGGCGCCGCTGACGTTGAAGCCGCCGGCGCGATCGGCCTTGGGGTCCAGGGTCGTGATCAGGACGCCGTCGGCCCCCACGTTCAGGCTGGAGATGTTGGTGGCGGTCGTCTGGGTCGCGTTCAGCGTGCCCTTGGAAACGTTGATGTCCAAGGCGCCGTCGCTGTCGGTTATCGCGCCCTGCACCACGGCGCCGCCGCTGATCGCCAGCCGGTCGGCGCCGGCGCCGAAGGCGATGTCGCCGACGACCGTGCCGTTCTCGACATTGAAGGTGTCGGCGCCCGAGCCCAGCTTGATCGCGCCCACGATCTGGGGCTCGCTGGCGTCCGGCACTCCGTCCTTGTCAGTGTCGGTCGCAGTGCTGTCGGCTGCGGCGGGAACACCGTACTGGCGCAGGGTCACGCCGCTGGTGTTGGCCGACAGGTCGATGGCCGTGACCGTGCCGGAGACGTCCGCCAGACTGCTGGAGCTGGCGGTCAGGGAGCCGGCGATCACGCCGGCGTTGTTCAGCTGGGTCAGGGAGCCCGACTGATCGCGGATCACGGTCGCCGAACCGTCGTCGCCGCCGTAGGAGGCGATCATCGTGCCGGTGTTGGTCAGGCTGCCGACGTTTGCGCCGGCGCCGATCAGAACACCCGTGGCGGCCTCGGTTCCCTTGCCGGCCACGACGGCCTGGATAGTCCCGGTGTTGACCAGGGCGGGGGCAGAGACGCCGGCGCCGACCTGGATGGCGGTGGCGTTGGCGTCGACAGCCGAGGCGGCGATCGAGCCTTCGTTGCGCACGCCGCCCGCAATCGTCACGGCCTGTCCGCCGTCCACGCCGAGCTGAAGCCCGCGTCCCTGAACGCCGGAATAGACGCCCGATCCGGTGATGGCGCCCCGGTTGATCAGGCCATAGGCGGCGTCGCCCGTCCCGACCGCGCCCAAGGTCACAGTGTTTGCGGTGGAGCCGATCAGCAGGGCCGGCGCGGCGCCCAGAGAGGTGAGGGCGGCCGTGGTTTCGCTGGCGTCGGGCACGCCGTCGCCGTCGCGGTCCAGGTCGTCGCGGTTTTTGACGCCGTCGCCGTCGTCGTCCTCGTCGCCGTTCTTGACGCCGTCCTTGTCGTCGTCCCCGTCGATGCCGGCGGCCGAATAGGCCAGGGCCTTGTCCAGCAGGACGCCGCCCGCCACATCGGCGCCGACGCGGACGGCCGGGCCGCCCTGAAGCAGGTCATCGGCGTCCAACTCATCCAGGAACAGGGTGGTGGCGTTGTCGAAGGTCCCGGTGGAGGGGCGCGCCGGAGGCGGGGTGGTGTAGCGATAGCCGGTGGTGGCGATGGTGGAATGGATCTTCAGAGCGCCGCCCACGGCGCCTTCGACCGAGACCCCGGTCGCGCCCGCGCCGGTGGCCGAGATGGAGCCCGCTAGATCCACATTGCCCGAGACCGGAGCCGTGGTGCGGACGCCCGCCGTGTTGTCGCCGACGACCCGGATGGTGCCCAGGCTCTGAACCTTGCCGTTCACCGCCGATTCGACGCCGAGCCCGTAGGAATTATTGCCTTCGACCGTAATGGAGCCGCTGGATTCGACCAGGACGTTGCCGGTGAAGGGCGATGCCCCGGTCACCCGCACGCCATAGCGGCCGGTTCCCGTGGCGAAGGGGCCGTCCAGATCGCCGTCGCCGTCTGTGTCCTTGATGTCAGCCGTTTCCTGGCTGTCGGTGATGTTAATCGTCCCGCCGACCGTGACCGACCCGGTGTTGCCGCCGTTGACCAGGATGCCGGTGGCGCCGTCGGCGGCCTTGTCCATGGTGATGGAGCTGCCGCTGTCCAGATCGACCGTGTTGTTGGAATCAAGCGTCACGGCCGCGCCCGAGTTGACGGCGACCGAGCCGCCGCTGGCCAGACGGACGTTGTCCGCCGCCGTTCCGGTGGCGTTCGCCGTGCGGATCGGGGTGGTCCGGGCGGTCGAGACGACGACCTCGGCCTGAGCGCCGCTTACGGCCATCAAGGGGGCGATCGCCACGGCGGTCGCGAGCAGAATACGCATTCGGAAGAAAACCCCTGGTGGTCACGCGATCACGATGCAGGCGACCCTTTAGCAGGGTCCGGGCCAGCCTTCCCCAACTTTATCGAATTTGAGGCGAATGCAAGGCCGCGCCCCATCTGTTGCGGCGCCGAAAGGGCGGGGTGGTCGGGCCAAGGTCCTGATTTTCAGTCGTGATGGGCGGGGTTCGGAGGGTTTTTCTCGCTCCCTATTGAGCTTTGCCGCAGCCGGGTCTAGGGGCGAAGATCATGGTCAACCGCCTCTGAGGATGAGGCATCCATTCCGCGCCTTTCGGCGTTTGCGAGCGCAGACCTGACGAGAACCCCCGAATGACCCTGACTGATCTCGACGTCCACGAAAGCGAACTTCGTCTGATTCCCGGACTGGACGTGGAGGTGGCGGACACCTTGAGGGCGTTGAAACAGGCGTCGCAGGACGAGCGGCCGCGGCTGTTGGACACCACCATGCTGTACGCGCCCCGGTCCGGCGGCGTGAAGCGATACCTGCTGTCGAAGAAGGCGTGGATCGAGGCCAATCGGCCGGGGGTCAGCCATTCCCTCATCGTGCCGGGCGCCCGACACAGGGCGCGGGCGGACGGGATCGTTCAGCTGCGCGCCACGCGACTGCCGTTCGGAGACGGCTATCGTTGGCCCAGTTCGGTCAAGCGCTGGAGCGCATGGGTCGCGGCCATGAAGCCGTCGATCATTGAGGCGGGCGACCCCTATACGCCGGGACAGGGCGCCCTGGAGGCCGGCCAGAGGGTCGGCTGTCCCGTCGTCGGCTTCTGCCATTCGGACCCAGCCGGCCTGGCGGCGCTTCATTTCGGCGAATGGGCCAAGAAGCCCGTCGAAAAGCGCTGGGCCCGTCTGTTCTCCCAGTTTGACCGCGTCGTTTCGCCCAGCCGCTTCATCGCGCGGCGGCTTGAGGAGGCGGGGGTGGACAATATCGTCATTCGTCCGCTGGGCGTCGAGGTCGACACCTTCCGGCCCGACCGCCGCGATCGGTCCTGGCTGCTGAAGGAACTGGGCCTCGGCCCGGACGCACGCCTTCTGTGTTTTGCCGGCCGTCCCGCCAAGGAGAAGAACGTCGATGTTCTGATCGAGGCGGTCCAAAAGCTGGGCGCCCCTTATCATCTGGTCCTGGTCGGCGCCGGTTCGGGCATGCCCGCCGAGGACCGGGTGATCTCCCTGCCTTATGAGAAGGACCCGCGGGCGGTGGCCAAGATCATCGCCAGCTGCGACGCCTTCGTTCACGCCAATGACAAGGAGCCCTTCGGTCTGATCGTGCTGGAGGCCATGGCCTGCGGTCGGCCCGTGGTGGGCGTAAACGCCGGGGGCGTGGCCGAGACGGTCGATTCGACCGTGGGCCAGTTGGCCGCCAGCGCCGAGGCCGACGACTACGCCCAGGCGATCGAGGCCTTGTTTGCCCGCGACATCGAGGCCATCGGCCGCGCCGCCCGCGAAAAGGCGGTGAGCCGGTTTGCGTGGAACCGCGTCTTTGAAGACCTGTGCATGGTCTATGGAGAGCTGACCGGCGAGGCCGCCTTCGTTCAGCCCGAGGCGGCGTTCGCCGTCCACTGATCCCACAGCGGGCCCGCCCGTCCCCGGGGGCGGGCTTTGGACTGCAGTCCGCGCCGATCATACCCCGGACGGGGATGATGTTTTTCCAAGAAAATATGGGATTTGCGCGCTTGCGGGGCGGTGCGCCGCTTCTTCGTTACAGAAGAAGTGGCGCGAGTGACGGGGCTCGAACCCGCGACCTCCGGCGTGACAGGCCGGCACTCTAACCCACTGCGCTACAACCGCATTTAACAACATAATATATTACTTATAAACTCTTGGTTTCGTTTATTGTCAAGAAAAAGGTTTTAATGAAAGAATAAAAAAATTAA
>MDSZ01197244.1_pt1 | contig 106673 bp, 98 predicted proteins | sample 811201 | NCBI WGS metagenome assembly MDSZ01 (sample SAMN05326647, study PRJNA326480) | marine metagenome | isolation source: seawater | place: Indian Ocean: North | collected 2010
CTACAAACAAGGCTGGCATCACTGCCCAACCTAACAGTATTCCTGCAACACCATTCATAATCAGATGCACAGAAGCTGGACCCATTGGGACATGGACCAGAGAAGCAATAAAAAGCATAGCTGCCAAAATACCCGTAACTGGTATTTTTTCTAAGGGCATATGACGCATCCCCTGCATCAGGCCCAATCCGGTGAGGGCTGCGCCCGTTAGCAAAACCTCAGTGCTTAAGACCCCATCAACAATATGCACCCGTTTCTCCTAGTCTAATTCATGGGCTTGTACCCAGATAACGGCATCTTGCGACAGAGGTTTATCTTGGTAAGTGTCATCAGTACCTGCACCTAAAGCAGCAAATCCCCAATAACCGGCTTTGGGAATAGCCATGCTAAATACACCTTGGGCATCACTTAGGATGGTGATGCCACCCCCAGGCAATTCCATACTGGCATTAGAACTCACTTGACTAGTCTTCATATCAGGAGGCGCAATCATATATTCTACTTCAATTTCTGCAAAGGGTACTGGCTTACCTGCACTTAATACCTGACCCCGAAAATTGCTGCCGACAAGAATATTATAAGGTTTGGCTAGGGGTCGTATTTCAGCTTTAAGGCCCTGTAGCTGGTCCCAGTCCGTTGGCATCTGATTGCGATTTAAATAAACTTTAGTAATATGTTGTATATATATATCTTCGGATGCCTCAAAATAGGGTTTGGGTGTTACCACAACCACGTAATCCCCAGAACGTTTTACAGGTATATTTATATCCCAACTAGTGGCCGTATTATGTTGCCCAGTAAAACTTGATTGTTGTACTTCATGGGTTAAATCAGTGCGCTTTCCTCGATGAAAAACACTTACATCCAATGGTTTAGCCATATCCATCACATGGCCATTTTCCATGGGATGCCAAAAAATTAGCTTGGCAGGCACCGGCTTGGGTTTTTCTATAATAGTTGTTTCTGTATAAATTAATTGAAAGTGAGCGTAGCTAAGTTGACTGCAAACGCATAAAACTAACCCAAGGATAGATTTAAAGGCTGCGGAAAATGGCATTTGGAAATTCCCAATAAATTTGCGTGTACGCCCGGGAATCATAAGGGAGAGGATAAATATAAAAACTTGCCCCGCCCGATGCTCACCCGGCATCTGGTTTAATACTTTGGGCAGGTCTCCTGGCTTAGATCAGATTATCAAAACAATCTGACCCATACAGTTGCGGGGACAGCCATCTCAGTATCACTTATACCTAGATGTTCCCTTTTAAGCTTTACGGCGACTAAATTAGCCGTTGGTAAAGCACCCAAAGTAGGTGCGTATGATCGCCCTTTCGCTGTCATGGGTCAAGCTGAAAACAAGATCTAAACGACCATAGACGCCTCATGAGCGACATGGGCAGCAAATAAAGCCTCACCCTCAGCAATATCCCCTAAGCGATTGATATTAAAAAAAGGATTATAGGGTATTTCATCAAAGGTCACATCCGCCACACCATAGCGTGAGGAAAATAAATCTACTTTATGAATACCCTCCTCTAACAGGGCATGATGTAACTCGTTATGCAGGTCAACGGGCCATAAACCAAATACAGGTTGGGTGCGCCCTTTATAGCTAGCACAAGCCAAAGGATGTTGCTCATCAACGGCTGCTAGCATACGTTTAACATAGTCATGGGGATAAAATGGCGTATCAGCCGCGATGGTAATAATATGGCTAACCTGAGGCTGAAAAGCCCGAGCCCATGCCATAGCCGATAAAACACCCGCTAAGGGGCCAGCAAAGTCAGGCACAATATCCTCTTGCACGGGCAACTGGAAGTGAGCATAGCGTTCCAGATCACCATTGGCATTCAGCAGAATGCGTTTTAATTGCGGTTTGGCGCGTTCTACCACATATTCTAATAGTGGTTTTCCGGCAATTTCTGTGAGTGGTTTATCGGCTCCATCCATGCGTCGCGCCTGACCACCTGCTAAAATTACCCCAACTAGTTGTTTTTGTTCCAGCATCCTTTGCTCCTCAACTTAGTTAATAGCTTCACTTTTTACCTAGTCTGCCGTTATATCATAAAGCAAACGTTCTTGCCCACTAAGCACCACAAATTGTCGCCCGCGGGCACGACCAACAAGGGTCAGACCTGCTTGGCGAGCTAGTTCTACTCCCCAAGCCGTAAACCCAGATCGTGAAATCAAAATAGGAATCCCCATTTGTACCGTTTTAATCACCATCTCGCTAGTTAGGCGCCCCGTGGTGTAAAAGCATTTGTCGTCTGGTTTGATGGCATGTTGATACATATAGCCAGCAATCTTATCAATAGCATTATGACGCCCCACATCCTCCATATAGACTAATGGCTGTGAATCACTACATAGGACACAGCCATGAATGGCCCCAGCTTTTTGATAAATACTTGGAGTCGTATTAATGTGTTTGCTTAGGGCATAAATAACACTGGTTTTTATGGTCATATCGCCCGTTAGCTTAATATCCTTAAACTGCTCCATCATATCGCCAAATACGGTGCCTTGGGCACAACCAGAGGTGCGTACTTTTTGCTTTAATTTATCTTCGTAATTGGTTTCTCTAGCCGTACGCACAATTACTACAGATAAGTCTTCGTCATAGTCTATAGCGGTCACTTGATCATCAGTGTGAAGCATATTCTGATTAAGCAAAAAACCCAAAGCTAGATATTTTGGGTGATCACCTAAGGTCATTAAGGTGACTATTTCCTGACGGTTAAGGTATACGGTTAAGCCGCGCTCTGTAACCACATCAACGGTCACTGGCTGATTGTGTTCATCGCGTCCTTCCACCCCACTAGTTAGTCCAGGGGTGTCTGGCTGTGGATAAAGGAGATAGCCTGATAAGTCAGCAATTTTCATAACAACACCTTTCAAGGCTCAACATTTAATAGCTTGCCTTTGCAGTTTAATCCATACACTAAAGGGATAGTACAGGAAAACCTAACCGGATCAATTAGCAAGGTGGGTATTTATAAAGTATTTGACTGAGTTTAGTTGTGTGTTTGCTTTTGTTTAGCTTGCCACTGATCAAGTTTATTAGCAAAAGCCATACGATCAGCATGACTATAGGCTGCAGGCCCACCTGTTTGCACTCCACTAGAGCGCATAGTCTCCATAAAATCACGCATATTGAGCTTGGCTTTAATATTAGCTTTGGTGTAGGTTTCACCGCGGTTATTTAAGGCTGTGGCACCCTTGGCAATGATCTCTGCTGCAAGGGGAATATCAGAGGTTATAACTAAATCACCAGCCTGCACACGTTTAACGATTTCATTATCGGCCTCATCAAAACCACTGCTCACCTGGAGCATACGCACCACTTTTGATGGTGGTGTAGAGATAAACTGATTAGCAACAAATACAGTGGGTATTTGGGTGCGTTCGGCAGCACGGCATAAGATTTCTCTTACCACCACCGGGCAAGCATCGGCATCAACCCATACAGTCATTAACAATATTCTCCAAAAAGTAGTCCGTTTAAGGCATAATTATGAGGTAAAAAAACTACAATAGCTCGACTATTTAGCCAGCAAATACCCAGTAGTTATGTAGCAACACTTCAAAAACGGTAGTTTTTTGACGTATTATACGCGGGTTTAAAAACGCTGGGTTGTGACTTGTATAAGTCTAGGGTGGCATAGGCCATAACTTAACAAGCCCCTGGCGTGTTTGCCAGTAACAATCAAGGGATCCCATGACTGATCATAACAACACCATATACTATACTCTAACCGACGAAGCGCCGTCTTTGGCAACATGCTCTTTATTGCCTATTGTACGTGCTTTTACTAATGCCGCTGGCATTAAGGTTAAAATTACTGATATTTCTTTGGCTGGTCGTATTCTAGCTAACTTCAGTGACTTCCTAACAGAAGAGCAACAGATTCAAGATGGTCTACAATTTCTTGGTGAACTGACCCAAGATCCTAGTGCCAATATTGTTAAGTTGCCTAATATTTCTGCTTCTGTACCCCAGTTAGATAACTGTATTAAAGAATTGCAGTCGCAAGGTTATGCTATACCTGATTATCCGCAAAACCCAACTAGTGCAGAAGAAGAAGCGATTAATGCTCGCTATTCAAAAATTCTAGGTAGTGCGGTTAACCCAGTTTTACGTGAAGGTAACTCTGATCGTCGTGCACCTGGAGCAGTAAAAGCCTTTGCGCGTAAATTCCCCCATAAAATGGGCTCCTGGAGCAAAGCCTCACGTACCCACGCCGATTATATGCAAGGGGGTGACTTTTACTCAGCAGAACAATCTATCACTGTCGACCAAGCCACTGATGTGCGTATTGAGTTCGTTAGTGAAGATGGCGAAGTAACCATCAAAAAAGAAATGAGCTTGGAAGCTGGCGAAATCATGGACTCTATGCGCATGAGTGTAAAAACCTTACGCGAGTTTTTAGAAGCATCCATTGAAGATGCCAAAGCCTCTGGCGTGATGTGGTCACTGCACGTAAAAGCCACCATGATGAAGGTTTCTCACCCTATCGTTTTTGGTCATGCTGTTACCGTATTCTACAAAGAAGTGTTTGAAAAATATGGCCCGCTATTTGAGAAGTTGGGCGTTAATCCAAATAACGGTCTCAGTAGCGTATACGAAAAAATTCAAGAACTACCTCGTTCTTTCCGCGAGGAAATTGAAGAAGATATTCATGCCTGTTACGAACATCGTCCTGAACTAGCTATGGTTGATTCGGTTAAAGGCATTACTAACCTACACGTACCTTCCGATATTATTGTTGATGCTTCTATGCCAGCAATGATTCGAAACGGCGGTAAAATGTGGGGTGCCGATGGCCGTCCAAAGGACTGTAAAGCAGTTATGCCAGAAAGTACCTATGCCACTATTTATCAGGAAGTGATCAACTTCTGTAAAACCAATGGTGCCTTTGACCCAACCACTATGGGTACGGTTCCTAATGTGGGCCTAATGGCGAAGAAAGCCGAGGAATATGGCTCTCACGACAAAACCTTTGAAACCGAAGACGGTGTTATGCGTGTCGTTAATGCCGCCACTGGTGAAGTGTTAATGTCCCACGAAGTAGCTCAAGGTGATATCTGGCGTGCCTGTCAAACCAAAGATGAGCCAGTGCGTGACTGGGTAAAATTGGCCGTGACACGTTCACGTCAGTCTGATACCCCTGCTATCTTCTGGTTAGATCGCAATCGTCCACATGATATTCAGTTGATCAACAAGGTAGAGAAGTACCTTAGCGAACATGATACAGAAGGGTTGGATATCCGCATTATGACTTATGTGGAAGCAATGCGCCGCTCAATGGAGCGTATGATGCGTGGCCGCGATACTATTTCTGTAACTGGTAACGTACTACGTGATTACCTAACGGATTTGTTCCCCATTATGGAACTAGGTACCTCAGCCAAAATGCTCTCCATTGTGCCGATGTTAAAAGGCGGTGGTATGTATGAAACGGGTGCCGGTGGTTCTGCTCCTAAACACGTGCAACAAGTGTTGGAAGAAAACCACCTACGTTGGGATTCTCTAGGCGAATTCCTTGCCCTAGCCGTATCCCTAGAAGATATGGGTATTAAACAAGACAATAAAGTCGCTGCTATTTTGGCTAAGACCTTAGACCAAGCCACAGGCAAGTTGTTAGAAAACAACCAATCGCCTTCCCGTAAAACCGGTGAGCTGGACAACCGTGGTAGTCACTACTACCTGGGTAGCCACTGGGCGCAAGCGATTGCTGAGCAGGACGAAGATCCAGAATTGGCGGCTAAATTTAAGCCTTTTGCCGCCGCAATGGCAGATGCTGAAGAGCAAATTTTAGCCGAACTTAAAGCTGTACAAGGACAACCTGCGTCAGCTATTACTGGCTACTATCATGCGCGCCGTGAAGATGTGAAAAAGGTGATGCGCCCTAGTGCCACCCTAAACGCAATTCTGGCCGATGCACCAGCGGGTAATCTATAACCCATCAGCGCTTAGCAATATAAAAACGGCAGTTAGTCTAAGACTAGCTGCCGTTTTTTTAGTAAAAAATTATTCTGGGTTTTAACCTTAAGCTACGGGCAAATCCTCACGACCACCCCATTCGGCCCAAGAGCCATCATATAGTTTAGTATGAGTATAGCCACATTGATGGAGAGCTAGAACAATAATTGCCGCTGTTACACCGGAACCACAAGTGGTGATAATGGCTGGTTTATGGAGATAATCGGCTAACTCCTGTTTAAGCTTATCTAAAGGCAAAAGCTCGCCATCTTTCTGTAAGCGGGTAAAAGGCACATTAAATGAGCCAGGCATATGACCACTGCGCAGACCTGCCCTAGCCTCTGGCTCCGTACCATTAAAGCGCGCTGCTCCACGGGCATCTAATATAGCAATATTATCCTGCTCCAGTGCCCTTAATACTTCCTCGGCACTGGCAATTTTGCTGAAATCAGCTTGGGCATAAAATGTAGCTGGGGCAATATCTTCTGCACCACTAGCTAGGGGAAAACAGGCTTCTTGCCAAGCTTTTAAGCCGCCACTTAAAATGCCAACTTGCTGACAGCCAAATAAGTCTAACATCCACCAAACACGGGCAGCGGAAAAAAGCCCATGGCTATCATAGACCACTATTCTATGGTTATTACTAATACCCAAGTCAGTTAAATAGGCAGCAAACTGGTCCGCACTGGGAAGCATATGGGGCAGATCACTGGTAGCACTACACTGATCAATATCAAAGAACACCGCACCAGGTATATGTGCCTCAAGATATTCAGCACGGACATCACGGTTAGCAGCAGGCAGATACCAAGAGGCATCAATAACTTTCACATCATCCATATATAAATGAGCCTGTAACCATGCTGCTGAAACCAATGTATCCATAGTTATAGAGTGCCTAAATTGTGTAATAAATCCATCAAAACCAGAAATTGGTTATACAACTAACTCTAATTTTGCCGCACAGAACTTAAATTCGGGTATTTTGCCTACGGGGTCTAATACAGGGTTGGTCAATTCGTTTGCCGCGGCTTCCACAAAGGAGAACGGAATAAATATCAGCCCTGCTGGCATATCACTATCCTCTCGGGCTAATAATTCAATACTACCGCGCCGTGTCGATACACGAATCTTATCGCCCGCCTTGGCGCCAATCTTTTCTAGTTCAGCACGACAAAGGGTCGCTACTGCTGCCGGTTCCAGTGAATCTAGGACCGGCGCACGACGCGTCATGGAGCCCGTATGCCAATGCTCGAGCTGGCGACCTGTGGTTAATATCACAGGATATTCCTGATCCGGACGTTCATCAGGTTCGACAATATCAGCGGGCACAAACTTACCCTTGCCACCAGCAATCGGGAAGGCATCTTTAAAGACCACATCGTTGCCAGGGTGATCCGGCGCTGGGCAAGGATAAGTGACTGACTGTTCCGCTTGTAAACGCTCCCAAGTAAGATTATCAAGGCTAGACATGGCCTGTTTCATCTCATTAAACACATCCTTGGGGTGAGTATATTGCCAATCCAGACCCATACGTTGAGCAATTGCCTGAATAATCCACCAGTCCTGCCGAGCATCACCAGGAGGAGAAACGGCTTGACGACCCATTTGTACCTGTCGGTTGGTATTTGAAACAGTGCCATCTTTTTCTGGCCAAGCTGAAGCCGGCAGAATAACATCGGCATACATGGCGGTTTCCGTAACAAACAGATCTTGCACGACCAGATGTTCCAATTTGGCCAATGCCGCACGCGCGTGATTAAGATCAGGATCAGACATAGCCGGGTTCTCACCCTCAATATACATGCCTTTAATAACCCCTGCGTGGATAGCATCCATGGTTTCTACCACGGTTAAACCAGGTTGATCATCAAGTTCCACGCCCCATAAAGCCTCAAAACGTGCTTGCACATCGTCTTTATCAACTTGTTTATAGTCCGGATACATCATGGGGATAAGGCCAGCATCAGAGGCACCTTGAACGTTATTTTGACCCCTTAAGGGATGCAGGCCTGTGCCTTCACGTCCAATTTGGCCAGTCATTAGGGCCAAGGAGATCATTGCTCTAACATTATCTGTACCATGAATATGCTGGGATACACCCATGCCCCAGAAAATCATGGCACCCTTAGCTGTGGCATAAAGCCGCGCTACGGCACGAATAATTTCAGGTTCTACTCCACAGATAGCCGACATGGCCTCAGGAGTATAGTGCTTAACATGCTCTTTTAGGGCAGCAAAACCTTCAGTCATGGTATCAATATAAGCTTGGTTATAAAGCTTTTCAGCTACCACCACATGCATCACGGCATTCCAGAAGCTAACATCACTACCGGGATTAAAGCGCACCATATGGGTAGCGTATTTGCGCATGGTTAAGCCACGAGGATCCAAGACAATGATCTTGGTACCGCGCTTAGCCGCTTGTTTAAAGAAAGTCGCCGCAACAGGGTGATTCGCCGTTGGATTAGCCCCCGTTATAATCACCACATCAGCATGCTTGGCTTGCATAAAGGAAGCAGAAACAGCGCCTGAACCCAGACCTTCTAAGAGAGCCATTACCGAAGAGGCATGACATAAACGTGTACAGTGATCGACATTATTGGTACCAAAACCTGTACGCACCAACTTCTGGAATAAATAGGCTTCTTCATTGGAGCCTTTAGCACTACCAAAACCTGCCAGACTCTGCTTACCCTGATTATCCCGCAATTGCTTTAATCCACCAGCAGCAAAGTCCAAAGCTTCTTCCCAGCTCGCTTCACGGAAATGGGTTAAAGGTTTGGCAGGATCAAAATCATTATGAATACCCTTGCGCGCTCCAGGTAGACGGATCAACGGTGTGGTTAAGCGATCACCATGGTGAATATAGTCGGAACCAAAACGCCCTTTTACACATAAACGATTCTGATTGGCTGGGCCATCACGCCCTTCAACATAGATTATGCGCTCATCTTTGACATGATAGGTTAACTGACAACCGACCCCACAATACTGACAAATACTATCTACCTTACGATCGTAGTCAGCACTATCGCCTATACCGTCAACACTGGTTACAGCAGAAGGCATTAAGGCACCAGTAGGACAAGCTTGCACACATTCACCACAAGTCACACAGGTAGAGGTACCCATTGGGTCATCAAAATCAAATACGACCTTGGCATTAGCGCCACGGTTGGCCATACCAATAACATCATTTACTTGCACCTCACGGCAGGCGCGCACACATAAATTACAATTGATACAGGCCTGCAAATTGACCCGCATTGCATGGCTAGAGTTATCCGCAACAGGTTTAGCATCTTGAGCAAATCGTTGGCTGGAAGCATCCACGGCTAGGCTATCCGCCATATCCCAAAAATGGGCGCTTTTATCAGGTGACTGCTCCCGAGCTGGCTGATCTGTTATCAGCAGCTCCATCACCATTTTACGGGATGCCTGAGCGCGCTCAGAGGAGGCACTAATTACCACCATGCCAGACGTTGGTTTACGCATACAGGAAGCCACCAAGGTGCGTTCACCCTCTACTTCCACCATACATACCCGACAGTTACCATCGGCTCGGTAGCCTGGTTCTGGCTTATAACAAAGATGCGGGATCGTCTCGCCATAACGTTTGGCAACCTGCCAAATTGTTTCATCGCCCTGAGCAACGACTGTTTGACCATCCAGCGTAAATTCTATCTTGTCCATTAGTCTACCCTCGAAGCTAATAGATCAGTGGCAATCAGATCCCCATCAAAATGCTGTAAGACGGAGGTTACTGGGTTAGAGGCTGCCTGTCCCAGACCACATATAGAGGCATCACACATAGCATTACTCAGTTCTTTTAGCAGAGCCTGATCCCAATCGGGGGCTTGTAACAAAGTGACCATTTTTTGTGTGCCCACACGACATGGTGTGCACTGACCACAACTCTCGTCCTCAAAGAATTTAAGCAGGTTAACCACCACATCACGCATATTATCCTGATCCGATAACACCACTACCGCGGCCGAACCAATAAAACAGCCATAGGGTTGTAGGGTACCAAAATCTAGAGGGATATCAGCCATAGCAGCTGGTAGAACACCGCCAGATGCACCACCCGGTAAATAGCCTTTAAATTGATGCCCCTCCGCCATACCACCACAGTATTCGTCTAATAACTCTTGCATGCTAATGCCAGCAGGTGCCAATTTTACCCCTGGGTTCTTTACCCGCCCAGAAACAGAATAGCTGCGTAAGCCCTTAGAGCCATTTCGGCCATGAGCAATAAACCAGTCAGCACCCTTATCAAACAAAGTACGAATCCAATAAACGGTTTCCACATTATTTACTAAGGTTGGGCGGCCAAATAAACCCACCTGCGCCACAAAGGGAGGCCGATGACGTGGCAAGCCAGGCTTGCCCTCAATGGACTCAATCATGGCCGACTCTTCACCACAAATATAGGAGCCAGCCCCACGGCGTAAATGAATACCCCCTGATGGCGCCAGACCTGCCGCCACTAGTTTAGGTATTTCATTGAGTAAAATCTGACGAACAGCTGGATATTCATCGCGTAAATAAATATATGCAGCCTCAGCTTCAACGGCCCAGGCACTAATCAAAACCCCTTCCAAAAATCGATGGGGATCCGCTTCCATATAACCACGATCTTTAAAAGTACCCGGCTCACCTTCATCTCCATTAATGGCAACATAACGTGGTTTAGGTTCCTGACGAACAAACTGCCATTTACTAGCCGTAGGGAAGCCCGCACCACCCAGACCTTTGAGATTGGCATCAGCCAATACTGACTGCATTTGTTCCCAACTGTAGTCACCCGCCAGACAATGCTTTAATAGAGCGTAGCCACCACCAGCCAAATAATCCTCATAGCCTAAGTAATCGGGGATTTCAGGATGAAAATGTTTGTTATCAATAGCCACCTGAATAGTATCGGCACTGGCATTATCCACATGATAATGACCCACTTCGGCCACTGGCGCCGTGTCACAGCGCCCCATACAAGGCGCATTAATCACTCTGACTTGCGCTGGATTCGTGCCCGCTATAAGTGCTGATTTTAATTGTTCGGCCCCAGCCAACTGACAGCTTAAGCTATCACAAACCCGCACAGTTACAGCCGGTGGAGGTGGCTCACCCTCTTTTACCACATCAAAATGAGCATAGAAGGTCGCACATTCATATACCTCGGCCATAGGCAAATTCATTTCTTCAGCTAAAGCCGCTAGATGAGGTGCCGAAAGATAGCCAAACTTATCTTGAATAAGATGAAAGTATTCAATCAGAAGATCACGTTGGCGTGGGCTTTCACCTAACAGTAAACGCACTTCATCCAAGGCATTACTATCGACCTGACGACCCCGTAAATGCTTACGGGACTTATTAACGCCACGGCCAGGATGCTGGCGCACAGCGGCTGATTGCTGGTTATCAATTGGCATGTATTTCTCTAATTATAACGCTGTATCCAGTACCTTAAAGGCGATACTGAAAACCCACCTCAACAAAGCCGCTAGTATGATAGAAGGAAAAAGCTACGCATGTCTATATGCGACTAAAAAACCATATTTATTCGCTAGATACAGTTCTAAAAATCCTCTAACTAAAGCCTATAATTGACCCAAAAGGTAGATAAATTAGCACATAAATTGCAAATTTATTGCCCCGCGTAAACACCATTAAACTGCATACCTACACGCACAAATGTCGTGCACTTCGATAGTTGTTTTAGGCTATTGGCGCCAGCGTAGGTACAGGTACTGCGCACCCCACCTAATAGGTCTTGCACGGTAACCGCTACAGCACCTCTATAAGGTACTAGTACCTCACGCCCTTCCGAAGAGCGATATTCTTTTAAACCACCAAAATGCTTAGTGTTGGCTGCTTCAGAACTCATACCATAAAATTGGACAAACTTGCGTTCTTCTATGACTGGTTCCCAAGCACCATCACTTTGGATCACTTGATTAGTTTGATAGTAGTGATTAATTACGACACCACCACCTTCATCATGACCAGCTAGCATCCCACCCAACATAACAAAGTCAGCACCACCGGCAAAGGCCTTGGCCACATCACCCGGACAGGTACAACCGCCATCGGCAATTATATGACCACCCAAGCCATGGGCTGCATCAGCACATTCAATCAAAGCTGATAACTGTGGGTAGCCGACACCCGTTTGAATACGTGTAGTACACACACTACCAGGGCCAATTCCGACTTTGATAATATCTGCCCCAGAAAGCAATAGTTCCTCGGTCATTTCACCCGTAACCACATTACCAGCAATAATAACGATATTAGGAAAGCCATCACGTAATTGCTTTATATATTCAGAAAAACGCTCTGAATAGCCATTGGCTACATCCACACAAACATATTGTAGGTTGTTACCAACTTGCTGATAAAATTGCTCAAACTTGGCAAAATCCTGCTGGCTAATACCCATAGAATAGGCCACATGCGAACTACGCTGGGTATTTGGTTCGTTAAAAAAAGCCACCAGTTGTTCTAACGGGTAATGCTTTACCAAACAGGTAAATAGCCCCAAAGCAGCCAGTTTATCGGCCATTACAAAAGTACCAACACCATCCATATTAGAGGCCATAATAGGCACTCCCTGATAATGCATGGCATCAGCAGAAGTATCTGCAGGTCGGTAATTACGGAAACAAAACTGGCGCTGTAAATCGACCTCTTTACGTGAACTCAAGGTACTGCGCTTGGGTCGGATTAAAACATCTTTGTAATCGAGCTTGGTATCGTTATCTATTCTCATAGCTAATCCATGGTAGGGGCCCTAACTAGCAGTAATAAACGCTATACCGCCAACTTGGCTAGGGTTCTATTTTATTTTTAACACTCCCATTAACCAAGGCTAACAGAAAGGTGTTTTTTTGAAAATAAATATCTAACTATCTAGTCAGTTTTTTATGCTGCTTTTCCTGTATCATAGCCGTCCGTAAGCCAACTCATCCCTAATACGAAACCAAATTCACTATGTCCTTTATCGATTTGCCACTTGATCTAGAGTTGATTGAAAGCCTTGCCAATATGCAACTGGCGACCCCTACCCCTATTCAAACACAAGCTATTCCCATTGCGATGGAGGGGCAAGATCTGTTGGCATGCGCACCCACAGGAACAGGTAAAACATTGGCTTTTGCCCTCCCATGCGTACAACATTTGCTCGATACCGAAACCCAACAGCAGTTAAGTGATAGTCCACAAGTGCTGATTCTGAGCCCGACTAGGGAACTGGCACAACAAACTCAAAAGGTCATGCAAGATTTAATGCATGGCTCAAGTTTAAGCAGTCTACTCATTGTGGGCGGTATTCCCCTTGGTCAGCAGCATGCTGCACTAACCGAACTAAAACAACGCAACTGTGTAGTGGCTACGCCAGGACGCTTACTAGAACTAGTAGAACGTAACTGGCTAGATATTAGTCAAGTGCAAATGTTAGTTATTGATGAAGCCGATCGAATGCTCGATTTGGGCTTTATCGAAGTCATAAACAAAATCGCTAGGCTCGTGCAGCGTCAGCATCAAACCTTAATGTTTTCCGCTACTCTAGAAGGTGACAAAGCCCAAAACTTTGCTGGAAATTTACTACGCCAACCTGCTGCCACCATTACCATTGCTGCCCCCAGACAATTAGCTAGCAATATTGAGCAGAGTATTTTTCAAGCTGATAACGACCAACATAAGCAGCAATTGGTTGAGGCCTTGCTGATGGCATCAGACATTAAACAAGCCATAGTGTTTGTAAATAGCCGTAAGCAGGTTGAAAAATGGTTACAAGTAGCCCGTCAGCTTGGTATTCGTTGTACAGGATTACATGGAGATATAAAGCAAAGTGCCCGTAATCAGCAAATAAAAGATTTACGACGTGGCTGGAATAAAATGATTATTGCTACGGATGTGGCTTGTCGAGGGCTAGACATTTCAGGCCTGAGCCATGTTATAAATATATATTTACCAGCTAAAGCGGATACTTATGTGCATCGTGCTGGACGTAGCGGCCGTGACCAAATGGGAGGCACCGTCTGGTCTGTAGTTGATGCCATGGATTGGCCGAATTTGGGGCGTATTGAACGTTATCTTAAGCAAAGCTTACCTCGTATTAAACTAACTGGTCTTGAACCTAAAAAAGCGGAACCAAAACTAGCCAGCAAAAACAAAAAAGCCAAATCAAGTAAAAAAACCAGACAAAAAATCAGCTAATAAAGCCGGTAAGAAAAGCAATAAAAAGGTATCTAGCAAGAAAAAAACTTCTAGTAAGAAAACCAGCTAATTGATATGTGAATAAGAACAAGCCTTTAGGTCGGGCATATACCCGACCTAAATGGAAAGTAAGTGACTAAGCAGCTGCAGCTACAGCCACTGGGCTGCGGCTAAAGGCGGTTAACATCGCTTGCAAAGTCGCCTGAGTGGTATCTTCCGCAACAGCCACTGCCGCTAAGAAATCACCATTTACTTCCAGCTCAATACAAGCTTGCGCCATAGATTCAGTACCCGCATTCATCAGCGCGTGCTGATCATAATGGCTAACTTCGAGGTTACAACCATAACGAGCTTGTAAAGCAGCACTTAAGGCCTCAAGTGCTCCATGACCCTGGCCTTGTAACTGTTGGCCACCAAAACTAAAGCTCGCAGTAACATTATCAGCATGTTTTTGCATACCATAGTCTTGTAGGGCCCAAGCATCGTCTACATTAACAAAGTTTTGCTGATACAGCGTATAGATATTGGCAGGTGAAATTTCCATACCTGTTGCTTCCGTAGCGCCCTGCACTACGCGGCTTAGTGGCATATGCATCCACTTAGGCAAGTCAATATTGTAGTCACGCTCTAGTACCAAGGCGACACCACCTTTACCACTTTGGCTATTAATTCGCACCACAGCTTCGTACTCACGACCAATGTCACGGGGATCAATTGGTAGATAGGCTACATCCCACTTAGGTTTGTTGTGATCTTGGTGATATTTTACTGATTTACGGATGGCATCCTGATGGCTACCAGAGAAGGCGGTATAAACCAGCTCACCAGCCCATGGATGTCTTGGACCAACAGCAATTTCAGTACAGCTCTCAACGACCTCAATAATATCGATGATATTACTTAAATCTAGCTTAGGATTGACGCCTTGAGAATACAAATTCATGGCCATAGCGATTAGGTCTGTATTGCCAGTTCGTTCACCATTACCCATTAAGGTACCTTCAACTCGATCGGCACCGGCCATCAAACCTAACTCAGCCGCAGCAACGGCACAACCGCGGTCATTGTGAGTGTGCAATGAAATGCGCACATGCTCGCGCTTCGCCAAATGACGACAGAAATATTCAACTTGATCAGCAAATACATTGGGCGTCGACATTTCTACTGTCGAAGGTAGATTAATAATCACCTCGCGGCCATTTTCAGGTTGCCAGACGTTAATCACGGCATCACATACTTCGACAGCATAATCTAGCTCTGTACCGGTAAAACTTTCTGGTGAATATTGAAACACCCATTCTGTATTTGGGTGCTTAGCCGCATATTGCTCAACCCATTTGGCACCTTGAACGGCAATGGCTTTAATACCGTCCATATCTTGGCCAAAGACCTGTTCACGCTGTACTGTCGAGGTAGAGTTATAAACATGTATTACCGCTTTCTTACAGCCCGCCAAAGCTTCGTAGGTACGGGCTATTAAAACTTCACGAGCTTGGGTCAGCACTTGCAGAGTAACATCATCAGGTACTAAACCTTCATCAATAATTTTGCGGACAAAATCAAAATCAGGTTTAGAAGCCGATGGGAAACCTACTTCGATTTCTTTAAAGCCCAACTGCACCAGCAAATTAAACATGCGGGTCTTTTGTTCCACATTCATGGGATTAACCAGAGCTTGATTACCATCGCGCAGGTCGACACTACACCAGTCAGGTGCTTGTGTAATCGTCTGGTCAGGCCAAGTGCGATCTGGCAAGGCCACCGGCTGAAAAGCACTATATTTACGATAATCAAACATGGGTTTCTCCTAAACAGGAATTCAAAATACAATAAATTTTCACATATTATAACAAGGCTTTAGCGCAATATCTTATCTAAATTTCTATTAAATAATAAAAATCAGCAATAAATATTTAATAATTGCCTATTTTGCGCAATTTTATTATTATCTAGGCAAAATTGATGTGTTTTTCAAATACAGGTGGTTCCATGAACTTAGATAAATTTGATATTCAAATATTGCATGAGCTACAGGCCAATGGCAGCCTCTCTAATCATGACCTCGCTGAACGCGTTGGTTTGACGCCGGCACCATGTTCGCGCCGAGTAAAACAACTTGAAGAAGCTGGAGTTATTAGGGATAAGGTAGTACGGGTTAATGAACGCGCAGTAAATCTGAATCTGACGGCTATTCTACATATCAGCATGGACAAACATATCCCCGAACGCTTTCAACGTTTTGAAGACACCATCAGTGAGTTTCCGGAAGTGACAGAATGCTATATTATCACTGGGCATGAAGCAGACTATCAGCTCAAGCTTTCAGTTCCCGATATGGATAGTTATCACGACTTGCTACTTGGCAAAATCACTCGCATAGAGGGTGTTAGTGGCGTGAAGTCCGCTTTTGTGATGCGCAAAATTATTGATAGCACCAAAGTGCCACTAAACTATATTGGTTGAGATAGCTTCTATGAGCATTGATTTTACGCCTATTTATCAACGCGCTATTCGTCGTAACGGCACCCCCGAAGCCCTAGAGCTGCGTTTATTAGACCCCCTGCCTCGCGCCCAAATACAGCGTTTAGAAGACCATCGTTATCTGGCCATGATGGCGAAAGTGGTTTTTCAAGCTGGTTTTGTATGGCGCGTTATTGAAAAGAAATGGCCAGCTTTTGAGAAAGCATTTTTGGGTTTTGATGCGGACAAACTATTATTGTTAAGTCCCGAACAAATCGAGGCTATTGGCAAAAATAAAGATATTGTCAGAAATCATCAAAAAATTAATAGTGTGTTTGCCAACGCACTATATATTTACGATCAACAGCAAGAATATGGCAGTTTTGCCAGTATGGTCGCCAACTGGCCCCATGAGGATTTTGTTGGCCTGTGTTTGCATCTAAAAAAACATGGCTCAAGATTAGGCGGTATGAGTGGCCCAAGAATGTTGCGTTATATGGGTATAGACGCTTATATGCTGACCAGTGACGTTAGTATGTGTCTGCGCGATGCTGGCTTAGATATAGCCGAGACGCCCACCAGCCAACGTGATCTTAGAAAAGTACAAGCCCTGTTTAATGACTGGCATCAACAAACTGGTTATTCATTTACTCGGCTTAGCCGTATCTGTGCTTGTTCCATTGGTAGTAATTACGCCCAGCAAAACTAAAAAGCGCCTCATTCTATTTAGGCACTTGTTATTTCTGATTGGGCTACCATCCAATCCCTAAACTCACGCACGCCAGGCCGAGTTAAATGGTTTGGCGGGCAACATACATAATAGGCATAATCCGTTTCTAAAGCATCATCAAACACTTTTACTAATCTGCCTGACTGCAGATGATCACTAACAAACTGACTGGAGCAGAGGGCAAAGCCTTGGCCATCAAGAGCACCTTGAATCAAGACATTGGTATCATCAAAAATATAGCCACTTTTAAGGGAAATATCAGGTAATCCAACCTGCCGATACCAGGCTAGCCAAGTCTCATGATCAATATCATGTAAAAGGTAATATTCAGCCATTTGCGCAGGGGTTTCGATGGGTGGTCGGCTAGCTAAATAGGCCGGGCTTGCCACGGGAAAATAATCCAATTGCATAATCGGATAAGAGTCCACCCCAGGCCAATAGCCACGACCATAGGTGACGGCTAGATCAATATCCTCACGAGCAAAATCGACGGCCTGATTGCCATGGTACATGGATAAGCTGACCTCAGGATATAAGTGCCAAAAGTCCATAAGCTTAGGCGATAACCATTTCGCAGAAAACGACGGCGCCAAGCGTATTTTTACCATACCTCTAGATTCTTCTAGACGTAGATTTTTGATAACTTCAGCCATATTATCCAAACTTTCTTCTAATACTGGCAACAAGCGTTGGCCATATTCTGTTAGCTGCAAGTTGCGTGGAGAACGAATAAATAGAGGCCTATCTAAGTAATCTTCTAGGGATTTAACTTGATGACTGACTGCCGCTTGGGTCACAAATAGCTCATCTGCGGCACGTGTAAAACTAAGATGACGGGCAGCAGCTTCAAAAGCACGGAGACTATTTAATGGCGGAAGTTTTCGTGTCATTAGGGTCATTTTATGATTATTTAATGATTAGAAATCCTAATGTTTAATTAAGAAATTATCAATTGTAAATTGACGCAAAAATCGCGAATATGAGTTTGTATGCATGGATGTGTTTTAACACCTGCCATGTCAATGACAATAAAATCAAACAACAAGATTATATAGGGTGACACTATGGCCCGAAGATCTGGCGGTCGCTCAGCCCGCTTAGCAGAACGACAAGCGCCCCTTGCGGAAGATATCAAACCTGTTCATGCAGGCGAAATTGGGGGCAGTTACACGCCTCTTACTCAAGCAGATATGGAGGCCATAGCTGACAATGCTTTCCGAATTTTAGCAGAGATTGGCTTTGGTCGAGCTACCCCTCATTGCATAGAAACCTGTGTTAATGCCGGTGCTGAATTCGGTGATGATGGTCGTTTACGCATGCCACGTGATTTAGTTGAGCGATCTATGGCCATGGCGCAAAAGCATATGACCCTGCATGGCATTAGTCCAGATCATGACCTCCAATTACATGGCCAAAGAGTTCATTTTTCTACCGCTGGGGCAGCTGTGCATATTGCTGACCCCACCAGTAATAGTTATCGTGATCCCGTAACAGGGGATCTATATGATATGGCACGCATTGCTGATCAATGTGAGCATATTCATATGTTTCAGCGCACCTGTGTATTGCGTGATATTGCCGACCCGAAGGACCTTGATTTAAACACCTTATATGAATCAATAATGGGCACCAGCAAACATATTGGTACCAGTTTTACGGCTGCCGATCATGTTGAAGAAGGTTTGCAAATGCTGCATATGATAGCGGGAAGCGAGGCGCAATGGCGGGCTCGGCCTTTCGTTTCCATGTCGAACTGTTTTGTCGTACCCCCAATGAACTTTGCTGAAGAGTCTTTAGAGTGCCTTCGGGTAGGCGTCGAAGGCGGTATGCCTGTGCTGCTTCTGTCTGCTGGTCAGGCCGGTGCTACCTCACCTGCTTTGCTTGCCGGCGCTGTCTCCCAAGCATGGGCAGAATGTCTTGGTGGTTTAGTCTATGTTAATGCTATTAAACCTGGCGCTCCGGCAATTATAGGCACTTGGCCGTTTGTTTCTGACTTACGCACGGGGGCCATGAGTGGTGGCTCGCCAGAGCAAGGGATCCTATCAGCTGCCTGTGTCCAAATGGGTCATTATTTTGACCTACCCACGGGCACAGCTTGTGGCATGACTGATGCCAAACTGCCAGACTTCCAAGCTGGTTCAGAACGTGCCTACACAGCCGCTGCTGCCGCTATGGCTGGGGCTAATGTGGTATATGAAGCGGCGGGTATGTATGCTAGCTTGATGGGCGTATGTCCAGAAAGCCTATTAATGGACAATGATGTATTGGGCGCATGCTTACGTATGACCAAGGGCTTAAAGGTAGATCAGCAAGCCCTTAGTTTTGATGTCATTAAAGATGTCTGCTTGAATAATAAAGGTCACTATTTAGGCTCTGACCAGACCTTACAGGTTATGCAAAGTGAATATATATACCCTGAACTTGGTGATCGGCTAAGCCCTAATCAATGGCAAGAGGCTAATACCCCAGTATTACTTGATAAAGCCATTACCTTAAAGGAAAAAATTCTCAGTGAATATTTTCCAAATCATGTCGATGATACCACTGATAAGGCTATTCGTGAACGTTTTAAAATTGGTATTAGTCGCACCCATATTGGCCGCGCTGAAGAAACCCAAGGAGTTTGATTATGTCTTTACCCTCACATGCGCGCGTGGTTATTGTTGGTGGTGGTTCTTTAGGGGTGAATTTAGCTTATCACCTAACAGAAGAAGGCTGGACAGATATAGTCTTGGTAGAAAAGGGCGAACTAACTAGTGGCTCTACTTGGCATGCCGCAGGCTTGTGTCCCAACTTTAATGGTAACCATACCCTATCAAAAATCCATAACTACACCATCGAACTATATGACAAAATTATCCCAGCTAAGACTGGATTGCCATCGAGTTTTCATACTACAGGTTCGTTACGTATTGCCTACTCTGAAGTAGAAGAGCAATGGTTCCGTAATATCAAAAGCCGAGCGGCCAATGTTGGCTGTGAGATGAATTGGGTCTCCAAAGAAGAAGCTGCAGAGATCGCCCAAGTAATGACGTTTCCTGATGCCAGAGCTATTTTACATACGCCTAACGATGGCCATGTTGATCCCACATCAGTGATTATGCCTCTGGGACAAATGGCCCGTGAGGCGGGCGCTACCTTAAGTCGTTTTAACCGCGTTATTGATATCAATGTTATGGATAATGGCGAATTTGAGGTTATTACCGAGCAAGGTACGATTATCGCTGAACATGTAGTTAACTGTGGCGGCTGTTTTGCTCCTGAAGTAGGTGCTATGGTGGGTGTCCATGTACCTATGGTAAATCTGGAACACCAGTATCTGGTTACTGATGATCATCCAGAATTAGCCAAGCTGACGCGCGAACTGCCTGTGGTGCGTGACTCTAGGGCAGCATCTTATATTCGTCAAGAAGGCAATGGCTTCTTAGTCGGGCCTTATGAGACCCGTGGGGCGAAACCATGGGCCTTAAAGGGCATGGACTGGTCCTTTGATCGTGGTCTGTTTGAAGGTGACTTAGAACGTATTATGCCCTACCTCGAGACCTGTATGGAATTAGCGCCCTACTTTGCCGAAGTTGGCGTTAAAACTGTGATTAATGGTGCTATAACCCATACCCCAGATGATAACTTTCTCTGTGGCCCCTCAGCTGAAGTGCGAAACTTCTGGATGCTATCTGGTGCCTCCATCGGCATAGCCCAAGGTGGTATTGGCAAATATATGGCGCAATGGATGGTGCATGGGCAAACTGAACTGAATATGGCCAGTCTAGATAGCCGCCGCTTTGGCACGTGGGCAAACAAGGATTACTGTATTACTCGCGCTATCGAATCTTATGAACGTATGTATGCCAGTGCCGCACCAACAGAAAATCGCCCCCATGGCCGCCCTATTAGAACTAGCCCATTGCATACGGTTATGCAGCAAGCCGGGGCTGAGCACTTTGTTACTGCTGGTTACGAAAAGCCAGCTTGGTTTCATACATCAGAGGTGCAAAAGGAAAGCGAAAGCTGGGCACATAATGAGGCTCATGCAGTTGTGGCTGAGGAATGTTCTGCTGTGCAAAATGCTTGTGGCATTACGGATTTAAGTGGTTCAGCCAAATTCCGTATTACGGGCCCAGATGCCTACGCATTTTTAGATCAATTATCCTCAAACAAACTACCCCAAACAGACGGCCGCATTGGTCTTACGCTTTTCCATGCACCCAAAGGCGGTATTATGGCGGAACTATCTGTTAGTCGGATCAGTGCTAATGAATTTGTGTTGATGGGTGCTATCGGCTCACAAATTAAAGATTTCCAATGGCTGCAACAGCATAAGGGTAACTTTGATGTGGGGTTAGAAGATATCACTGAAAGTTGGGGAGGATTGCTCTTAACCGGACCCAAAGCCCGTGATATTTTGCAGCAAATTACTACGGCCGATTTATCCAATAGCGCCTTCCCTTGGTTATCGTGTCAAACCATACAACTCGATTCGGCTCCTGTATTTGCCATGCGCGTTTCTTATGCGGGTGAATTAGGCTGGGAACTCTATATGCCCGTTTGGCAATTGATTTCTATATATGAATCACTTATGGAATTTGGCACCCCCATGGGACTGCGGAATTTTGGTAGTCGTGCCTTTAATGCCATGCGTATGGAAAAAGCCTATCGTGCTTATGGTCATGAATTTACTGAGGAAATATCTGGTCTTGAGGCTGGCATGGAGCGCTTTATTGATTTGCAGCGTGACTTTATTGGTGCTGATAATTTACGTCAACGACAGCAAGATGGTTTGACCATGGAACTGGCTTATTTGGTTTTTGATGATGCTATTGCCGCCGAATGTTTTGGTAACGAAGCTGTTTATGCAGACGGCAAATTAACCGGTATTGTCACTGGCGGTGCCTATGGTTACCGGGTGGGTAAAAGCCTGGCTTTTGCCTATGTAGCACCTGAGCACGCCAAGGCAGGCACCAAGCTAACTGTGGAATCCTCTTTGGGCACGCGTCAGTGTCATGTAGAAATGACCGCAGCCTATGATGCTGAAAATGCTAAATTACGTGCTTAGTTAGAAAGGTCAACTTATAGCGTAACTGAGACAATCAATCGGACAATCATTATGAGTTCTTCTTTGCCCACCCATGCTGAGGTGGTTATTATCGGTGGCGGGATCGCCGGCTGCTCAATTGCTTACCACCTGACTAAACGTGGGGTGAAAGATGTTGTGGTACTGGAACGCAAACAACTGACCTGTGGCACCACTTGGCACGCAGCAGGTTTAGTCAGTATGTTGTGGCCTACCCCAACCCTTACCAAACTAGCTGAATATAGCCATGAGCTATACGCCAGTCTGGAAGCCGAAACAGGCCAAGCAACAGGCTACAAGCGTATTGGTAGCTTGTCCTTAGCCCGCACTGAAGAACGCCTTGAAGAACTACAACGCACCGCCTCCATGGGCGCCGCTTTTGGTGTTGAGTCTGAATTTATCAGTAATGAAAAGCTGCAAGAAATCTACCCAGGTATCAATACTGAGGGTGTTATTGGCTGCCTGCATATTGCCAAAGATGGCCAGACTAATCCCATTGACACCACCATGGCTTTAGCCAAAGGTGCGCGTATGGGCGGGGCGCTTATTCAGGAAAATACCAAAGTTGAAGAGGTTATTATTGAGGCTGGCAAGGCTGTTGGTGTGCACACTGATCAAGGTACTATTATGGCTGATAAAGTGGTATTGGCCGGTGGTTTATGGTCTCGTGATTTTGCCAAAAAAATTGGCATTGACCTACCTCTATATGCTTGCGAACACTTTTATGTGGTCACCGAGGAAATGCAAGAGCTTACCCCACGGCCGGTATTGCGTGACTTTGACAAAGGCGTCTACTTTAAAGAGGATGCTGGCAAAATGCTGGTGGGCTGGTTTGAGCATAATGCCAAAGGTCTACCTATGAGCCGTATTGCTGATGATTTTTGTTTTGATCAGTTTGAATGTGATATGGAGCATATCGAAGAGTATTTGATGCGCGGCTTAGAGACCTTCCCCGATTTTGGTGAAGTGGGTATCCGTACTTGGTTTAATGGGCCGGAAAGCTTTACTGCTGATAATCTTCATCTTTTAGGCCCTACACCGGAGGTGGATAATTTCTGGGTGGCCTGTGGCATGAACTCCAAGGGCATTGGTGCTGGTGGCGGTATGGGGAAATTAATGGCTGACTGGCTGATTGATGGCTATCCTTCGGGGGATATAACCGAATGTGATGTGCGGCGCCACCATCCAGCACAGCGCACCGATGATTATGTACAAGACCGTATCCCCGAAGCTCTAGGTCATACCTATGCTATGCATTGGCCTTTTTACCAATACCATACAGCCCGCAATAAGCAACTTTCACCTATCCATAATGCCCTTATTGAGGCCGGTGCTTGCTTTGGTGAAGTTGGGGCTTATGAACGCCCAAACTGGTTTGCCACAACCGGACAAAAACCAGCATATCAATACAGCTATAAACGACAGAATTGGTTTGCAAACTATGCTGCTGAGCATATGGCCATGCGTAATAGTGTCGGCATAGTTGATATGTCTTCCTTTGGCAAATTTGAAGTCACCGGCCAAGACGCTCTTGCCAGTTTGCAGCATATCAGTACCGCAGATATTGATGTCCCCATTGGCAAGCTGGTTTATACCCAATGGCTTAATGGCCAAGGTGGCATTGAAGCTGACCTCACTATCGCGCGTATGGCTACAGATAAGTTTTGGGTGGTTACCGGTATAGGCTCCTTTAACCGCGATTGGTGGCATTTAAACAAGAACCTGCAAGGTAATGGTGTTCAAGTGAGCAATGTCAGCCAAGACTTTGCCTGCCTATCAGTGCAAGGTCCAAATGCCCGCCTGACTCTGCAAAAGCTCACCGATACTAACTTAAGCCAGCAAGCATTTGCTTTTTCTACGGGTTGTTATGCCCTATTGGCTGGGGTGAATTGCTGGCTACAGCGCATTAGTTATGTGGGCGAACTGGGATGGGAAATAATGATCCCTGCTGCGTCGGCAACTGAGGTGTTTAACGCTATACATCAAGCCGGAGCTGAGTTTGAAATAGCCAATGTGGGCTTACATGCTCTCAACAGCTTACGTTTAGAAAAAGGTTTTCGCCATTGGGGGCATGATATTGCCGCGGCAGATAATCTTTTGCAGGCTGGGCTTAGTTTTACTGCCAAACCCAATACCAAAGACTTTATTGGCAAAGCCGCTTTTCTACAACAACAAGCCGCAGGAATCCCCGAGCGCCGTCTTGTACAATTTAAACTCCATGACCCAGAGCCCCTGCTCTACCATAACGAACCCATTATTATGAATGGAGAGTATGTAGGTTATCTAACCTCTGGCATGTATGGACACGCCTTAGGTGCGGCCATAGGTATGGGGTATGTCAATGTAGCCAACCTGACTAAAGACGTAATCGCAGAAGCAGACTTCAGTATTGAAGTGGCACAACAGCGCCACTCAGCAACGGCAAGTTTGCAAGGATTTTATGATCCAACTGGACAGCGGATGCAGAGCTAATAGCCTGCCTAAGCAGGCTATAAGATACAAAGTGCTTAGTTACTGCGACAAATAGCTAAATACTCGGCGATAACGTCCGTCATGCCACGTTCAATACACTCAATGGTCAGTACATGACCAATGGAAACCTCGAGTATATTAGGAATGGTCAAAAAGTCGGCTAGATTTTGGCTATCTAAATCATGACCAGCATTGACACCTAAACCAAGCTCTTGAGCCTTTACAGCCGCAGCTCGGTAGTTAGCTAACACTGTGTCATGTTGTGGGGTGTGCCAATGATTGGCATATTCTTCGGTATAAAGTTCAATACGCTGGGCACTGGACTTAGCGGCCAGTTCGACCTGCTCTACCTCTGGATCAAGGAAAATAGCACTGCGCACGCCCATAGCATTTATTTGTTGGCAAATACTGTCCACTTGGGCAAATTGAGTAGTCATATCCCAACCATGGTCTGAGGTAAGTTGACCAGGCGCATCAGGTACTAAGGTACATTGATCAGGTTTGATCTCCTCTACCATACGTAGAAAGTCAGCCGACGGGTAACCTTCAATATTGTATTCAATACCGTCTAGTGGGGCGAGTAGAGCACCTAAATCATAGGCATCCTGATTGGTAATATGGCGCTCGTCCTGGCGCGGATGAACCGTAATCCCCTTGACGCCCAAGGCCATAAATTTGTTAGCAAATTCACAGACATTAGGGAAATCGCGACCGCGGGAATTACGTAATAGAGCAATTTTATTCAGATTTACACTTAAAAGGGTCATGGATTAAACCGTCAGTTGTAAAGGCGCTCATTTTACTTGATAAGCTTAGGTCAAAGCTATAGCGATTCTATTTAAGTGGGCTCTACAAACTTACTGATCTAAGTCGGGATGATTAGGTAAGGCATAATCAGCTGTAGTATCTGTATTTACTTGCCAATTACCAAACTGCTGCTCAATGGGTAATACGCCTGCCCATACTGGCCAACTAACATCTTCTACCTCATCTACCGCCATTTCATTGCGTACTTTGCAAGAAACCTCTGTCAGATCCAATTCCATCAAGCCTGTAGCCTTCACTTCAGTTTTGGTAATAGGTCTCAATTGGTCCCAACGACCAGGGGAAAACTTATCAATCATTAACTTAAATTGACGGGTTTTCTCCCGCTCATCTGTTATTTCTTGAGCCTTACCAAAAATCATAACCGAGCGATAATTTACCGAGTGATTAAAAGCCGAGCGAGCTAATACCAGACCATCCATCAAGGTCACCGTCATGCACACTTGTTGATCGTCTGTTTGGACAATATTTTTCGCCTTGCTATGGGCATGCCAATAAATTTTATCACCCTCTCGCCAATGGCAAGTGGGAATAACCATCGGATAGCCATTCATAACAAAGCCTACGTGGCAAATCATTGCGGCATCAAGAATAGCATTTATTGTTTGCTGTTCAGTGATGCTACGCTTGGCACCACGAACTACGCGAGTCCGCTCACTGGCTGAAATAGTCATATCCAACACCCTATATTGATTTTAATATAAGGTTAATTAAAGCAGGCCGCAGGTGATTTACCAATCCCTGTCGGCCGTGTCTTATTGGTTGCCTATTTTTTGCCTTTTTTGACTAATTTTGGTCAATCATGTCCTGTTGGTTAATCACCTCAGACGCCGTAACCGCAGTCATATTAAACATACCTCGGGCTGATACTGATGGAATCACAATATGCGCTGGTTTTGATAAACCATGTACAAAAGGACCAATCAACAAGGCATCCGTTAAGGAACGAATTAGCCCTAGAGCAATATTGGCTGCATCCAGATTAGGCATAATCAATAAATTTGGCTGACCAGTCAGATTTGCATCCTGATATATGGTGTTGCGCAAGGTCTCGTTCATAGCTGTAAAAGCATGCATTTCACCGTCAATTTCAGCCTCAGGATGACGTTCCCGCAAAATTTCTGATGCCAAACGCATTTTTGACGCCTCTGGCACCCCAGAAGTACCAAAATTGGAATGGGATAATAGGGCTACTTTTGGCTGAATACCAAATTGACGCACAAATGCCATACTGCTTTCAGTAGTGGCAACAATATCATTGGCACTTGGGTCAACGGTTAGAAAACAATCAGCAATAAACAATGGTCCACTTGGCAAAAGCAGAACACATACAGAGGACATGTGGGTATCCGGAGTAGCTGTGCCAAGAACCTGATGTAGCTTTTTAAAATGCTTATCAAAGCGGCCCACCTTACCACAGATCATGCCATGGGCTTCGCCCATATCCACTATTACCGCAGCCAATGCAGAAGCGTTATGCAGCATATCTGCCCTCGCTGTCGCCACAGATACCCCTTTGCGGCCAACTTTGGCATGATAATGCTGCCAATAACGATCGGCGTTATCTTTAGCCGGGTCAAATACCTCCACATCGGTACCTAACTTATAGCGCAAACTTAACCGATGCATAGTTTCTTGCATCACCTTTTCACGTCCAATAAGGATGGGCTTAGCGACACCCTCATCAACAATAGCTTGCATAGCCATGAGCACATCCTCATTTTCACCTTCAGCGAAAACAATTTTGCTTTGGCCACCCTGCTTGGCTTTTTCAATCATGGGTTGCATTAGCAATCCAGACTGATTAATAAACCCATTTAACTTCTTGCGATAGGCTTCAATATCTTCAATTGGTCGTGTGGCAACTCCACTTTCCATCGCTGCTTTTACCACCGCCACAGGTACTTCTTCAATTAAACGCGAATCAAAGGGCTTGGGAATCAGATATTCACGACCGAAACGAAACGCCTCCCCTTTGTAGGCTTGGGCGACAACATCCGTAGCCTCTTTACAAGCCAAATCAGCAATGGCTTTGACACAAGCCTGCTTCATGGCTTCATTAATTGTGGTCGCACCACAATCCAAAGCACCACGGAAAATAAATGGAAAACACAGAACATTATTCACCTGATTGGGATAGTCTGAACGCCCGGTAGCCACAATTGCATCAGGCCTTACGGCTAAGGCTTCCTCTGGCATTATTTCTGGAGTGGGATTGGACATAGCCAGAATCAATGGATCCTTAGCCATGCACTTGACCATATCCTGAGTTAAAAGGCCCGGGCCAGATAATCCCATAAATAAATCAGCATCTACCATAGCCTCTGCTAAGGTTCGGGCATCTGTTTGCTGGGCATATTTCTCTTTCCATGGATTCATGCCACTTTCACGGCCCTTATAAATCACGCCAGTGCGATCAACTAGGGATATATTCTCGCGTGGCAAGCCCATACTCACCAACAAATCTAAACAAGCAATACTAGCGGCACCCGCGCCGGAACCAACAACCTTAATATCTGCAATATTTTTACCCACCACGCGGAGGCCGTTATATACCGCTGCTGCGGCGACGATGGCTGTACCATGTTGATCATCATGAAAGACCGGAATATTCATGCGCTCACGGCACTTTTGCTCAACCATAAAGCATTCCGGGGCTTTAATATCTTCGAGGTTAATGCCACCAAAAGTGGGCTCTAAGGCACAAACAATATCAACTAATTTATCAACATCTTTTTCCTGTATTTCAATATCAAAGACATCAATATTGGCAAACTTTTTAAATAGTACAGCTTTACCTTCCATCACTGGCTTGGATGCCAAGGGACCAATATCACCTAAACCTAATACCGCTGTACCATTAGAAACAACACCCACCAGATTACCGCGGGCTGTTACTGCCGCAGCTTGCGTTTGATCTTCGACAATGGCTTCACAAGCGAAGGCTACACCGGGTGAGTAGGCTTGAGATAAATCACGTTTGTTAGCAAGGGGTTTGGTTGGTTGGATCGCTAGCTTACCTGGAGTGGGCTCCATATGATAACGCATAGCACTGTCTTTAAGAGACTCAGACATCTGTATGAATTCCTGTCTATTAACTGTTGTGGTTTATTAGTGCCGGCACAAAGTTAAACTTCGTTACCGCACTAGGCAGACCTACAGGGTGACTATAGGTATGTTGGCTGCTTCTGATCCTTGATAAAGACCAGACTGACGCAAGGGCTGTATTAAAACACTTCAGGCTATGAGGGGTTGTGGAACCTGAGACCCTTTAAAACAAAAGCTCACCATGAATGAGTAGGCCTTTGAATATCTGTAATAATAGTACAAAAGATCATCTTTTAGCCGATAAAAAAGCAAAAATATGAGCATTTATGTAGTTTTTATACATGCATGACAACGGATGCTAAGTATACATCCATTACTCTACTGTTAAAATGATAAGTTTTATAAATCATTGCACCAGAGCGACCTAAGCGTTGACATTAACTATGTAACGGCCCAATAAGTTACTCTGCATATGTTTTTGTGCCACCTCGATAGCTTGGTGGAGACTAATTTCCGTCGTCATGGTAGCCAGTAATGTTAAATCCAAATCCCTAACAAGCCTTTGCCAAGCGAGCATTCGATTGGCTTTTGAGCGATAAACACTATTAATTCCCACTAAAGTAACACCGCGCAAAATAAAAGGCATTACCGTTGCTGGAAAATCAAAGCCTTGGGCTAAACCGCAGGCAGCCACGACACCATCACTCTTGGAAGTGGCACAAGCATTAGCTAAAGTATGGCTACCCACGGTATCAATAACACCGGCCCAACGCTCTTTACCTAACGGCTTACCTTTGACACCTAATTGAGCACGGTCCATAACCTCAACAGCCCCCAAACGATGCAAATAATCAGCTTCTTCTATACGCCCAGTGGAAGCCACCACACTAAACCCCAGCTTCGCTAACAGTGCAATGGCTACACTGCCCACACCACCTGCAGCACCCGTTACGAGTATTTCACCCTGCTCTGGTGTCACATTATGTTGTTCTAGTGCCAATACACATAACATAGCCGTATAGCCTGCTGTACCTATGGCCATAGCCTGTTTACTGGTTAACTCTGCAGGTACAGGGGTCAACCAATCACTTTGCACACATGCCTGTTGGGCCAAACCACCCCAGTGCAACTCGCCCAAACCAAAACCATTCACCATAACGCGTTCACCGACAGCAAATTCAGGATTTAAAGAGCTTTCTACCACCCCAGCCAAATCCACACCTGGCACCATGGGAAATTGCCGCACTACGGGTGATTTGCCAGTTATGGCCAAACTATCTTTAAAGTTAAGAGTGGAATAGTCTACTTTGACAGTTACATCACCAGTTGGTAATTGTCCCTCATCAACCTCAGTTAATTGAGCTTGATAAGCATCGTCTTTATTTGTAATCAGTATGGCTTGCATGTTTTTATAATTCCTATAGCTGAATATTTATTAATATTGATCAGCCATATTATCTATCATAGCAAAGACAGTGGGCTCTCCATCAGCGTTTACCTGATAAATGGTATAAGGGTTAAATCTATCCTCTACTTCCATACCAGGGCTACCTAAAGGCATCCCCGGCACTGCCAAACCAATGGCATTGGCTGGCGGATTAGCAACAAACTGCTGAATAAATTTAGCCGGAATATGTCCTTCAAATACAAAATCTTTGTAGACCGCAGTATGACATGAGCGATAACGATTGGTAATGCCCAATTGTTGCTTAATTGCATCAAGATCATCTGGGTGCTCAACTAATGTTTGAAAGCCAGCTGCTTGTGCATGCTCAACCCAGGCGCCACAACATCCGCAGGTAGGGCTTTTATATACTGTCATAACAGGATCAATCGCCAGCGAAGTCTCAGCATACTTAAGAGAGTCATCTGAACAACTTATCAATACGGCCATCAAGCTGGCAATCAGGGAGAACTTAATTAAATTAATTCTATACATCTGCAACCCCTTTCATTGTATATGGTGATAAATAACAAGTATTACCCATAACTAAATATAGTCATAACACAACATAAAGTTAACTTAACAAGCCCATAAACAATTTAAGTGAACTATCATTTTTTGAAAGCACCCAACCTAACTGCTTAAGCTAAAGCAAAACAACCCAAACTAGCTCCCTTAATCTTAGGTGAAGCTAACTTTTTAGGCCGAGGCAAGGCCAACTGCGACTTAATAGTGTTTGCCAATTCCTGCGGCTGTATATGATTTGGTGATAACACCTGACACTGATCCACACGCTCCAAGTCAGCCGCATTGGCAAATTGATCCGTAGAAAATGGCATAATTATTTGACGAACCCCCATAGCTAAGGCTTCTTGGACACTATTATTACCACCGTGATGAATAACCAAATCGCAACCTGATAACAGCCCCACTTGGGGCAAGCTAGAAGCCACCAGCCAGCTATCAGGGATGGGCTCAAATAAGGCCCTATCATTGGCGCCAATAGCCATAGCCACACGAGCATCAATTAGTTTAAGGGCTTTAGCTATGGTCTGTAGCACATCAGAACGATGGGATAAAAAGGTCCCAAACGCCACATAAATCTCGGGCACACCATCAGCTTTATCTAACCACCTTTGTGTATCTTCGGTTAATGTTTCCTCCCGCACCAGAGGACCAATAAATTGATGGTTTTTTGGCAGCAATGGCAGCCTTTCAGGTGCGCAGTAGGTTGCAGAACTATTATATAAAACCTGCTCGCCATGAACTCGAAAAGCATTGTCGACAGGCTGCCTGTGGGGTGCCACTACCGCTAGTGCCTGATTCCAGTTATGGGTAAATGCCTTGGCTACTCTATCTGTAATCGCTGTAAGGTCAGCAAGTTCTTGCGGCTCAGGCAAGATAGATTGTGGCCAAATAGCTGGCATACCATAATGCTCCGTCCCCACTGGCAGCTGACTTGGGTGTCCTGGCACTAGAGTGGTAAAAGGTCTACCCGTGGCATAGACCCCCAAGGTCGAACCAAAGGACACTTGGTCAACCAAAATATCATCTGGGTCCAATGCCTCACATATGTCTGCAATACGCTTTGCCACGGCTATAGGTTGCCACAATAAATCAGCTTCTCGGTCTAAGGCCTGACAGCGCAAGGTAGCTATAGGCCCTTCCTTAGTCGCATCAAGAAAGCGTTTAATAGATGGATTCTGCTTGGCAATACCACTATTACTAGTGTCACTTAAGGTTAGTAAAGTCCATTCAAAACCCTCGGCCTCAACATAGGGTGCCATATTTTTACCGGTAGCAAATACCACGCGATTGCCAGCTAATTTAGCCACCCTAGCAACAGCAGCTAAAGGACGGTAATGAGAAATAAAATCCGGACTGATAACCAATAGTGTCATGGGTTATTTCGCCCGTGGAGATATAGTTTAGTCAGATTTTTTGCCATATTTCCAATGGTGTAGTGCTCCTCCACCATGTGTAGTGCCCTACTTTTTCTGTCTGGGCGCATAACTAGGTTAAAGCCATGGTGAATAGCTTGGCCAAGGTCATCCTCAGGCGCTACCAAGATACCCATATCACCATGGGCAACATAGGTGGGTGGTCCACCTGTACTTGGCGCAACCACGACTAAACCGCTCGCTAGAGCTTCAAGTAGAGCCAAACCAAATTCCTCTTTTAAGGCACCATCAACATAAATACCACCCTCTGCCCAATATCCAGGCAATCCCTCTACCGCCGCTACCATTAACAGCGCAATATCTGCCCTAGGTCGGCCACCAAGTAAAATCAAACCTGAGCGACGGTCATCATCGAGGGGAACAAGGCCATCTATTTCCGCCATAACAGCTTTCTCAATGGCTGTTGGATTAGTTATATCCCCTCCAGCAATAACTAGGTTACAGGTGTTATATAGATCTGAATCTTTAGCCCATGCATCAACAATACGAGCCATACCTTTACCAGGGTGCATCCGCCCTACACTAAGTAAGATAGGTAAATGCCGACGACTAGGATCTATGCGATGCTGTAAATCCTGAATAATAGTGTGTTTATTGCGTTGCTGGGAGTCTTGATATACTGCCTTTACCTTTTCCACCAAGGCTAAATCAATGCCTTCAGCAATAGTCATCACGGGCTGATCTTGGATTGCTGGTGACGGCGATAACGAGTTTAAGATTGACTGACTGCGCGGCTGTGGAAATACCGCTAATTGTTTAGCTTGTTTGACCATTCGCTCCAGCATACGCCCCCGATACCAAAGATTTTGGGTCGCCTCAACGCTCATAAAAGCCTGGCGATCAAGCTGTTCACTCGACCTAAGAGAATGCAAAACATTATGGGGATCTGGAGCAAAGCTAAAACAAACGGGAATCGACAAACTATGGGCAACCTCAGCGGCAGCCAAAGTAGCCACATCAAGCATTCTTAAGTGCAACACATCAACGCCACCAAAATTACCCAGCGCCCGCCTTATGCCGCGCTTAATCGTAGGTAGATGCTCCCAAGCACTAGGCCCATTTACAGGTAATGACTCATACCCCACATTTATAGCAGCATAGGTTAATGGTTGTTTATCTTCTTGCTGCAGGCTAGCGAGGGCTTTATTACCATCACCAAGTCCTAGGGTCAGCACCTGATGTATTTCTGGTTGTTTGACCAATGATTGTCCTAGGGAAACTAAAAGACTGGCCACACCACCCGTGTCGCCACAACCACCAGCACTTAAAGTGCTATCAACATTAGCCAGAGACATCTGGCAAATACGTAACTGATTAGCTCCGGCACTAGACGCTTTTTTATAGCTAGATTGATGGTCAAATAATGCGAGCTGAGCATAAGCCCCTATGGCCGTATCATCCTTAAGCAATTGCGATAATAAGCCAACAAATTTGCCCTTATGGCTTCCCATTGCACTGATAGCAGCCAGACGCACGGGCAAGGCTTCTTGCTGATCAGTCGCTATATTTGCCAGAGCGGTATTGGCCTTAGTCGTGTGCAATACCCCTAAAAGATCTACTAACCGTACGCGTTCAGCTAGGCTAGCATTAATGTCAAGGGCCTCAATTAATAACCGAGTAATAAGCGCTGGTTGAAAATGTGCCCAGTGTGACAAGGTTTGATGGGCATGCATGGTATCCATGCCACCCATACAAAGCTGATTAAAAAGCCCAGGCAAAGCTTCAAGAATCGGTGGTCGCTGTGCCAACTTCCATGTTGCCTGCCGTCGCACGCTAGGGTCGGCATAAGATAAATAGTCAAGCAGTACCTTACTTGCTTCTACTTGCGGTATCTCAGCAATTACCTCCATAGCAAGCAAGCTTGCCAGAGCATCCTCTTCTGCCATGATTATTAAGGCATCAAGTAACGCTTGGGTGTTTATTGAGTGTTTGGCAAATTTAGCTAATAAAGCAGAGCTATTAAGCATAACCTGAAAATCGAGCCGTTCAGCAGATGCCTGTAGATCCGCAATTAAGCTGCGTGCCATTTGTGGTGAGGAATAAGTTAAATGCGGTATTTGAAAATCAGTTATATTTTGCTGCATATTGAAATACTTCGCTTTATACCTATAGTAATAATTATAAGTTGTCTAGATATGCGCCAGTCCATTACCACTATGTTAACCATAGTAAGGATAAAATAGCATGAAAATCAGTAAGATGTTACTTGATTATTTTAATGGTAAGAAATCTAAATCCACCCAAAAAAACCACACCAGGTTTCGTAATGATATTTGCAACCACTGGGATATGGACTATATGTCCATGGAAGAATTAGAGAAATTGGTCAAGGATGATGAGGTAAAAACCACTATCCCGAAGAAAAAAGAGGATTACTAAGTATATATTTAGCTTTTTAAGCTAGCTAAATAACCATAAAAAATAGGCAAACCAAGTAACTATATTGATGAACTTGGACGCTACCCTAAGAAGTATTTCTCAGGGCAGCACCGTGTTAACTTTGTTGAACTTTTTTGCGACTAATGGCTAATCAAGCATCCCCTGATGACGAATAAACTCCATTATCTCTGGTAAACCTTTATGCTCTTTTAGGTTACTAAATACCCATGGCTTTTCTGGGCGCATGCGGTTGGTATCCGATTCCATCACACTTAAATCAGCACCTACGTAAGGGGCAAGGTCGATTTTATTGATAACTAATAAGTCCGATTTGGTAATACCAGGACCACCTTTACGAGGAATTTTTTCCCCTTCTGCCACATCAATTACATAAATAGTGATATCGGCTAATTCAGGGCTAAAGGTCGCACTTAGGTTATCGCCACCACTTTCGACAAAGACAATATCTAGATTTTGATGGCGCTCAGCTAGGGTTTCCACCGCTGCTAAGTTCATGGATGCATCTTCACGAATAGCCGTATGTGGACAACCACCCGTTTCTACACCCATAATACGATCGGCACTAAGGGCTTCTGCCCGTACCAATATTTTGGCATCTTCTTGGGTATAAATATCATTGGTCACCACGGCCAAATTGTATTGGTCGCGCATGGTTTTACACAATGCTTCTAACAAAGCGGTTTTACCTGAGCCAACGGGGCCACCTACCCCAATCCGTAATGGTGTTTTATATTCGCTCACTATTAACTCCTAAATAAACGGGTATATTGAATTTCATGATTGCTGCTAGCAATGGCCAAAGCAGGCGCACTACTTCCAGCTTGATGCATATCTATTTGAGTGGCATCTTGCACAGCCTGCTCTAATACAGGCACCATACGTTGCAAAATTTGCTGGCCTTGGGTTTGCCCAAGAGGAATCAGTTTTACCCCTGCCATAACCGCATTTTCCAGCCAGCTCCAGATATAACCACGACCTAAATCCGCTGCCGTAATCTGCCACTGCGCTCCGGCTAGGGCCAAACCGATAATTTGGCTACGCTGAGCTGAGATTTTCACTTCGGCTGGCATAGCAATACCTAAATTAGGTAATAGACGTGCTAAAGCTGCCCCTCGCTGCCCCTCTTCTAAGCGCAGCTCTTTGGTTTCTCGCCAAGCCATCATGCGCTGACTGATAGTTTCTAAAGCTGGCCAATCGGCTTGTTTAGCGGCTTCATACGCCGCATTTAACATGGGTAACTCTAGACTGACAATACTTTGTTGTAATTGCCCAGCTAGCCATTCAGCAAAGGTTTCTTCAGAATCCACCCAACCTGCCTCAATGGCCCATTCTAAACCCTGTGAATAGGCAAAAGCTCCCACAGGTAATGACGGGCTAATAAGCTGAAACAGCCGAAACGCTTGGCCACTATTGCCAGTTGCTTCAGTGGTGGGCATGCTGACTGTGGACATGGTAAGCCCCTGCCTCCGGTTCAAAACCTAACTCTTCAACAGTGACCTCAGCTCCTAAACCAATAACCATGGCATCAAGCACATGATCGTGTTGATAACTAATAAACATACTATTGATCTCAATAGCTGTATGGCGATTGCCCAGATGGTAGCAAATACGCGCCCGTAACATCGCATCACTGGTGCGCACTACAGACAGGGTTTCTGGGGCCGCAACCACCCGCACATATTCACCCCCATCACTGCATAGTACATCACCATGGCGCAATACATCCCCACGGGGTAAATCTAAGCCGGCTTCACGACCATCACTCAAAGTCACCCGCAAGCGACTTTTTACCCGCTGATCAAAGGGTAAACTTAGTTGTAGCTCAGCTGTGGTCTTGGGATTGAGCTTTTTATTTAACATCAACATGACGCACCTCAGAATAGGAAATAGCGCTGTGCCATTGGCATTTCTGAAGCGGGCTCGCAAGATAGCTCAACACCATCGGCTTTTACCACATAGGTTTGCGGATCCACTTCTATCTCGGGTTGCCAGTCGTTATGCACCATGCTGCTTTTGGTCACCTGACGACAACCATTGACATAACCAATTAATGATCCCAACTTGAGCTTATCGGCTAAACCACTTTTCTCAGCAACTTCAGGCAAGAAGATCATACTGGTGCTTTGTAAAGCAGCACCAAAGCTACCAAACATAGGCCGATAGTGAACTGGCTGCGGGGTAGGAATAGACGCATTAGGGTCACCCATGGGTGCTGTGGCTATCATACCGCCCTTAATAATCAGACTAGGCTTAGTACCAAAAAATGCGGGTTTCCAGAGCACCAGATCAGCCAATTTACCCACAGCAACGGAGCCTACCTCATGGGCAATACCATGGGTTAAAGCTGGATTAATGGTGTATTTGGCAATATAACGCTTAATACGATGGTTATCATTGGCCTCAGAGTCTTCTGCCAATGGCCCCCGTTGCACCTTCATTTTATGGGCAGTTTGCCAAGTCCGAGTAATCACCTCACCCACGCGCCCCATGGCCTGCGAATCAGAGGAAATCATGGAGAAGGCGCCCAAATCGTGCAAGATATCTTCGGCGGCAATAGTTTCGCGACGGATACGCGACTCAGCAAAAGCCACATCTTCAGCAATACTTGGATCCAAATGGTGACATACCATTAACATATCCAAATGCTCATCAACGGTATTAACCGTATAGGGTCGTGTTGGATTAGTCGAGGAAGGTAACACATTACTTAAGCCAGCTGCCTTAATAATATCTGGGGCGTGGCCGCCACCAGCACCTTCCGTATGGTAGGTATGGATAACCCGATCACCAATCGCTGCCAAAGTGGACTCCACAAAGCCACCTTCATTTAAGGTATCTGTATGAATAGCTACCTGGACATCATATTCTTCTGCCACAGTTAGGCAATTATCAATGGCCGCTGGCGTGGTACCCCAGTCTTCATGTAATTTAAGACCAATAGCCCCTGCTTCCACTTGTTCACGCAAAGCTTCTGGCAGACTAGCATTACCTTTACCTAAAAAGCCCAGGTTCACCGGTAGTGAATCAGCCGCCTCTAACATACGAGCAATATTCCATGGCCCCGGTGTACAAGTAGTGGCATTAGTGCCTGTGGCTGGGCCAGTACCACCACCAATCATGGTGGTAACGCCTGAACAGATGGCTTCTTCTACCTGCTGTGGGCAAATAAAGTGAATATGGGCATCGACCCCACCTGCTGTTAGGATTTGTCCCTCACCGGCTATCACTTCTGTGCCCGGGCCAACTTCTATAGTGACATCAGGTTGAATATCGGGATTACCCGCTTTCCCCAAGGCCTGAATACGCCCATCTTTAACCGCCACATCAGCTTTAATAATGCCCCAATGATCGACAATTAAGGCATTGGTAATGACCAAATCAGGGACTAATGCACTCACTGCCTGACTCTGTCCCATGCCATCGCGAATAACTTTACCACCGCCGAATTTAACCTCTTCTCCATAATGAGTAAGGTCATCTTCAACCTCAAGCCATAATTCTGTATCAGCAAGTCTTACTTTATCTCCAGTAGTCGGGCCGTACATTTCTGCATAAGCAACACGTGATATTTCTGCCATTTTTCTATCCCTCAGTCCAATGTGCCCATGACTTTGGCCTGAAAGCCAAATACTTGTCTCTTACCTGCTAGTGCCACCAGCTCAACTGATCTGGTTTGGCCGGGTTCAAAACGAACCGCTGTACCAGCGGGTATATTTAGTCGGAAACCTTTACTAGCAGAGCGATCAAAATGCAAAGCATTATTGACTTCATAGAAGTGGTAGTGAGAGCCAATTTGTACTGGACGATCACCGGTATTTGCCACATCGACAGTAATCGTTTTACGGTCGGGGTTGAGCTCAATATTGCCCTCTGCAATCTTATATTCACCTGGAATCATTGCCGCCTCCTATACTATGGGGTCATGCACTGTGACTAACTTAGTGCCATCTGGAAAGGTCGCTTCTACTTGCACATCGTGAATCATCTCAGCGACACCATCCATCACATCTTCACGTGACAGTAATGTCCGCCCAAAATCCATCAATTCTGCCACACTACGGCCATCCCGAGCGCCTTCAAGAATGGCTGCACTGATATAAGCGACAGACTCTGGATAATTTAGCTTGACGCCCCGCTCTTTGCGTCGTTCCGCTAGTAAAGCAGCGGTAAACAGCATCAGTTTATCTTTTTCACGTGGAGTTAATTCCATAAACTTGCTCCTTATTGTGCTGACACGTCAGTCACATTACTTTTATCTTTGTTAGGTAGCCCAGATACGTGGCGGCATGGCTGCACGCCCAAGTGTTTCTGGTCTTAATAAACGCCATGCTGCAGTTAACAACTGCAACATTTCTTGACTTTGGCTAGCTAAAATACGCAGCACCAATATGCCATCAAAAATACTAGCTCCAGCCCAAATTTTGGGGGCAAAACTAGCCAATATAGTTTGTAGTTCTTCAACTAGTGCATCATCAGCTAGGGTTGCCACCAACATAGCTTGAGCACTAAAACCTCGCATCCCCACTGGGGAGGTAACCAGTGACTCACCTTCGGTGGTAAAGCGATCTAGCATAATCAACTCACCATCACGATAAAAAGCAAAGTCACTATCTATGGTGCCTTTGGCAAAAGCTTCGCCATTAGCTGGACGACCCAGACAATTCATTTCCCAACCAATAAATTGACCACCCTGCTGCAGATGAATACTGGTCTTGATGGCAGTTTTAGTACCTGGGAAAAATATATTTTCCAGTGGCATCCACTCAAGTGATGCGCCATTGGCGATATGCAAATTTTGCTGCAGCTGGGCTTGGGCACCCGCCGAACGATAAAACTTAGTTGCACCGGGGGTGGTAATTAATACTTGGGCTTGGGGCTCTACTTGAATATTGATATCAAGCTTATCACCACCTACAACACCACCAGGCGGATGTAACAAATAGGTATGGTTTAGATTGCCCTCTGGAAAAAACGGCCGCTGGACAGCCAATGGGCCCCGCCTATGTGAACTCACAAGGCGTGTTTTGTCGGCTCGAGACGCAAATTCCAGAACCAGCTCAGCTTGCCAACTGGCTCGTGAAGACATGTGTTTCATAGTGTTATTCTAAACTGTTAAGTACTGTCTAACTAGATTATCGTCCAAGTCGTCTATACTACCATGAGCGACACTACGACCACGATCTAAAATACAAAAATGATCACCAACGCGCCTAGCAAAAGGCAACTTTTGCTCAACTAGCAATACAGTTAGCCCTAATTCTTGATTTAACTTACCAATAATATCGCCAATTTCTTGCACGATATTAGGTTGAATCCCCTCTGTTGGCTCATCAAGAATCAGTAATTTTGGATTGACCACCAACGCCCGAGCAATAGCTAATTGCTGTTGCTGCCCGCCACTCAAATCACCACCGCGACGCGACAACATATCTTTGAGTACTGGGAACAAGTCAAATATATAAGGCGCAATAAAGCGCTGCCCACGGGGCAATACTGGCAAGCCAATCTGCAAATTTTCTTCCACCGTTAACAGTGGAAATATTTGTCGACCCTGTGGCACATAACCAATACCCAAGCCAGGTCGTGCCTCGACACTAAGACGGGTGAGGTCTTGATCTTCAAGTAAGATATCACCACTAGCGATTTTTAACTGCCCCATTATACAATTTAAGAGTGTGGTTTTGCCCACACCATTACGGCCCATTAAGACGGTACATTGACCTTTTTTAACGTCTAGATCTAGATCCCAAAGAATATGGCTTTGGCCATAAAATTGATTTATTTTTTCTACCTTGAGCATGCTTTATTCTCCCAGATATACCTGCTTAACACGCTCATCATCCTGAATTTGCGCCATGGTGCCTTCTGCTAACACAGAGCCTTGGTGCAAGACACTAACGGTCTTACCACCCTCGGATAAGTTACGAACAAATTCCATATCATGCTCAACCACTACTACTGAGTGTCTGCCTGCTAAAGAACGTAATAACTCAGCGGTTTTATCCATTTCCTGATGCGTCATACCCGCTACGGGCTCGTCCACTAACAACAAACGTGGCTTTTGCATTAGTAAGGCGCCAATTTCTAGCCACTGCTTTTGGCCATGTGAAAGGGCACCAGAGGGCTTATCGATTTGCTCTTCAAGGCCAATTAAGGCCAAAATTTCGCTCATTTCCATCATTTGCTCGACACTCATCTTGGCACGTAGCAAACTTAAAAAATCACGGGATTGAGCCATGGCTAACTCAAGGTTTTCCCAGACACTGAGATTTTCAAATACCGTTGGCTTTTGAAATTTACGACCTATGCCCGCTTGGGCTATAGCTGGTTCATCCATCTCCAATAGATTGATGGTTTGGCCAAAATAAGCTAAGCCAGAATCGGGTTTGGTTTTACCAGTAATAATATCCATCATGGTGGTTTTACCTGCCCCATTAGGGCCAATAATGCAACGCAGTTCACCATCCCGAATATACAAATTGAGATCATTTATAGCCTTAAAGCCATCAAAAGAGACTGATAAGGACTCTATATAGAGAAGAACTGACTTATCTACATTTAAGGCAGGGTTCTGCTCAGGGGTTAAAAAGTCAAATACTTGGCCGCGTTCAGGGTAGTTTTTGGCTTCATTTTCAAAATCTATTTCCATTACTCGACTTCCTTACGTTTTAATAAACCGGTTACCCCACGAGGTAACAACAGGGTCACTAGAACAAATAAACCACCGAGGGCAAATAACCAGATATCGGGTAACTCCACGGTAAAATAAGATTTGGCGTAGTTAATCAAGATGGCTCCCAGTACGGCCCCATATAAAGTTGCTCGGCCACCTACAGCTACCCATACCACAACTTCAATAGAGTTAATTGGGGAAAATTCATTGGGGTTAATAATACCTACTTGCGGAACATATAAAGCCCCAGCGACACCGGCCAAAACAGCCGAGAAGGTAAACACCCAAAGTTTGATATTTTCTACCCGATAACCCATAAATCGAGCTCGTGATTCACCATCGCGGACGGCCACAACAGCCCTGCCAGCGCGACTTGTGGTGATGGCTCGACATAGTAAATACCCCAAAATTAAGGCAATGGCACTGGCAATAAACAAACCGATTTTGGTTTGATCACTTTGCAAGCTAAAGCCTAAAATATCTTTAAAGTCGGTGAGGCCATTATTGCCACCAAAACCCATTTCATTGCGGTAGAAGGCCAACATTAAGGCAAAGGTCATAGCTTGGGTAATAATCGACAGATAAACCCCAGATACGCGGGAACGAAAAGCCAAAAAGCCAAACACAAAAGCTAATATGCCAGGCACCAACATCACCATAATCACCGCTAGCCAAAACTGGTCAAAGCCATGCCAAAACCATGGTAGTTCTTGCCAATTTAAGAACACCATAAAATCAGGCAAATCAGGGTTACCATAAACACCCCGATCACCAATCTGACGCATTAGATACATGCCCATGGCATAGCCACCGAGAGCAAAAAATGCCGCATGGCCAAGGGTAAGAATACCCAGATAACCCCACACCAAATCAACGGCTACAGCCAACAAGGCAAGGGTTAAGTATTTGCCCAACAAACTGATGGAATAAGTCGGAATATGCAAGCTTGAGCTTTCCGGCAAAGAATTCAAGATTGGCACTAGCACAATCGCCAACAACAAGCTGCCAATTAGCCATTTGCCACCACGGTCCTGGTCAAGTAAACGTATCATTTTCACTTAGTCCTCTGCCGCACGTCCACGTTGTGGGAACAATCCACGGGGACGTTTTTGTATAAATAAGATAATAAAAATTAGCACCAAAATCTTGGCCAATACTGCCCCAGCCCATGGTTCTAATAGTTTGTTCGCAACCCCTAAACTTAGACCAGCCACTAGAGTGCCCCACAAGTTGCCAACGCCACCAAACACCACGACCATAAAGGAGTCAATAATGTAGGCCTGACCCATATTAGGGCCAACATTGGTAAGTTGAGATAGTGCCACACCGGCAATACCAGCCACACCAGAACCTAGTCCAAAAGTAAGTGCATCCACCCACTCCGAACGTACGCCCATGGCACGTGCCATATTGCGGTTCTGTGACACAGCCCTTACCTGCAGCCCCAAACGGGTGCGCTTCATAATGGCTAGCAAGAGGAAGAAAATCAGTAGACAGAAAGCAATAATGTACATACGGCTCTGGGTGAGTGATAACAGTGGATTAATTTCAATTAATCCAGACATCCAAGAAGGTGTTTCAACACTGCGGTTTAAGGGTGAGAAAATACTTCTTACTGCTTGTTGCAATATCAAGGAAATACCAAAAGTGGCTAACAAGGTTTCTAAAGGTCGGCCATAGAGGAATCGGATTACCCCACGTTCTAATAAAATACCGACTAAGCCAGACACCACAAAGGCTGCTGGCACGGCGACTAATAAAGACCAACCTATATGGTTGGGCATCAGTAGTTGAATAACATAGGTGGTATAGGCACCGATCATAATCAGTTCGCCATGAGCCATATTAATGACTCCCATCACACCAAAAGTAATGGCCAGACCAATACCAGCAAGAACCAGTACTGACCCCAAACTTAAACCAAAGTAGAGGGTTTCCACACCATTATAAAAATCTATTTTGCCATTGATAGAATCCACTGCCTTACTGGCTATAGGCGCCAAGTCTGATTCTGGATTAGAGGCTAAAAATTGCTTAAGCGCATTTAATGCAGCCGGTTGCAGACTATCACCGAGGGTTTCGATAGCTGCTTGCTGCTGGCTTGCATCGGCGGACTGCAAATTAGCAACGGCCAATACTAAATCGAATGCTGACTGCACATCAGCGTTGGTTTCTTGGGCCCTTAAACCTGCCACAGTTGCCATTAGATCTGGGTCAGTATTACCTACCATGGCTTCCGCTGCTGCTATACGCTGCTCTGGTTCAGCAGCCGTTAAACCCGCCTTGGCAATATACTGTCGGAATAAGGTTCGTAAGTAATTATTAATACTTACGCGTTTAAAATCACGTTTTTTGGTAATAGTGACGGATTCTCCATCACTAAGGCGGTCAGCTACAGCACCTTTGTTGGCATCGATGACCTTATATAAACGTTTTTCTTTCTTGTGATAATACAGCTGACTGGCAAGCATCATTTCCATTAGCTCTACCGCCTGCTGTGTATCGGCTGCATACCATGCCGCCATAATTTGTTCTTTTTGCTCAAACTTGGCCTTAATTAAAGCCTGTTCGTGGGCAATAAATTCAGCTTCACCAGCTTGGGTTAAGCTTGCTAACAGCATTAGCAAACACCCCATGCCCAAGTACAAACCTTTTTTAAGCCTCAGATACAACATGCACACATCCTAATAATAGAAACAGGGAGCGCTTAGCGCTCCCTTTGAACTGGGTCAATAAGCTATAAATAGCCTATGCAATTAGAAGTTCTGACCAGAACACTTACCTGTTGTGACGTTGTAGTTACCACAGGATAGAGGCGCACGCCAGTCAGCAATCAGGTCTTTAGAACCAGGTAGGAAGTCAGACCAAGCATCACCAACCACTAGACCACTAGTAGAGGAAACAACTTCAAACTGACCATCGTCTTGGATTTCACCAATTAGAACTGGCTTAGAGATGTGGTGGTTAGGCATCATGGAAGATAGGCCACCAGTCAAGTTAGGTACAGATACACCGATAATGGCATCTTGTACAGCTGGTGCAGCAGTAGTACCTGCCTTCTCAACGGCTTTAACCCACATATTGAAACCAATATAGTGTGCTTCCATTGGGTCGTTAGTTACACGATCTTCATCCCCGATAAAGGCATGCCAGTTTTCGATAAACTCATCGTTAGCGTCACTTTCAACACTCATAAAGTAGTTCCAAGCTGCCAAATGACCTACTAGAGGACCGGTATCCATACCAGACAGTTCTTCTTCACCTACAGAGAAAGCAACAACAGGAATATCAGCAGAGCTGATGCCCTGAGAGCCTAATTCCTTATAGAAAGGTACGTTAGCGTCACCATTGATGGTAGACACTACAGCAGTTTTCTTACCTTCAGCACCAAATTTCTTAATATCAGAAACAATTGACTGCCAGTCAGAGTGACCGAAAGGCGTGTAATTGATCATAATATCGTCAGCAGCTACACCACTATCCTGTAGGTAAGCTTCTAAAATTTTGTTAGTAGTACGAGGATATACATAGTCAGTACCGGCTAGTACCCAACGCTCTACACCTAGCTCTTCCATTAGATAGTCTACGGCTGGGATAGCTTGCTGGTTTGGCGCAGCACCAGTGTAGAATACATTTTTCGAGGACTCTTCACCTTCATATTGCACTGGATAGAAAACCACACTATCTAGTTCTTCAACAACAGGCAGAATGGACTTACGGGAAACAGACGTCCAACAACCAAAGATAGCTGCCACTTCGTCTTTCTCAATCAATTCACGAGCCTTTTCAGCAAATAGAGGCCAGTTGGATGCAGGGTCAACAACAACTGCTTCCAATTGCTTACCCAATAGACCACCTTTTTTGTTCTGCTCTTCAATCAGCATCAACATAGTGTCTTTTAGGGTTGTTTCACTAATTGCCATAGTGCCAGAAAGAGAGTGAAGTACACCCACTTTAATGGTATCGGCTGCCATAACCATACTTGATCCAGCAACTGCGGCTGCCAAAACAGCACTTTGCCAAAAACGATTTTTTAACATCAAGGACTCCTTAATAAAAATTTACTAGTGCATTACTACAAACAACAAAATTTATTTGTAATAGTGTTGATTTGTACCACCTCACAAACTGCACAAAGTATGCCAATAAATTTTTAAGGAATTTTAAAAAAATAAATTGTATATATTTCAGTTAATTAGAAAATAATAAAATCGAAAAGGCAGGTAATTAATAGGTAGTAAAGATAAACTTTTGCAGCCATAAGCACGCTCTAAACTAATACGGAGAAATGCCCACAGTCTGACCAAAGCACATTTTTGGTGCGCTTTTTGCGTTATATAACAAGTTAAATTTAATAAACAATCAAATTGTTAATCCATATTGGTAGCAGAAGATTGATAGCAAGACTATTTGCACCAATATTGATTTAATAGAGGGAAAAAAAAGCACATTTATAGTGCTCTCAAACACATGCTTTGGTTAGGCAGAAAGATAAGCTTGTTGGCAAATATAGATAGCAGAAGAGCCTACTTGTATTAACCTACTATTAACCAAATTGCGACACCGATCATTAAGGTGCCAGCAATACGGTTAAGCAAACGAACATTGCCATGATGCTGCAATAACTTTCCTAAACTTTTGCCACCAGTGGCATAGACAATTAAACAGAGAAACTCAATGGTCAATATTACTATCAGTAAAAAACTTAATTGCGTAAATAATGGCTTATCTAGATTAATAAAAGGCGGTAACAAAGCAATAAAGAAGGCCCAGCCCTTGGGATTAACAATGGCGGTAATAAATCCCTGACTAATTAACTGCCAACGCCCAGATGGCTTTGCTTGGCCAGACAAATCAATAGCTAAACTGCCTTTAGAAAGCCATAATTGCCAACCTAAATATACAAGGTAAGCTCCACCACCCAGTTTTAATAGGATAAATAATTGGGGGTACTGCAACACTAAAGCGGCCACGCCCACCATACTTAACACCACAACTAAACCCACACCCACTAGCTCACCCACCATCATCCACATAGTGCGGCGCAAACCAATGGTCATCCCCAAGGTCAAGGCTAAGGTCATACACATGCCAGGCGTAACAGAGACAAAGAAGAAAGTCGTAATTAGAGCAATAAGTAAGGTACTTTCCATGGCATAATTTAGTTATATTTAGGGCTCCCCATCTTGCGGCAAAATGCCAACTCGATCAAGTCCTCTAACAGCATTGGAAATAATTACCTATGACGCGTTTTTTCTCTGAATTGTATCGGGAAACTTTAACAGTGTCCCTGCCCCTTTTTCGCATTATGATACCGGTTATTATTGTGGTTAAAGTATTGGAAGAATTAGGTGTAATAGGTCTACTTGGGGAGCTATTAGCGCCCTTAATGGCCACTTTAGGTTTACCTGAAACCATGGGCTTAGTTTGGGCCACCACCATTATCACCAATATCTATGCTGGCCTAATTGTTCTCTACAATCTAACTGACCCAAGCAGCTTTACTACTGCCCAAATGACGGTACTGGGTGCCCTTATCTTAATGGCACACGGTTTGCCCATTGAAGGACGCATTGCCCAGCGCACGGGTGTGCGTCTGCGCAGTGTACTGCTACTGCGTATTGGCGGGGGCTATGTAATGGCTTGGTTACTCCATCTCTGGTATAGCTCAGCAAACTATCTACAAACACCAGCCCAAATATTTTGGCAACCACAACCCCAACCAGAAGGCTTATGGCATTGGCTACTTGGCCAACTGGAGAGCCTATTAGCCATACAAGTGATTATTATTGTCTTACTAGTCGTCCTAAAAATACTCAAAATGATCGGTATTGAACGCCTTATTCAAGCTACCCTAAGGCCCATATTAAAACTGATTGGTATTGGCAAACAAGCGACCACCATTGCTCTTGTGGGTGTAACCCTAGGATTAGCTTTTGGCGGTGGCTTATTAATTAAAGAAGCCCAATCGGGCAAAATCAGTAAACGAGATATCTTTGCCGCCATTACTTTGTTAGGCTTTTTCCACAGTGTTATTGAAGATACACTGTTGGTGATGCTAATTGGAGCCCACCTGTCGGGCATCCTTTGGTTCCGTTTGATATTTGCCATGGTAATGACATGGCTAATGGTTAAATTTATGGATAACACCAGTAAAGAGTTCCAACAGCGGCACTTAGTCCGTTAACAACAAAACAGCTTTGGCGATGTTAATTATTAGCTCCACTATTACTATTCCAGCTCAAGAAATAGATATGCAATTTATTCGAGCCCAGGGTTCTGGAGGCCAACATGTCAATAAAACCTCTACGGCAGTGCATTTATTTTTTGATATTCATGCATCGAAGGCGCTACCTACATACTTAAAACAACGCTTATTAAAGCTCCGAGACCATCGCCTTAGCCCGTCGGGCAAAATTATTATTAAAAGTCAGGACAGTCGCAGCCAAGAAATGAATCGCCAAGCCGCTTTAGAGCAACTAAAGAAAATGATTCAGGAGGCCAACAAACAACAAAAGAAACGTATTGCTACCAAGCCAACCAAAGCTTCAAAACGTCGCCGAGTTGATGCCAAAACCCAAAAAGGCCAGATTAAAAAACTACGTGGCAAGCCAACTTTATAACACTTAAAGACATAACAGAAAAAAGCCGCAGAGATTGCGGCTTAATTTCAAAGGTTTTTACTGCCAAGGCAATACTAGTCTATATGCCAACCACTGATACACTTTACCTCTAGGAATTCCATAAGGCCTAATAAGCCCCCTTCCCTGCCATTACCTGATTGCTTATAGCCCCCAAAAGGTGTGCCACCTGCTCTTTCCGTACTGTTGATTTCAACCATACCTGAACGTAACTGACGTGCCACCCGATTAGCCTTGGCACCGTCAGTGGTTTGCACATAATTAGTCAAGCCATAATCAGTGTCATTAGTGATAGCAATGGCCTCTGCTTCCGTATCAAAGGGCATCATCACCAGTACCGGACCAAATACCTCTTCCCGGGCGATAGTCATTGCATTATTTACATCGGTAAACAAAGTAGGTTTAACATAATAACCTTGTTCAAAGCCCTCTGGTTTACCTGTTCCACCAACTGCTAGATGTGCTCCCTCATCAATGGCTACCTGAATAAGCCCTTGAATCTTATTATATTGCTGCTCAGACACCACTGGACCAAGATGTCGACCAGACTCGCTTGCTAAACCAACTTCTGTGCGCGCAAATTCTGCCGTCGCTTGAGCCACAGCTTGGGCGTAAATACTGCGTTCAACCAACATGCGTGAAGGGGCATTACAAGATTGTCCTGAGTTGCTTAATAAACTTCGAACACCTTTAATAATGGCTTTCTCACCCGCATCAGCAAATACGATATTGGCTCCTTTGCCACCTAGTTCCAAGGACACTCGTTTAACGGTATCGGCTGCATTTTTAGAAATTGCAACACCGGCACGGGTAGAGCCAGTAAAAGACACCATATCAACATCTGAATGCCCTGTAAGGGCTGTACCAACCCCTATACCATCGCCATTGACTAGATTAAATACACCAGCTGGAATACCCGCATCATGGATCATCTGGGCAAACATTAAACTTGATAAAGGCGCAATTTCTGATGGCTTCAATACCATAGTACACCCCGCAGCTAAGGCCGCTACCACCTTTACTACAACCTGATTCATGGGCCAATTCCAAGGCGTAATTAAAGCGCATACACCTATGGGTTCATGCAGCATGTAGGTATCTGGTGAGGCCTCACTAAATGAACTTTCGAAAGCAAAAGTTTTTAACTCCTCTAGTATACCCTCAGCTTGCCAACTACCCGCACCCGCCTGAGCGCTAATAGACTTATCAATGGGACAGCCCATTTCTTGGCTGATTAGCTCACCTAAGGCATCATTACGAGTTCTATATATATCCAATAAGCCCTCGATAAAACCAATGCGCTCATCTCGACTGGTTTGGCTCCAACTAACAAATGCTGCCTTGGCTGCAGCCACGGCTTTATCGACGTCACTAGCACTACCAAGCGAAATGACTTCAATTACTTGTTCAGTGGATGGGTTTATAACCTCAAGATCATGATCAATGCAGGGGGCAACCCAGGCACCATCAATATAAAAATGCTTACTATCTGGCATATAAAACCTCTGGTATTGGTATTTCTAAAGATAAATGTTATTGGTAAGAACAATTTTTTTAGTTATTGAAGCCCTGTAAATTAGAGCATGCGGAACACTTTTTACAAGATTTTGGACGATACAGGCTTGCCAAATTTTGGTCAAGATATTTGCTAAATAAGTGTAAGCGCCTTAATCTTAGGCCAAGCTAATTTAAGCTTAGTAGCACAAATAAAATAATAACAGGAACAAACCCATGCCTAGCCAATCATTTGATATTGTCATTATTGGTGGTGGTGCAGCAGGTATAGCCGTCGCTGCGAGCCTTTTTAGACGTACAAAAGACCTATCAATTGCGATTATCGAACCAGCAGATACCCATAGCTATCAACCAGGCTGGACCCTTGTGGGCGCAGGTATATTTAAGCCTGACTCGACAATCCGCCCCATGGCTAATGTTATGCCCATGGGGTGCAAATGGATTCAGCAAGCCGTGGTTAATTTCCAACCCCAACAAAATTTAGTGGAGCTCGATGATGAGCGCTTAATTGGCTATCAAGCACTTATCGTAGCGCCCGGTCTTAAACTCCATTTTGCTGGCATAGAAGGTTTAGAGGAAACTCTTGGAAAAAACGGTGTAACCTCAAATTATCGCTATGACCTGGCTCCTTACACTTGGCAACTAGCCCGCACTTTAAGTAGTGGGACGGCATTATTTACCCAACCACCAGTGCCTATAAAATGTGCTGGGGCGCCGCAAAAAGCCATGTACCTCTCATGTGATTGGTGGCAACAAAAGGGCAAACTAGCAAAATTAGATGTGCAATTTCATAATGCAGGTGGTGCTTTGTTTAGCGTGGCGGAGTTTGTGCCACCACTAGAGAAAACAGTGGCAAAGTATGGTATTGACCTGCAATTAAACAGCCAGCTAGTCAAAGTTGATGGCCCTAATCAAACGGCTTACTTTAATCAACTAAAAGATGGGCAAGTGGTCGGCCAGATCAGTCACAAGTTTGACCTCCTCCATGTATGCCCGCCACAGACAGGCCTCGACTTTATGCAAAATCAACAGATCACTGACGCTAATGGATGGTTAAAAGTTGACCCTGAAACACTGCAAAACCCTGATTATGCGAATATATTTGGGGCTGGCGACTGTATTAATACCAGCAATGCTAAAACGGCTGCTGCAGCTCGCAAACAAGCCCCCGTGGTTGCTGAAAATGTCCTAGCTTATTTACATTACCAAGCCCTACCAACAGGTTACGATGGCTATGGTGCCTGCCCATTAACTGTATCACGTACTCATATTCTGTTAGCCGAATTTGGCTACGGCGGTAAATTACTACCTAGTTTCCCGAAATGGCTTATCAAAGCGACCAAGCCAAGTCGTATAGCATGGTGGCTAAAAGCCAGTGCCATGCCATTAATCTATTGGCATCTGATGCTTAAGGGCCGAGAATGGTTACTGAATACGATTGATCGGACTAATTGATTTAGTTTATAAGAGCCAAGGCTACTAACAGGCCGCAGTGACAGAGATCTCTACTAGTAGTTCTGGCCTTGCCATAGCTGCTTGCACACACGCTCTGGCAGGGGCATGACCCGCTGAAAGCCATTGCTCCCAAACACTATTCATAGCGGCAAAGTCATCCATGGTTTTCAGAAAAATGGTAGCTGATAGCAATCGTGTTCGGTCTGACCCCACACTATCAAGAAGGGCGTCTACTTTCGCCAACATGGTTTTAGTTTGCTCAGTAATATCGGCATCAGCATTTGCTGCTACCTGACCACACAGATATGCCACGTTGTTATAAACAACAACCTGACTTGTGCGCTCATTGGTTTGGTGACGTCCAATATTCATGATTAATTCCCACCCAAAAAACCGATACTAACGCCAATAGGCCAAACTAACAAGAAACATCGAATCTTTGGCTTTTATCCTGCAGTGATAGTTAAGGCTAGCAAACAACGGTAAAAAGCAGCTATGATTAGACCAAGTACAGGCTCTTTAAGCAAATCAGCTGAGCACTTGTTGGAGCCTGTCTGGAAGTTCATTACCCTAAAACCTTTTCATCAACCCAGATTGGCCAAAAAAATAAGCTAACCTAATATAGTTGAGGAAATAGAATAGCTGAGGAAATAGACTTGCCATGTTAATACAACAAACCCGCAGTAGCGAAGGATCTCTGTTTAACCGGTCCTTAAGTCGTCTAAAAGAATTGTGGAAAAGCTTTCCTCTGGTAGCAGAAGATAGCCGTCTCCAGCAACAGGCTAATATTGATCTGCAAGGGGACAGTTTGGATGTATTACGTCAAGAAATTCAATATTGCCTCAACCAAGCTGTTGGAGAGATGGCCACCCGCAAGCAGGCTGTACTTATTGCCCATCAATATCTAGAGCTCAGCCCCCTAGGTAAGGAACGTTTTCTTAGTCTATTGGCTGAAGACTTTGATCTCGATTATGAAGCCGTCAAGGCGACTATCAATAACTGGCAACCCAATCCTGCAAGTACCACCAAATTACGTCAAGCCCTTGAATCTCCTCGTCTAACCTTATTACGACAGTTTAACGAACTGCCGGATGGGATTAAGTTTCTGGTTAATATGCGGTCGGATTTATTAAACATAAAGGACAAAAGTGAAGCCTTACAAGGCCTGCAACAAGAAATGAAACAACTCTTGCATGCCTGGTTTGATCTAGGCTTTTTGCAGCTCCAAAAAATAACTTGGGATTCCCCAACTTCACTGTTAGAAAAGTTGATTGAATATGAGGCAGTACATGCCATAAATGGTTGGAGCGATCTCAAAAATCGACTTGCGAAGGACCGATGCTGCTATGCCTTTTTTCATCCACAAATGCCCGATGAACCCCTAATTTTTATTGAGGTGGCACTAACCCAAGGCCTAGCTGGAGAGATGGATCCCTTATTAGACGAAGGGGCACCTCTACTGGATACAGAGTTAGCTGATACGGCTATCTTTTACTCTATTTCTAATACCCAAAGAGGCCTTGCAGGTATCAGTTTCGGTAACTTCTTGATAAAAAATGTTGTTGCCCAACTATTGCAACAGTATCCGCACCTAAAACAGTTTTCTACTCTGTCCCCGATTCCAGGCTTTAATAAATGGCTAAGGAATAATCAAGACCAAGCGCTGGCGCAACTAACTGACGAACAAGCCAAGCAACTTCATGAGTATTGTGATGAATTAGGGCTAGAAGCTAGTATATCTTCACTATTAGCGTATTCATGGCAAGATAATCAGGCCTTGAGTGATTGGCTGGAGGCACCGATCAAACAACTGATAAGCCACTATCTAACAATGGAAAAACGCGGCCAAAATGCCCTCGATCCAGTGGCAAACTTTCACTTAAGTAATGGGGCCAAGGCAGCACGCCTTAATTGGCGTGCTAACATAAGCGAACGTGGGTTAAAGGAATCGGCCGCGGTTATGATTAACTATATCTATGAACTAGATAAGATCGAAAGCAACTGTGTTAACTATGTCGAAAAGGGACAGATAGCCAACGATCTTATAAGTTAAGCAATATAAACCTATTACTAGGCCACCTCCTCCACTTTGGCAGTCTCATCACAAGCTAAAGCTGGGTCCATATACGCATAACCCAACGCTTCTGCTACAAAAGCATTTGTCACCTGACCTGCGTGCACATTTAAGCCTGCTAAAAAGTGCTTATCTTCGGCTAAAGCCATGCGCCAACCCTTGTTAGCTAACTTCATTACATAAGGTAAAGTAGCATTATTTAGGGCATAGGTTGAGGTTAGCGGGACACCCCCCGGCATATTAGCAACACAATAGTGAACAACACCATCAACTTCATAAGTAGGTTGTTCATGAGTAGTGGCACGAGAAGTAGCAAAACACCCACCCTGGTCAATAGCCACATCAACCAAAACCGCACCCTTCTTCATATTAGCGACCATTTCAGCAGTAACTAACTTAGGGGCTTTGGCGCCTGGTATCAACACGCTACCAATTACTAAATCGGCCTCCGATAAATGCTGCTCTAGAGCCGCCTTGGTCGAATATACTGTTTTTACAGCACCACCAAATTCCTGATCAATATTGACCAGCGCCTGTTTGGAACGATCCAGAACCACCACATCGGCACGTGCTCCCACCGCCATTTGCACAGCATTGGAACCAACAACCCCACCGCCGATCACAACTACTTTCGCTGGCGCGACACCGGGGACACCACCAAGCAGCATACCACGACCGCCCTGTGTCTTTTCTAAGGCATGACTACCAGCTTGAATAGACATACGACCAGCCACTTCAGACATAGGTGCTAATAGTGGCAATCCGCCACTTGCAGAGGTAATCGTCTCATAAGCGATACAAGTTGCACCAGAGGCTACTAAGTCTTTAGTTTGTTCAGCATCAGGGGCCAAATGTAAATAAGTAAATAGCAACTGTCCCTCTCGCAGCATAGCTCGCTCTTCAGCCTGCGGCTCTTTTACCTTTACAATCATTTCAGCGTGGGCAAAAACCTCAGATGCAGCGTTAGCAATGGTCGCCCCCACTTGAGTGTAATCCTCATCACTAGCATTGATACCCTGTCCCGCCTGAGTTTCAACCAAAACTTGATGACCGGCAGTAATTAATTCCTGCACACTTTCGGGCGTTAAGCCCACTCTGTTTTCACGATTTTTAATTTCTTTAGGCACACCAATCAACATAACTAATCCTCCTACGGCTGGCATTATGCTTGATTTAATGATGGTAGTTTATCCAAAAATTAACGAAATATTCTTGAAATAAAAGACATTTTTAGGCATATTATTAAAATAATATTTCATATTTTATAAAAATAAAGAAATATTATTTCATATATTTTTTAAATTAAATCACTACTGATAAAGAAAATTTATGCAACAAGTTGAATCGATCAATACGGAACTAGATGAGTTTGACAAAAAACTGATCCAAGCTTTACAACAAAACGCAAGGCTAAGTAATGTCGAGCTTGCTGAGATGGCTAACCTGTCCCCTTCAGCCTGTCACCGAAGAGTAAAAAGTCTAATTGAAGCAGGCTATTTCGACCGATTTGCAGGACTCGTTAATCCAGATCTATTTGGCTATACCGGCACAGCTATCGTGTCCATAAGTTTAGACGCGCAACGTGAAGAACTATTTGCCGAATTTGAACAGGCTGTAAGGCAAGTGCCGCAGGTCAAAGCCTGTTATTTAATGACCGGTGAATATGACTATCAATTGACGGTTATTTTTAGAGATACCAAAGATTTCGAGTCACTTTATTATGGAACATTACTGAGGCTACCAGGGGTAAATACAACCAAAACCCAGATGGTTCTTCGCAAAGTACACAACACTCAAGAAGTACCCATTAGCTAGTGGTTTTATATTACAAATAAAGACATCATTCCAGCCAATATAAATTTTAAAAATTACCTTAATTAACCCTCTTTTGATTAATTCTTTTATCACGCTACGAATAAAGGAATTTGCAATTTCCTTATGTCAAACAGATAATTAATTTGTTTTTTTTGCATTTAATATACTATAACTATATTTTTTATTAAAAAATAAAGATCAACTGTCTGTATATGCTAAATCCTACTTTGTTAAAATTCAATCTATGACTGAATTAAATCAAAGGCTTTCCCAAACGAGGAGAGCAAGAAAACTCCGACAGCATCAGGTGGCTGAACACCTTGATGTTTCTTTGGGTGCCGTTTCACAATGGGAACAAGGTAAAACCAAACCCAATATGCGTAATCTAGTTTTATTGGCTAAGTTGTTAAATGTTTCTCTTGATTGGCTGCTATCTGGTGTTGAGACGGCTAGCGAACTAAAAACAGCACATTATCAAGCCAGCCATAATAGTGATTCCCTATCTGCTATGTCCGTTGAAGGGTTGGATAGTGAAGAAAAGCAACTTATAGCTGCATACAGCAAACTCCCCAATGATTGGCAAAGTAAAGTTTTACAAATATTACAGATATTAGCAGAGCGTCATGACAAGAAAAGCTGATTAGGTCACTTAGTTTGAATCGGCTTTTTTCAAATGGATTATTGCGCTAGGTGTTGTCATATGAGTGATTTAAGACTTAAAAAGGAGAACAATTTAAATGGCACTTTCTAATTTGCAATACGAAACACTATTAAACATCATCGACAATTGTAACGAAGCTAGTAGCAAAAAAGACATTGAAGATATATGGCTTCAAATACGCAAATTATGTGGTATTTCAGGCTTAGTGATGGCCGTTATGGAAGGCCCGAAGACAGCACAATTGATTCCACACACCTCGTTTGTTTATGGCATTTTCTCAGTTTGGATGGATGATTACAGAAAGAAGAAAATGATATTGAATGACCCACTCGTAAAGGTAGCCAAGCGCAAAGAAAACAATAATAAGATTATTAACTGGAGAGAAACATTCTCTGGCACTTCAATTACTATTGCAGATATTGCCGGTAAAGAATATGGACACCTTGATGGCTTCGCGGTATTTAGCCGTTCTCACAACTATACCCATGCGTCATCGATTACCTCCATAACCTTTGAGCCAGAAAGGGTAACTGAGTCTCAACTCAAAATAGTTTATAGATTGATTCCACATATACATCGCATACTCGAACGCCCCGGTTTTCTGAGAAGCCCAAATATAACAAAGCGAGAAAAACAGGTTCTAAAAGTGGCGGCTAAGCAAAAAAGTTTTACCTACGATAGTGTGGGAGAAAAGATGGGAATAACTGGCAGAACGGCCAAGCACCACTTCACCAATCTAAGAAAGAAGCTAGAGGTAGATGATAATTATATTGTTATCGAGAAAGCTAGACTGATGGGGTTGGTAAAGTAATTAGAGGAGAATACCTTCTATGAAAAGCAGTATATTTGATGCTGCAACCTCCATCAGTCAATCATCCTCACTAACAAACCTGACAAATGTGTTTCAGGAACGTATAGAAGAGTTTGGGTTTGGCAGCTTTGCCTATTTGAACACAAGATATAATGTAGACAAAAGTAAAGATCTGCCGGTTCTAGCAACCTATAGTGATCAATGGCTGGATGAGTATCTGCAGCAAGGCTATATAAGCAAAGACCCAGTAATTAAATTTAGTCCATCCGCTCTAGTACCATTTAAATGGCATGATATTACCCACCCATCTGATACTGTAATGCAAGCTGCAAATCAATATAACCATGGACATGGATTAACCATCCCTATACATGGTCCATTCGGAGAGCTAGCAATAGTATCTGCGAGTGGTTCAACATCAAGTTCTGAAGTAGATAAGTTGGTGTATGACTGTCTTCCAGACATACAATTTTTAGCCTTTTACCTTCATCAGCGAGCTAAAGCTTTAGCTAACGAAAATAAGGATATTAAAATCCACCTATCTCCTCGCGAAAATGAGGTTCTCGCTTGGACTGCTCAGGGAAAATCTAGTTGGGAAATAGGCCAGATACTTGGTTTAGCCGAGAGAACTATAAATCAATATATACATTCATGTTTTCGTAAACTAGAAGTACATAATAAACATCACTGCGTGGCAAAAGCCTTGATCAACGGTCTAATAACTCTCTAACATTTAATTTTTAGCAGTCCTCCAATTTTATCTTTAATACAATTCTCGTGTTTTTGAGTTTGCTCAAATAAATCTCAAGAGTTGCTTATTTCTGTTTGGGCACTTTAATTACTTTAGTAATTCCTGCTCTTCCACATTACTAATTAAATTGCTCCAAAATGACTGGCAACATTAGACAATAAATTTTGAGGCCTACTCGTTATTGGCGACGCTATTAGTCAATACGTCAAATTTACCGTATTGAGTACTATTCTTTTCTTCGTTTTACTACCAGTGCCTTTAATAGGTTTCAAAATTTGCTTTTTATTACACTTTGTTACAGGAGTTAACAATGATTTATATTATCAATAAGGAAAATCGAGCAGCTAATCAATCACTTATCGCTAGTGCCATGCGTCTTCGTTATCGGGTTTTTAAACAGCGCATGGGTTGGGAGGTAAAAACAATTGGGGATCAGGAGAAAGATGAGTTTGATAGCTTGCCGGACACTATCCATATTTTACATGTTTCTGCCAATGGTGAGGTTGATGGTTGCGTAAGGTTGCTTTCTACAGCGGGGCCAAACATGCTGAGCGATATATTTGGTACTTTACTAGATGGGCAAAAAGCACCTTGTTCACCACAAATCTGGGAGAGCACGCGTTTTGCCGTAGACCAGGATAATTCGAGCAAACCTGGAATTATTACAGCAAGACTTTTAGACGCAATGGTCGAAGTAGGCGTTATTTATGGCTTAAAGAATATGGTGGCCGTAACTGATTTAATTATGGAGCGTATTCTAAAACGCAATTGTTTGTGTATGGAACGTATTGGGCAAGTCCATCAAATGGGAAAAACAAAAGCTGTCGCCAGTAATATAGAGGTCGACTTGGACTCATTACAACAGTTACGAGCATATTCCGGAATAAAGCATAGTCAGATATACATGGCACCTTGGATAAGAGAGGCTGCATGAATAATTATTCCCCAGCAAATTCTCATGGTCTTGAATCAGCTATTGCTTATCTTCAGCAAGTGGCCAGTAAAGAGCAATTGTTAATTACAGCTGAAATGCTGGCGATGATCCATGAAATTGTTCAGCTGGAACGCACGCAGGAAAATAAAACCAATAACCGGTAAGAAAAGCCTGAGTAGTTATAACTGGGTAAGTTAACCTCTAACGGTTAATTTACCCAACATTAATCAAAAGTTTTGTTTTTTCGTAACAAGATCACTTCATAAAAAAATAAGAACTTTTTATCACCGTTTACTTGTGGATAGGTAATCAAATATCTCTATGTCAGACATAGGTTTAGCATAATAAAAACCTTGAATAACGGAACAATTCTTTCGTAGCAGATAATCCAATTGGGATTTTGTTTCCACTCCCTCGGCAATCACCTCAATATGCATTTTTTGGCCCAGATCAATCAGCAACTCGATAACCAATTCAGCCTTTTTGTGGCCTATTTGCTGCACAAAATACTTGTCGATCTTAATAACATCAATATTACATTCCAGCATTCTTTGTAGAGATGAATATTCTGTTCCAATATCATCCAAAGTAATAGTAATGCCCAGTGCACGCAATGGTCTTAAATTATCGGCAAAGACAGTGAAGTCATTAATTTTATGACGTTCTGTTATTTCTATTTCAATATATTCGCCCGGCACCTGCATTGTTTTCATAGTCTGGCAAATACGTTCAACAAAACCCTTTTGGTTAAGCTCTATAGCACTTAAATTCCATGCTAGTCGTCCAAATTCTAAACCTTGCTTACGCCAGTTAACTACTTGCTTACAAACATTTTCTAACAACCATATACTGACTTGATAACTAAGCCCACTTCGCTCGATGATTTCAAGAAAGTTCTCTGGATCCATTAGACCATGTTTGGAGTGCCGTGGGCGTAATAGAGCCTCAACACCAACTACTTGCTGTGTTTGATAATTATAGCGAGGCTGAAAATAGAGCATCAATTCCTGCTTTTGCAAAAGACTGACCATTTCCTGTTCCCACTGCCTTTGCCTTTTCGCTATAAACGCTAACCTATCATCATAAACTTGGTAATTAAGCCCGCCCTGCTTTTTCACCTTATAAAGAGCAAGGTCAGCCTGCTGTAACATTTGTGTGGCACTGATCGTATTGTCATCACAAGTGCTATTACTGATACCAATACTAGCCGCAGAATGTAGTGTGTGAGAATCTATTTCCACGGGCAAATTAAGTTGCGATAAAATCTGCTTAGCTGTATCAATGACTCCAGAAAGAACTTGGTGATTGCGCAAAATAATAGCAAATTCATCACCCCCCAAGCGGGCTACTAGATCATCGCTACTCGTTGCCTGAATCAAGAGTTCAGCGATATAAGTCAGTAATTTATCGCCTATTTTGTGACCAAAGGCGTCATTTACCTGCTTAAACCTATCTAAATCTATAAGCATTAATGCAATGTTAGTTTGCTTATTCTGCTCTTGGTGAATTATTTTATTTAGTTCACTGTAAAATCCGCGCCTGTTAAGTAGACCAGTAAGCTCATCATGTTCTGCTAGATACCTTACCTTAAATTCTGCCTTTTGCCTCTGGGCAACTTCAAGAGTTAGCTCTTTGGTGCGTTCTTTGACTCTTGCTTCCAGTTGCCCATGCATATCTTTTAGCTGGTCTTCACTCTCGGTTCGTCTTTGCACTTCTAATTCTAGTTTATCGAGATGCTCAATAACCTCATCTGCCATCTGATCAAAAGCCACAGCAATAGTATCAATCTCATCACCTTTACCCGCGTTAAACCGAAATTGGTGATTACCACTTTGAAATTTGGCAAATCCATTAACCAAAGTGACAATGCGACTACTTACATATGAAGCCACCCAGATAGCGATAAAAACCACTAAGGCGATCATTATCACCGTTGAATAACTTAACGCTTTAGCCGTTTGTAGAAGGTTGTGGGTTATGGCCTGATTACCGGATTCGGCCTGCTGTGCAACGCTCGTTTCGGTAACATTAATAATCTCTTTTAGACGCGCCTCTGAGGCTTTAGCTGGTTGATAAAACTCATCAATATTGGTGCCAATAGTGACCACACCAAAGCCACGGGGACTGCTCTTATACTGGCCCGTTGTGTAGGGAATAGACGCTGCTGTAACAAGCTTCCAGAGACCACTCCAGTAAATGATAAATGAACCTGAACCTCCCTTACTGGTTAGTTCATACCAACCGTGGCACTGGGGGGCAAAATCCAAAAATCGACAGTCTAGCCCTCTGAGGCCTGTTGACTGCAACTGTTTAGCAGGTTTCTTAGCTAAGTTCTGGTCTCTAAATGGGGTAGCTTGCTGAGCATAGGCGGCATAAGATAAACCACTTTGTTGCCAGTCATCATATACCCCCTGTTCCAGCCATGGCGTTTGTGGTAGTCCAGTTTGTCCATCATAACCAGTTATAAAGTAGTGCCGAGGGTGGGCAATATTGCGCCCTAAATGATCCCAAATAAAGGCATAGTTACCTTCCGATGGATCAGGGAAGGAAGTATAGCGCTGATCCGTAGGCATAATTGTATCGGTTATATTCATAATATGATCGTGATTTAGAGCTAAGGTAACATAGCCTATGATTTTTCCTGCCACTGCCACAGGTGTGGCCCAGCGCACTATGCCCTTAAAGCGTTTACCAAGGGGGTTTTCTTTACCAGCATAGGCACTGTCTTCGGGACTAAAATTATAATTATTTTTAGCAGCTGAGGCGGGTGTATAGCTACCAATAAACTGGGTGGGAATATATTCACCAATCACTTGGGATACATAAATTTCGCCAACCTGAAGTTGTTGTAATTCGGCAAAGTAAGTTTCTGCTTGCAAAAAAGTGTTATGACGATCACTAATATTTTTTAATTCTTTGGCCAACAGATTGGAAGTGGAAATTTTCACCTGCTCCTGACCATCAAGTGCCACAAAAGTCATTTCGTGGTAGAGGGGTAAGCGTTGAAAATGATTAGTGGCTTCTGGTGGTCGAGAATGAAAAGCACGGCTATTGTCAGTTAAGCTATTCTTAATTAATAAAGACTCTTGATAGTAATTTGGTACACCAAGCTGCTGCCATTGCTGATTTTTTTCATCAAATTGCCAGCTATATTTTTCAGGGGCTAAGGTCGTTCTATGCTTAAGAAACTGCTCATAATAACGCTTCTCAGGAGAGAGTGTAGAAGCTAATAAGATGTCATCATCTGTGGCGTAAAGTAATCGCGATATCTGTTTAGCTGTGTCAGTTGTTAGGCGTTCAATTTCATTTCTGGCACGGTCCTCCAAGGAAGCCATACTATCATCCACAGCTTCTGACCCAATTTGTTGAAGTGACACCTGCGATACTTCGGCAAAGCCATTAAATTGTTGTTTTAATAGATCAGCCAACTGAGAAGAGTATTGCCAGGCTAACCATGCCAAAAATACTAATGGCAGCACCTTAATAGCCACAAACAAAGCAATCAATTTGCCACGCAAACCAATATTTATTGAAGGAAAGCTGGACCCATCTTTTGTCATTTTTAATCCTATCCCGTCGGTCATCCAAATAATCGTTAATTACCTTTCCTCATGGGTAGTCAAAAAGAAAGCAAACGATGGAGATAATTAAATATAGCAAATCTTAATATAATTATAAATTAATAAATTTAATTATCGTTTTAAAAATCATTTCCGGTGCTCTCTCAATTTTCTGAAATAATAGATCATTAGCTTTAGATAAAATAATACTGTTATTTTTTAGTGTCTTAATCGTAGAAATTCTTGCCATACTTTACAAGATAGTTTGGCTAAGTATTTAAATTAAAATTAAAAGTATAATTTTTATGACTATTTTTTATATTTATATATACTTGATATGAAATAAACTTGCCTAGAATTAGCAGTTAATTATTCACCTTACTGACACGGTTTATTTACTAGGCAAACTTGCCTCCTTTTGGATTGACCTATAATCCCTTCAACCACTGGGCATACACAGGCTCAACATATATAATCTGCACATAGTCAGGCGCATTATTAAGTTTTCTGGCGGAAGGTATATGGAGGAAAATACATTGCAGGCAAAAATAGCGGTTGTACATGGCCCAAACCTGAATATGCTAGGTATGCGTGAAGTGGGCATTTATGGCGGCCAAAGCATGCAGGATATTAATGATGAGATCGCTGCACGAGCAGATGAGCTAGGGGTCGCCGTTGAATTCTTCCAATCTAACTCCGAAGGTGAGCTGGTAACTTTTATTCAGCAATGTCGAGGCCGTGTTAAGGGTGTAGTAATCAATGCTGGCGCCTATACCCATTACTCTATTGCCTTGCGCGACGCCATTGCGGCTTCACAGGTGGATGTTATTGAAGTGCATATCTCCAATATATTTAAACGCGAATCGTTTCGTCATGAATCTGTCATTGGACCAGTATGCATTGGCCAAATATGTGGATTTGGCTCCTTGGGTTATATACTCGGCTTGGAGTCATTACTAACTGAACAAGAAGATCCTTGGTTGTAAGGCGGAGAACAACAATGCAAAAAAACAAGTTCCTTGTCATTTCAGGACCAAATCTAAATCTACTTGGTCATCGAGAAACTTCGATTTACGAGCAAGGCTCCCTTGAAGATATTCATACTGGCCTGAGTTCGGCTGCCTCAGCATTAAATGTTGAGGTGGATTGCTATCAGTGTAACCATGAAGGCGACCTGATTGATCATTTGCAAGCAGCGCCTGAGCAATATGCTGGGGTAATAATTAATGCCGGCGCCCTTGCCCATTACAGCTATGCCTTACGCAGCGCTATTGGCTCTATGCTTTTGCCTTGCGTGGAAGTTTTTATTAGTAATGTTCATGCTCGGGAAGACTTCCGTCACAAATCAGTGATCGCTCCAGTTTGCCTAGGAGTCATAGGTGGTTTTGGCAAGCAAAGCTATATTTTGGCTCTTCGAGCTCTGGTCAATCTTTGCGATCAATAGCTTTCAGCCAACAGATCAATAGAGCCCGCCGATAATCAACTATTCAAAAAGAAAACTGTTTTCGCAACTGGCTCTATTAACTTGATTGCGCAAGTAGTGCAGGCATCGCTCCAGAAGCGCCTAAATGAGGCAATATAGTAATTGTCTTATCAGGCCATTTATCCTGCACCTTACTTACTTCATGGGGAATATCCTTGACCACATGATTACCAGCTGAGAGAAAATATGGCAGAACGACCACTTCCTCAGCGCCTCTTTGCAAACAACCCTCCAGAGCAGTTTCAATAGTAGGCTCAGCAAATTCTAAAAACGCCAAGGCCACATTATCTACCCCAGGGTTTTCTTCCTGTGCCACTTTGGATACCAACTGCACAACCTCTTCATTGGAGGACGCTCGGCGACTGCCATGGGCTATAATCAGTAGTTCTTTCATGAGTATTTATCTCTCTCTAGTTAATTTAATTAGCTATTAGATACATTGTGTTTGGACAAACTATGCAGACAACCTGTTAATTCAGTAAAAACACGTTCCTGATCATTAATATTAGCTAGACCCGGTGCTGTTCCACACATTAACAAACGTTCATTTTCCACTAATGCCAATTTGGCCTTGGTTTGTTCTTGCTGATCCCATACGCCATCTTGATAAAATAAGGTAAAGTTGTCCGCCCATTGCAAGGCAAGTTCAATGCCGGCTGCTAGAGTAAAAGGCCGATTTAATAAACACACAGAAAACTTAGCGTCATTCAGTTGCAAAGCTAATAACACTAAACGCCACATGGGTGTCTGTTTGCCAGCAATAAGGTTAACGGCGGCAGGTTTGTTTTGACCGCCACCAGTCTTAATACGTAAACATGCATAACGCATTAGTTCACTTTCCGCAAAACTCAGAGCTGCGCCGTGATCTTTACGTAAAGCTAATTCAGCAAATACTGGCTCAAGCCAACGTTCACTACATACAGGCACTGGATAGTTGGCTAAAGTTTGATGTATTAAATGTTCTACTTTAGTAACAGAATAGGAACAAATTGCCTCCAATAGACTATTAATCAGATCCTGCCATAAATCTTGACCATCATTATCGATAGCTAGGGAAGTACCATCTTCTAAAAGAGGCTTCACCTTACCCAAAGGGACACCCCTAGCAACTAAAGATAGGACCCTTTCAATGGTCGCTACGTCAGCTTCCGAATAGAGACGATGACCTTTTGCAGTCCGCTGAGGTTTTAGGAGGCCATAACGTCTTTCCCAAGCCCTTAAGGTGACAGTATGAACCTGAGTTCTCGAACTTAACTCACCGATAGGGAAAAGGTTTATATCGTTAATGTCAGTGTTTGCAGTAGCCATTTTATTGATACTTAGATGGGCACATTTACTTGTACAAAAAATAATACTGTACAAGTCAATAAATGTACAGTATTATTTTTTGTACAAGTATTTTAAACATAGACCATACTTAATCATAAATTGTGTAAAAGCCGCTTAGTTAAGGTTTTTAGTTGAGGCAGAAAACGATGCAAGAGCCAGCAATCATTGCTACAGATAACACGATCAACACGGAGCCATCTATTAAGATTGGTCTAAGTGCTTGTCTGGCTGGCCAAAATGTACGCTATAACGGTGGCCACACACAGTCTAAGTTGTGCCTCAATACATTAAGTAAATACTTTGATTTTCAAACTTTTTGCCCTGAAGTCGCCGCTGGTTTTGGGACGCCTAGGCCGACTATGCGCTTGGTAGGCGATCCAAATGCACCAGGCCTAGAATTTAGTAATGGTGAAGGTAAGGATTTAAACGCACAATTAGCAACTGGCATCAGCGCTATCTTAGCTAAAACAGATAACTTAGATGGCTATATTTTGATGAAAAATTCTCCCAGCTGTGGGTTATCAAGGGTTAAGGTTTACCAACAGAATGGGCACCCACACAAGGACCGAACTACGGGTCTATTTACTCAGGCATTGGCAAAAAAATACCCCCTGATGCCCATTGAAGAGGAAGGACGGCTGCATGATGATCGCTTGTTAGATAACTTTCTATTGCGTGTTTATGCTTATAGTAATTTTCGCCGTGAGATATTAAATCAGCCCAGTATGTTTAAACTGATTAGCTTTCATAGTAGTTATAAATATCTACTACTAGCCCATAATCAAGAGCTTTATCGTTATCTAGGTCGGCTTCTCAGTGGCAGCAAAAAGATTCCTCTAGAAGAGTTAACTCAACACTACTTTGAGAAATTTATGCAGGCACTCGGCAAACAAGCAAACCGGAATAATCATACCAACACCTTGTTGCATATTCTGGGTTATCTAAAAAAGACCGTGCCTTCCCCTGCTCGACAGCATATTGTGGAAGTGATTTATAAATACCAACAAGGCATAATCCCATTAACAACCCCAGTAACCTTGCTAAAGCACTATTTGCAGCAGTATGGTTCTAACTATATTAATGAGCAAAGATATTTAAACCCGTACCCAGAGAGTCTAAACCCTTTAACAAGGCATATATAAAGGCTAATAACAATAATTTTAAACAGCTTAGAGGTAACAAAATGAACACATGGCGGTGGTTTCAACCAATTAGTTTTCAGGTAATTTGGCTTGCTTGCGTCCTTGGTGGCAATGAATGGCTATTTATTCCGGGGCTTATTCTTGTGGCACATTTTATCCTGACCCCAAGTTTTAAAAATGATCTACAAATTCTGCCGTTGATATTTCTTGGCTGTGCGTTAGATGTCTTTTTTACCCAAATTGGCTTATTTGTGTTTGACGTATTTCCATTCTGGCTAATGATGCTTTGGGTGGCGTTTGTCCTTAATTTTGGCCACAGTTTGGGCTTTTTGCGGCGCCTAAAATTGCCTTGGCTAATGATAATTGGCGCCATTGGTGGTAGCTATGCGTATTGGATTAGTTGGCAATTAGGTGCTGTGACCTGGCCCTATGGCCCAATATTAAGTACTTCAGTAATTGCCATAACTTGGTCAATACTCTTACCTATCCTAGTGCGTGGCGACCTTTACTTTAGGCGCTTGGGTTATGCTTAAGGGTTTTGCTTGGCAAAGCTTGGGCAGTTTTTTTGGTTTTATTTTGCTGCTCTACTCTGGGAGTTTATTTAGCAACCAAGAAAATACTGCTAATAAGGCTAACGTCATAGCCAGTGTGCCTAACTATCAGTTGGTTGGTGAAGCAGATGTGCATTGGCTATGGGTAAAACTTTATACAGCTAGGTTATATACCCCATCAGGGTTGTATAACAACACGTCAGCCAACTTATCTTTAGAACTGACCTATGCAAGGGACTTTAAGCGTGAAGAGCTAATTAAAGGAACGCTAAAAGAATGGCAACGCCAAAAGCTTAATTTCCTCCCCAGGTGGACTGAAGATTTAGAAAAAATATGGCCAAATATAAGTGCTAACGATCGTCTTTTATTATCGGTAGATAAAGATCACTACAGTGACTTTTTTTATAACGATGTTTACATTGGTAGCATAAAAGATAAGGCTTTTGCCACCGCATTTACGGCTATTTGGTTATCAGAAAACACTCAAAAACCTGAGTTACGTCAACAACTAATAGGATATGGATCATGAAAACATCATCAGCATTTAGCAAGTTTGTTTATCGTTTTATCCTGGCTACAGGAATGGGGGCTATTATTTCTAGTTGCGGCACTGTTCCTGCAGATTATAAATCCACTACCCCCGAATTTGATATGGCTACCTTTTTCAATGGTGAATTAAAGGCCTATGGTATGGTTCAAAACCGATCAGGGAAAGTCATTCGACGCTTTGATGCTGACCTCACTGGTACGTGGAACGGCAATGAAGGCATCCTAGATGAAGATTTTGTCTATGATGATGGTGAGACCCAGAAGCGCATTTGGAAGCTTAAAAAACTACCTAATAACAATTACAGTGGCACCGCCGGTGATGTGATTGGTGTGGCTACAGGACAAAGTGCTGGTTATGCCTTTAATTGGCATTACACCCTCGCCATTGATGTTAATGGTAAAACGTGGAATATTAATTTAGATGACTGGATGTACCAGTTAAATGATTCCCGCATTATCAATAGAACGATAATGACTAAATGGGGATTTAAAGTAGGTGAAATCACCCTGATTATTGAGAAACTCGACTAATCAGAATGTATTGCAACGACTAATGCTAATCCCGCTTTATAAGTATTAATAAAGCGGGATTAGATCAACAAGCTCATTTATGGCTTTGGAAAAATCACTGCCCAACAAATGCACCGATTCAAACGCCACATCAACATCATTGATACCGCCTAACATAATAGGAATATCTAGTGTCTGAGCCAGTTCATCAAGCTGCTTAACGAACTTGTTATCTGGCGTACTATTTACCATAGATAAGACTACCCCAGCCGCTTGTACTTTGTTCACCACCGGTGTTATCTGATCCAAAGGCAGATCAGCACCAAGAAGTAATAAACGATAGCCAGCATTTTTTGCACTTAAGGCAAATAATAGACTACCTAATTCATGATGTTCGCCCGGTACACAAGCAATCACTAAGGTAGGGCCAGTAGACTGTGCACTATGATGAATACGAGCGCCAATTTTATTCCTTAAATAGGTAGAAAAGAAATGTTCTTCTGCAACACTGGTTGCACCATTAGGCCATCGCTTGCCTAATGCTACCAATGTGGGTCGCAGTATCTTTTCTGTCACAACATCCACAGAATAAAGGGAAAGTGCCTCTTGGTAAGTTTCATCTAATTTATAGGTATCAAAGTTATTAATTGCTTCCAGTAGCTCCATAACCATATGCTGCCACTGTTGGCTATTAACACTTTGTTCTTGGTGATTAACGCCATTAATCACATGCTGCAAAGCATCCAGCTCACGAATGGCTTTACTAATCGTAGCACCACGCGCGATACGCTGTTGCAGGCGCTTTATCAAGGCCACATCATCATCGGTATAATGGCGATGTCCACAGGCGGTCCGTTGCGCCTGAAGAATACCATAACGACGCTCCCAAGCCCTTATAGTGGAGGGTGGGACACCTGTTCTTTCCGCCAAAATACGAATCGGGAAAGTGGATAAATTCATGACCGGAACCTAGCTACCCTGTTTGTCCAGCACAACTTGCCAAGTACCTAGGTGGGCTTCCATAAAGCCAGCTTGGCAATAGTCTAGGTAGTAACGCCACATACGCACAAAAGCATCCGGATAGCCAAGCTGAATAACATTTTGATACTGTTCATCAAAGCGTTGCTTCCAGTCAGCTAAGGTTCGAGCGTAGTGCAGAGCAATATTTTCTTCATGACTGGGTTGCAATGAAGTCGTCTGCTTAAGGGTCTGTTTAATGATCGCCAAAGAAGGCAAGAATCCACCTGGGAAAATATGCCGCTTAATAAAGTCTACGCGATTAAGAGCCTCCTCATAACGATCATCTCGAATGGTGATAGCCTGTAAAACCATTTTGCCACCTGGTTTTAACAATTTGTCACATTGTTGGAAATAAGTAGGCAAGAATTCATGGCCAACCGCCTCAATCATTTCAATCGATACCAGCTTATCGTATTGGCCTTCTAGTTCACGATAATCCTGTTTAAGCAAGGTGATTTGTTTGCTCAAGCCAGCTACTTTAATAGCCTGCTTGGCATATTGGTATTGCTGTTCCGAAATAGTGGTTGTAGTGACCCGACAACCAAAATGTTGTGCGGCATAAATAGCTAAGCCTCCCCAACCAGTACCAATTTCTAACAAATGGTCTTGAGGGCCAAGTTTCAACTTTTGGCACACTTGTAACAACTTAGCTTCTGAGGCCTGCTCAAGATCCATATCAGGAGTGCGATAGTAGGCACTTGAATACATCATACGAGCATCTAAAAATAAACTAAACAAACTATTACTTAGGTCATAATGGGCTTGTATATTATCCTTACTACCCGACACCGTATTACGACGCAATCTATGCCAAGTTTGCTGCGCAGTGTGTAAGGCGCCGTTAATACGGTCAATACCATCACTTAATTCAACATTGCGTAACATTAACCGCAGCAAGGCCACTAAATTATTACAAGACCAACGCCCTTGCATATAGCTTTCACCCGCCCCTAAACCACCATGCATGGAGATATCAAGCCAAAAGCGACTATCATTTACATTGACAACAATTGTGGGATTTGAAGGGTCTTCAATCTCACCAAAAGTGGTCACCTGCCCACCCTCTTCTAATAATACTTGACCACCTTGCAAGCGGTTAAGATATTTAAATACCTGTTTGCGAGCTAGGTTATGTGACCAGTGTTTTTTGTCCCCGCCCATTACTGGGCTAATTGCGGGAATAATATTTGTTTTCATAATTACAATCCTTGCTTCAGTCTTTTTGTGGGTGAGGGTAAAAGGACACTCTCTTTAGCCAGAGGCGCAGAGCTTGCCAATAAATCAAAAATACAATTTTCATTGTCATAAATGGAAAGTTAAGTAGTACTTTGGATAAATTGATACCACTTATAGGCATTCGCTTTAAAGCTAAACTAGCATCAAAAACCCGCTGTTCCTGACGCCAACAACTCATATGTACTTTAAGCCGTTTAGCAGGTGCCGACATAAGCCACTCGTAATCCATATCCATTGGCAAGAATGGCGAAACATGAAAGGCTTTGGGTTGCTTATAGCGATTGGGCAACGATGTTTGAGGATTATTAGCATCCAATACATAAATATGTTGTTCTTTCCACGGCGTGTTATGTACTTCACAAACAATAAATTCTAGTTCTTTGCCGTCTTCACTAAAGCAATAGTAGAAACTTACTGGGTTAAAACAATGGCCAAAATAACGTAAATGAGTGAGTAAGCGAACTGGGCCTTTATGGTGTTTACCAGTGGCTTTATAGACTTCTTCCTGCACTGCTTGCTTTAAAGATCGATGTTCATGACCCATATGATCTCGGCGCCTAAACGATGCTAAATTAGCTTTATCAACGGACCAAAACCAGTAGCGATCAAATAGTTTAGGCAGTTCATCAAGGTCCAAGTAAACCATAAACAAATGGTAAGCAAAGGCATGCAGGGTGGGCTGCATACGTTTATGCCTTACTTTGCCAAGATAAAGAGCACTATGCATCTGCATGCTCCTGCATATGCCTAATGGCTGCCATAGCACTAGCAACACCATCTTCGTGAAAACCTTTGCCCCAATAGGCTCCACAATACAATATGGGGCCACTATTGAGATCGGCTTGTTGATCTTGGAAGTTAACGCCCTCGGGAGTAAACACCGGATGGGCGTAGTTTAATCGCTTAATAATTTTGTCTGGATCAATCTGCTCGGTAGCATTTAAGGTAACAAAAAAGTCCTGTTTTGAATCTAGGCCTTGCAGACAATTCATATGATAGGTTACGGTAGCGCGTTGCTGGCCACTGGCAGCATAATCAGCAGCAATTTGGTAGTTCCATGCCGCCCAAGCAAGACGATTGCGAGGCATTAAGCTAGCATCTGTATGCAAAACCACTTCATTATCTTGATAGGGAATACTAGATAAAACCTGTCGTTCTTTAGGTGTAGCTTGCTGACCTAGAATGGCTAGACTCTGATTTGAATGGGTTGCCATAAAGACTTTATCAAAACGCTGTTCAGGCTGATTTAGTGGTTTAACGACTACTTCTCTGAGTTCTCTTCTTACCCACTCAATGGGGGTATTGAGGTGTACATTTTGCTTATAGCCTTCTGACATGACCTCCACATAACGAGCAGAACCACCTTTAACAACATACCACTGAGGTCGATTGCGTAAATCTAGTAAGCCATGATTATCAAAGAAGCGTACAAAGAAACGTGCTGGGAAGCTCAGCATGGTATCTGGATCTGTCGACCAAATTGCTGCCCCCATTGGTAAGATATAACTATGAATAAACTGCTCACCATAGCCCTCTTTTTTCAGCAATTCACCTAAAGATAAATCATCAGCCATGCTCCTGCTTAATTCACGAGCTTGGCGGTTAAAGCGTAAAATATCTTTTATCATCAGATAAAAACGAGGACTAAAAAAATTGCTGCGCTGCGCAAATAGGGTATTTAGGTTATGGCCGTTATATTCCAACCCAGTTTTCAAGTTCTTTACTGAAAAACTCATTTCAGTCTTTTGACCAGACACACCCAGCCGATCCAATAAGGCATTGTAAAGTGGGTAGGTACGATCATTAAAAACAATAAAACCCGTATCAATAGAGAGAGTCTCGTCACCCCACTCAACTTTATGAGTATGAGTATGACCACCCAGATGATCACCCGCCTCAAATAAGGTTAGATCATGGTCTTTGTGTAGATGATAGGCAACTGTATTACCACTAATGCCACCACCAATCACCGCTATCCTCATAGGGAATTTTCCTTATCTTCAGGCTGGTTAGAGGTTGCTACAGATACCTTACGAAATCTTGGGAAAAACACTGGCGTTTCTTGTTGATACTTTTGGTAAGCTGGGTTCTTGCCAGTACGGCCTTTTTCCATCATCCACACACCAGAAACACGCAATAATAAGAAGGTCATAATGACCGGTGAAAGAATCGTCCAAATAGTATCCATTTGCACAGTAAGAAGGAATAAGCTCCACCAGAATAAACTTTCACCAAAGTAATTGGGATGGCGAGTGTAAGCCCATAAACCAGTATCTAAAACTTTACCGACGTTGTTTTTATCTGCTTTAAAGCGGAATAATTGCCAATCCCCAATAGCTTCAATAGCAATACCTAACAATGCTAAAGCAGCGCCAATTAATTCCCTAGTGCCAACTTCGCCAGCAAATAATACACCTGGCAATAGACCAGCAAAAATAACCATAGCAATAGCTGCCTGCAGTACAAATACCACATAAATACTGCGCCAACTAAACGAATCACCACGTTTATTTCGCATAGCTGCATAGCGCCAATCCTCAGCTTTACCAAAATTGCGATAACCTAAGAAAACAGACAAGCGGATAGACCATATAGCTAATAAGACCAACACCAATACTTGGCGATCACTTAATTCAGGCTGTTGAAAAGCGACATATAAGGCAGCTACTAAGAAGAAATTGGACCAGATAGAATCAATATTGTTAACATTTTTATTGCGTAGACTTAATCCCCAACCTGCCATTCCCATAGCCAAGAAAATCCACCAAGTTGAAAGCCAAATTGAAGTTAACTGCATAATGTAAAGCCTCATATTTGTTATTTTGCTATCAATAAAACGATGTTTTACAGTCAGCAAAACTATTTGCATAATTATTTGTACACCTAATCAATTTAAAAGACAATATTTTATTATGCATTTATTTATACATTTAGTTATGCAAATATCTAATTTTTTTCTATTTTAAAAATTTTAAAATGGTAAAATATTGTAATATATAGTTTTTAATTTTAAAAAATTATGCAAAATCTCATCAGAATTGATGATAAATAGTTGTGCAAATTATTGTAAAGATTATTTATCTGCATATTTATTTGCACAGGGGAATGGATTTATTTCTTGAGTTAGAAATGGTGGCTCTTGCAATATCTTGGTTATAACCGCCAAAATAATCGCTTTGTTAACAAGTTAGCCGTGGGTTGCAGCGTATAAAGATGCTGCTAAAGGTTGCTTAGGATGGGGGAAGATACAGGTAAATCGACTACCTTTGCCTAATTCTGAAACAATATCAAGCCGCCCCTGATGGCGATGCATTATATGTTTAACAATTGCCAGCCCCAAACCCTCGCCTTGGTAATAACTATGGTCAGATTGTACGCTGGTTACCAGTAAATCAGGATCATGGTGCAGATATTTTTGCTTGGGATCTATTTGTTATGGCAGGTAACCCTACCCAACATAGCGATATGTATGCTGGCTCTGACAATATCGATGCCGACAATATGTTTAATTCACCCGACGGTTTAGCTTTTGTTAGCAAGGGACTATTGTGGATACAAACTGATGGCAAGTACACGAATACAGGTGATTTTGCCGGCCAAGGAAACAATCAGATGCTAGTTGGTGACCCAGCAACCGGTGAAATTCGCCGCTTTATGGTAGGGCCAAAGGAATGTGAAGTCACAGGCTTTGCCTGGTCTGCTGATGGGCGCACTATGTTTGTTGGTATTCAGCATCCTGGGGAGAAAGGTAATTCACACTTTCCCGGTGGTGGTGATAGTGTGCCACGCTCATGTGTTGTGGCCATTAGTCGCGAAAACGGTGAAGCAATAGACTAAGGTTAAATGATATAAAACAAAAAGGGGCTAACAGCCCCTTTTTTATTTCACACCAATCAAAGCGTTGATTGAGTATGTTGTAATCGTTTAATTAGTCCTGACTAATGCCATAAATATGCAAGGTACGGCCAGTGATTTCAAAACCTTGTTCTCTGGCAATCTCTTCAATGCGGGCATTTAAAATTGGATCATTAAATTCTTTTACGGTGCCTGTTTTAATACATACCAAATGATCGTGGCTATCTTCCGTAGCCAATTCAAACACAGAGTGGTCACCTTCAAAACGATGACGGACAACCAAACCTGCTGCTTCAAATTGAGTGAGCACACGGTATACAGTGGCTAAGCCTATGTCCTCACCTTGACCAATAAGCTGTTTGTAGATGTCTTCTGCGCTCCAATGGTCGGATTCATTAGCTTGCTCAAGAATCTGGTATATCTTTACCCTGGGCAGGGTCACTTTAAGGCCCGCTTTACGCAATTCCTGACTTTCTGATGTCATATTTTTGTGCTCTTAACAAATAACCTAACTGGCATTATAGACCAGCACTTTGATTATACCTAGCCAAAATATTTTATAAAGCCGCGCCACAATCAATAAAGCCTGTTATATGCTTCTATCGAAAGGTAAGCAGGTGCTCCATATTAAGTTTAATGCCAATATCTTCACCAATATCATGATCATGATGGGAATCAGCAAAGCAAGCGACTTGCTCACCATTCGCCAAGGCTATTCTATACAGGAAGTGAGTACCGCGAAAACGCTTACTCACGATATGGCCTTTTATAGAGCTGCTGTCGTCGTGCAAAATATCATCTGGGCGGACAAACACATCCACTTTGCAGCCTGTTTCATGATGCAATTCACCCCCACTTATATTGCCCAACACACAACTTACCTGTTGGTTATCCAAAATCTGCCCAGCAATAAAGTCGCCCTCACCTACAAAATCGGCAACAAAGCGACTCGTGGGTTTATGATAAATTTCATAGGCACTAGTAATCTGTTCAATTTTGCCATGATTCATAACCGCAATTTGATCTGCAAAAGCGAATGCTTCTTTTTGGTCGTGAGAAACCAAAATACCGGTAATCCCCTCTCGTTTTAACAAAGTGGCTATCTGAGGTACTAGCTCCTCTCTTAGAGCTGCATCTAAGCCTGAGAAAGGTTCGTCTAAGAGCAGTAATTTGCCCTTGGGGGCAATGGCACGGATTAGGGCAACACGTTGTTGTTGTCCACCTGATAACTCGTAAGGATAACGGTCACCAAATCCCGTTAGATCCACCATCGATAACAAATACTCAACCCGTTGTTGCGCCTCTTTCGTTGACCACTTATGTAGACCAAAGGCGATATTATCGCGCACATTTAAATGGGGAAAGAGGGCAATATCTTGAAATACCATACCTATTTGACGTTGTTCTGGCGCAATATTGACACCATCGCCAGATAATAGCTGTTGGGCTAAGCGGATTTGACCACCGGAAACATTCTGAAAACCAGCAATGGCTCTGAGTAAAGTAGACTTACCACAACCACTAGGGCCCAGTAGACATAACAACTGACCCTCTTCTAGGTTCAAATCCAAACCTGCTAGGGCTTGTCTAGGACCATAATTGACCTGTAAATCTTTTACTTCTAAAAGCGTTGTTTGCTGTTTAGTCATAACCCACTCTTTTTTTGTTTCTTAGCAATTAGCTTAGATCCGCTGTCGACGCCGGTTGATAGCTTTATTTAAAATCAATACCGGTATCAACCCTACCACAACAATCATTAATGAGGCTGGCGCCGCCTCCACTAATTGCTCATCAGCAGCTAATTCATAAGCTTTTACCGCCAAGGTATTAAAGTCAAAAGGCCGCAGCATTAATGTCGCTGGTAGCTCCTTTAATACATCCACAAACACCACCAGCAAGGCCGTTAAGACACTACTACGCATTAATGGCACATGTATCAGTCTTAACACATCCCAAGCATTACGGCCCATGCCTTTGGCTGACTCATCTAGGCTCGGGCTTACTTGCCCTAAGCCAGATTGTATACCACCCAGTGCCACCGCCAAAAATCGCACACAATAGGCTAAAAGCAGCACCACTAAAGAGCCACTAAGAATTAAGCCTGGTGATGCCCAACCCAACCAAACAAAAGCATCATTAAGGCGATGGTCTAACCAAGCCAAGGGCAGCATGACACCAATGGCAATAATGGTACCCGGTAAAGCATAACCCATACCCGCTAAATTGACCGCATAACGCACAGATTGCTGGGGATAGAAGCGCTTTGCATAAGCCAACAGCAGTGCTAAACATACTGCCAAAATAGCCGCCATGGCAGACAAGTAGAAAGTATTCCATGCCAATTGCCAAAATGACGCCCATTGCACATGGGCTTCAAACACTGTCCACCACAACAATTGTAGTGCCGGTATAACAAAACCAAGGACAACAGGAATTAGACAAACAAAACTAGCCAGCCAACCGCGCCAACCAACTAATTTAATGGTGGTAAAACCACCACTTGATTGCGCTTTGACATGGTATGCTTGGCGGCGGCGAGACCATCGCTCGACCATGATTAATGTCACCACAAATAGTAACAATACAGCCGCTAACTGAGCAGCACCTGCCGTATCACCAAGGCCATAAAAAGTTCGGAAAATACCGGTAGTAAAGGTAGTCACACCAAAGTATTGAACGGTACCATAGTCAGCTAGAGTTTCCATCAAAGCTAATGTTAAACCAGCAATAATTGCTGGTCGTGCCATGGGAATAACCACCTTAAACCAAGCCTGCCAGCGACCATAACCAAGACTTCTAGCCACATCCATACCAACCGTGGACTGCTCTAAGAAAGCTGCTCTAGCAGTTAGGTAGACATAGGGGTAAAGCACTAAGACCATCATTAGCATAGCGCCGGTTAGTGATCGCACCTGCCAAAACCAGTAGTCACCATAGCCCCAACCAGTTACATCACGCAATGCAGATTGAACTGGCCCAGCATAATCCAGTATTCCGGTATAAGTATAAGCAATAATGTAAGCCGGCATGGCCAGTGGCAGTAGTAAGGCCCAATCTAACCAGCGCCGACCGGGAAACTGGCAGGTAGCGGTCAACCATGCGGCGGGCACACCCACCAGCAATACCCCTGCCCCAACACCTAACATCAACAACAGAGAGTTAGACACATAATCAGGTAAAACGGTTTGCCAAATATGTAACCACAGGTCTGTGCCAACAAAGGTAGCTTGCTGCAAAACAGCAACAATAGGCAGAAGCACCATAACAGCACCAGCAAGGGCTACCCATTTAAGACTGGGTAAATAACTGATTGAAGAGCTAAGCAAATGGCGCATGCTATTTAATCACTGTTGTTTCAGGAACATTTTTTGACTGTGAAACAACAATTAGAAGACCTTTAAATAGCAACATAGAAATTCCTCACTTGAAGAAGTGAGGAATTATACAATATCTAAAGCGAAACGAAAATAATTCGTATTTAGAATTATTTTATAGATATTATCTACCGCAAGACCATAAAAGTATGCGCTTTGTTGCTCCATAAAGCCAAAACTAAGCTTTCAACTCTTACTTAAGACAGCCAAATAACTAGCGCCATCTTGCTTGGTCCATCAACTGCACGGCAGCAGCGTTGTTTTCCCCAAGAATTTGTAGCGCAATTGGGTCGCGCTTGGCTTGCCCAAAGGCAGCAAGGGTGGAAGAACTTTCTACTCCCTCAACAACGGGATACTCATTGTTTATTTCAGCATACCAGCGCTGTGCCTTCGAGGATGTCAAAAAGTCCAACAAAGCATTGGCTTCTTTAACATTAGAGGCGTGCTTGGTAATGCCAGCACCACTGACATTAAAGTGGGCACCACGGTTATCCTGATTAGGCCAGAAAACCTTTACCTGCTCTGCAACCTGACGCTCTTCAATTAAATCACTATTTATCATGCGCCCTAAGTAGTAGGTATTGACCATGGTGACATCACACTGCCCTGCGGCAACATTCTTAATCTGATCAACATCACCACCAGCTGGCGGTATGGCCAAGTTTGCAACCATACCTTCTAGCCAATCACGCGTGGCTTCTTCGCCAAGAGCATGCAAAGTAGCCGCTACCAATGATTGATTATAGACTGCCTCCGAAGAACGCAAACATAAGCGGCCTTGCCACTGTTCACTAGCTAAATCTTCATAATTGTTTAGCTCACTTATATCGACTCGCTCAGGTGCGTACATAATTGGTCGAGCCCGCATTGTCAGACCTACCCAATAGTTGGTATCGTCACGGAGCTCTGCAGGCACTCTATCTAACCATGCCTCTGCTTGCAGAGGCTGCAGTACATTGGCTTCTTTAGCACGATGCAAACGCCCAGCATCAACAGTAATAAACACATCTGCCGGCGTATAAGCTCCCTCTACGCGTAATCGAGTTAGCAACGCGTCAGCCTTGCCAGTTAAAAGCTTCACTTTTATTCCAGTTTGCTCAGTAAAAGCATCTAAAACTGGTTTAATTAGTGCTTCTTTTCTGGCTGAATATACGTTCACCTGTGCTGCATAGGTAGCTTGTATACTTACCAAAGTCATTACCACAAACAACCACTTAAGGGTTTTCTTGATCATAGTTCTTGCTTCTCTTAAAGTCTTTAGTTCGAATTGCTTAGCAGCAAACCAACGGTGAACAGCACGTTTAATGGTCTGAGCACTCTGCTCTACAGGTTGCCAATAGGCCTGCCATAAATTGCTATGTTGTTTATATTGGTCATTTACGCCAAATTGCAAGGGTGTTTGTGGCTCATAGGCCAACCAAGTTCCGCCTAAGCGATCCCAGATAGCCAAACCAACGCCAAAGTTGCGATCATAATGAGCGATGTCCTTGGAGTGATGTAATTGATGCTGGGCTGGGGAAATAAGCCACTTTTCAAGTTTGTTGCCATAACTAAGGGGAAGATGGGAATGACGTAAGTTAGCGCCCAGTATGTTAAAGATGACAATAATGCCGTTGGCACCCAGTACGCCTAATAAACTTACTTTGTCAGCAAACAAATACACAAACACACCTGTAACAATGCCTTGTACCAATGCACTACGTAGTCCAAATAATATGGCTTCCAATGGATGGGTGCGTAATACGGTAAAAGGTGTCAGGGTCTCAGCACTATGATGTAACCGATGTAACGCCCATAATACCGGCCATCTATGCATTAGGCGGTGTAAATAGTAGCGGCTAACATCATCTAACAAGAAGAGGACTAAGGTATAAGCTAGAGGCACCAGCCATTCATAACCTACCCAAGTCCAAGTGATGGGCACAACCCAGTCCGTCATGGCGTAATAGATGGTACTGGCCACCAATAACTTACCCAACAAAAATGGCCGTAACAACAACATAACCGCCTGATTAACCACAACCAAAATATAATCCAAGCGTGCTGATGATGACCACCAAACTTGGCGGTTGAAAAGTTGCTTAAAGGTGCGACTAAAAGTCCATTGATGACGCCAATAAAACCACAAAAGCGCTACCAATGTAGCACTCAATAGGTATCCAACAAACACCCGCTTATTTGCAGCTAGCAGCATCGCCTGCACACTGGCAAGCCAGTCCCAGAGTAATGTTTCTAACCAAACAAGGGTTTCAAGTAAAAATTGTTCCATTAGTATTGGGTCATATAAACGTTAACGGCTGCACCTCTCATACGCGAAAAATGCAGCCTAAAGTGGATGGATTATTGACCAATTTCATTGGTTGATCAATTGCATAGCCACCCAAAGGTATTCCCCACTTCCCTGTGGGGAACCAAGGCAGTTTAGTCGTTCTCAGCTGACATGCTGTCACCAAGAGCAGCCACTAAATCAGCCAAATCGCCAGTCACATCTTTGTTGCGAGCTTCTACACCAAAAGCATCGATCATCAGTTTTTGTACCTTGATCATATGCACACGGTATTCACCCATACTGATACTTTCGGACTGGGTGTACTCACCATTGGCAATACCGGTAATTTGTGAGTTGCCAAGCAATACTGGGCTAAATCCAATTAGACGATTTAGCTTAACACCAACTGCACCTAGATTTTTGCCACCGGTTTCTAATGATAGGGCAAAACCTTTTAACTCACCCCAGTGCTTACTGTAGGTACGGAATAATTTGCTAGCATCTTCATTATTAGCAATGGCTTCTTCTAGCTTGGCAATATCGTTATAGACAGAACCAGCATACTTAAATACCGCCTCAGCAATAACCTTTTCCCAGTTGGTCTTAATAATATCGGCATAAGCTTTTAATTGCTGACGCTCACCGTCATTCAAGTCACGACCGTTAGCAGCAGTGATCAGTTTACGGCCATCTACATAAGCTTGCATAATTGTATGCAGGTAATTGGTTTTGCCACCTTTGTCAAAACCAGCTGCATAGTAGGCGTGGGCATAAGCCATTTCGGTTTTAAGATCGACCACACCATCACCGTCATAGTCTGCTTTGGCCAGGCCTGCAGGCTTTTGTTTGGCGATATTGTAGACGTCTTCAGCCGTTAGCGTTAGGGTGTGGGCTGGGGCGCCAAAGTAACCAAAGGCTTCATCCCAAGCATGTTCTTTACCGGTATAAGCCGCGCCGTCTTTATAAGGCTTACTATTGGGCTTATTGCCAGCTTCGAGTTTCTCATCAAGGTAGTTGTCTACAGCCTGACTGTAGAATACGGCGCCCATGGCAAATTTTGAAACTAACTGGATATAGTCATAACCCGTTAAAGGATCAAAGCCTGTAGCTGTGTTGCTGGCCTGATCAAGCAAAAACTCAAGCACTTCTACACCCGTCATATTGCCAGGGAAACCTAGAATAGCACCGCTATATGTTTTTCCAGACAGGTTTTTGCCAGCAGATAACTCAGCTACTAAACTTTGCTTAACAGGGAAACCTTCTTTTGACACTGGGTCAATAATGACACGCTCTGCATCCTTACCTGAGAAATAAGCTGTCATTTGCTCAGCATCAGCACCCTTGGCAATAATTTTCTTCAAGGAGTTGTGCAGTGCATGACGCGCCATTTGACCGCCATAGGAAACAGATGTTTGCTTGTCACCAGTATAACCTTGCAAAGTAACAGGATAATCAGCATACACATCCTTGCTGGCATGGGCTGAACTGGCTACTACTATGGCAGCAGCTAAGAAACCTAATTGTGGAAGTTTGGTTAATTTCATTGGGCTAAATCTCAATATAGTTACGTGAAAGTGGGCATTGTATGCGAATGCATTTGCAAATGCAAATCTTTCTCATTTAGAATATTAATAAATTTTATATCAAGAGAATTTATCATGCTGCCAAACTTTCTTTGCCAAACTCATCGCCGACATTTTCAACAAAACCCCAATGAAGCTGTCTCAGCTTGGGATAGTTGGATGAGTGAAGGACACCACTCCTCCCTTAATCAAGATATAGCAAAAGCCTTTAGCTATTATGGTAGTAGTATGGAAGTCGCAGAAATACTGATCCATCAAGGTGCTAATATGCCATTAAATGCAATTACTGCTTTTGAACGCTTTCAGTTAGCAGGTCAACACTTAGCACAACTATGCCAACGTCACGACTACGAAGAGATGGCTGTGGCTATCATGAGAAAGTTAAATGATACCCTTACCGACCTAGGTTACTCTCCTACTCCAACCACACCTGCTAAACCAGAAAAGGAAGAACAATATGCTCACTTGTTTCAATATCCTAATTCCGGACGCATACATTAATATATGATTTGAGGAGATAGGTTTAGTTAAATCAAGCATGGCCTGAAAACCAAGGGGTTGGCATACCCAGCAACTAAAATACAAAAACAGCAAAAATATTTAAATTTGTTATTGATAATCATTTTCATTTGCATTATTATTTATATCGAGAGTGACCCAAAGCCTTGATACTTATTCTGCTCCGCTGTTTTTAAGTACCAGCAATTACCAAAGGTTTAGTTTAATTCAAGCTTTGGCTAACTCTCATTACCATCTCTCAAAATTAGCCCGTACTCTGTGCGGGCACTTTTTTTAAAGAGAATTGCCATGCTCAGTAATTATTACCCTATTCATGTAAAGCCCACATCTGCCGACCGCCTGAGCAGACTAAAACAGTCCATTATTAACTTTGGGCAGCTCTATACTCGGTCAACAAAACGCCAAAACCAACAAAAAAATAGCCCAAGTCATAATCATTTGGGTCGATGGGTTGAGCAATTTAATCGTCAGTTAGCCACAAACAATGTGATCATTACTACCAATACTAATGAAATAAGCGTCCAACAATTTGGCACATTGGGACAAATACGCCTATATGGCGACTTAGGTATATTACAAGGCGGCGATATTAGCGTTTACTTCTACACAGACAATTGGCGTTCAATAGATTTTCATCAAGATTTAAAGTCAAATACCCTTACTTGCTTCGATGATGGTCATGACCAAGCTTGGTGTTTGAGTTGTTCCCAATTGGATCCTGAGTTACGAAGTAAAAATCTGAACTTGTCATTACCTGTACCACAAATACCAATTCAACCATCATTATCTGCACAGGTAGAAATTAACGAACTAAGACAAATGTGGGCATCACTCACTCATGTGCATCAGTTTTATGACATGTTAAGTTTGTTTAAATTGGATCTGCTAGAGGCCATTAAATTAATGCAAAACCAATGGACCCACCCTATCACCTCTGGTCAATTAACCAATTTTCTACAACAGTGCTTTGAACAAAAACTAGATTGTAAAATCTTGACTGGTAACCGTGGCATAGTGCACGAATTAATTGCGCCAATTAAGCAACTAAAGTGCACCCCACAAGCCCTGAACATCAGTGGAAATAACTATCATTGCAATGTGAATTTACTCAGTATTGAAGAAGTATGGTTGGTTAAGCGCGCTACCAAATATGGCATTGTCCATTCTTTAGAGGCCTTCGATAGTCATGGCCGCCTGATTTTGCAAGTTCAGGAACAAAAGCCTAGTGAACAACCAGAAAGCAGCCTTTGGATTCACTGTCTTAAGCGTCAAGAAATCATAACAATTTAGATTTTCCAAAATTATTTTTTATTCTATTATGGCTAAAGCCGATAATAATATCTGTGAATTAACAATCTATTTGCTTATATCAAAATAGCCCATTTCGTTACCAATAAAAAACCGAGTATTAGGTTTCAGAATTTTTCCTATATATTTAACCAACATTAATTGCTCTAATGATCCTTTAAGTTTTTATAACTTTATGGAAGAAGAGCGTTATTTCATGGCAGACAAACTATTATCTGTACTGATTGTTGTAGTCATTGTCGTATTTGTTGGACTAGCAATAAATATTTTAATTACCTAACAATACTTTTTTTGACTCTACAGAACTTATATAACTTACCTCTATTATGGTTTGGTGATCTCCTTATTCACAAAGCAATGTGTTACGTGAATAAGGGTGAAATTGGCCTTTTTTCAAGTGACTAATCATTTACTCACTTAATTGTTCGCTGCCTTCTTATCTAAGAAAAACAAATCCCACAAAGACCTGCCTCTTCAAGGCTAAGACTATGCCTAAATATAGTTGATATATATCATTGTCTATAAGCACATTAGATTTCTTCGTATTGTGCCCATAAACTTTTAATTTTACCTAGCCAAGAGCCTAGACTAAGATAAGTGTTTGCTATTTAGTGAGGCGCCTATGAGAAGAAAACGCCCAGAGCGAGGCCAAACCAAACGTCAGGCTGGTGGTCTCCACCAGTTAGCTGGCCACCAGAGAGCTAATTCATTTCAACCAATGAGTATTCTCTCTGAGGACGAGCTGGAGGCCATTCATCAAGCATCCTTAGAAGTGTTACGAGACACGGGGATGGATTTTCAATCACCCCGAGCGATTGCCATACTTCGTCAAGCTGGCGCACAAGTTGATAGCAATAATCTTAGGGTAAGATTCGATCCAGATTGGATCATGGAAAAGATTGCCACCACACCCTCTAAATTTACGCTCCATGGACGTTATGCTGATCGCCATTTAGCAATTGGCGGCAATGCTGTGGCCTTTTCTATGGTAGCTAGTACACCCAATGTATCTGACCTTGATCGTGGCCGAGTAACGGGAAATTTTGTTGATTACTGTAATTTAATCCGCCTAGGTGAAGCGCTGAATTCTTGCCAGTTACAGACTGGTTATCCAGTGGAGCCTTGTGATATTGATGTTAATATTCGTCATTTAGTGGCCGGTGAAGCGGCTGCGCGCTTAACTACCAAGCCTTTACCCTGTTATGCACTAGGTAGCCAGCGAGTTCAGGATGTAATAGATATTGTCCGCATCTCAAGGGGTATTGACCATGCCACCCTACTCCAGCAGCCCTCATTGACAACGGTGGTTAATGCCAACTCGCCATTAATTTATGATGGTACTCTGCTGGAAGGTGCCATTACTATGGCTGAACACAATCAGCCTGTTATCTATACACCATTTACTTTAGCCGGTGCCATGGCTCCAATTACTATGGCAGGTGCTTTAGTTCAGCAAAATGCCGAATGTCTAGCTGGCCTCGCCTTTCATCAATGTGTTAATGCCGGTGCGCCAGCCATGTATGGCAGTTTCACCTCCAATGTGGATATGAAATCGGGTTCACCGGCTTTTGGCACACCGGAATATACCCAAGCAACTATTGCGTCTGGCCAACTCGCCAGAAAATATGGTATTCCCCTGCGTGCCTCTAATCCCAATGCTTCTAATGCGCCCGATGGCCAGGCGGTTTACGAATCGCAAATGTCCCTTTGGGGTTGTATGTTAGGGCAAGTTAATTTGGTAATGCATGGCTTAGGCTGGTTGGAAGGCGGCTTATGTGCATCTTATGAAAAAGTTATTTTGGATGCCGAAATGATTCAAATGTTGCAGGCTTTCCTCAAACCAATGGAGGTAAGCACCGATAGTTTGGCTAAAAGTGCTATTGATGAGGTTGGGCCCGGTAGCCATTTCTTTGCTTCACCCCATACCATGGCGCGTTATGAAGATGCTTTTTATAGCCCTCTGTTATCTGATTGGCGAAATTTTGAAAACTGGCGTGATAATGGCTCCATTGACGCCACCCAACGGGCTAACCGTATATGGAAGCAAATGCTGGCTGATTATCAAGAACCCAAGTTAGAAGAATCCATTAGTGAAGAGTTGGATGCTTTTGTACAAAAGAGAATTGCCGCAGGTGGTGCTGCTCCCGGCTAAAGTTATAGCACTTCAGTTTATATCCAAAAAAACGGCTACTAGTTTATTAGTAGCCGTTTGATAGCCAATCATCTTGATGACGAAAGACTTAAATTACTTCCTTAAATTGCTAACCTTGATAGCCAAACAGACGTGGCATATACAGCACCAAATCTGGAAACGCTGTTAAGGTTATTAAAGCCCCGATTAACACCACCATAAAGGGTAATACATTGCGAATAATGTCATTAATCGGAATATTAGTCGTGCCATTAATCACAAACAATAAAATCCCATAAGGTGGTGTGATTAAGCCAATCATTAAATTCACTACGGTAATAATACCAAAGTGCACTAAATCCACACCTAGTTCACGACAGGCAGGGATGAGCAAAGGCACAACGATAAGGATAACGGTGGTCGCATCCAAAACCATCCCCAACAGTAGGAAAGTCACATTCACTACCATTAAAAACTGGAATTGAGTCAAATCCATCGCACTTAACAAAGAAGCGATTTGGGTAGGAATATTTTCCGTTGCTACGATATAGTTAAAAATCAAGGCGGCACTGATTACCAAACCAACCGAAGCAGAGGTATGGGCACTTTCAGTAAACACCTTAACCAGTTTCTTAAAACTGATAGAACGATATACAGCAAGGGCTAAAAATAAGGCGTACGCTGCCGCCACTGCCGCTGCTTCTGTTGGTGTTGTTACGCCGCCGTAGATGCCGTAGAGCAAAATAGCTGGCATTAATAAGGTTGGGAATGCTCGCCAAGTAATTCCAGGCAATTCCTTTAAAGGTACTGCTTCTTCTTTTACCACTTGGTGACGGGTGGACTGTATATAGTTCATGGCCATTAACACGGCACCCATAATCAGCCCTGGTACCAAGCCAGCAATAAACAAATAGCCTACGGAGGCACCAGAAACTAGAGCGTAAATAACCATCGGAATGGAAGGTGGAATTATCGGGCCAATAGTCGCTGAGGCTGCCGTTAAAGCAGCCGCATAGCCAGGCCGATAGCGGCCATCTTTGGTCATCATACCAATAACGACTTTACCGACACCGGCAGCGTCAGCCACAGCTGAACCTGACATGCCAGAGAAGATAAGGCTGGAGACAACATTAACGTGTCCCATACCACCCCGCAGATGGCCGACAATAGCCTTACAGAAGGTTAATAATCGATCTGAAATAGAGCCAGCATTCATAATATTGGCAGCCACAATAAATAGTGGCACCGCCAAAAGAATAAAGCTGTTATAGAGACCTTGTAGTATTTGCTCACCAGCCAAAGCAATATCTTGACCACTGCTTATCAGATATACAATGGCGCCGACAAGCATAGATATTGCTGGCTCTTATGCAGCTGCTCGTATACTATGCTGACTCTCTCTGAGAAAGGCATTTAAAGCCTATTGAGGATCGATTTTGAAGTACGCTGTTTTGTTTTCAGGAGTCATTAATGCAGAAGATAACACTGTTGGATGGTGGTCTGGGTCAAGAAATCAATAAACGTTCTAGCCAAGCCAAGTCGCACCCTTTATGGTCGGTGCAAGTGATGCACAATGAACCTGAAATAGTTGTTAAAGCCCATGAGGAATTTATTTCTGCTGGAGCTAAAGTGCTGACCCTAAATAACTATACAGCGACCCCTACCCGCATGACTCGCCATGATATGGGCGACTATTTTGAAAGCACCCATAAATTGGCTATTGATTTGCTTAACCAAGCCATCACCAATTCCAAGGTAACTAGAGCTGATATAAATATTGCCGGTTGTCTACCCCCTATTGCGGCTAGCTATATTGCTGCCGAAGCCCTTAGCTACCAAGAATCATTTGATGAATATAGCAAAATCATAGCTGCACAAGCTCAAGGGGTGGATCTGTTTTTGGTAGAAACCATGTCCAATATTAGTGAAGCTGAAGCCGCTATTGATGCCTTATACGCCCATGGGCAAAAGGCCTATATTGGCTTTACTTTGACAGATGATAAAGTGGCCACATTGCGCTCTGGCGAGCCTTTAGCTGATGCTTTGGCCATGTTACAAGATAAGCAAGTAAGTGCGGTGCTAATCAATTGTTCCTTCCCTGAAACAGTGACCCAAGCCTTACCTCAGCTCAACGATTCAAAACTAACCTTTGGCGCCTACGCTAATGGCTTTACTGCTATTGATAAATTGACCAAGGGAGGCACCGTTGATGTTTTAGAAGCCCGTGTTGATTTATCAAAAGAGGTGTATGCAAAGCATGTAAAAGAATGGATTGATGGGGGTGCCACGATTGTGGGCGGTTGTTGTGAAATTAGTCCTCAACATATCGACTATTTACATCAGTCATTACTTGCTGAAGGTTATCGCTTGGACAAACTATGTTAATTCAGTCAGCACAGATGAAATAGCAAGTAGCGATTCAGCTAATTTATTGAATATAGTACTTTTCTAAGTCTTCTCGATTGACAAATTCGAGGACTTTTTCATGGGTTGATGCGGGTTTTATTGGCGGCGCCACACCCGCAGCAAAAGCTTCTTTCCAGCGCAGAGCGCACAAACACCAGCCGTCTCCAGCCTTAAGTCCAGGAAACTGGTACTCTGGCCTAGGGGTAATTAAATCGTTACCACGGGATTTGGTAAAGGCTAAAAACTCATCGGTAATAATGGCACAAACCACATGTGTGCCTTGATCCATTTGGTTGGTATTGCAGTAACCATCCCTCAGAAAACCTGTCATTGGGTCTGTGCAGCAGGACTCCAGCTCTCCACCGAGTATATTTTTTGCTTTATCTTCAGCCATAGTGCACGTTTCCTATCTTGAAGCTAGAGAGTGTCTTTTTCTAATGATAACTGGCAATGCTCTAAGCGTTTAAAGCGCCAATCCGCAAATAAACCATACACAACTTTAGCAACCTGACGAATAATCGGCAAGGCAACAAGAAATCCCAAAATACGCCAACGTTTAAGTTGTTTCCAGATCAGGATAAACGCATCAACACCAACCTTTAGTTGGCCATCAGCATCTTTGGCATGCAGCCTTCTTAATCCTTCAGATAAAGCAACACCTTCAAGGGCAAGGTCAGCAGACGATTGGGTAATATCTTTCCAAATAAAAATGCCAGTAGGAGCAATATTGCGGTAATGGTTAATTTCCCGTGAACACATACTACATTTGCCGTCATAGAACACAGTAATCATATGCAATCCAATTAATATACTTGAGGCACATACTACCCTAATACTTTTTGGTGAGCATTTATTGGCAGCGGTCTTTAGTTAACTTTACAAAACTTGAGACATTTTTATAAAGTGCATATATTTTGCAAAGCAGTTCCACATCACAATAAGGAAATTATTGTGCATGCGGCTTTAAGGATTTGAAAGCCTCAAGGGCAGCCTCCCGTGACTGCTTCAGATTGACAATAGGGCTTGGGTAAGTGCTATCTAACTTAATACCAGCAGCTTGTAACACCTCGGCGGGTGCTTCCCATGGGCTAAACAAATATTTATTTGGTAAGCCAGCAATTTCAGGAATATATTGGCGAATATAGTGACCCTGAGGATCAAATTTCTGCCCTTGCGTAACCGGGTTAAAAATACGGAAATAAGGAGCTGCATCAGCGCCACACCCCGCTATCCATTGCCAGCTAGCACTATTATTGGCTAGATCTGCATCGACTAGGGTATCCCAAAACCAACGTTCACCATGGTGCCAGTGAAGGCGGAGATTTTTTACCAAATAAGAACCCACAATCATCCTTACTCGGTTGTGCATATAGCCTGTCTGCCAAAGCTCACGCATGCCAGCATCTACCATAGGCACTCCAGTCTGCCCCGTTTGCCAAGCGCGTAAATAATCCTTATTTTCCGCCCATGGGAACCCATCAAACTTGGCCTGTAGGTTTTTACGTGGCAGGTCTGGATTATGAAATAGCTGACTATAAGAGAATTCACGCCAACCTAATTCACTACAAAAGTGATCTATATTGCTATCATCACCTATATTTCTGACCAAATACCAGAGCTGATTGGGTGAGATTTCGCCCCAGCGCAGATGGGGCGATAGACGCGATACAAACGGCTCAGATGGGATATTGCGCCCTTCCTTATAGGATGACAAACCTTCTTTAATAAAAGTCTGAAAACGCTTATAAGCACCCTCTTCACCAATCTGCCAGTGATCCACAAATGATGCGTCCCAAGGTATGTTGGGTAACAAGTTTAAGTGCTCAATGTCTGGCTGGTCAGCATCAACAACATAATGAACGTTTTCTGGTTTAGCTAGTGGCTCACGAGGTGGTTCAGCTTGGAGGCAGCCTTTACGATAAAACGGCGTAAAGACTTTATAGTATGTACCATCTTGCTTGTTTACCTGCCAAGGTTCCCATAACAATGAGCCATTAAATGTACCCACTTTAAGGCCTTGAGATTTAAGCTGCCCTTTAATTTGGGTATCACGATCAATTTGCCAAGATTCATAACAACGATTCCAGTACACAGCCTCCACATCAAGACGCGAAATTAGCTCTTGTAAAATGGCCTGAGGATTCCCCTCATAGACAGATAGTTGACCACCTAGAGATTTCTGTAGGGCTGTTAAAGAATGATACAACCACCATTGGCTAGCCCCACCGTAGGCGTAATCGCCTGAATTTTCATTATCTAAAATATAGATAGGCAAAACGTTGTTGTGTTTTGCCGCCGCCACTAAGGCCGGATTATCAGAGACACGCAGGTCCTGACGAAACCAACATATAGCTACCTTATCTGTCATGGTGGCAATACCTCTTACATATTTCACTGCTAGGAAAATAGTTTGCTTAACTCTAAATCTACATCTACAGCCAATACCATATTAGCAAACCAAGATGCTCATATAGAGTAAGTTGCCTAAATAGATATATGGGGGAGGATTCTGGAACTAAAACGGGCAAGGAACATTTAATTGCTCATTGCCCGTTTATTTCTTTAAAAAAGGAGAAATACTTAGCTATTCAACTTGGCTAAAAGTGTATTAGCCACTTGCTTACCAAGATTATTTGAAGCCAAAGGACTAGCACCGGTGATGAGGTTTCTATCAATGCATACAGTATCGTCTGGCTTACTATTGGCCAAAGTAACACCTAAGCCCTCCAGCTTTTTACTTAGGCCCCATGGCATTTTGCCTGGCAAATAACCAATCATAGGCGTCATATTGTCTACCGAATCAGGAAAAACAGCCATCTTATAACCAGCATATAAAAAGTCTGAATCATCTAAAGATGTTGTTAGCAATGAGCCTGGACCATGACATAGAGTAAAGGTAACAAGGTCACTGTTATGGGCCCAACGTAACAAAGTGCCGACGTTTTGGTCTTCAGGGATACCCAACATGGCACCATGGCCTCCTGGGACAAATACCGCAGCATGGGTATCATTATCAGAGGCTAAATTAGGTGCCAAATCAGCTAAGGACTTGGGCTGTTCAAATTGACTTTTGTAGTCGTCATAAATCCCTTGCACTGCCTTATCCTCTTTGGGAAAAGCCCACATTTCAAATACTACAGGCTTGCCTGTTGGCGTCAGAATATCAAATTCAAACCCAGCATTCTTAAGATGCAACATAGGCAATAGGGCTTCTATTGGATGGTTGCCCGTAGAAAAAAGTTTGCCGTTTTGCATTTGCATATTTTTTTGTTCAGTAAAAAGTACATAGATACGTGACTGCTTACCTTGGTATTTATTATAGGCAATCTCTGCAAAATCTGATTTTTCTACTGTTGCCAACTTTAGCGCCAGCTTAGATGGTGAGTAGGAGCCATCTGACTCTTGTTTAGGGGCAACACCCAAGATACTTTTTAACATATATAAATCTCTTGCTGATTAAATACTAATAAATAAAGTGGCTTGTTGTGATCTAAATGGCGCACTTTCGCGTCCTTTTTTAGATCGTTCTCATGCCTTTTTCATACATTCATAAGCCACAATAGCCACAATTAAATCCATACAGGCTCTTAGGGACTTACGGCAATCTGGAGGTAATAATAACGCGTTTCTTTGCTCTTGATTAGATAGCAAAGCATCACTATATTATTTCCATATTAGAAATGATGGAGACAAAAATGCCTTCAAAAAAAGAAAAAGTGCATGAATTAGTGCTTTTTGCGCAAATAAATCGACAGCAAAGCCTATCTGCAGCTGCACAAAAATTAGGTATAAGCCCTTCGTCAGCTAGTAAACAATTAACTGCTTTAGAGAAAAAAATTGGTTCTCGATTGTTTAATCGTACCACCCGCAAAATAGTGCTTACAGAAGTCGGACATAAGGTCCTGCAAGAGGCCCATGCAGTAGAGCAAGCAATACAGAGAATTGAGCATATTAGTGAAGATTCTCGATCGGTGGTTTCAGGTGAACTCACTATATCCTGCCCTAATGCCCAAGGCCGAATATTTATTGCCCCGTTAATAACCGAGTTTTTGCGGCGTTATCCCATGGTCACGGTAAACTTACAATTAGAAGATCGGTTTGTGGATATGATTGCGGAAAATGTGGATCTATCCATTCGTGTAGGTTATTTACCTGATTCGTCATTAATTGCTCGTAAATTAGGCGATGCCTCGTGGGTGTTATGTGCCAGTCCAGACTATCTAGAAAACGCACCACCTCTAAATAAACCCGCCGATTTACTAAACCATCGTTGTTTAATTTATCGCAATAGTAAAATCACTATGGATACGTGGACTTTTCAGGGTGATCAGGGAGAAGAATCTGTTAACGTATCTGGTCCTTTCACCATTAATGATCCAAGCCTACTGATTACGGCAGCTATTGAAGGTGCGGGCGTATTGTTGATCGACAAAAACTTACTGGGAGAAACCATTAACCAAGGTAGGTTAGTACCTCTACTAGAAAACTACCAAGCTGTTGGTGGCTTACCAACCTATGTGGTATACCCTGAGAAAGAGTTTATACCTGCCAAAACCAAAGCCATGGTCAACTTTTTACTCGAGAAAATATAGTTAGATATTGGTAATTTTCAAACTCAAGCAAAACCACCTCAGGTTCTAATTTAAGCCATTCATCTTGCATAAGCTTGCAAATACATAGATATAAATCTTAATCTTTGCCAAACTAGTTTGAAATGTTATATTATAACATAACATTTTTTGGGATAACCAAATTCAGGCGGTGCAAGATGAAAGCAGCAGAGGGATTCACATACAATCAGAGTGATCATAACCACTACACTCTAGCAACCAACCATGTTAATGGTATCTCTCCTCAAATACTTACCGAGATTTATCGGGAAGATATTATGCTTGCCGTATTTGAACGCACATTAGCTTCTGAAATTTCCCACTACTGCGAACAATTAACCCAAGAAAAACCTAATTTAAATCTTCGCTCTGCCATTAAAGTCGCCTATGCAAAACAGGCCCTCCAATCTACTTTACCGAATTTAGCGGGTCAGTCTGAATTTATTGAAGATCTCAGCACACTTATAGAAATGTATGCATGTTTATTCGATCTAACTGAAGTAGGACTGCGCATGCAAATATTAGATCGTGCTATGTGTCCACGTTTCCATACGGATAATATTGGTTGTCGCTTAATTACCACATATCAGGGTGGTGGTACCGAGTGGCTTAATAATGTCGATATTGACCGCAGTAAATTAGGCGCTGGCAATATGGGCCTGCCGGATACAGAATCTGGCCTATTCCCTAATACAGATTGTATTCAACAGGTTAATGTCGGTGATGTGGTGTTACTGAAAGGTGATGGCTGGATTGGCAATGAAGGTTTTGGTGCTGTGCACCGGTCACCAGCGGTGCCTGCCGGTGAAAAGCGTGTTGTCGTGACGATGGATTTCGCTTAACAAGCTATCTAATTGTTGTTTTATAACCAACTAAGTTTGCTTTAAGACACGCTTATTTCTATTACCTGAACAAGCCTTGGAACAGTATTTTACTGAGTCCCAAACTTTTTCCCATTTTTTACGCCAAGTAAACGGCCGATTGCAAACTGGGCACATTTTAGTGGGTAAATCAGACTTCTTTCTCATTCCAGATTACTCAAAAAGATCCTACTATCATCACGGATGGCTTGTTGTTTCTCTTCCGCCATACGGCCAAAAGTTTTATACATCATGCCAATACGATGATTACTGGCTAGTCGATCACGATTGCGATCTAGGAAATCCCAATATAAATAATTAAATGGACACGCATCTGGGCCATTTTTCTGGGTGACTTTATAGCTACAGCTCTTGCAGTAGTTGGACATCTTATTGATATAACTACCACCGGCGGCATAAGGTTTACTGGCTAAATAACCCCCATCAGCAAATAAGATCATGCCCGTAACATTAGGTAGCTCCACCCACTCATAGGCATCGGCATAAACCACCAAAAACCACTCATTGACTTGTTTTGGCTCAATACCCGCCAGCAAAGCAAAGTTTCCCAATACCATAAGCCGTTGAATATGGTGAGCATAGGCATTTTCCTTGGTCTCCAACACACACTGACGCAGACAATTCATTTTGGTTTTGCCAGTCCAATATAGACTAGGTAGAGCACGCTCAGCGGCAAAGAAATTCTTTTCTTTATAACTTGGCATATGTAACCAGTAGATACCACGCACATATTCACGCCAACCTATTATCTGACGGACAAAGCCTTCAACGGCATTTAAAGGCGCTTTACCGGCATAATAGGCATTTTCTGCAGCTTGCACACACTCTAGTGGCAGCAGCAAACCGCAATTAAGGTAAAAACTAATATGGGAATGATACATCCATGGCTCGCCTTCGATCATGGCGTCTTGATAATCACCAAAGTGATTAAACCGTTGATCAATAAATTGATCTAGAACCTGCAAGGCATCAGCACGGGTAACAGCAAAGTAAATTGGTGCCAAATCACCAAAATGGTCGTCAAAACGCTCTGCAACTAGGTCCATAACTTCCTGAGTTATAGCATCTATTGTACCGATATAAGGTTCGGGAATAGTTAGCCCTTGCTTGGGCGGCTTTCTATTTTCAGCATCAAAGTTCCATTTGCCCCCTAAAGGCTGATCATCTTCCATTAGAATTTGGTATTGCTTACGCATATCCCGGTAGAAATATTCCATGCGCAGTTGTTTGCGCCCATCGGCCCATGCAGCAAAGGCCTCTGGTGAGCATAAAAAACGATCATCTGCTCTTATTTCAACAGGTATGCCTAAGGTTTTTTCCCAAGTGCGCATATCCGCCAGCACTCGATACTCCCCAGGATAAGTGACGACAATACGGTCAAAATGATGCTGTTGGCAAAGACGTTTAACTTCACCGACAAAGGAACCTGTATTGTCTGGATTATCCAACTTGGTATAGGCAACCTTGTAACCTTGGTTGGTCAGCTGTTCAGCAAAATGCCTCATCGCTGAAAACAAAAAGGCTATTTTCTTTTTGTGATGCTTAACATAAGTTGCCTCATCCCAAACCTCACATAAGAAAATAATATCTGTGGTCGGTTCACAGCCATGGAGGCTAGAAATAGACTCTGAAAGCTGATCACCCAAAATTAAGCGTAATGTTTTCATAATGGCAGCTCCCCTTGGGCTTTACTGGGTACCCTTTTCTTTGCCACTCTTCTGCTAGGTGCTGATTTGCGACTGCCATGCTTGGTAAAGATTTGCTGTGCCGTTTCTCGAAAGGTAGCATTATTCTTTCTCATCCCATAGATTTGGCTCGCGGCGGCTTTGCGAGCGATCTTCTCATCAACAATAGGCATGGGATAGCCATGGGTATCAGCACTAGCCAACCAAGGCGTATGCACAAAGGCTTGATCAATATCACGCAGCTCAGGCACCCACTGGCGAATAAAAACCCCTTCGGGATCTTGATCGAGGCCTTGTTTGATAGGGTTATAAATACGAATCGCATTAATCCCTGTGGTGCCTGATTGCATCTGTATTTGGCTATAATGAATACCTGGCTCATAGTCGGTAAATAGTGTCGCCAAATGCAGTGCTGGCCTTCGCCAGTGCAACCACAAATGGTAACTTGCAAAGCTCATGACCATGGCGCGCATACGAAAATTTAGCCACCCAGTGGCGGTTAGAGCACGCATACAGGCATCAACCATGGGGTAACCAGTCCTACCCTGCTGCCAGGCAATGAAAAAGTCTTCGTTAAAACTATCTACTCGTAAGGCATCGTAGGCTGGATGCATATTTTCAAATTCAAACCGCGACTCATCTTCTAACTTTTGTATAAAGTGACAATGCCAACGCAGTCTCCCCGAAAATGAACGCATGGCTTTTGACCATTGCCCTTTTGTGCCCCAAGGCATCTGTTTAATTTCCCTTTTGCGCTGTTCACAGGCCTGGAATACCTCACGAATAGACAGGGTGCCAAAGGCCAAATGGGCTGATAACCTTGAGCAACTATCAAAAGCCGTCACCGGTGAGGACATTTCTTTGGTATAGCCTTCACCACGTTGGTTAAGAAAACTATCTAAAAGCTTTAAGCCTTCACTACGCCCACCAACCTGGATATAACTAGCCCCATCCTCTTCCAAGCCCAGCTCTTCAAAACTGGGGAGCGTATCAGAGGCTTCCACCATAGGGGTTAATGTTGCTGGTGCCGGCCGAGTTGGCTTTTGCATTTGCTGGTACCAGCGTTTGGCCCAGCCATCACGGTCTTGTAAACACCGAATAACACCATTTTGTGAGGGCTCATGCCAAACTATATTGTGGGTCTGACACCAGTTCTTAACGGCTATATCCCGTTGGTATGTCCAGCCATTCCAGGTTTCCTGATGCGACCACAAGGCTTGGACTGGGTAGCGACTGCTCAGGTCAGCCAGAATATCCACGGCATTACCCACTTTAATAATCAGTCTTTGGCCAAGGGCTTGTAGGGAGTGATCTAATTCGACTAAGCAGGCCTGCAGAAACTGATAATGCCTATGGCTCATATCTGGTTGCTGCCATAAGTCTGGTTCAATGATATAGAGAGGCAATAGATCACCACCAATGGCAGCCTTTGCTAAGGCAGCATGGTCTTCGACGCGCAAATCTCTTTTAAACCAAACAATATTCACTAACTAACCTCAGATTTTAGTTTTTTATGTTTAGCTACTCTGCCAGTCACTCGCTTACGCCACATACGAAAGCTGGAGGCTTTTAGATTACTGCGCATGAGTTTGATGGTCTCTGATTCGGACAAACCCGTTAGACTCTTAATATCATCAAAGGAGGTTTTATCACACCATGCCATGGCAATGATTTCACTGGTATGATGGTCTTTTGAATTCATAATCCTACCGCCTTAAGTTTAGTTACCAGATTAAATGCAGCCATAAATGCACCTTCAACACGGCCACCCAAACACCAATCACCACAGGCAGCAAGCTGTTGCTGAGTATCTAAAAATACAGCACTTTCAGGCTGGGTGGCGTTATTTGCATAAAGCCATCCGTGTACAGTTTTATATTGCGCCAAACTAACATCATGGCCAAGAATACGACTGGTCTCACTAATCAAGTGGTCCATAACCATGTCACGATCAGCATAAAAATGGGCATCGGCATAGGCTGCAGATGAATGCACCATTAAGGTGTAAGGTTCATCTCGACCAGGTTTGTGGCTATTGACGGCAATCCAACTTAAATCAGAATGGGTGAGATGAGCAGACTCAAAATCGAGTGGCAAAGGTGTATCAAAGCCCAACATTAGGGAAAAACATGCGCGCATCTTAACGGCTTTAAGCTCATCATAATAAGCAAAGGTTTTCGGCAATAACTCAACTGCTTGGGGGGCAGGAGCCGTGCAGATAACCCAATCAAAGTTATCATATTTGTTACCCTGTTCATCGGTTAATTGCCATTTATCCTGTTGCTCTAGCCTAGCTATACGCGTATTGATATGAATCGCCGTATCTTGCGCTAAATGTTTAGCAATACTATTCATTCCCGGCACTCCAACATAGCGGGACTGTTGATCATCGTCGTTTTGACTTTCAATAAGTTGATCACCAAAAAACTTTACATAGCGCGTTTGCCAAGTTTGGATAATATGTTGATCAATTAAAGGCTGGATAAAGGCCTGAAATGGTTTTGCTCTGACTGTGAAATACTGCGCTCCATGGTCAAAGAAATAGGGCTCAGCGCGGCGTGTGGACATGCGTCCGCCGACACCACGCGCTTTTTCAAATATAGTGATATCTGCGTGCTGTTTTAATAAGTGAGCTGCTGACAAACCTGATAAGCCAGCGCCAATAATAGCTATCTTGGTCAAGATACAGTTCCTGAAGCAATAGTTGAGAATATAAGTGCAAAGATTAGAGACACAATAACGATGGTGGTAACGACCAAACGCGTTTGCCAATAGTGACTCGATATGATTTGCTGCTGCAATAAACGATGGTCAATCAACAACAAAATAATAAAGGCGCTTATCAACAATGTGACTAAGGCGTTAAACTTGAGAATTAAAAAACCCAACCACAATAAGATAGCCATAAGGTTGCTTAAAATGGCTAATGGAGGGTGCCAATCACCATCAATATGAAGGTGTTGACCCCAATGTGCACCAGCCATAAATGAGGCAATAACTAATGCATAGACGCTCAATATCTGCTGTGTAGAACCAAATAGAGGTAATTGTTGAATATCAAGGCCTAGGCAAACTGTGCAAAACACAAAAGGGATCGCACCAGCATAGGTTAAATATGGATAAATTGTTTTCATTGTTGGCACGCCACTTCACAAAATATGCAGAGGATTTAGCTAAAGCGAAATCGATCAATGAATAAAAGAATCTGTAATTTAACATAGGCTGGAAATAGTCAGACTTGTCTATACCTGATTTTACAAAGTGGTCATGCTCACAGACCAACAAGAACATGATGAACAAAAGATTTTGGGGATAATGGTAATAGGCGTTTTTCGGAAAAAACTCTGATTATTATGCCTTAACTTCCAACGCCTGCATCACATTTTCAACAGTGACATAACTGACTCTAACATTGCCTTCATCAGTTACCCCAGCGACATGGGGAGAAAGAATCAAATTTGGACAGTCAGCAAAAGCTTGGGCTTGGTTTGCCTGCAAAGGTTCATCAGCAAAGACATCAATTGCCGCTCCAGCTATAGTTCCCGTCTTAAGTGCTTGAGCCAGGTCAACTTCATTCATAATGCCTCCTCTGGAGGTATTGATTAATACAGCGTTTGGCTTCATTTTGTGAAATATAGAGGCATCAAACAAGTTTGCAGTATCAGCAGTTAGGGGGATGTGAATACTTAATATATCTGCTTGGGCAAGCAAATCATCCAACTCACATTTTTGCACTCCCTGCCACGCCGGATGGTCATCATTTAAGAAAGGGTCGTATGCGATCACACGTATATCCATAGCCATGGCTTTTTCAGCGACAAGCTGAGCTATGCCCCCAAAACCACACAATCCCATAATGCGGCCATGGACTTCACCGCCTTTACCTAAGGTGGCTCGAGGCCAGTTACCTTGTATCATGTCAGTATTAGAGAAAAAGCAACCGCGGACTAACATCATGGCGGAGGCCATAACGTATTCCATAACCGATATCGCATTGGCACCGACAGCCGGCAATACACTGATGGCTTTGGTTTGACATAGATCTAAATCAATATTGTCCAAACCTACACCCAAACGGCCAATGGCTTTGAGTTTGGTGCCATGGGACAAAAGTTCAGCGTCTACTTGGGTGCGATTACGCACAATAATAGCGTCAGCTTCCTGAACTAAATGAAGTAGCTCAGAACGTTTATCAACCAATTCAGGGTCATAATGAACACTATAGTCTGCGGGAAAATTGTTTAGTGCAGACTCATCCATAAACTCAGAAATAATAATGCGCATATTGCTATCACATGTTAGTTTTTAGTTTTTATAATTTAGCTATAGGGAAAATCTATGGAAAGATTCGTTACCAATAGCAAAGGTAATAAAACGATAACGAAAAACCAGCTATATGTAAATCAATAATGTATCAATTTATCAATAGCTAGCCTAGTAATGAGATTACAAGAACCCAAATAACTAACCTTCTAGCTAAGTTTAGCGCCAGCGCGCAACATAATTCACTTTGGCTGGATCAAACCAGGTATAAGAGAACTCTTCAAGCTGATCTTCACTCGACCAACTACAACGCCTTACTCTGGGCAGCACACTACCCCTATCTAATTCCAGTGCATCACAAACCCAATCCGGCCCGATCTGGCAATCAATTTGGTCCTCGACACGACTAATCCAGAATTTAAATTGGGTTTCATAGAACAGATACAGAGATTCGTGTAACTCTTCCACATCTAGCTTCTTAGCATGCTGCTTATTAAAATAAATTTCTTCCACCGCGACTAAACTTTGATTGAGAAAGCGATGACGCCGCACACACCAAGCTTCATCCCAGGCACTTAATACTTCAGGCAGATCGCCATTGGCACAAGCATCCAGTGACAAAGTCGTAGCCGTCGGCACACTTCCTAATGCTGATAGCATTTCCAAATGGAAAAAATCATAAATCGCTTTCGTGTCTGGCGCACGTTTCACGTAGGTACCAGAGCCTTGACGACGCTCTAGAAAACCATCTTTTTCCAGTTGTGCTAGGGCTTTTCTTAGGGTGCCAACAGCAACACCTAAGTTAGCGGCTAATTCAGCTTCAATGGGCAAGCGATCACCTGGCAACCAGCGACCAGCCGTAATACCTCTGTGCAAATACTCACTGATTTGTCGATAAATAGGTAATTTTTTTCTCACTCCAACTCCTCATTAGCTCCTGCACAAAAATAAAATAACCTACTTAAATTAATATGTATATCTACAGTGACTATTGAAATTAATACACAATTGATTTACTTTATTGAAAATGGCTGCTAGGATCAAGTTAACATAAACTTGATGGCATCAGTTTAACAATTATTCTAAGTAAAGGTAATCAGCTAGATATAAAGCTTAGGCTTCTATAATCTTAAATATCATCTTTATAGTAAAAAGAATTAGTACCAAATGCTTTTATATCTGATAAATTAAAAGCATAAAAGGATAAAAATACGCTTAGATCTTTTCGGCTACAAGTAAAAGAGATCGACCTTAAACATCATTTGCTAATACTCTACACTAAAATAAGAACGGATTATTTTATGCAAATTATCAACTCACTAATCGCTTCACTAGAGTGGTTAAACGAGCGCTACACACGCTTTAGCTTTGGCTTGGCGTGGATATTAGTTAGTTTTATGGTGGCAGCCATATTACTGCAAGTGTTTATGCGTTATGTCCTTAATAATGCTCTCCCCTGGCCAGAAGAAGCGGCTCGCGCGCTAATGATATGGATGATGGGCTTAGTAGCAGCTCCCGCCCTAAGGAGAGGAGACTTTGTTGCCATTACCCTTCTCCCAGATTCCTTACCTAGACTCTTAAGCAAACTACTACAACTGGCACTAGGCATTATCTCAGTGGTGATTCTGATTATGCTTGCCGATATGTCTATCAACTTTTTTGAACGTGGGTTCCGTACTCGGGCTGCGAGTTTTAATATGCCTCGTGCCTGGGTTTATCTGGCTATGTGCGTTTGCTATTTCAGTATGCTTTTTGCCGCCTTAGAACTTGCCTTAAAGCACTTTAGAAGCCTCTTGGTTGGAGCAGAAAAGGCATGAGTCTATCCTTATTCTTACCCCTGTTTTTAATTCTAATATTAATTGGCATGCCAATCTTTTTTGCCATGCTGGCAGCTCCTGGCGGCATGTTACTGCTCCTCAATATGGACCGTGACCTGCCCCTTCTATTTCGTAATATTTATAACGGCATTGATAGTTTCCCACTGATGGCCATTCCTTTCTTTATGCTGGCTGGGGAATTGATGAATCGGGGGGGTATTACCCTGTCCCTGGTTAATTTTAGTCAGTCTTTATTGGGGCATATTCGTGGCGGCTTAGCCCATGTCAATATTATGACCTCCATGCTATTTGCTGGCTTGTCCGGTAGTGCTGTGGCTGATACCAGTGCCCTTGGGTCCATGTTGATACCTGCCATGGAAAAGAATGGCTATAAGCGCAAGTTTGCTGCTGCTATTACCGCCGCTAGTTCGGTTATTGGCCCTATCATTCCACCCAGCGGCATTATGATTATCTATGCCTATACCATGGAAGTTTCCGTGGCTTCATTATTTGCGGCAGGCATATTGCCAGGCGTATTAGTTGGCTTAAGTTTAATGGCGGTTACCAGCTTGATGGCTAAGCGTTATGATTTCCCTATAGCCAGTAAAAAAGCTACTTGGGGAGAGCGCGGACAAGCTGCTAAATCAGCCGTTCTACCTATGCTTACTCCAGTGATTATTTTGGGTGGCATATTGGGTGGAGTCTTTACGCCAACTGAAGCCAGTGCCGTTGCCGTAGCCTATGCGCTGATATTAAGCCTGTTTGTGACTCGCACCCTTACCTTTAAAGAGTTACCCGCTATTTTTAACAAAGCCGCCATGGCTAGTGCTGTGGTGCTGCTCTTAGTAGGTGCAGCCATAGCCTTTAAAACCGTTGTTAGCTTGTCTTATGTAGCTACAGATTTAGCGGAATGGGTATTAAGTCTCAGTACATCAGTGCTGATTTTATTATTTCTTATAAACCTTTTACTGTTTGTGGTTGGTATGTTCTTAGATGCAGGACCTGCCATCATTATTTTAGGGCCCATTTTAGGCCCTGTGTTTGTACAAATGGGTATAGATCCCATTCATTTTGCCATTATTATGAGCGTCAATTTGACCGTTGGCCTAGCTACCCCACCTATGGGTTTGGTGTTATTTGTAGCAAGCTCTGTTTCTGGTGAAAAAGTCGAAACAATCAGTCGTGCTATTTTGCCATTTTTGGCAGTGGAAATTTTGGTGATATTCCTTATTACCTTTATTCCAGAAATATCACTGACTGTTCCAAGGATCTTAGGATTAATGAATTAGTCCTGGATAGAGGCATTAGCCATTGAATATAAAAATAAGAGGAAATACGATGTTAAATTTGACCAAAAAAATATTCACTGCTGCTCTAATTAGTTCAAGTATTGCTCTGGCAGGTTCAGCCATGGCTGCGGACTTTAATTTGCGCGCAGTGGCCAACTCCAATGAAAACGACGAAGACTATGATGGTCTAGTAGTTTTTAAAGACTATGTAGAAGCAGCCAGTAATGGTGCCATTAGTGTCGATCTATTTATTGGTACACAGTTATGTTCCAATGGTACCGAGTGTTTGCAAGCCATTGAAGATGGTAGTGTTGATATCTATGTATCCACTTCTGGTGGTGTAGCTAGCACCTTCCCTTATGTGCAAATGTTTGACCTACCTTATGTAATGGCCAACGACCGCGTAGCAGAAGAAGTGCTTGCTGGTTCTTTTGTTAGAGACTTGCGTGACCAGATGTTAGCTGACTCCAACGATGTTGTGCGTCTAATGACTATTGGTAACACTGGTGGCTGGCGTAACTTTGCTAACACCCAGCGTACGCTGCGTTCACCTGCTGATTTTGAAGGTTTGAAAATCCGTACTGTTGTGGCAGACCTACCTCAAGTGCTAGTTAAAGCATTAGGTGCTAGCCCTACGCCAATCCCATGGCCTGAGCTATTCTCCAGCTTCCAAACAGGTGTTGTTGACGGTTCTAAGAACGGTATCACCGACATTATGGGTATGAAATTCCCTGAAGCTGGCCTACAGTATGTCACTCTTGATGGCCATGCCTACATGGCGGCCTTATGGATGATGAACAACGAAGTGTTTATGGATATGCCCGCTGACCATCGTCGCGTTATTGTTGATGGCTTCGCTGCTCTACAACAGGCTACTTTTGCTAGTCCTAAGCGTAAGTCAATTCAAGCCTACCAGGAATTTACCGCTGGTGGTGGTGAACTATATGTTCCTACTCCTGATGAGAAAGCAGAGCTAGCCGCTGCTGCTGCACCAGTATATGAGTGGTTCCAAGGCAATGTTCGTGAAGGTGAGCGTTTCTTCAAAGCTTATCAAGCTGCCGCTAAAGCTGCCGAAGCTAAGTTTGCTGGACAATACGAGCGTGACCTAAATTAATCTTTAGGGATCGACTAAAAGGGGGATCGATTGATCCCCCTACTTGTTACTCAAATGGATAGATATGCGCCCGATAATCTTTTACCAACACCAAGCTTTCTTGAATTTGCTCGGCAGTCATCTTTTTCACAATCTCTTCCATACTGATGGCGGCATCCGGGTCTCCGCCAATAGCCGACAAAACATACCAAGCATACCCACGAATCAAATCCGGCGCCGGCATACCGCGCCCAACTTCGTAATACCAGCCAATGCCAGACTGCGCACCAGCGTGGCCGCGCAAACTGGCTCTAAGGTACCATTCAAAGGCACGAATATCGTCACGTTCAACGCCCAGCCCCAGTGCATACATACTGCCAATCAGCTCTTCAGCATCAGCGTTGCCCGTTTGTGCCATAGGATAAAGTATCTCAAAGGCAACGGCATACTCACCTTTTTCCATCAAGTTTTTTGCATCTTCAACATCAACCATAGCCAGAGTCGGGGTTGATAAACTTATGCAGATAACCAATAGCCATTTTTTCAGCATTTTATTATTCCTATGGGCTGGACCAACGGCTGCCAATAATTTGCCATGGCAACCAATTACAATTGCCGACTATGTTATCACAAGTCCTGCTAGCGTCGAGCTTGGCAAGCGACTTTTTGCCGAACCAAAGTTAAGCGGTAATAACAATATCTCATGCCAAACTTGTCACCACCCTGATCATGGCACCAGTGATGGCCTATCCCTAGGTCTTGGTGAGGGTGCAGAAGGCATTGGCCCAGAAAGAATGGCCAATAGTGGTATCAAAAAACGGGTTCCCAGACACTCCCCCACACTCTTTAATTTAGGCCATAAGTCAGTTATCGAACAATTTTGGGATGGCCGGGTATCATTTGATCCCAAGGCACCGTCTGGCTTTGATAGCCCAGCTGAAGACTGGTTACCAAAAGGTTTATCGAGCCTTACCGCCGTACAGGCCACTCTGCCCCTAACAGCCCAGTTTGAGATGGCTGGTAACACTGGCGAAAACGAGGTCATTGGTGCTGTCCGCCAGCGTATTGACTATGCTTGGCCGGTGGTAGTCGAGCGTATTATTGCCGACGACGAATATTGGGCCATGTTACAGAATACCTACCCAGACTTACAAAACCGTAGTCAGGTTAATATCACCCACTTGGCCAATGCCATTGGGGATTATATTAATACCCAATTTAGAAGCTTTAATGCACCTATCGACGCTTATGCTCGGGGTGAGGATATGCCCCTAACTGAGTCACAAAAAGCGGGTATGGCGTTATTTTATGGCAAGGCCCAATGTGACCAATGTCACTCAGGCGCCCTGTTTAGTGACCAACAGTATTACTCCCTTGGCCTGCCACCAATGGGGCCGGGGCGCACGCGACAATGGGACCCTTGGGCTAGGGATGTGGGACGCATGGGCGTTAGTAATCAAGCCCAAGATGCTTATGCTTTTAAAGTGCCCAGTCTGCGCAATTTAGCTTTTACCGCACCCTATGGACACAATGGGGCATATGCCACCCTTGAGGGCATTATTAAACATCATAATAACCCTATTCAGGCATTGGAAAATTATGATCGCTCACAAGCTATATTGCCTGCTGCGAGTAAGACCCTTGAGTTTATCGACTGGGTGGGCTTTAACGACAAAAGGGAAATGCAACGCATTAAACAATCCATTGATATTGAACCTTTGCAGTTAAGCCAAGAGGAAATAGACCAGATAATCGCCTTTTTGGATTTGTTAAACGAACCCGACCTTATTGCGCGCATTCGTGACGAGCAATAAGGTCCTGCACCCGTGGGATACATCTATGGAAAGGCTTGGTAACAGCTGGCTATAGAGTCCAGCTGTTAAAAAAATTGATATACTATTGATATAGTATGTGCACTTGGTCATAATGGGAACTAGAAGAAGAAGAATAATTATATGCATTTAGTCATCCTCAACTTAAACACAATTAGCTCATTAATGAGATAACTACGACTGCAAACGCAAGAGGAGTTATGACAAATATTTTATGTGTCGGCTCAGCCGTCTTGGATATAACATTTCAATTACCAGAAATGCCTAGCTCCACGACCAAATATGTTGCTGAAGAAGCAGCCATGGTGGGTGGTGGTATCGCTGCTAATGCGGCGGTAGCTATTCAACGCTTGGGTGGGTGCGCCTATCTTGCTGGTCAATTAGGTAATGATATTATCGGCAAGACCATTATTGACGACTTACATAAAGAAAATATTAATGTCGATTTTGTCACCATAACAGATCATGGGCGTTCTGCTTTTTCTTCTGTCTATATTGACGCCGAGGGTGATCGGCAAATTGTTAATTTTCGAGGCCAAAACTTGGCATTACACCCCCAATGGCTTACATCTGACCTTACCTTCGCTGCCGTGTTAGTGGATACACGGATCCCCGAAGCCGCTTTACAAGCCTTGGATATGGCCAATGATCAGAATGTGCCTGGTATTGTTGATGGCGAAGCCCCCATTGATACCAGACTACTATATCGAGCCAGCCACGTGGCTTTCTCACGCCAAGGCCTTGTCTCTTTATATCCGGATACCCCATTGTCTGAAGCTTTACTTTTATGCAGTCAAGAATATGACATATGGGGGTGTGTTACCGATGGTGGTAATAGCATTCATTATACCGGGCCTAGTGGTATCGAAGTACTTGCAGCCATACCAGTGAAAGCCATTGATACCTTGGCCGCCGGAGATATTTGGCATGGGGCTTTTGCCCTATCTTTAGCAAATGACGATACTGAGCTTGCCGCTATGCAATTTGCTAATGCTGCGGCAGCATATAAATGCACACAGCCTAATGGGCGCCAAGGCGCACCCACCAAACAACAACTAGATCAGTTTATCAAGGAGCAATATTAATGAACCTTACACCAGGCAAACTATGGGGTTTACGCAGCATGGCCGATGCTCAAGGCATCTTCAAGATGACCGCCGTTGATCAACGTCCTCCTATTAAGCAACCCATAGCAAATTATCTAGGCGTAGAGCAAGCTCCTTGGCATGACGTAGCCGAATTTAAACGCCTGCTAGTTGAGACACTACAAGCCGAAAGTACCGCCTTGCTACTGGATCCTCACTACGCTATTCCCCATGCCATAGACCAATTAAATCCCCAAAAAGGCTTGATTGTGACCTTGGAGGATAGCTTATTTCAAGATACTGATGAAGGCCGTTTATCCTCCAATATAGATAATTGGTCCGTCGACAAAATCAAGCGTATGGGTGGTGATGCAGTAAAAGTGTTGGCCTGGTACAGACCCGACGCCAGTCCAAGTGTCAATCGTAAGCAACAGGATTATGTTAAACGTATCGGTGAGCAATGTGCTCAATTTGATATTCCCTTTTTGTTTGAACTATTAGTCTATCCCCTAGCGGCAGACCAACATCAAACCAAAGACTATATTGAAATGAAAAACAAAAAATCTGATCAGGTACTGCAGTCCGTCGAGGAATTTGCCAAACCTGATTATGGGGTTGATGTTTTCAAACTGGAAAGCCCAGTTAATGCTGATCAGGCTGATGGTTCAGCAAAGGTTCAGGCCGTTTTTGATGAACTTGGTCAGTTAGCCAATCGGCCTTGGGTAATGCTTTCAGCTGGGGCAGGTAAAGAACAATTTAGGCGCGTGCTAGAGCATGCATTTGCGGCAGGCGCCTCAGGCTTTTTGGCGGGGCGGGCTATCTGGTTAGATGCCTTTCAGTCATACCCCGATTGGAACAAAATAAGACATGAGCTGGAAACAGATGCCGTGGCTTACTTACAGTCTATTTCGCAATTAGCGGATAAAAAAGCACATAATTGGCAGCAACATGCCTGCTTTGGTGAGAGTGGCGCTCAATTCACTCCGGCAAGCAGCGACTTCCGCAGCCAATACAAAACAATGGTGGAATAAATGAAAATCGGAATCTTAGCCCTAGGGCGCCCTACTTTCGACATTGATTATGCCAACGAAAAGCTGGCCATCATGTTGCAAAAACTAGAACAGACTGGGCATAGTCTAGTCGGCAATAAAAACTTATTATTTGATGAAAATGAGGCTCAACAAGCCATAGAAAATCTCCACCAAGAACAGGTTGATCAGGTGCTATTACTACAAGTCACCTTTACAGATGCCTCTATGACCGTGGTGGTTAGTAAATCCTTTTCCCAACCCGTATCCATCTGGGCAATCCCTGAACCAAGAGCGGGTGGACGCTTACGCTTAAAC
>MDSZ01050307.1_pt1 | contig 105491 bp, 103 predicted proteins | sample 811201 | NCBI WGS metagenome assembly MDSZ01 (sample SAMN05326647, study PRJNA326480) | marine metagenome | isolation source: seawater | place: Indian Ocean: North | collected 2010
CGCTCACGCCTATCAAGAGCGCGCGATAATTTACAAGAAGCACTTGAAGAAAATGCTGGGTTAGATGCATCCCAAAGTTATTACGCGGGTGAATCGCATGTCTATCAGCTTGCGGCCTAATATAAGAAAAGTGATTGTCGTTAAAGCTACAAAACAGAAACAATATTTTTCAATACTGAAACAAAGTCGCCATATCGCCGATACAGAATCACCTTAAAAGTGAAATCATCGCAACGTTATAAGGAGTACCTACGATGCAAAATATTTTTCAAACATCTAAACCAGTATTGGGCGTTACACATCCGATGATCGCAGATATGTATGTAAAGAAAGATTATAAATCTAAGCGCAGCAACATCTTAGTGATACAAACGCGTGCTATTGATGAAGACGATGCCGTGAACGCTACAGAGCAAGACTTAACAGATCTGCTTCTTGATTTAGAAGATATAAAAAGAAAAGCAGAAGACAAAATCGGTAAATTTGATTCTGTTTGCATCCGTAGATAATTACCTTTGCGGGATAACGCTCTCCTCCCCACAGATACCCTGCAAAATCCCGTAAAGACTAGGTCGGCTATATAAATAGCCGGCCTTTTTTTATGATTTATTATTGGAACTTTTAATGAAACCACTCGTTTGCTTAAGCGTATAACGCATGACAAAAGGAGATATACAATGAAAAAGACACTTCTAACCGCTACTTCAGCTTTAGCAATTTTATTAAGCGCGCCAGCTGTGAATGCCGCAGAGAAAAGTGCCGCAGAGCCTGGTAGCCAAGCCGCTGCTGAAAGCTCAACAGGGAGTTTTACGCAGGATGCTAAAAAAGCATATAAAAATATGAAAAAAGATGCATCTGAAGCTGCGAATACAGTAAGCGAAAAAGCTAAAGATATGTATAAAGATGCTAAACATGCTCTGAATACGGATGAAGATTCAGGCTTTGAGCAGGTCAATATCGACGTCAAAACAACGGCAACGAATATGATCGGTAAACCAGTCTATAACATTGATGGTGAACGCGTCGCAAAAGTGCATGACATCATTATGAGTGAAGACGGTAACGCGATGATGGTTATTCTCGCTGATGGTGAGTTTACAGGTTTAGGTAAACTTGTAGCCTTCGATTACAGTGTTCTTACAACACGCAGTGCTGATGGTGATGTGATTGCCTCAATCGATGAAAAAACGATCGATCACGCAGCAAGCTTTTCATATGAGCCAGGCGAGATCAACAAAGATGTACGTATCATGCCAAGCAATGGCTATAGCCTTTCTAAATTACTTGATGGTGAGCTACTCGGTGCTGAGGGCGAAGAGCTCGCGGCGATTGATAACATCGTTTTTGATAATGGCCAAGCTGAACAGCTTATCGTTTCGGTTGGTGGTACATTAGGTATGGGCGCTAAAAATGTTGCGCTTTCATTTGATGAACCAACTTTAGTGCCTGAGCGTGATGGTAATTTGAACATGAAGCTAAGTGCTAATCAATCTGTTCAGTTCGAAGCTTTTGAAAAATCAATAACAAACTAAGTTATTGTATTGGAACTATTTTTGAAGCCGTTCGTTAGTATTAACGAGCGGTTTCTTTATTGTTCACTATATAAAAAGGGAGAATAAAATGGATTACACAATATTAAAAATATCAGCATTTTTATGGGCGTTTTCTTTACTGCTTGTAACTGCAATTGGCTATTCAGCATTGGGCGATATGAATGAATCCGGTGTTAAGGCAAAGCTAATAAACGCACATTTTTCTAGTGCGCAATAATCAATCTATCAAACAAGGAGACATAAAATGAATGAGCCTAGCGATATCATTAAAATAATTTTTTCAATATTACTGCCGCCGATTGGTGTAGCTATGGAGGTTGGTCTTACGAAGCATTTATGGATTAACATCTTGCTGACAGTCTTGGGTTACGTTCCAGGTATTGTTCATGCCGTTTATATTATTGCGAAACGATGATTTCTAGAATTTACAATATATGGCAGATCCTCAAAGCAAGCCTATGGTTTGTTCCAGCGCTTTTTTGTGCAGCTTATTTTGCGTTAACACTGGGTATTTATTCAGTGGAAACGCATTATCTTTCAAATATTGATTTGCCCTCTATTTTCTTTAGCGGCACCAATGAGGATGCAAAAGCTGTCATCTTGGCTTTGTTATCCTCAATGATCACTATGACGACCCTAGCGATATCAATCACAATGGTAGTTCTGTCTTTAGCCGCGACGCAGCTTGGCCCGCGTTTGATCCGTACTTTTATGTCAGACAGAAAAACACAAGACTTTATTGGGCTATTTTTTGGCTCTGTCATTGCGTGTTTTTTAATGACAATTATTTTGCATGATGTCGGGAAAAGTGCTGTATCACCAAGGCTGACAATTAGTTTTATATTCGCTATCTGCTTTGCCAATTTATTTGTGCTCTTGGCATTTGTGCATCACGTGGCGCAATCAAGTATAGCTGATCAGGTTATTCTAAGAGTAGCTAACGATTTGATTAAATCTTTAGACCGCTTAACGATTAGCGAGCAAAAATCAAACGCAAATAACGCGCGACATCAAAAAGATGATGACTGGCCAAAAGACTTTGAACGTAAAAAGCAAAGACTATATTTCAATCGCTGCGGTTATGTTCAAAATATCGATTATGACCATATCCTAAAAATAGCGGAGCAGCATAAATATTACATAGAAATTCACTTCAAAGCGGGGCACTTCCTTGTCGAAGGTGAAGATGGTGTACGTATATATCCAACCAATGAAAAATATAGCGAAGAAATAGAACAGGAAATAAGAAACTGTTTTATTATCGGCAATACGAGAACACCAACCCAAGATATAGAATTTTCTATTCGTCATCTGGTCGAAATAGGCTTAAGGGCTCAATCCCCAGGTATGGATGATAATTTCACAGCCTTCACTGTTCTTGATCGTTTATCATCAGCTTTGGCGATCCTGTTTAAAAAAGATACCCCTCCAGAGTGTTTGGTGGATTCTCAAGATAGAGTACGCTTATGGGCTAAACAAAGTGATGAAGCGGATATGATTTTTTCTGCATTTGATCAAATGCGCCATTCCGCCAGAGATAAGCCAGATATCATGTACCATATTTTAAAGAAAATTGAGATATTATGTGATCTTGCCAATACGGAGTGTCAGAAAGAGGGCTTGAAAAAGCAGCTTAAAGAAATCGAATATGACCTTAAATATCTAGAAAAGATGGTACTCAATATCGATCATATAAAGCAGCTTTGTTATGAGCTTTTAGAAAAACTCTCATGATGAAGTTTCTTTTGTGAAAATGATTTCATGATTGAAAAGCTGTTGCCTTGCAAAGCATAGATATCAATATGCATCTGATCATCATGGAGGCTAATAACATTAAAGCCATTTTCTTGAGAGCGCGTACGAGACGAAAGGGCTGTTGAAGCACTTAAATAAATAGTTTGATGTTCCTCATCCCCTAAAGTGGAAATGCTCGCATGGTGTACGTGTCCAGTAAGAACCAAATCAAACTTCAAATCATGTAGAGTTTTTAAAGTTCTTTTACGCCCAAAAACCGTAACATCTAATGGCATTTCATCGACTTTATGAATAGGGTGATGAAAGAAACATATCCGCCAAGCGCTTTGATCATTCTCCATACGCTTTTTCAAAATTTTTCTTTGTGAGGCTGAAATCGCGCCATTGGCCCAATTCCAATGCGCAAGACAGCGTCGCGCAGAGTTTAAGCCAGCGATAGTAATCTTCTTCTCATGATAAAAAGGGTTAAGCTCATCTTGTATATAGTGCTTATATTTATCAAATGGAGATACGAATCTTTCAATGAGGTTATAGGCGGGCACATCATGGTTGCCAGGCACACAGAGCATTTCGCATGGAAGCTTATGAATAAAGCTCTGAGCGAGTTCAAACTCTTCACGGCTACCAACTTGAGTGAAATCTCCACTTAATATGGCGTAATTAGGGGCAATCTCTTCTATCGCCTTAATAAGAGCATCAACAATAGCAGGGCTCTCTGTTCCAAAATGTAGGTCCGATAAATGAATAAGTTTTAAAATGGTAATGAACTCCATAGGAAAGGGATTGAGGCAAAACTTATCGCTACAAACGCAATGCCTATAGCAGTTAATAAACCGTCATGCACAGCTAATGCTAATCCAAAAAGCAGCACGGCTGCAAATGGAATTGATGCAGCAAAAGGTATAAAGGAAAGCAAAATAATCACGCCACTAAGAATGATGCATAAAAGGGCTATGAGTATTTGCGCAATATGACCTGTTAAAAACTTTAAACGCGGATGGAAAAAACTATCAATCCACTCAGTATAAGGGCGCGTTTTTTTTACTGCATTTTCATACTGAGCACGATCAAAAGAAAAATGCTCGAGGCGCTTCGGAATCCATGGATATTTACGCCCATAGATAAGCTGGGCACTCATAAGAAATATGAAAGCCGCTAAGATATCGGGCATTAATGGTATCGCACCTGTAGGTAATATTCCAATTAAGGCAGGAGCAATAAGCAATGGACCAAACCCCCTATGATTGAGCGCTTGGGCAACATCACCAAAAGAGATCTTATCCCCTTCACTTTCTTCCATGAGCGCATTGAGCGTATCTGTCAGTGCTTTTGTCGCCATGTTATGAGCCTTGCGCGCTCTGGGGCACTATAACTGGAAGTGATTTAGGGAGTATTGAAAATTTAAGGGGCTTATCAAATTCTTGTGTTTCACCATCCAGAGATATCAAGGCGTTTTGACCTTCAAATCCAACCTCAAGCTCTTTACTGCTCCATTGATCAAGAGAGTGATCATCTTTCCATTGCCCAAGACTGGTGCGAAAAACTAAACGAACCTTATCCCAAAATGTATTTGGGCGTGCTGAGTAAATACCGAGTAAATTTTGATCAAGATGATGCCTGATGAAATTTCCTTCATTAAGGTTCTGTCCGGCCTCATATATATTATTTGAAACAATAAGCGCCGCTGTTTTAATACGTTTTTTGTGCGATCCAACTTTCAAAGTGAGCTTGCGGTGATTGCTCTTATCGAGTTGATCCAAGATATAGGCCATCATTTTAGGGATTAAGATAGGCTGAGCATCATTACGATTATGCTCCCTATAAACCGAGGCCTCTGGCATAGTGCCAATACCAGTGCAGCATAAGAAAATATCATCATTAACTTTGCCGACATCAATATGACGTACATTAAAACCCTGAGCATAGGATTGAATAGCTTTGTCCAGCTCTACGGCTATACCTAAATCTCTAGCCATTAAATTCATGGTTCCGAGTGGAAGGATGCCAAATGCTTGCTCTTGATGGATGAGCTTTTCTGCAGCCAGTTTTATGGTGCCGTCCCCACCACCGATAAGAATATTAGCTTCAGAATTATCATGGTGCTCTAGGCGTTTTGAAAGCTCTTCAGTGTCAAGAAAGTGCAAGGATTTAATCTCAAGCTCTGAGCGCGTTATCAGGTCTTCAATAGCGTCTTTTCCAAGGTTATTCACTGTACCTGAATTTGCGTTAATATAGATTGTAAAAGCGTTCTTTTTCATGGCCTATCGATATAATAATTAAAGACAATATAACTCCATTATATCAAACGCAGACCACGGTAAGATTGTTCCATAAAATTACAGATTCTTTTTCTTATTTTTGATACACTCCTTGAAGTATTTTTAATTATACGCAAAGGATTTATGATGAAAAAACTATTAACTTTAATGATGTTTGCTATGGCAACGTCATTATTATCCTCACCAGCTGATGCTCAGGATCAAAAGGTGAGATGGCGTCTTGCTGAAACATGGCCAACAAACTTTTCTCTCTTTAGTGAAGTTCCACGCCGTATGGCAGAGAACGTGAAAAAAATGTCTGGCGGGCGTTTTACAATCATCATTGATTCGGCCAATAAGCATAAATCCCCATTGGGCGTATTTGATTTTGTAAGCTCTGGTCAGTATCAAATGGCGCATTCTGCATCTTACTATTGGAAGGGCAAAGATATTAACACACTCTTCTTTACAACAATGCCGCTTGGCATGATCGAAGCAGAGCAAACAGGCTGGTATTATTTTGGCGGCGGTAAAGAGCTTGCACAAAAAGTATATGGCCAATATGGCATGAGATACTATCCGGGCGGAAATACTGGTAACCAAATGGGTGGATGGTTCAAAAAAGAGATTAACTCCATCGAAGATCTTCAAGGTCTACAAATGCGTATCCCAGGCTTTGCTGGAGAGGTGCTTGCTAAAGTGGGTGCTAAGCCGACCAATATTGCCCCGGGTGAGCTTTACACAGCACTAGAACGCGGAACGATTGACGCGCTTGAGTGGATTGGGCCGGCAATGGACTTGGATATGGGCTTTCAAAAAATCGCACCATACTACTATACGGGTTGGCATGAGCCAGCAACAGAGCTTCAATTCTTAGTGAATGAAAAAGCTTTCCAAGCGCTGCCAGAAGAGTTTCAAGCAATCTTGGAAATTGCAATGCAAGAAGCTGCATTTGAGATGGCCGCTGAATCATATTATGAGAACGCAGTGATTTGGGATTCTATCAAGCAAGATTACCCAGAAGTGCAAGTGAAGACCTTCCCGCCAGAAGTGATGTCTGCGCTGAAAACTGCAACTGAAGAACTTGTAAATGAGTTCGAAGCTAAAGGTGGCATTACAGCTGAAATCATTAAGTCTCAGCGTGAATATTCAAAGAAAGCACGCGAATGGACAAATATTTCAGATAAAGCTTACCTCAACAACTTATCTGAATAAGTTGCTATCAAAGCAATAATTAAGCTATATTAAGCTATTCGGTTTCATCCTGAGCCGAGTAGCTTATTTTTTTCTACACTTAGGCTTTTCCCCCATGCGCTTAGTTTTAAAAATTTTAAATAAGATCATCGATATTAGCGGCTGGATTTGCGTCGCAGCTTTGATGCTTATGATTGGTAATGTATTTTTAGATGTTTTCGTTCGCTATATCTTTGTCGATCTAATGAAGGCGATGGATCTCTATACATGGTATGATAGCCATATCAGCTGGTTCGGCGGCATCGGTATGCAAGAGTTGGAATGGCATTGGTTCTCAATCGTCTTTCTCCTAGGCATGGGCTATACGCTGAAAGAAGACGGGCATGTACGTGTCGATGTTTTTTATGATAATTTCTCACCAGCCGTTAAATCTATAATCAATATTATCGGAACTTTAATTTTCACAATTCCATTTTGCGGCTTAGTCGCTTATTACAGTTGGGGTTATTTCGAACACTCTTATCAAAGCGGCGAAAATATAGGTAATCCAGGTAGTTTGCCGCGCTTATGGCCGATTAAGCTGTTACTCCCTATAGCGTTTGGTTTTGTCGTGTTGAGCGCGATCACTGTAATGCTGAAAGAGATCATTTCTCTATGTGAGAATAAGCAGAAAGCACCACAAGCATGATTGGTTTATATTTATTCCTTTTCGCACTTATTTTCCTTTTTACTGGTTACCCAATTGCCTTCACCTTTGCAGGTCTTTCACTGCTCGTAGGGATTTGGATTGAAGGGCCGGGGCTATATGAATTTATCCCTTATCGATTATTCAGCATCATGAGTAATACGATTTTTATGGCCATACCGATGTTTATTTTTATGGGTGTTGTGCTGCAAAAATCGGGTTTAGCCGAACGCTTGCTTGAATCAATGGGACGCCTTTTTGGCTCAAGGTCTGGCGGCTTGACAATTTCAACGCTTATCGTTGGAGCCTTCCTTGCAGCTTCCACCGGCGTGGTTGGCGCGAGCGTTGTCGCGATGGGGGTCATCTCATTACCAGTGATGATGAAATATAACTATGATCAGCGCCTTGCAACAGGAACGATTTGTGCGGCAGGGACATTGGGGCAGATTATCCCACCTTCAATCATTCTCATTATATTGGGTGAAGTTTTATCCGTACCTGTGGGGGATTTGTTTAAAGGCGCGATGTTACCGGGCTTTTTGCTCGTTGGTTTATATTTGGTTTATGTATGGGTCTATACTCATATTTTCAAAGATTCAGCCCCTCCAATTCCATCAGAAGCTGAGAATAAAGGCGAGCTGATTAAAGAGGCATTGTGGAATATCTTTCCGCCTTTATTGCTGATTGTTGTCGTGCTTGGATCAATCCTTGCAGGTATCGCCACTCCAACAGAATCCTCTGCATTAGGGGCTATAGGCTCAATGATTTTGGCAAAAATCTATATGGGTAAAAACTTTAAATTCTCGGATGTAAATTGGGCTGCAAAAGAAACAGTCAAAGTGACGGCGATGGTGTTTGCGGTGCTCGTAGGGGCAACATCATTTGCTATGGTCTTTACTTACTCTGGCGGCGATATGATCGTCGAAGAGTTTCTCTCGGATTTGCCGGGTGAAAAATGGACATTTTTAGCATTAGCAATGCTAGCAATATTTATACTTGGCTTCTTTATTGATTTTGTCGAAATTGCTTTTATTGTTGTGCCGATCTTAGCGCCAATTGCAGAACTTTTAGGGCTGAATATGGTCTGGTTCGGTATTTTAATTGCGATGAATTTACAAACATCGTTTATGACGCCGCCATTTGGCTTTAGCTTGTTTTATCTAAAAGGTGTAGCGCCCCCGCAAGTTAAAACCACTACAATTTATAAAGGTGTATTTCCTTTTGTAATCATACAAATTATTGCACTGCTTGCCGTTATCTTCTTCCCGCAATTGACCAGCTTTATGCAATAGATAGTGCTTTAGTATGTATTCTTAAGACACACGTATGTACTTGATATTTAAATAAATTTTTTACTAATTTTGCGCTAATATATAATTAAGCGCAAACATAATATGTGCAAAAACTTAAGGGCAAGTATTTTTAACCTCTTAATTTAGGAGACTATATACATGCCTTTTTCAAGCAGCTTTTCACTCAATACTGAAATGGCCGATATCAAAACGGCTTTAGATAAATCAATGGCTGTCATTGAGTTTAAACCTGATGGTACAGTTCTCGACGCGAATGAGAATTTTTTAAAGACAATGGGCTATAGCCTTGATGAAGTAAAAGGCAAGCACCATAGTATGTTTGCGGATGCTGCATATGCGGCAAGTCAGGAATATAAAGATTTTTGGAAAAAACTAGCAGCAGGTGAATTTGAAGCGGCTCAATATAAACGCTATGGTAAGGGCGGCAAAGAAATATGGATTGAGGCCAGCTATAACCCCATTATGTCAAAAACAGGTAAGGTTTATAAGGTTGTTAAATTCGCAACAGACATCACGAAACAGATATTAAAAAGTGCTGAGAGAGAAAGTATTGTCAATGCTATCAATCGCTCACAAGCCGTCATCGAATTCACGTTAGATGGTACTATCTTAGATGCGAATGATAACTTCTTAAGCGTCATGGGTTACAGCCTTGATGAAGTAAAAGGTAAGCACCATAGTATGTTTGCAGATGCTGCATATGCGGCAAGTCAGGAATATAAAGATTTTTGGAAAAAGCTAGCAGCAGGTGAATTTCAGGCGGCACAATATAAACGCTATGGCAAGGGCGGCAAGGAAATATGGATTGAGGCCAGCTATAATCCTATATTTGACGCCGAAGGCAAGCCATTCAAAGTTGTGAAATTTGCAACCGATCTTACACCTAGAAAAGAAGAGAGCTTAGCTCTAGCTAATGATTTTGAGGCCAATGTAAAGACACTTGTTGCAGACGTTGTCTCTTCAATCCAGCAAGTGCAAAACACATCAAATAGTTTGGCGGCTTCTGCGGATGATACGAGCTCTAGATCAAATGTTGTTGCGGCAACAACTGAAGAGCTTTCCGCTTCAATCCATGAGATTTCAACGCAAGTTACCAATGCTGTAAAAGTTGTTGGTACTGCCGTAGAGCAAACAAAAATTTCTGAAAATCTTGTTTCGGGCCTTGTTGAAGCAGCAGAAAAAATCGGCGAGGTGACAGCGCTTATCTCTGAGATTGCGGATCAAACAAATTTACTCGCTCTTAATGCAACAATCGAAGCTGCAAGAGCTGGAGATGCAGGTAAAGGCTTCGCTGTGGTTGCATCAGAAGTGAAAAAGCTTGCATTAGAGACAGCTTCTGCAACAGGGGAGATCGGCTCGCATATCAACAATATCCAAGGCGCGAGTGAAACAACTGCGCAAGCGATCAGAAAAGTCACAAATATGATTGAACAGGTCAATGAGATAAGTACGGCTATCTCTAGCGCCGTAGAAGAACAAAGCGCTGCAACTAAGGATGTGGCAACCAATATCACGAGTGTACAAGCTGGTGCGAACCAAACTGGAGAATCTTCGGCGATACTCTCTGATGTGGCTCAAGGCTTAAGCAAGCGTAGCGAGACACTGAATAAGAGCGTTGATGACTTCTTGCTTCAGGTACGCTCTTCATAACGCGTAAGATATAAATACTTCAATAAGCCTTACTTTATATGGCTGACGTAACATACGAATTTATGGTATAATCAAGCGTCTAAAATATAAAAGTGAGGCTTATTAATGACTCAGATCGATATTGAAAAACACGAAAAAGAAATTACCGAAAAAGGTTGGACCGCCTTTAGAGGTGTATACTCTGCTGAGCTTATAGCCAAAGCTTGTGAAGAGCTTGATGAAATCCGCCCAACATATGATGAGATTCACAAAGAACAGGGCGTATATGAAGAAACAAAAAACGCCTATCACCACACAGTTGTGCTAAGCCCAGCACAGTTAGAAATGATTAATCCAAATCCGCTTCATGGATTTTTAGAAAATTATTTCGGTGGCCGCTATATTCTAAATACTATGGGCACTAGCTATGTTCTGCCTCAAACAGGCATATATACGCAAAGAATACATAGAGATATTCGTTCATTCTCCGGTAAAGAGCGCCTAACAGTGAACACATTGATCATGCTTGATGACTGCACAGAAGAAAATGGTGCAACATGGATGCTTGAAGGCTCGCAATATCAAGATGATAAACCTGATGAAGATTTCTTCTATAAAAATTCTGTACGCGCCACAGGTAAAGCAGGCGATATATTGGTTTTCGATAGCAATATTTGGCATGCGGCAGGCACGAATAATTCTGATAAAGTGCGCCGTATCATTACGCCATTCTTCTCAAAGCCTTTGATGAAACAAAGCCTCGATTACCCGCGTGCATTTGGCTATGATTTTGCAAACCGTATACCCGATGAATTAAAACAAATTCTAGGTTATAACGCTCTTACACCAGTAACATTATCCGAGTTTTACAAACCACGTGAAAAGCGTTTCTATAAAGCTGATCAAGGCTAAGTGATGAGTGATCTCACTGCTCCAAATAATCAACAAAATCAGCCCTACTGGGCTGATCTGCGTTATAGCGAAACGCTTGCGCAAAAATTATCTGTGCTGCACGAACTTGATATGTCTTTAAGCGCTAGCCCCATGGTTTCCTTAAAGTTTAAAGAGGATAAGCAAACAACACATATCGCTAGCCCACCTGGTTTTTTAAGCGCAACTAATATAGAAGCGCTAAACGATCAGCTAGATTATATTGCGCTAAATTATAATAAAAAAAATGCAGCGAGTGCTTTTTTGCAATATAGGGGGCATGACGTAAAATCGGAAATATCAAATCTTCTATCGAAATATTTTGAGCAAGATAAATATGAGATCGCGCAGCGCATACGCGTCAATATTTCGCTTAATGAGGATGAAGAAGATCTCCTTATGCGCTGCCGTCGAGATACGAGAAGCCGCCTTCGTCAAATGATGAAAGCAGGTTATAGCGTAAAACCAGAATATGATAAGCGTTTCCATCAATATTATGATCAAATCGCAAAGCGTAATGGGTTTTCTGCAGCTTACTGCTATAGCGCTCAGGACTTAGAAACGATGCTCAGTGCGCATAATATATATGCTATTTCTATCTATGATGCGGAGCAAAACTATGCTGGAGGATCCGTGATTGGCGTCGTCAACGGGGCTGAGCACGATTATATTTTAAGTGCTTATAACGTTGATGTTTCAAATTCAGGTCGTGCCGTGCTTTGGTATTCAATATTACAAGCCAAAGCAATGGGCGCGTCTATACTGAATCTGGGCGGCGGCATTGAAGAAGAAGATTCTTTATATGAATTCAAAACGTCTTTTGGCGGCGAAGATGCTGCATTTTACACACTTAAAATCGTATTAGATGAAGAGCTTTATCGCGCAACATACGCGCTTAATGATGATGAGCCTATTAATATGAAAGGACGGTTTCCTGCATTATGATCATTCATATTGGCTTTCCAAAATCTGCATCCACTTCGCTCCAACGCTCTTTAGCCGGTTCTAAGAGTGGTTTATTTTTAGGCTGTAATCCGAAAGCAGCGCTTGGTGAATTTTATCATGAAGCTATAGGCGAATTTTTAGAAAAAGATATACGCTTTGCTCCTAATGATGTTTTTAATGAGCAAGCTGAAGAGATCGCATCAGCTCTACAAGACTTAGACTTTCATCATCAAGGGTGTGTGACTTTATCATATGAGAATTTAAGCTTCCGCCTTACACCGCATGATTTACCGGCAGATATCAAGCTCGCTAGGCTTGCACAAATCTCACCCCAAAATACGCAATGGCTGATTATTTATAGGCCGGTAACAGCATTATTAAAGTCTTTGTATAAGAATTATCTCTTGATTGGCTATACGGCCACGCCACAGCAATTTATTGATGAGTTAACACTGCTTGGCGATTATGGGCCGTTAGCAGACTTGGACTTGGCAAGGCTCAAAACAAGATCCTCTGAGTTTGCGCCTAAAATATCACTTAAAATAGTGCGTCTTGAACAGTCAGAAGCGCTTGTAAATTTCTTCGCACAAAATGGAATAGAGATTGAACCTTTAGCAAAAGAAAATAGTGGTTTCACAGACGAAGAAATCGCTCATGCGCTTCACTTTAATCAGCAACAAAAAGCCGATAAAACTTACCTTTCATGGCTAGAGCTTCATCGTATTTATCCAAATAAAGCTATGGATGAGAGTGTAAAATTTAAGCTCTCAAGATATCGTCATGCCTTGAATGAAGCGCTGGACAATGCTGCACAAATAACGCCGCAAGAACATTTTGAGTTTAACTGGTCTAAAGAGATTTTAGAGCTTGAAGCGCGTAATACGGCTTTCCTCAAGGAAAATGCTGAATTGCTCATCGCCTAGAGCCAGTGCTTGTAAATAGCCATAACGCGCAATCCCGCTTGTATCAATAAAGTTTAGATCAATCTCATGGCTGAAAAAGCTTTCCGGATCATAGAGCTCTTCACCGCCAGGGAGGTTGATATAGCTATTAGCGCCAACCTCCTCACAGATTTTAATGAGGCGATCTTGGCTGCGAATATCATCAGATATTTTTAAATCCGACGAGCGCAGCATAGGTGTTGTAATCCCTAATCTTTTAAATACAGCTTCATGATGCGCGTAGAGAAAATCACTCAGCATGGTATCGCTTAACTGATAGGGCGCTAAATCTAATTCCTCACTTAAAAGAGAGATAAGGATTTTGTGCATAGCATTTTGCGGAAAATCCTCTGGCCATTTTTGCATCATAATATCCTCAATACGCGTATTTTGCGGATATTTATGAGTCGGTAAAGTCAGCCAACCATCCGTAAAACCTGCTTCTGAATTATGGATCTGGCTTCTATGGACACGCCCACGCCTTGGAAATTGTACGCAGTCATAAAAAACAAATAAATCAGCCGCACGAATAAGCGCATAATATCCTGCATAGGCCGAGAAATAGGGCTGATTGATTGCAATAATCATTGGCAATCTATCCTGCTTTTTCTGTAATTAAACTCTCTAAATATTGCCCATAACCACTTTTTGCTAGTGGTCCTGTCGCCATATCATGAAGCTCTTGGTCGCTAATCCATCCCTTACGCCAAGCGACCTCTTCTATACATCCGACTTTATAGCGCTGATGTCTCTCAATCATGGCAATGAATTGGCTCGCTTCTAGCATAGAGGCGTGAGTACCTGCATCAAGCCAGAAATGGCCTCGGCCTAAGGGGCTATGCTGCATAGTTCCTTCTTCCAAATAGAACTTAATCATATCTGTTATTTCCGTCTCGCCTCGAGCACTTGGTTTTAAATCCCGAGCAATTTTAGAGGCGCGCTCATCAAAGAAATATAGCCCCGTTATCGCATGGTTGCTTTTAGGATTTTTGGGCTTCTCTTCAATAGAAGAAGGCTTATTGTCTTTATCAAAATTAATGACGCCGAAGCGTTCAGGTTCATTCGTTTGGTAAGTGAAAATGGTCGCGCCCTTTTCATTATGACAGGCTTTAATCAGCGGCTCTGCAATATTGGCACCATATAAAATATTATCACCGAGCATCATCGCCGAACCCTCGCCTGCCAAAAAGCCTTCGGCTATTGTGTATGCTGCGGGAATGCCTGTCGGTTTATCTTGAATAGCGTAATTGATAGATATGCCCCATTGAGAGCCATCTTTTAGTAAATTACGAAAATGCATATGATCTTCGGGCGTTGTGATAATGAAAATATCTTTGATACCTGCAAGCATCATGATGCTTAAAGGGTAATAAATCATCGGCTTATCATAGACTGGGAGTAGTTGTTTGCTCACGGCCATCGTCATTGGATAAAGGCGCGTGCCCGTACCACCGGCTAAAATAATTCCTTTAGTAATCATATTCATACCCCTAACGCATAAGTGTTTATCAATATGTGCTATCTATTTTTTTGCACAATGTTGATCCATTCAGTATTTTCTATATACCAATCAATGGTTTGGGTTAATAAACTAGCAAAATTCGTGCCAGCGCTCCACGACAATGCTTTTTGCGCTTTTTCACTATTAATAGCATATCTAAAATCATGGCCTGGCCTATCTTCGACATGCTCAATAAGCGATTTATATGAGGTGTTATCCTCACGAGGGCGTCGCTCATCAAGGATTTCACACAATCTACGCACGATATCAATATTGCGCTGTTCATTCGATCCGCCAATGCAATATGTCTCCCCGATCTCACCACATTCATAAGCTTTAATAATGGCTTGGCAGTGATCTTCGACATATAGCCAGTCCCTTATTTGCTCTCCAGAGCCATAGATAGGCAAACTTTGCCCGGCAAGCGCACGGCTCAGCATAAAAGGAATAAGCTTTTCAGGATATTGATAGGGGCCAAAATTATTGCTGCAATTAAGAATAATGGCTGGAAGTTTATAAGTATTGTGCCATGCCCTAACAAGATGATCACCTGCCGCTTTGCTAGCCGCATAAGGACTTCGAGGCGCATAAGGAGTTCGCTCATCAAAAGCAGGATCATCCATACTTAAATGTCCAAAAACTTCATCGGTAGAAATATGAATGAAGCGGAATTGCTCTTGCGCACTTGCGCTCAAACTTTGTTGGTAATTTTGCGCTGTTCTAAGGAAGCGTGTATGAGCAGCCACATTTGTCTCTATAAAAGGATCAGCACCTGATATAGAGCGATCAACATGCGTTTCAGCCGCTAAGTGAAAAATGGCATCAACATTGAACTTTTCTAATATCTCTAAAACAAGCTTCTCATCACCAATATTACCCTGAAAAAAATGATGCTTAGGGTCGTGTTCAAAATCTTTTAAATTTTCTATATGCCCAGCATATGTTAGCAGATCATAAGAAATCAGCTCCGCGTCAGGGTAAGCCGCTCTTAACGATCTGACTAAATTCGAGCCTATAAAACCCGCCGCGCCAGTGATGAAAAAGACTTTACTCATTTTATGTTCTTTCTAAGTTTATTGCGCATGGTGCTTTAAGACAGCGATCACGCTATCTTGCTCTTGTACGTCCATATCATGAAAAAGAGGTAAGCATAAAATTTCATCTGCGACTTTAGAGGCGATAGGGAAAAGCTGTTTATGCTCAGCATAAGCGGGCATATCAGTTATTAAAGGATAGAAATATCGACGAGGGTAAATATTGTGCTCTTCAAAAGCATGCACTAACGCTTCTCGATCCAGGCCATAATCTGCGGTTATTCGTATAGGCATATAGCCATAATTTTGAGTGGCATCGCTATTAGGGGCTATGAGCTGAATACCTTGAATATCAGCCAGCTCTCTTTTGTATGTTTCAACGACATGTTTGCGCATATCGCGCTGCACTTCAAAACGCTCAAGATTGAGCATACCTATAGCGGCATGCAATTCGCTCATTTTTCCATTGATACCTTCAAATAAGGCGCTGCCGTGAGAATCAAGACCAAAATTCCTATAAACGCGCACCCATTCGTCAAGCTGGCTATGTGGTGTTATAATCGCACCACCTTCAACACTATGAAATGACTTAGTAGCATGAAAGCTTAATACACTTGCATCACCATAAGAGAGTAAAGGTTGGCCTTTATACTCGATGCCAAAAGCATGCGCGGCATCATAAATAACTTTAAGCTTATGTTCGTGCGCGATAGCCTCAATAGCCTCTACATCGCATGGCGTACCATAAACATGTACACCTAAAATTGCGCATACATCCTTATCTATAGCTGCCTCTATATGCTGAGGATCAATGCACAATGTTTCAGGATCAATATCAACAAAACGAGGCGTTAAGCCTAAAGGTTTTAAAATATGCGCAGTAGCAACAAAGCTATAGGGGGTAGTAATCACAGTGCCCGATAAATTAAATCCAGCGAGCGCACTCTGCAAAGCAAGCGTACCATTACTAAAAACGCTGATATGCGGCGCGCTGAGATAATCTCTTAAAGCGGCTTCAAATGTTTGCAAAACAGGCCCATTATTTGTGAGATAGCGAGCTGATTTTATCTGCTCAAGATATTTATATGTATCTTCCAAATTTGGTAAATCTGGACGGCTAACATATAAGGGGCTGGAAGTTTGCGTTTGAGGAGGCACTTTCATAATTTCATTATAAATTATATATTACTTCTGTTCTACGAACATTTTTAATATTGAAATCAATATTTCTGACGTAAATTTTTAGGCTTATCACATGAATAAAATATATGAACTCGATCCTCAGCACTTAGCACGTTTATATGAAGCGCGTAAATGGAGTGATTTATGGGCTTATATTATTTCTATTTTTGACAAAATTCATGGGTTTCATGCCGAGTATTTTGTCAGAACACGTATTGAAGAAGATTACGAAGATCCTTCTAAAAGGCAGTTGATTATCGAGTTCAGTAAATTAATGAGTGAGTTCTTAATCATTATTTTTAATGATGATAAGACCCAAATGGATGACCAGATTTTCTATAAGCTGCTACGATATCATGAAGCAATACATGTTCTGTTCGGCATATGTAATTATAGTGATACAGATCCCTTAGTGCAAAAAATGCTCACTTCACAAAACAGCCCACGCGTTTCACCTGAAAAGCAAAAAGCAGCACTTTTATTACTCGATATTGGCACGAAGCTGAATATTGATGAGATATGCCAAAAAACTTTGCGTAAATATTATATCCCATTCTCCTTAGCACTTCTTGGATATTCACGCATGGATGGGCGTGCCTATGATAACAAAATAGAACTCTTATCTGTCGCAAAAAAAATAGAAGATCTTGCGCCTATTAAAGGTATTTTTCCATTGCTATCAGAGGCTTACTTTCATGTGAGCTATCTGGATTACGCGCATAAGCATGATGTGAAGAAGAGCTTTAATGCCTATACGAAAGCATTCACATTTAAGGAAATCATTAAAAAGCCCGCGATCCGAAAAGCCATAGAGCAGGGCAAAAAGAATAAATATCAAGAAGGCGAGCGAGAAAAGCCGCGCATGATTTTCTTCCCTGAGCATTTCAAAAAAGATCATGCCATGTACAGATCATGGGGTAAAAGAATGCGCTCTATGAAAGAGAAGTTTGATGTTTATCTTATGATTTCTGATGAAAACTATGATGCATCTATGAAAGAAGAATACCCGAACATAATCGTATTTAATAATTCTCGTGCAGATCAAGCGATCATAAAAATATATGAATTAGCACCAGATATCTTATTCTACCCGGCGGTAGGGATGACAGGTATGGGGATTGTCTTATCAAATATACGTTTTTGTGATGTGCAAATTATGGGGCTAGGGCATCCAGCGACAACAATGAGCAATGAAATAGATTTTGTCTTGATGCATAAAGATTTTTATTCGCCTAAAGCCTTCCCGAATGATTGCGTCATATTGGATGAAATGCCGTCAGCGTTCACTTTGCACAAAACCTTAGAGGCGCGCGGTTTTTCTATTCCTCAAAATACAGGGAAAAAAGAACATATAGAGATTTCCATTGTCGGTATGCACTTTAAACTGACAAAACCATTTTTGGAAATCCTGAAACAAATAGTTGATGAAGCTGATTTTGAAGTCAGGCCCACATTTATCCTTTCAGGTATGGGCTTCGGTCATATCTATTTAAAAGAGTTGCTCACACGAGAATTTCCAAATTGTACGATTAAAGGGTATCAGCTCTATGATGATTATATTAAATCACTAGAACAAATGGATATTATGCTTTGTCCATTCCCGTTTGGCCATTCTAATACAATCTTTGACACATTGATGATCGGTAAACCGTGTATTTCACTATATGGAGAGCAGGCTCATTCAAGAACTGAAGCTGTGATTTTGGATATAGCAGGTATAAAAGATGATTTTGTAACCTATTCATATGATGAATATAAGAAGCGTTTCTTTGAGGTTGCAGAAAAAATCATGCAGGGTCAAACGACATTCTATGAGCCTAAAGAAGTCTATGAGAAGCTAAATGGCCGTAATACTAGCTATGATTATGCCGGGGCAATGTATTGGATCTACGAAAATGCAGATAAGCTCAAAAAACTTAAAAAGCCTTCATATGAGGCTTTTAGCGAAGATATTGAATAACAAAATTATTCTTCGTGTTTAAGCGGCGTATCATCGGCGCCACCACCCAGTGCCGCATACAGGTTAACCAGATTAGCCATACGTTGACGCTCGATCTCGATTTCATTTTGCTGATAAGTATAAAGCTCTCTTTGAGCATCAAGGACATCTAGGAAACTATCAATACCAGCTTTGTAACGCGCTTGTGAAATATCATATACTTGTTGTGCGGCATTGACTAAGCGTCGCTGAGCTTTCAGCTCTTTATCTAAAGTCGACCGCGCGACAAGTTCATTTGAGACATCGCTAAAGGCTTCTTGTATTGCGCGCTCATAATCTACAACAGCTTGTTCTTTGCGAATTTTGGCTAAATCCAAATTAGCAATATTTGCTCCGCCATTAAAGATAGGCAATGTAAGCTGAGGTACGAAAGACCATGCTCCCCAGGCGCTACCACTAAAGAGGTTTGCTAAATCGCGGCTTGCATATCCATATGCGCCAGTAAGATTAATACTAGGGAAAAATGCCGCGCGCGCTGCGCCGATATCGGCATTACTTGCTAAGAGAGAATATTCTGCCTGACGAATATCAGGGCGTGACAAGAGTACCTCTGAAGGCAGGCCTGCGTTAATTTTATCCTCTAGCTTAAATTCATCTAAGGTTGTCTTCGGCAAGAACTCAGGATCATAAGGAATGCCCATGAGCAGGAATAAAGCGTTTGTATCTTGGGAAACGAGGCGATTATATCTGTGTAAATTTACACGCGCCGTTTCGACAGATGTCGCAGCTCTGGCCACATCTTGTTTAGTGGAAACGCCTTTATCAAGGCTTTCCTTCAAAATACGATAGGTTTGTAACTGTGCATCAAGCGTCTTTTTAGTAAGGCTCAATAGCTTTTGATCAGCGAGATATTGAAGATATGCATTCGTCGTTTCTGCAATAAGAGCCGAACGAACTATCGCATAAGCTTCTTCTGTAGCAAGATAATCATTTAACGCAGATTCATTTGTACTGCGAATTCTTCCGAATAAATCTAACTCATATGACGCTAATCCTAATTGCGCTTCATAAACGCGGCTTATCGCCGCACGACCTGTTGCGCTGCTCTCATCAGAGGATTGGCTTAATGTCGCACTCGCTCCCGCATTTATGCTCGGGAAAAGATCGGCGCGGTTAACACGGTAAATCGTACGTGCTTCATCAATATTCAAAGCAGCCGTTTTTAAGTCTTTATTACTTTGAAGGGCAGTGCCGACAAGTAAGTGAATTTCCGATGAGTCATAGAACTCCTTCCAATCCATATCACTTGCAAAACGATCACCATTTTTGAGGTGATACCCTTGAACTTCGGTCCATGAATTTGCCGCAGAAAAATCAGGGCGCAGGTAATCGGGAATCATGTTACAGCCCGCAAGCATTAAGCTTACAGTAGATAGCAACAAATAACGTTTGCTATGACGCATGATCTTTATTCTCCTTTATTCATGGAATCGGTAGGCTTATTGTGTTTCCTATTAAAGATTCGTTCAACACTTGCGTAGAACATAGGCACAAAAAAGATTGCAATAAATGTCGCGCCCATCATGCCGCCCATAACCGCAATACCAATGGCGTTCTGACTAGCTGCACCTGCACCACTTGATGTAGCAAGTGGAGTAACACCGAGCATAAACGCCATAGAGGTCATCAAAATAGGTCTGAAACGTTGGCTAGCCGCTGTGGAAATGGCTTCCATAAGCGGAGTTCCTTTTTCTGTAAGGTCCTTCGCAAATTCTACAATCAAAATAGCATTCTTAGAGGCCAGACCAACTGTCGTAAGAAGCGCAACTTGAAGGTAAACATCGTTTGGTAGACCGAAAATATAAGAAGCGACAACCGCACCAAGAACGCCTAATGGCACAACCAGCATCACCGCAAAAGGCACAACCCAACTTTCATATAAAGCTGCCAAACATAAGAAGATGATTAAAACAGATAGAGCATATAGCATTGGGGCTTGAGAGCCTGCTGCACGTTCTTCATAAGAAATACCTGACCATTCAATACCAAAACCTTCAGGTAACTGCTCAACAATTTTTTGAACTTCCTGCATGGCAACACCCGTACTTACGCCTTCGGCTGGTGCCCCTTGGATATTGATCGAGGAAATACCGTTAAAACGCTCTAACTTAGGTGAACCATAGATCCATTCTGAGCTAGAGAATGTGTTGAATGGAATCATATCGCCTGCACCATTTCGCACATACCACTCAGATAAATCTTCAGGCATCATTCTATATGGAGCGTCCGCTTGCATATAAACGCGCTTAATACGGCCCTGATCAACAAAGTCATTGACGTAGCTAGAACCCCATGCAATTTGCAATGTTCTATTAATATCACTCAAAGAAAGACCCAAAGCAGAAGCTTCTTCGCTATCAATATTAATTTTATATTGTGGCACGTCACTCAAACCATTGGGACGTACACTGGTCAGCAATTCATTTTGACCCGCCATCCCTAAGAATTGATTACGAGCATTCATAAGCGCTTCATGTCCATTACCAGCACGATCAACAAGCTGGAAATCAAAACCAGACGCATTACCAAGTTCGCGAATTGGTGGTGGGAAGAAAGCAAACGCTGAGGCATCTTTAATTTTTGAAAAGGCTGCATTTGCCGCACCAGCAATAGAGAATACGCTCTGGGAGTCTTCTGTGCGCTCAGACCAGTCTTTTAAGCCGACAAAACCAAAAGCAGCATTCTGCGCAGAGCCAGCAAAACTAAAACCAACCACAGTAAAGAGGTGATCAATATTCTCACCTTGTTCAGAGAGGAGGTAATCTTCAACCTGCTTCACCGATTCCAATGTACGTTCAGCTGTAGAGCTAGGCGGTGTATTCACCATGATATACATTGAGCCTTGATCTTCATTAGGCAAAAACGCTGTTGGAAGCTGCATAAAGATGGCCATCATACCGCCAACAAGTAAGCCATAAATCACGAAATAACGCGCTGCCTTTTTAGCCATATGGCTGGATGTTTTCTCATAGCGATCACGCCCTTTGTTAAACACGCGGTTAAACCAGCCAAAGAAACCTTTCTTATTATTATGGTCTTCACCTTCTTTATTTGGCTTCAATAAAGTAGCGCAAAGGGAAGGGGATAAAACGATAGCAACGACAACAGAAAGCCCCATAGCAGAGACAATCGTAATAGAGAATTGTCTGTAAATTGCACCGGCAGAGCCACCAAAGAATGCCATTGGAACAAACACCGCTGAGAGAACAACAGCAATACCGACGAGGGCGCCTGTAATCTGATCCATGGATTTACGTGTTGCTTCTTTTGGGGATAAGCCCTCTTCTTTGATAATGCGCTCAACATTTTCCACAACAACAATCGCATCATCAACAAGCAAGCCAATCGCCAAAACCATCGCAAACATTGTCAAAACATTGATGCTGAAACCAAATGCATAAAGGATGGCGAATGTCCCGAGCAAAACAACAGGAACAGCAATTGTCGGAATAAGGGTCGCTCTTAAATTCTGCAAGAAAAGCAGCATCACTAAGAACACCAAAATAACAGCTTCCACAAGGGTATGAACAACAGATTCAATTGACAGTTCGATAAAAGGTGTCGCATCTAGTGGATAGATGATTTTGACGCTTTCTGGTAATGATTCCCCTAGCTCAGCGACGCGCTCTTTCACTGCATCCGCAGTTTGAAGAGCATTCGCGCCCGTGGCAAGCGTTACCGCCAAGCCAGCCGCCGGCTGACGCTTATAGCGTGCAATACGTTCATAATCTTCAGTTCCTAGCTCAACGCGAGCAACATCTCTGAGGCGAACCTGTGAACCGTCAGTATTAACGCGAAGAATAATGCGTTCAAAATCTTCTACTGTCTGTAGGCGTGATTGAGCTTTGATCGTAGCATTAATCTGCTGATTAGCTGTCGCAGGCATTCCGCCGAGCTGCCCTGCAGAAATATCAGTATTTTGTACTTCTAACGCGCTTTGTACATCAATCGGTGTAAGGTTATAGCTGTAGAGTTTTGCAGGATCTAACCAAATTCGCATTGAGTTTTGAGACCCAAAGACACGTACATTCCCAACACCATTAATACGTGATAAAGGTTCTTGGAAATTGGAAACGAGTAAATCACTTAAATCATTTTGTGAAAGTTGACCGCCCTCTGAATAAAATCCAACAACCAGCAAAAAGCTATCATTGGATTTTGTAACAGTAACGCCTTGTGCTTGAACTTCTTGAGGAAGCTGTGTGACAGCACCTTGGACTTTGTTTTGCGTTTGAACCTGCGCAATATCTGGATCTGCTTCTGGTTCAAATGTCAGTGTAATGCTCATAGAGCCATCTGAGCTGCTTGATGAGAAGTATCGCAAATAATCAATACCGGTTAGCCGTTGCTCTATGACCTGAGTGACCGAATTTTCAACAGTCTCAGCAGACGCGCCAGGATAGTTTGCACGAATAGAAACCGTTGGCGGCGCAACTTGCGGATATTGCTGAATAGGCAAGGACTCAATCGAGAGTATCCCTGCCAGCATGATGATAATAGCTATAACCCAAGCAAATACTGGGCGATCAATAAAAAAACGTGCCATAATATTACGGTCTTTCCTGCTAAATAAATTTAGTAATCAGTTTGCGGATAAGCATTTACAACAAGGAAAGAGTTACTCTCCTTGCGCAGCTTTCCAAGGGCTAGGGCTAACAGCCGCACCCGCTTTAATTTTTTGATAGCCTTCGACAATTACGCGCTCTCCAGCTTCAAGGCCGGATTTAACAACCCAGTTATCTGCGTAAGTTTGCTCAACTTCAATAGGGCGAACTTGCGCTGTGTTATTCGCATCAATGACCCAAACATTAAGGCTACCATCTGCATTTCTAATTGTTGCACGTTGCGGCACCATCAAGACCTCGCTTTGGCCCAAATCTAGATTGGCACGTACAAATAAACCAGGAAGCAATAAACCGTCTGGGTTATCGATCAGCGCTCGCAAAGTAATAGAGCCTGTCGTTTGATCAATTGTAACTTCTGAGAATTTAAGATTACCCTTATGCGGATAAGCGGTATTTGTATCTTCATCCAAAATAAGCGTCACAGGGATATTATCCATGCCAACCATGCGCGCGCGAAGCTTCATCGCCTCAGAACCTGATTGTTGCATATCAATATAGGCCGGGTCGAGCTGTGTGATCGTTGCAAGGTTAATGCTCTGGTTTGCTGTGACCAGCGTTCCTTCAGTAATAAAAGAACGGCTGATACGTCCTGAAATAGGTGCGTACACTTTCGTGTAGTCGAGATTAACTTGCGCTAGGTCTACAGCAGCTTGAGCAACCGCAATGGCTGCTTGGGCTTGATCAAGCTCTGCCTTAGCATCATCATATTCTTGCTGGCTAACCGCATTGATTTTGATGAGATCTTCATAACGCTTAGATTTTGCTTCAACGGTCTTCACATTCGCTTCAGCACTTTTTAGATCCGCAATAGCACTGTTTAACGCGGCCTTATAACGCGCATCATCAATCTGATAAAGCTGCTGACCTTTCTCAACATCCGCACCTTCTTCAAAGAGGCGCTTGATAATAATACCATCGACTTGTGGGCGGATTTGCGACTGACGGTAAGCTGATATACGGCCAGGTAATTCATGTTTGAAATTCACGGATTGTGTTTTGATCTCTAAGGCAGAAACAGGTACACCACTAGATTGCATAGGTGCTTGGCCTTGAGTGTTCGCACTATCTTGCTCCTCATGTGACATCGTATAGAAAATGCCGCCAACGATTAAAATTAAAACAAAAGCGATGATGGGAAGGATTTTATACATGTAATTTTTTCCTGCGTTTCTCACAAACTGGACATATTAAAAAATTTTAGCTATTCTATAAACATACATTTTTGTATGTATGTTGTCAAGACTCGAACCCGAAAGAAAGCATTCATCATGCGACGAACGAAAGAAGAAGCCGATAAGACTCGAGAAACGATATTAGACACAGCTACAGCGTTATTTGCAACCAACGGAGTCACCAAAACAACGTTGGAGGATATCGCAAAAGCGGCAAATGTTACGCGTGGGGCAATCTACTGGCACTTCAAAAATAAGACTGAAATCTTCGAAGCCCTTCATGACAGGCTACATCGACCATTTGTTGAAATGATCATGCAAGATTTGGAGCGCGATCATGATGAGCCTATAGAACAATTAAAAGATCTGTGTATAAATTTGATGCTTGATTTACAAAAGAATGAGCAGAAACGACAAGCCCTGATTCTGTTTAATATTAAATGCGATTACGCAGGTGAACTCTCAATTTACAAAGAAAAATATCGTCAAGAAAAGAAGAAAGCCTTGAAGCTTTTTGCTAAATATTTTGAACGTGCTCGTGATAAGGGCAAGCTACGCGATGGTGAAGATCCTGATATGCTATGCGTCGCAGTACAATGTTTTTGTAAAGGCATTTTACATGAATATTTGGACAACCCGACGGATAAGGTCTTTGCAAAAAAAATTCCGATTCTCTATGAGCGCTTTTTCAGCTACATGGGCAAGTGATGTCTTAAGCCCAGCCTCCGCCTAAAACGCGATAGAGCATCACAGCAGCGTTTAGACGCGCCAAACGGGCTTGCGCATAGCTATCTTCTGCTGAAAGCTGAGTGTCTTGCGTATCAAGCAGTGTCTGATAATCAATCGAGCCCGCTTCATATAAACTTTTTGAGAGCTTATAAGCCTTTCGTGCTTGGATCATCGCAGTCTTACGCGCTTTTTCCTGAGCTTGTGCACTACGTATAGCGGCCATAGCATCTTCAACTTCTTGGAAGGATGTGAGAACAAGCCCGCGATAAGTTTCAGCAAGCTCTAACTGTCGTGCTGTGGCTTGCTCTAAACCGCCTTCCAAACGCCCGCCTTGAAAAATAGGGGCACTGATCGAAGAGGCAAGCGAGAGGATCGTAGAGCTGGGATCGCCAAAACCCGCTAGGGATAAGCTATCGCTTAAACCTAATGTAATCGAAGGGTAAAAGGCTGCACGCGCTGCGCCGATATCAGCGTTGGCTGCAAGAAGATCAGCTTCTGCTGAGCGTAAATCTGGGCGTCGTTTTAAAAGATCAGAAGGCTGACCAGTACTAATATCTGGTATATTTAACCCATCAAGTTTGCTGCGTGTGATCTTCAGGCTTTGCGGTGTTTGCCCTAATAAAACCGCCAAAGCATTTTCAGCATTTTGAATTTGTTCAATTAAGCCTGCGCGTGTTGCTTCGCTGCTCGCTACAGCACTTTTTTGCTGGGAAAGCTCGAGATCAGATTCAGCGCCTTCATTCACGCGCGATTGAATGATGCGTAAAACTTCACGCGCATTTTTCAAATTATTATCTGCTATTTGTAAACGCTCGCGTAAGTTCACAAGAGTGAAATAGCTGCTCGCGACATCACCCATTAAGCTTAAACGTAAGGCTTCTTGATCATAAAGGCTTCCCTGATAGGACGCTTCAGCAGCACTGACGCCAGCTCGATTAGCGCCAAATAAATCAAGCTCATATGATGCACTTACCCCAACTCCAAGTGCTGTGCTATAGCTGCTTTTTCCACTCGAAGGGTTGGTCTTGCTTCGTGAGGCATTGCCACTCCCGCTTACCGAGGGCAGTAAATCAGCCCCTGCAATTTTTAATGAAGCGCGTGCTTGTGCGATACGCTGTACACCGGCTCGAATATCTGTGTTTTGCTCTAAAGCCTTATCCATAAGCGCGTTAAGTTCATCGCTCTTAAACGCGCTCCACCAATTATAAGCAATAACAGCGCTTGAGCTATCATCGCTATTTTTAACGCTGCTCCAGCTTGCCGGGGTAGAAATGTCAGGGCGCTCATAGGCGGGTGTCATAGCGCAGCTTGCAAGAAGTAGAGTTGTTAACGATAAGCTTATAAATTTTCTCATAATGTTACTCCGAACTAAGCGCGACAACAGGGTCGAGGTGAGCGGCTTTTCTAGCCGGTAAATATCCAAATAATAAACCTGTTCCAACCGCGCAGCTAAAGGCCAGTATGGCTGGGCCAGCAGTGAAGGCGATATTTACGCCAAACAGCGATAAGCCAAAGCCCGCTGAAAATCCTAAAATCACACCAATTAAACCGCCTATCGTACAAACAACAGCAGCTTCTGTATTGAATTGAAGCATAATGTCGCGGCGTCGAGCACCCGTGGCCATTCGGATGCCGATCTCTCTAGTGCGCTCGACAACGCTAACCAACATAATATTCATCACGCCAATGCCGCCAACAAGAAGAGAGATGGCTGCAACAGCGCCCAATAATATTGTTAGCGTATTTTGCGTTTCAGTAGCCATCTCTAAAAAAGAGGCTGTGTTGCGAACTGAAAAATCTTCTACTTGGTGACGTGCTTTCAAAAGGGCGGTGATATCACTCTCTGTTTGCTCCACAAGATCAACATCTTCAACTTTAACCGTAATGCCGCTTAAATAGTTAGACCCAAAAAGACGTACAAGTGAAGTTGTATATGGCACCCAAACGGTATCATCCTGATCGCTTCCCCATGGAGCAGCGCCCTTTGCTTCCATGACCCCTATAATTTCAAAAGGTATATTGCCAATAAGAATGAAAGAGCCGACTGGATTGTCTTCATAAGGGAAAAAGTTTTCAGCAACAGTCGCGCCAATTACAACGACTGACGCATAGCTCTTTAAATCATCCTGGCTAAAAAACCCTCCTTGATCGATGGCCCAATCACGCGCTTGAGGGAAGTTAACACCAACACCCTCTACAGTAACGGAGTCATCGATATTACCAAGACGAAGCGTTTTGCTGCCGCTTCTTTGTGGAACGACATAGGCTACATTATTGACTTGATCCAATATCGCTGTTGCATCAGAAGGCACAAGGGTAGCCATATCACCGCTGGGCCTCATGCCCGGAGCACCGGGGCGAATATTTAGGAGGTTCGTCCCCATAGAGCTGATCTGATTCAGTACGTTTTGTTTAGAGCCTTCCCCGATGGCGAGCATTGTGATGACAGCCGCAACGCCGATTATAATGCCAAGTAAGGTAAGAGCTGTTCTAAAGATATTCACTCTGAGTGCTTTCAGTGCCATTTTTGCTGATTCAATGGCTTCCATGGTTAGGCTAGAGCTCTCATTGTGATCATTATTGGCGTTGGCTTGAGCGCTCGCTGTACGTTTGTCTTTATCAACGCCACTATCTGAAATGATATGCCCGTCCTCAATGCGAATTTGACGCTGCGCGTAATGAGCGACTTCTTCTTCATGGGTAATGACAATGACTGTACGTCCCTTATCATTTAGCTCTTGTAACAGAGCCATAACCTCTTCTGAGCTTTTACTGTCTAATGCGCCTGTTGGCTCATCAGCTAATAAAACAGGCGGATCATTCATAAGAGCACGAGCAACGGCTACGCGTTGCTGCTGACCCCCAGAGAGTTGGTTCGGACGATGATCACTGCGATCTCCGATCCCTAAATCTGTGAGTAATTTTTGCGCGCGATCGCGGCGCTCCGCACTCCCCATTCCTGCATAAAGAGCTGGCACTTGCACATTTTCAGAAGCATCCGCAGTGGCGAGCAAATTATAGCGCTGAAAAATAAAACCGAATGTATCGCGGCGAAGAAGCGCCAGCTCATCTGCATTGAGAGCAGAAACATCTTTCCCTGATACTAGATAAGAGCCGCCACTAGCGCGATCAAGCATGCCCATTATATTCATTAATGTCGATTTTCCAGAGCCTGACTGCCCCATGATCGCTACGAACTCACCTGGATAAATTTCAAGATTAACACCGTCCAGAGCTTTGACGATCACATCACCACTTCCGTAATAACGATTAATATTTTCTAATTTGATCAGTGGCTGCATGATGAAGCTCCTTAATTATATTTAGCTTCGTGTATTACAAACGGCCAAGTCCGCGAAGCCCTCTGCGGTTAGGGGCTTCACTATCGGGGACGGCTTTTGTGAAAACGCTTTCATCTACTTCTAAACCGCTTGCAATTGCGGCGTGAGTACGGTCAGAAATGCTCACAATAACAGTTCTTGCTTCAGGACCTTTTGCGCCAAGGGTACTGACCTGATAGGCCTCACCTTGCTCAGTATTTTGATCTTTTAGCGGCTTGCCAAGAGCACTGACTGGAATAATAGGGACATTGCTAGCGCTTTTTAGGACAAAGAACATTTGTGTTGTCATGCCTGGCAATAAACTTCTGTCTGTATTTTCAACATCAACAAGGACATTATAAAGAACAACATCGTTAATCTCTTCGGGTGTTGGAAGAATTTGACGCACTTTACCTTCCCAGCGGCGGTCTCCTGAACCGAGTGTTGTAAAATAAACGGGCATGCCTTCACTAAGCTTCATCACATCTGCTTCGGCGACTTCAGCTTTTGCAGTCATCACATCAAGATTGGCCACTTGGACGATTGTTGGTGTGGTTTGGTTTGCGTTAATCGTTTCACCTTCTTCAACCGCCTGATCAACGACATCTCCGTTCATCGGCGCATAGATTTTTGTATAGTTAAGGTTGGTTTTATCCTCATCAAGAGAGGATTGCGACTGCTCGATCTGCGCTTCTAAAGCTAATAAATTTGCTTTAGCCACATCCAAATTAATCTCGGCATCTTCAAAAGTTTCTTTGCTGACCGCCTTATCTTCATAGAGCTTTTTATTTCGCTCATACTTCCATTGAGCTTGCTTAATAAGCGCTTCCTGCTCAGCTTTTTGCGCGGCGAGCATCTTGAGAGCCGCTTCGCTGGCTTTAACCTGCGCTTCATAAACATCAGGGTCAATCTCAGCAATAAGCTCTCCCATTTTGACGTTATCACCAATCTCAACAGCGAGCTTAATAACTTCACCGGACACTTGCGCTCCAACATCAACGTAATCTTTAGGCTCTAATGTGCCCTGTGCGGTGACAACTGATTCAATATTGCCTAACTTTACTTTTGTGATGGGTGAGTGCTCAGCGATAGTTTCATTTTGAGGGCTGAATAGTAAATATGCTCCAGTAGACAAAGCGGCAATGATAACAAGACTGCTAATGGTAATGATTGTTTTTCTCATGATCGCTTAGCCTTTTAAGAGTTGTTTTATAGAGATAGTACGCAATGATGAAAAAAACCTTCGTTTAAAAATCAAAAACCGCATGATTTTATTCACGCGGTTATGAAGACTATTAAATAAGGCCTCAATGATTATACATCATGAAGCTGGTTCATATCTGGTTTGAAATCCCATGACTTTAAGGCTGGCTCAAACTGGATTTTATCACGAAGTGTTTTTTTGCCTCGCTTTAATAAGGAGCGTACACCTTGCTCACTTGTATCCATTTGTGATGAGATTTCATTTACGCTCAGCTCTTCATAATAATATAAAAGAATAGCGATGCGCTGGGCTTCTGGAAGGGCCTTCATTAAACCTGCGATCTTTTCAGCAACTTGGCCGCGCAAGACATTGTCATGTGCATCTGCATTCATGGCCTTTTCGGGGGTGTTATCATCCGAAGTCATTTCTTTTTTTGAACGCTTAATATCAATACATTTATTAAAAGAGACGCGATAAAGCCATGTAGAAAATTTTGCCTTCCCATTTTCTTCCCACTTACTAAGCGACTGCCAGAGCGATAAGAAAACTTCTTGTGTGGCATCTTCTGCCTCTTGCTCATCTTTTAATATGGATATTGCTAAGCGCCATATTTTTTGCTTATAGCGCTGTGTTAGGGAGCGGTAGGCTGCTTTATTCCCACTTTTGGCGAGTGATATAAGGGATTGATCATCAAGATCATCAAAATGCGCTGGGGTGCCCTGAAACTCTTTATTCGTATTATTATTTATCTTCAATGGACTTACTCCTACTTAAAATAGATATCCTATTTAAGTAGAAGCAAATTACGTGCCAGTTTCTGATGGCTTTAGGAGCGCTTATTGAGGGAGTTCGCTCTCACGAGAGTCTGCAGCAAATGTACACCAGCGTTTATAAACAGGTTCAATGCGTTCGATGATATTATCAAACTCTTGTGCGGTATCATCTGCGCGCAAAACCCGCGTTAAAGACACGAATATTGAGTTGTAGAAATTATTGAGAAATGTTGCTGCATCACCGCCTTGCTCAAAATTGAGATGCGACTGCAGAGCCATCAAAATTTTGAAAGTCTTTTGATTAAGCAGACACATCTCTTCAAGCCTATTATCATTATAGGCATCTTTTGCCTGCTCAATATTGCTAATCATACCTTTGTAAAGCTCACGTACGATCTCAAAGCCATTAATATGTTGCTCTGATGTGTTTTGATAAGCACCAGCAGCCTTTTGATAGTTTGGTGTTCCTTCTGGTGTATTAGTTATCATCGTCATTATTTCCTATGATGTCTTGTAATTGTTGTTGAATAAGCTTTAGAGCTTCTATCTGCGCTTCCATAGCCGCATATTTTTCAATGAGGCGTGTTCTATAATCTTCAGCATTACTGCGGATAGTCGCTGATTCCGCGGTTAAGTCAGTATTTTCTTCTTCAAGAGCGGCGATAGAGCTGCTGATAATTCCATTTAATGAATCTGTGTAGGCACTCAGCGCATTACTTAGGCGATCACCGATACCTTGGTTAAGATTATATGTGATTGTATCGCTAACACCTGCTTGATAAGAAAAACTAAGACCTGCATAGATCGTGCCTTCTTTACCGACGAGACGCGTGCCGCTAATATCAAACATATTCGCTTCACCATTGACCAAGACATTGGTCATGTTGCCGCTGCCATCTGCAGTAATATCAAAAGAGAGTGGAGGAAAATCTGCAGACGATTCATTCCTGATCAAAGCAAACTGGTCTGTAGAGCTTTGATATGTAGTAGCAAAAAGCTCTTCCACAGCATCGTAATTATCTAATAGAGCGTCGTCTAAGGCTGTACTATCAATGGTGAGATAGTTGTCATTAGTATAGGTAATGCCAATATCACGCAAAGTCGCCAAGGAAGAGTTCGTTGCAGAGCCGATAATATTGGCGATTGCGCTATTCATCGATTCCATGATTGTGTCTGAAAATAGGGCAGAGCTAACTGCCCCATCATCTGTCACAGTTTGGTTTGTAACGATAAATTCTCGTAAATCATTATATGCATCAACAAAAGCAGTAATAGCTTCTTTCGTGCTCGACGTATCATTGCCAATACTTAAAGAGATGGTTGTCCCAGGATCTGCATTTTCAACAGAGATATCTATACCTTCTAAGACATCATCAAAGTTATTATCATCCCGTGTGATTGTGATGCCATCCAATGTGATTTGAGCCGCTTGAGCATTTTGTAAAACATTGCTGTAAGCGCCGCCTAAACTATCTGTTACGCCTATAGAAGTCATAACATCATCACCAGTTACATTTGAGATCTCAATGGCTTTATTTGTCTCTTGGCCTGTAAGAACTAGCGTAAATTCATTTTCGCCAATTTTAACAACAGATGCAGTAACGCCACTTGTTTCGCTGAAATTATTAATTTCATTTGCAAGATCTGTTAAAGACATGCCAGCTGTCACAGAAATAGTCTCAGTGGCCCCGCCTGCTAATCCGATATCGAATGTGCCTGTATATCCTGTACCGTCCAAAGGGTCAGTGCTGGTTGTTTGAGATCCGCTCATCACTTTTTGCGCAAAAGCTTTTTGGTTTACAACGATTTCGTAATCCCCAATGGCCGCATCAGTATCAACGGCTACAGAGATTAGAGATGTTGCCTCAGTGGAGGTTGAAGATTCCATGTAACCAGCACGAGCGGAGAAGATATTTGTGTCTTGATTTGCAAAGCCGACGATACTTTTCAGATTATCCAAACTACTTCCGAGCGTTGCCGCAAGTGTCTGCATTTCCTCATATGCGGAAATTTTAAGATCATTTTCTTCAACTTCTAAGTCAATTCTATCTGCTGCGATTGTTTTGCTCGCAACAGCGACTTCGACAAGAGCTGATGTATCAAGACCTGAGGATGTACCCACGATATAAGTCGTCGTACCAGATGTGGCTAATGTTCCTGAAGAAATCGTAGTCATATCATCACGTCCTAACGGTTAAAAAAATGGAGGGAAAAGGGGAAGGCAACTATAAAACCCTTTTCTGATCCTCCGATTTACTTACGCAGTGTTGCCTTTAATTCAAGAGCCTATCGGAGTAGTGACAGGATTGAGCTTTGCATTTCGTTAGCTTGTGATAAGCCAGCGATCGCTGCTTCTGTCAGAACCTGATAGTTCGTAAAGTTGGTTTGCTCTTCAGCAAGGTCAGCATCTAAGATAGATGACTTCGCTGCTTGCAGGTTTGTAATCTGTGTTGCGATGTTCTCACTTTGGAACTCAACAGCAGATGTTAACGCACCAACCTGAGCACGGAAACCAGCCACGTTACCAATCGCACCATCGATTGTTGTGATATCACCAGTACCAGAGATGTTAGCGTTAAGACCTAGAGCGGTCGAGTTAGCAGACACACCTGAAAGGTCAGCACTGATAGTATGGTTAGCACTCACACCAACAACAACTGTTTGGTTGTAAGTACTGTCAATCAATGTTTGACCGTTATATTCTGTAGAAGAAACGATCAAGTCAATTTCAGAAACAAGTTCAGTATATTCATCGTTGATGTATGTCTGTGATGTTGAGTCTAGTGTACCAGAGTTATACTGTGTCGCTAGAGACTTCATACGTTGTAAAATGTCTGAAATACGTGCCAAACCACCATCTGCGATTTGCAGAAGTGACTCAACCTGCTGAGTTGTAGAAGCAGACTGTTCTAGAGCAGAAATGTCTGATTTCAACTGTTCACCAACAGCAAGACCAGCCGCGTCATCTGAAGAGCTCACGATACGTGAACCGCTTGAGATTTTGTTAAGCGAGTCTGACTGATTAGCAGAGTTTCTGTTTAGGTAAAATAACGCCGAGTTAGCGGCTGTGTTTGTTGATACTACTGGCATGGTATATCTCCTTTTCCATGTTTACAGTTATGTTACCGAGCTTCCTGCTCGGCCGAAGGTACCATTCTGGCAACTTCATACTTTACTCTCTATTATCGCCTAAAATGGGGCGAAAAAAAATAAAAAAATTTATTTTGTTTAAAATCAGTGCTTTATAAGCCGTAAAAATAAAAATAAATTTTCTGCGCCCCATTATTCTTGGGAATCACGTGTTAAAGACATGCAAAACGAAATGCATATGATCGCATTAAGCACATATACAAGGAGTATAACATGTCATCAGCATTATCTGCACTTAATAGTACGACGCTGATTTCGACGAGCGCCTCATCTGGAAGTTCGAACGCGACATCAAGCGCTGAAGAGCTAGAGCAGGATAAGATTGAGTTTTTGAACCTCTTATTAACGCAGCTTGAGAATCAAAATCCGTTAGATCCTATGGATGCGACAGAATATACATCGCAGCTCGTTGATTACTCTCAGCTTGAGCAGCAAATGGAAATTAATACAGAACTTTCGGATCTTTCAGATCTTGTTGCGGAAAATTCAGCAACGGCAGGCCTTTCATATATAGGACAAACAGTAGAACTCGATAGCGATACAACTTCAGTTCAAGATGATTCAGCAACATGGGCCTACACAGTCGATGGTATTGCGAGCGAGGTGAATATCACCATTCAAGATGAAAATGGTGACGTTATTTATGAAGGCGAAGGCACGAATAACAGCACAGGCGCCAATATATTCACATTAGATATGACAGATTCTGGCTACGCAAATGGCTCATTATTGACCATGTATGTTGCCGCATCAGATTCAAGTGGTAAGACCCTTGATACAACAGTTTCATCCTATGCCACTGTGGACGGTGTGCAAACACAAGATGGAACAGCTTATTTCACAGCAGGAGGGGTGTCCTTCTTGCAAAATGCAATCTTAAAAATCGCCTCTAGCGAATAAATAAAAACTCATCAGCAGCCCCCGAAAAGCTATTGATAAAAATGAAAAGGAGATCCTAATATGAGTTTGAATTCAGCCCTTAACGCAGCCGTCTCAGGTTTGAAAGCGCAAAGTGCAGCTTTAGCAGCTGTTTCTGAAAATATCGCGAATGCGAGTACAACTGCATATAAAACACGCGAAATCAGTTTCCAATCTTTGGTCACGAATAAGAATATTGCCTCTTCAACTAACCAAGTTGGTGGTGTGGTGACATATAAAACATCGCAGGCGATGACAGAGCAAGGCTCGATTGAAATTACAGGCGTAACTGAAAATATCGCGATTGAAGGCCAAGGATTTTTCGTCGTGACTGACGATGTGTCTAATCAGCCATCAGGCTACACATATACACGAAATGGTAATTTCAGCACCAATGAAGATGGTTTATTGATTAATGATGAGAATATGATCCTTCTTGGTCAAGCTACAGATGAAAATGGTGTTGTAACGGCAGCGAACAAGAATGACTTGAACTCTCTTGAGCCGATTGATGTGAACTCCATTGGTGGTACAGCCGAAGAAACGACAACAGTGAACTTCGATATGAATTTGCCAGCTGATGCAAATATTGCCGATACATTCACGACAGCGTTCGAACTCTTTGATGAACTAGGTGTGAGCCACACGATCGAAGTGGTTTGGACAAAAACAGCTGTGAACACATGGACAGCAGACTATTCTGATCCATACCAAACGGCTGATGGCGCAACCTCTCCGGCTTCTGCGACGATTGACGTGGATACAGGTACTGCTGGTGTGCAAAGCCAGTTAACATATGTATTCAATGGTGATGGTTCTTTGAATACCATTAATGGTGTCGCTGCGGCTGCATTTGATATTGATGTGACAGGCTTTGCAACCAGCTTGAACCCAACAGGTGCGAATGACTTAACATTTTCAATGAATATGGGTACGCAAAACAACTATGATGGTCTAACACAATTCTCATCTGATGAAGATACGCCTGACATTAGTGACTTAACGATTGAACAAGATGGTGTTCGTTATGGTCAGCTCAGCGGTGTTGAAATTGATGATGAAGGGATTGTAACAGCCGTGTTTGATAACGGTGTGCGTAACGCGATTTATCAAATTCCTATTGCGACATTCTCAAACCCTCAAGGTCTTACAAATATCCAAGGGACTGTATATGACGAGAATGAGCGTGCTGGTAACTTGATCTTAGGCCTGCCTGGTGAAGGTAATGCCGGTACAATTCAGCCAACGGCACTCGAACAATCGACGACAGATACTTCGACAGAGTTCAACAAGATGATTATCTCTCAACAGGCATATTCATCTGCGGCTCAGGTGCTTAGCACAGTCGATGAGATGTTTGACTCTTTGTTAAGTGCAGTCCGTTAATCTTATAGTGATGCTAAGCTGATTTAGCAGAACTTACATTAGGAACAGGCCATGACAGACATAGTAGATTTTACAAAAAAGTTACAATCAGGAGATATCTCCTCACTTTTAGAAAATCCCGGATCATGGCCTGATATCCAGAAGGCAAGAGCAGAAATAGACGCCTTGCCCGTAAAAGAAAAAGCAGCGCTGATCAGTGCAATTAAAGATCTCTCTCGCCTTTTTAAGAAAAAGCAGCAAGAGCTAGAGCAGCAAGGTCAAGCAATGCGTGAGGAAATACACAGCCTGCAGACAAGCGCGAATGCGTGTAATGCCTATATTCAAGGCTCTATGACCCAAGGTAAAACAAAAAATGAATAAAGACGCTCTTAATAAGCATATAGAAAAAAGTGAGATAGATCAGGCAGCAAGACAGCGCTTACGTTTATTTTTCTATCTATGTGATGAAGTTGAAAATTTCACAGATGAAGAAAACATCAAGCTGCTCTCTGGTAGAATTCATTCTAATTTTGAATTAATGCATCAGAAGCTGGCATTGTTCTCTCGTTTTGAAAATAATACGAAGAAAATTGCTGAAGATTTTGAAACGGCATTAGCTGAAAATATTACGCTTCAACAATACCTTTTATCACGTATCGAAACTTTTCAGGAAAAGCTCAAGGTGAACACAGGTTTACAGCTTGATGCTCTAAATGAGCTAACTGATTTAGCACAAGGCAGAGAGGTAACATGTCACTAGGAACCTCATTATATACAACGATCACAGGCTTGAAAACGACAGAAAGTCGCCTTGATGCGGTGTCGTCAAACGTAACCAACGCAGATAAAGCTGGCTATACACGTAAAGAATATCAATCAAATTATGTCACAACGTCTTCGGGCACGGTCCCTACAGGCGGTTCAATTGAGACGCTTGCTTATGATCAATATCTTTATAATGCGATGAGAGAAGATAGCTCTGATGTAGCTTATTTTGAAATCATATCTGATTACCTATCTAAATATAGTGCCAGTTTGGGCTCGACCTCTGATTCCAGTACAATTAGCTCGTCTTTGGATAATTTGATAACGACGATCGAGGCTCTAACACAAACGCCGGAAGACACCTCTCTAAAAAGCACAATTGTCAGCGCAGCAGAAATGCTGACTTATGAGTTGCGCACCCTATCATCATCGGTACAAGAGCTTCGCGCAGATGTTGATGAGCAAATCGAAGTGCTCGTGACAGAAGCGAATACTGCTCTTGAGCAAATTGAAGTGCTTAATAAGCAAATAGCACGCGCAGAAGTGATGGGCACTTCAACAGCAAATCTAGAAGATGAAAGACGTACAGCTCTTGAAGCATTATCATCTGTGATTGATGTTGAATATTACATCAACTCAGATAATCAGATGAGTGTATTTCTTGGTGGGCGTTCTCTTATTACATCGACAAGCGGCGCAACATTATTGAGCTATAACTCGACATCTATTGTCGACAGTACTGTTGTTTATCCAGGCGGTTTCGATAATGTCGATTTAAACGGCGTTGATATAACAACTGAATTATCAAAATCAGCCTTAGGTGCTTTGATTGAACTTAGGGATACAATCCTTGTTGATGAACAGTTAAAGCTAGATGAATATGCCACGACATTGATGGATGAGATGAATACATTAATGAACCAAGGCGCATCTTTGCCGGCGAGAGATACTATTGTTGGTGAGGAAGTGCCTCCTGTTGCATTTATTTCTTCAGGCTCAGTTAGAATTGCAACTGTAGATTCCGCAGGGACAATTGCCAATGTGGTTGATCTAAACTTAGCTGGCGCGACAAGTATTGGTGATATTGTTCTACTGATTAACGGGAGTGCTATTGGTGCGGATGTTACGGCATCGGTAACCGCCAATGGTGAGCTGCAACTTGTCGCTAATAATGCAGGAGAAGGCATTTCCATTAATGAATCGACGAGTTCTATAGGTGTTGATGCTGAAGGGTTTGCGAAATTTTTCGGTCTGAATAATATGTTTGACGGTACGGATGCCTCGGATATTTATGTCTCTGATTATTTACGCACGAGCTCTGAATATATGGTGACAACTCAGCTCTCCCTGACAGCCGTTGTTGGTGAAGTGGGTGTGAGTATCGGAAGTGCTTCTCAAATAGAAGCGATCTCAGACCTGTTTGATACTGCTGTGAGCTTTTCCGCAGCAGGTGATTTCGCGGCGCAAAATGTAACATTGAGCACATATGTCGGCAAAGTGATGTCAGCAATTGCCACCGAAGCTAGCAGTGCAAAGACACTTTATGAAACGGCGCATGATGCCTATGAAACGACTGTCAGTAACTACGAAAACCTAACGGGCGTCAATGTTGATGAAGAAATGGCAATGATGGTTGAGCTGCAATCTCAATATGAGGCTGCTGCCACGTTGTTAAATGCTATTCAGGAAATGTTTGATCAGCTTATGAGCGCGGTGAATTAATGAATATGTCAGGCATCGCAGCAAGGTTACACAAAGAGTGTAGGAGAAAATAAAATGGTAGATCGTATATCCTCATTTTCGCAATCACAGAGATTGATTAACAATAATCTGCGTATTCAGTCAGAATATGCAAAAGGTCAAGTACAGCTATCTTCTGGCCTTAAATATGACACCTATGAAGGTATGTCGACGATTGCTGGTAAAATCCTGAATTTAGAAGCGGAAATTTCACAAATACAGGCGCGCTCGACAAATGCTGAAACAGCAATGAGTAGAACGGAAATGATGTTTGATGCGATGGGGTCAATGCTTGATGTCGCAAATTCTTTCTATGCTGATCTAACAAGTGCATTTTCAAGCTTAGCGATTTCAGCTGGTGAAGTGCAAACGATCGCACAAAGCAATCTCGATCAGTTGGTGACGCTAATGAATGTTGAGTTTGATGATCGATATCTTTTCTCAGGCGCCGCGACAAAAACAGCACCAATTGATTTAACAGGCTACACGGGCGGTACAGTTGTCCCCTCTGCGGTAGATACAACATATTATCAAGGTGATAGCTATACACACTCAGTTGAAGCGGCAGAAGGCTATACTATAAATTATGGCGTGACAGGTGATAATGCCGTTTTTGAAAAAATTATTAGAGGGATTAGCCTAGTCATTAATAACCCGGGTAACTCGACCGCATATAGCGAGGCGCTTGGTTTATTGAATGATGGAATTTCAGAGCTAGCAACTTTAAAGGCATCTGTCGCACATGACTCTAAAGCGCTGGATATGGTGATAGAAAGCCACGCTTCTGAGATGCTGCTTTTGGAAAATACAATTACAGATCTCAAAGCTGCAGATCTCACAGAGGTCGCAACACGACTTCAAGAGCTTGAAACTCAACTCGAAGCTTCCTATAGTGTCACCACAACACTTCTAAACCTAAAACTATCTGATTATCTATAATCATAGCAGGAATAGCTTAAAATGACCGATACTATTTTGTCAGCCTCAACAGAGGCTGCTTTAGGCCAAATGATCGATATCACAAAAGAAATGATATTAGCCATAGAGGCCGAAACCAACGCAATCGCTGTAAAAAGCGTAAGTGATCTCAAAGGCATGTCAGAACATAAGCAAGAGCATCAAAAGCTCTATCAAAAAGCTGCAGAAGAGTTCATGGCGCGTTTGAATGAATTTACCCGCCGTAAAAACCCGCGTTTAAAAGAATTACAAGAGCTTAATAAAGAGCTGCGCGCTTCAACAACGATTAATTTAAAATTTTTAGACGAAATCATCGAGCAGGCATAAGCGTACTAAACACTTATATTCAAGTGAGATGAGCGCATAAGATATTGCATTAGCTGGGCTTTTGTGAAAAATTATGACTTTGATTGCAACGAACAATAATAATTTATGAAATATCTTGTCACCGGCTCATCTGGATTTATTGGAACGCACCTAACAAGCGCTTTAATAGCTGATGGGCATGAGGTTGTACCGTTTGATCTGCAAGATCAAACAGGTGATATACGAAACCCAGAAGATTTCAAAGATATAAAAGGGCTAGACGGTGTCTATCATTTGGCCGCTATAGCCTCTGTACAAGAAACGATCAAAGACCCTAAGGGGACATATGAAAATAATGTTCTAGGAACGCGTAATGTGTTCGATTTTGCTTTAGGCGCAAATCTGCCTGTTGTTTACGCAAGCTCTGCAGCAGTGTATGGCGATAACCAAAATCTACCCTTGAGTGAGGATGAAGCGCCTAAGCCGATGTCGCCATATGCCGAGCAAAAACTACAAAATGAATCTGATGCAAACTCATATGCGCAAAAAGGTTTGAAAAGCTTTGGCGTACGCTTTTTTAATATTTATGGCCCGGGACAAGACCCCACTTCTCCATATTCTGGCGTCATCTCTATTTTCCATGAACGTCTTAAAACGGCTCAGACCATAAGTATTTATGGAGATGGTGAACAAAGCCGTGATTTTGTCTATGTGAGCGATGCCGTGAAAGCGCTTATCTATGCAATGAACAATGCGAGCACTGAGGCACCTTATGCAAATGTGTGTACGCAAAAAACAATCACTTTAAACCGCCTATATGAAATTATGCGCACACTTCTAAAAAGTGATTCAGAATTGGTATATCAGCCCGCTCGTGAGGGTGACATTCGTCATTCAGAAGGGGACGCACGTTATATGCTCGAGCTTACAGGCTATAAGTATGATTGTAGCTTAGAAGAGGGCATGACACGCCTCATACGAGAGGCCTAGATATACGTCACGCCTGTGGATTATGTTAGCGTTTGCCAAGAACTAACTGAAAACAAACAATATCTTGCCTATTGTGCTTGTGGATAAAATCTCGTAGAATCATAACTGGTGATTCGAAACCAATTCTTTTTATCAATCTGATATGGCCATCATGAATTTGAATAAACTTAGAAAGCAGATATGCAGCACTGTTTTACTTTCAGTAATGATAGTAACTACAGCCGCATGCACGAGCTCATATGAGCATGCTGATTATGAGGCTAGCATGGGCACGGCACATGCGGAGATAATCAATCAAGATTGCGCGAAGGATGTAGAATCAGAAGCACAAACTTTTGAAAATGTATATCGTCTAGCCGCCAGTGATGAGCTAACAATCAAGGTTTATGACGAGCCAGCGCTTTCAGGTAAATATGCCTTAAGCGGTGAAGGCAAGATTGCAATGCCTCTTATCGGTGATGTGTCACTTTATGGCTGCACCATTGCGCAAGCACAAAAGACACTGACTAAGCATTACAAAGACGGCTATCTTTTAGATCCGAACATCACAATCGAAATCGCGAATTACAGACCATTCTATATTTTAGGCGAAGTCAAAGCGCCAGGCCGCTATGAATATGCTGCTGACCTATCTGTGCTCAAAGCAGCAGCTCTTGCCGGTGGCTTTACATACCGCGCTAATAAAAGCGAAGCGCTTATATCAAGACAAGGCGATGACGAAGACGCCAAGCTTTATAAAGTTGAGGCAGATATTATGCCAGGGGATGTCATAACAATTAGGGAGAGGCTATTTTAGTCAAGATAATGAATGTCTAGTGCGATAACACAAGAACTACGCCAGCAGCAGGAAAACACTGTTTATCTTCATGATGAACATGAAATTGACCTGCGCGGTATTTTCTTGATTTTCTGGCGCAGACGTATCCTGATCCTCTCAATCATTATTCTCGGCACCTTAGCGGCAATTATCGGTGTTTCAAATATTCAATCGACTTATACCGCACGCGCATTAATGCTTTTAGCCGATGAGCAAGAAAAAAACGTTACACGTGATTTATTATATTTCTTCAGTGGCGGTTCTGCTGGCCAAGGCTCAGTCCTTTCAGAAGTAGAAGTTTTAAAATCTCGTACACTAGCGGCAGAGATTGTGAAAAAACTTAAACTCGTAAATGACAAAGAGTTTGGCACAAAGATTGAGAATAATAACGGTCAGGAGCTTGAGCGTTTATTCAAAAACCTATCTGTTGACGGAACTGAAATGAAAACACTGCCTCCAGAGGCCGTCGATGCGAATGTTGCGCAAACAGTAACAAATTTCTTACAAGCTTTGGATGTTCTACCGATTTCAGGCTCATCCGCGGTACAGGTTTCATTTAGATCTATAAGCCCACATAAAGCGGCCCTTATCTCAAACTCAGTTGTTGATGTTTATCGTGAATATAAACATTCGCTCAAAAACACAGAGCGCCAAAAGCGCTTGCTATGGCTTGATAAAAGGTTGGAAACAGTCCGTCAGCAAGTTTTCGACGCTGAAACAAAGATTGAGAAATATAAAACTCAAAATGGTTTGGAACGCGGGCAATATGACGTTATCCCATTGCAAGAAATCAATAAATTGCAGCAAGATGCTATTGCCGCTCAAGCAAAACACTTAGAAACTAAAGTGCAGTTAGAGCAATTAGAAAAGAGCAATAGTCTTGATTCAATTGCAGGTTCATATGCGCAAAGCATAAATGCCAATTTGATTAGATCTCTACAACTCGATAAAAGCCGTATGCAGACCGAGCTATCAGAGCTTTCTAAAAGATACGGTAAAAAGCACCCTGAAATTATCAAAGCTAAAGCACAATATGCTTCAATCGCTTCTGCGCTAAATAATGAGCTTAAAAATGCTAAGCAAACGCTCAAAAACGAGTTGGTTGTTCTTGAAGCAAGAATTGAAAAGCTTAATGAACGTGTAGAAGAAATCCGCGGGACGTATGATTCTGATAGCGAAGCTGTTGTGAAGCTACGCGAGATAGAGCGTGAAGCTGAAAGCATGAAAATGGTTTTGAAGACCATGCTTGAAACACGTGAGCGCGTAGCGGGTCAAGAAAGTTTAGATCAAACAAACATCGAAGTGCTTTCTTATGCAAGCGTGCCATATGAGGTCTCATATCCTAATAAACGTCTACTTGTAAGCTTATCAGCATTAGCGTCATTATTTATCGCGCTTGCCCTATCCATCCTTGTTGAGAAAGTGGCAAATATATACCGAGACGCTGAACAAGTGGAAATGGATCTTGGTCTTCCATGTTACGCAACAATGCCACTATTGAAGAAACTGACAGCTAAAGAGCTTGCCGATTACATACTTGTGAATCCGTCATCTTCAGTAAGTGAAGCGGTACGTAGCCTTAAAGTGGCACTCGTGAATAATAAAGATACGAACGGCGCGCAAATTATAACTCTCACATCTTGTGAAAAAGATCAGAACAAATCAGCACTTTCAATATGGCTAGCCCGTATGAGTGCCAAGTCGGGCGAAAAAGTCATCTTGATTGATGCTAACTTACGAGCACCAGAAATTCACAAGATGCTTGGCATTAACAATGATTCAACACTTGTTGATTATCTCTCGGGTCAAAAGCAGCTTGAAGAGGTAATGAAGAAAGACAGCTCAACGGGCATGAGTGTATTGCTAGGCCAGTCTGTGCCTAACACAGCATTCGATCTTTTGAATTCTAAGAAGATGAAACTCCTTCTAGAAGCATTGAGCAAAACTTATGACACAATCATTATTGATACACCTGAAGCATACGAGCTTCCTGATGCCCGCGTCGTAGGTAAAGACTCTGATCATGTTGTATGCTTGGCGACAGCGAATAAAACATCTAGAGATAAGCTCGAAGATGCGATGGCTGCGATCAGTGAGTACACACAAGCGCGCCTTGGTATTGTGCTGAATAATATCGGTAACGAATAACTTTGCTATTGTTTGAATAAGGCTCTTTTTTTTATAAAAGTGCCCTCAAAAAAGCTAAAACCATTTAAAGCTTCTAAAGATTAGCATCAATAGACCGGCAAAAAGCCCGCACAGCAAACAGACAATCCAAAAAGCGATATCATTATCTGCGCCCGGCATGCCGCCCACATTAATTCCGAGTAAGCCGGTTAAAAATCCAAGCGGTAAGAAAATGGCAGCAACGATAGAGAGAATATATGTATTGCGGTTCATTTTATCCGCCACAATATTCGCAAGCTCATCTTTAACAATCTGCGCACGTTCACGAATAGCGTCCAAGTCTTCAACATAGCGCATCAAACGATCAGCATTTTCTTGTAAAGCTCGTTTATCTTTTGCTGAAAGCCAAGCCACTTCACTTAAACGCAATTGAGCCACTGCATCTTTTTGTGGTGAGATATAGCGTCTGAATAAGATGGCACGCTTACGAATATCGATGATAGCTTGGCGCTCTTCTAAATCTGGATCTTCTAGGATCGCTTCTTCAATTGCATCAGTTTCTTCATCAAGTTCACTTAACACAGGTTCCATGCGCTGGGTCAAAAGGCCGCTAAGCATAGATAAAAAATGCCCTGAATCTTTCGGCCCTGTACCCTGTTCTAATTTATTGCGTATATCCGTAATAGCGCGCAATTTACGCTTACGTGTGGAGATAATACGATGCTCATCAATCCAAAGACGAATAGAGATCATATCCTCCGCATTAGCATTTTCGTTCAAATTCACACCACGCAATATAAGTAAAAGCCCGTCTTTATGCTCTAACATACGTGGACGGGTTTCTTCTGCGAGCAATGCATCCAAGATGAGATCGTCCAAATATGAAATATTATCTTCCAACCAGCCGCGCGTATCACTATGTGAAGCATCCAAATGTGCCCAAGCAAGATTAGTGGCTTTTAGTTTTTCGAATATTTCCGCATCGTCATGCAGCGGAATACCGCGTCCGCTACCGTCAATTTCATATGCGCATATAATATGGGAGTCTGTCATAATCTTTACTGCTTAGGTCCTAATTCATCGTCATCTAAAAGAATACGCTGCGCGGCTCCATCTAGATCATCATATTGCCCGGATTTAAGGCTCCAGATAAATCCCGCAAGACCAATCAAACCCAAAAGAAGAGCGACAGGTATAAGATAGGCTAAGACACTCATTTTGCAAACCTCAATCTAAAAGAGTTGGCAATGACAATGATCGATGATCCTGACATCGCAAGCGCGGCAACTAAAGGCGTTACATAGCCCATAAATGCCAGCGGTACAGCGATCATATTATAAATAGCCGCTAACGCAAAATTCTCTTTTACCAGACTTTGCGACGCCTTGGCTGTTTTCCAGCTCCTATAAACTGGCGCTAATTGATCGCCCATAAAGATAATATCTGCCGCATTTTGTGCCATATCCAAAGCACTCCCCGGAGCCATAGAGATATCGGCACCCGCCAATACAGGTGCATCATTAAGACCATCACCAACCATAAGAACGTTATGTTTTTGCTCTTTCAGCTCTTGTAAACGGTTGAACTTATCATCTGGCTTTTGCTCGGCATAATATTCTTTTATCCCGCATTGCGAAGCTACAGCCTTCGCGGGCTGTGAAAGATCACCAGTCGCCATCAATGTCTTGATACCATCATCATGGAAATGTTTGATAGTCATCTCTGCATCTTGTCGCGGGCTATCCTCAAATGTAAAACGTACAGCTTTTTTATCGCCATGTTGAAACCAGATCTCCATATATGAATCTGAAGTTTCATAGTTTTTATCTCCACACCATTGTCGGCTACCAAGGCGTATAAGCTCATGGTTATAACGAGCACTCAGCCCTTCGCCACTATGCTCTTCGACATCACTAAGCTCAACAATCTCATTATCGCCATAAGCTTTATAAAGCGCTTTAGATAGGGGGTGATGACTATAACTTGCTAAACTCGCAGCAAGCTTAAAGCTATTAAGCTCATGCTCTTGATTGATCAAGCTAGGCTTGCCATGGGTTAGTGTGCCCGTTTTATCAAACATGATTGTATCAATGCTGGCCAAACGCTCTAAGGCGTCACCAGATTTAACCAAAATACCGCTCTTGGTTAATCGCGCAGAAGCTAAGACTTGAACGACTGGCACGGCGAGCCCTAACGCGCAAGGACATGTGATAATAAGAACTGTAATCGCAATCATCAGCGCTTCTTGCCATGCAATCCCCATAACGCCCCACCAAAATATAAAGGCTATAGCCGCTGCTATGTGAACGACAGGGGTATATAGCTGCGCAGCCTTATCAGCAATACGCACATATTTCGCTTGGCTCTGCCCAGCCTTTTCCATGAGGCGAACAATATCAGCTAGCAGGGAATCCTCTGCAGCTTTTGCAACACGTACAACAACAGGCGCAGATAAATTAAGCGTGCCCGCGTAAATCTGCGCGCCCGTCTCAATAACGCGCGGTATAGTCTCACCAGTCACTAGGGATGTATCAACTTCACTTTGACCGCTTATAATTTCACCATCAATCGGAAAGGTCTCGCCCATCGCAACACGGATATTCATCCCTTCTTTAAGGTCGCGTATAAGAATGCGCTGCAAACGACCATCCTCATCAACAACATTGGCAAAGCCACTAAGTGTACTAAGTAGGTCATTGGCACTTTCCCGTGCTTTGCCGCGCGCGCGTAAATCAAGATAACGGCCGATCAGCAAGAAAAATGTCAGCATCACAGCGGAATCAAAATAGACATGCTCTGCCCCATATATCGTTTCATGAAGGCTCATGCTACAGGCCAATATAAGAGCGATTGAAATTGGTACATCCATATTGGTATGACCATTTTTAAGTGCGCCTAATGCAGAATTAAAAAACGGTCTGCCTGAATATAGGATCGTCGGAATAGCAATCAGCGCGGAAATCCAGTGAAAAAATTCACGCGTAGCATAGCCCATCTCTTCACCGCTGCTACTCCACACACCAACAGAAAGCAGCATAATATTGCCTAGGGCAAACCCTGCCACGCCCAAAGACATCAGCAGGAATTTTTCCTGCTCCTTACTCTCTTCATTAACAAGATCAGCATTAAAGGGTTGAACCTTATATCCAAGATTTTCAATCGATTTGACAAAAATATTCGCTTGGTCTTTCTCGCCTGACCACTGAATGGCAAGCCTGCGTGTCGTGAAATTCAAGCGTACATTTTGTACATCTTTATTTTTGGCTATCGTGCTTTCTATCTTTTGGATGCAGGCGGCGCAATGAACACCATTAACCAGTACGGAGAGATTATAAGTCCCATACTCGCCAGATTGCGCTAAAAGCTCATAGCCACCTTGTTCGGTTTCATCAGGATTAGGTGATGAACTTTCTAAGGTGTTATGAATTTGTACACCGTTTGGTAATGTTTGTTGTTGTCCCATTTGCTGCTCAAATGTGCGCTCCAAATACCTGGAAGAGGCGCTTCTATTACAGCTTCATATAGGCCATTGCCTTTATTTTCAAGTTCTATCGTAAAGTCATAGCCATCTTGAACATCACGTATGATTTTCGCCTTGACCGTGGCGCTTTCAATTAAGGCGCCAGAGTCATCTTTCATCTGCCAACTTAAAACCCCATCCTTATATTGCGGTTGGCTAATAATTTTTTCTTGCGAAGCCGCTCTTTCGAGGGTCTCGTTATAGGCAAGGCCTTTCTCATACGGGTTTTCTGTAATCAGCCCCGTATGAGAATCGAGGGCAACCGTGATAAAAACGCCATTGACGGCAATCACGATGACAAAGAAAAAGACAAACAAAGAGAAAACCCACCAGCCCGTTTTCTTACTCTCGCGTATCTCTATTTCTTCATGCGTAAGCTCGTTCATTTTTATCGCTCTCTTCTTGTTACGAATGAGCCTTCATACTCAGCTCTGATTTCTGGATCATTATTATCTTGTAAAGTGAAGGTAATATCACGTGCTTCTGCTGGCTTAACGCTCGCAAACAGGTTAATGCGATAACTTCCAATAGTATCAGGGCCAACATGAATGGTCTTAGCATCCAAATGACCTGCTGATTTCACATCTATACGCGCATTATCCAAACCCTCAACACTTAAGGTATATGTGCGAGCTTCATGCGTTTTATTTAAGATTTTAATCGTATAGCCATTGCGAATATCACCATTAGATAGCTGAACAAATACAGGGTTTCTATCATGTAAAACATGAAGCTGTAATGGAGCGCGTGTAAGCAAATAGTAAAGCATAAGCCCGCCCACTAAGCCCATTAACACACCGTAATAAAGCGTTCTGATACGAATGAATTTAAACTTCTCATCACCGCCCTTAACTTTAGCTTCCATATGATTTGTTGTATCATAACGAACCAAGCCACGAGGCAGCTCCAGCTTATCCATCACATTGTTACATGCATCAACACACAATCCGCAGGCAATACATTCCATCTGTAGGCCATCACGGATATCAATGCCCACCGGACAAACCTGAACACAGGCTGTACAGTCAATACAATGACCCGTCTCACCCCATTCAGTCCCTTTTTTGTGCTTACCACGCGGCTCGCCGCGTTTCTCATCATAGCTGATAATAAGTGTGTCTTTATCAAACATCGCTGATTGGAAACGCGCATAAGGACACATATAAGTACAAACCTGCTCTCTAGCAAAACCTGCCATGATATAGGTTGAAAGCGTTAAGCTCCCTATAAAACCCCATATAGTAGGCGAGGCATCCAGGTGGATAATATCTTGGATCAATGTTGGCGCGTCATTAAAATAAAGAACAAACGCCCCACCAGTGAAAACGCCGATGACAATCCATAGAAAATGCGTCAGACCAATTTTCCAAATTTTAGTCAAACTCCATGGCGCATCATAAAGCTTCTTACGGGCGTTACGGTCACCTTGAATAAAGCGCTCGACCCAGACAAATAGATCCGTCCAAACTGTTTGCGGACAGGTATAGCCACACCAAACGCGTCCGAACATCGAGGTAACGAAAAACAACGCAATCGCGGCCAGAATAAGAATGCCTGTGAGAATGAAAACTTCTTGCGGCCAAATTTCAATGCCAAAGAAATATGCGCGTGGCCCATAGAGATCAATGAGGATGGCCTGATTCGGCGCATGCTCACCACGGTTCCAACGTAAGAAAGGCGCGAGATAGTAAATACCAAGAGTAACGGCCATAACCAGCCATTTGATCTTGCGGTATTTACCCCATACGCGCCTAGGAAAGACTTTAATTTGCTTCGCAAAATACCTTAAAGGACCAGCATGATTTACAGCTTCTTGATGATCCTCTGGAATAGGGGAGCGATTGGACGGTGCTCCACCTTGTGATGATACGCCATCCTTAATGTTCGGTTGGCTGGTTTGCCCCTTCGTTTGATCCTTGCTCATTATAAGACATCTCCTCTATTTGAGCTGCGTCTTCTACAGGCGCTGAGTTTTGCATTGTTGAACCACCATTGGCCATTTCATCTTCACCACCGCCCAGTTGGTGCAGATAAACACTGAGTTGCTTGATTGTGTTTTCACCCAATCGCTCTTTCCATGCCGGCATAACACCTGCACGTGCATAATAAATAGTCTCATAAACAGTCGAGCGATCACCACCATATAGCCAGATAGAATCTGTCAGGTTAGGCGCGCCAAACTCATGCATACCCTTCGCATCAGGGCCGTGACATGTGGCACACTGCTCTTTAAAGATTTTGGCACCAGCCGCATGATGTGCGGAGTCCTCATCTGGGTTTGAAAGACTTAAAACATAATCAACAACATGGTTGATTTCCTTAGTTGATAATAATCCATCTTTCCCAAATGAAGGCATCTGAGAAACACGAGCATCCGGATCGCCAGAGCGAATACCATAGCGTAATGTTTGCTGAATATCAGTAAGCTTACCGCCCCATAGCCAGTCATCATCATTGAGGTTAGGGAAGCCTTTTGCGCCACTACCGCCACTGCCGTGACATGTCGCACAGTTATCTTTAAATGTCGCTTCACCACCAGCCATAGCAAAAGCATATAGCTCTTCATCATTCAAGATTTCACCAAAAGAGGCATCTTCAAAACGTGATAAATAAGCAGCTTGACGCTCTTGGATAAGTGCTTGGTTCTCCGCGAGCTCTTTTTGCATAGTGTAGCCGCTAATACCAGGTAAGTTACCACCAGGCGCAGGCCATGAAGGGTAGATCACAAAATACCACAGTGACCAGACAATAGTGACAAGCCATACCCACACCCACCAGCGCGGAAGAGGGTTGTTCAATTCCTGTAAGCCGTCCCAACTGTGACCAGTTGTTTCTACGCCAGAAATCTCATCTATTTCTTTTTTGTGCTCATCTTCACTCATTCTTCAGTCTCCTTGAGTGGAATATTTCCTTGATCTTCATATTGTTTTTTTGCGCCTGGCCTAAACGTCCATAACAAAACGACGCAGAAAAAAGCGAAAAAGAAAAGAAGGCCATATAACCCCGCATCAGCGTCGGCAAAAAACTCCTTCATTACTCTTCCCCTTCAACAACCTCTGCACTGCTAAAGTCAACCATAGTGCCTAAAACCTGTAGGTAAGCCACTAAAGCATCCATTTCAGAGATAAGATGTGCTTGACCGTCAAAGTTACGAGCATTCACATCTTCACCATAACGACTTGTAAGGCCGCCAATATCTGTACGTGCTTCACCAGTTGCTTGTGCAATCGCATCTTTTTCGGCCCATGCAATCATTTCATCGCTATATGGAACGCCGGCCATGCGTAGTGTTTTCATGTGTAAATCTAGGTCGTGTAATTTTGCGCCATTATGCATTAGGAATGAGTATGAAGGCATAATAGATTCAGGCACAACATCACGCGGCTCTATAAGGTGAGCAACATGCCAATCATCAGAATATTTACCACCAACACGCGCAAGGTCAGGACCTGTACGTTTAGAACCCCACTGGAATGGGTGGTCATACATACTTTCAGCAGCCAATGAGTAGTGACCATAACGCGCAACCTCATCGCGAAGTGGGCGAATTTGCTGAGAGTGACAGTTATAGCAGCCTTCACGAAGATAGATGTTATAACCTGCAAGCTCTAAAGGCGTGTAGGGACGAACACCTTCAACAGGCTCAATCACTGTCTCTTGTCTAAACAGGGGTAAAATCTCGACAGCACCACCAATCAAAACCGTAATGACGATACAGATTAAAAGAAGGGGCGAGTTTTTCTCAAGTTTTTCGTGTTTGTTCCAGCTCATGCCGCTGCTCCTTGAAGTTGTGCATTATATTCTTTTTCGTTTACATCACCACGAATGGTCTTCCAGAAATTGTAAGCCATGATCAAAGCACCTGTGAGGTAAAGCACTCCACCTAATGCACGGATCGCATAGAAAGGTTTCATAGCCATAACAGTTTCAACAAATGAGTATTCCAAGAAACCAAGATCATTATATGTTCTCCACATTAGGCCTTGCATGATACCTGAAACCCACATTGCAGTAATGTAGAAAACAATACCAATTGTCGCAATCCAAAGGTGAAGGCTCACAAGCTTCGTTGAGTAGAGTTTCTCACGACCCCATAGGCGAGGCACCATATAATAAAGAGCGCCGAATGAGATAAAGCCAACCCATCCCAATGCACCAGAGTGAACGTGACCGATTGTCCAGTCAGTATAGTGTGACAATGAGTTCACTGCACGGATCGCCATTAAAGGCCCTTCAAAAGTCGACATTCCATAGAAAGCCAAAGCAATGATGAGGAATTGTAAGATCGGGTCTTGGCGTAGCTTATGCCATGCACCTGAGAGCGTCATTACACCGTTAATCATACCGCCCCATGAAGGCATCCACAACATGATAGAGAAGGTCATGCCAAGTGTCTGTGCCCAATCAGGAAGCGCAGTATAGTGAAGGTGGTGAGGACCCGCCCAAATGTAAATGAAGATCAAAGACCAGAAGTGAACAATCGACAAGCGATAGGAATAAACCGGACGCTGCGCTTGCTTAGGTACGAAGTAATACATCATGCCAAGGAAGCCCGCTGTAAGGAAGAAACCAACAGCATTGTGACCATACCACCACTGGATCATAGCGCTCTGAACACCAGAGAAAAGAGAGTAACTCTTGTCATAGCGGATATCTACAGGGATAGAAATATTGTTCCCTATGTGAAGAATTGCCACTGTGATAATGAAAGCAAGGTAGAACCAGTTCGCAACATAAAGGTGGGATTCTTTACGTTTCATACATGTCATTGCAAAGACAATGAAATAAGCAACCCATACGACGGTAAGCCACAAATCAGCATACCACTCAGGTTCTGCATATTCTTTAGCTTGCGTAACACCTGTAACATAGCCAAGAGCTGCGATCACAATAAAGAGCTGATAGCCCCAGAATGTGAACATCGCCAGCTTATCACTCCATAAGCGAACGCCACATGTACGTTGTACAACATAGTAGCTCGTTGCAAAAAGCGCGTTACCACCAAAAGCAAAGATCACCGCAGAAGTGTGAAGTGGGCGCAGACGACCAAAGTTAAGATAAGGCTCGATATTTAAATCAGGAAAAACAAGCTGCGTTGCAATCAGGATGCCTGCGCTAAATCCTACAATGCCCCAGAAAACTGCGGCGATCGTGAAGAGTTTAACTACATCATAATTATAATTATGCGGTGTTTCGACTGCTGAGGATGTACTCATGTCATTTTCCTTTTTTAATAACCGTTATTCAAACATCATTACGCCTGCCAGCGTAAAGAGCCATAAACCACTTACTACCATAGCCCCTTTTGACAATCGCGCAAAAGCGAGCGGGAATTTATATTTTAAACCTTGTCCTCCCAGTGCAATCAAAATGAGTGCGGGCATAGTGCCAATTGTAAATAAACTCATTGAAATTGCAGCCTGAAAAACAGAAGTTGCACTAGCGGAAGCCAATAGCGCAGAAATGACTAAACCGCAAGGCATAAATCCTAACAAAATACCTAAAAAATAACGAGCCATAAAATTATCATTTGCACTAAATTTTTGATAGTGCTGGCTAATAAAGCTGTAAGGCGCAGAAAATCTCAATTGCGCTGCCCAAGGAGAGAGGGCGCGTAAAGAAGGGAAGGCTGTCACGAAAAAGATAGTACCGGCCAGCATCAATAACGGCGCGACCACGAGCACTCTTAAATCAGAATATATGAAAGCAATATTGATCAGGCTACTTAATAACATCGCCATGATGACATATGTGCTCATACGGCCGAGATGATAGGGGATGAGCATGGAAGAGCTTATGGATTTTAAGGATCTGATTTCAAAACTTTTTGAATGCGCGCTTTGCGCCAAAACAAACGGAGAGCACATGCCGGCGCAATGCGTAAAGCCACCAACAAGCCCAGCTAAAAGCATGCTGATATATAACCCATATGAGGTTGTGATGTCGTGAAGGCACTGCGCAAGATACATGTCTATATATTTTATCTCATACTGTTTCGTATTGAATATTCATTATATGCCTATGCATAAGTTGCATTTTCTACTAATAACCTATCGCTAACGCCTTGACCAGAGTCATTTTTATAGGGTAGATACTCATTAAACGAGTATAGAGTTGTATGATGAAAACACCCGCACATAATTTAGAAGATAAAGACATACATGAAATATCTTTATTCAAGAATTGTGATAAATCTTTTTTTGATTCTTTGGCGGCGCAAGCGCAGGAGCAAAAATACGAAAAAGGTAAAATCATCTTCATTCACGGCGATGATGCTCAACGTTTCTATTTCATAAAATCAGGATGGATAAAGCTTTTTAGAGAGACGCTCGATGGAGCGCAGGCCGTCGTCGATATATTGCCGGCCGGCCAAATCTTTGGTGAAACCTCTATTTTTGAGGACCAAGCCTATCCATACAGCGCCGAGGTCGTAGAGCCGACAACGCTGGTCTCAATGCCTATAAGTATTCTTCGTAAAGAAATAGAAGACAATAATAAGATGGCTTATAGCATGCTGAGCTCAATGGCGCGCTATCGACGTCAGCAAGATCGCGAAATTGAACATCGCTCCATCCAAAATGCACCGCAGCGTATCGGCTGCTTTCTGTTGAGATTGGCGGACCAAGAGGAAGCTGGGCCAGTCTCAATACACTTGCCTTATGATAAAACCCTTGTCGCTTCCCGTTTGGGAATGCAGCCAGAAACTTTTTCGAGAGCGCTTGCTAAATTGCGCGATGCGACGGGTATGAAAGTTAAAGGCGCCACGATTGAGCTGCAATCACTTGATCAGCTCGTAAATTTTTCTTGTGCTGCCTGTTCTTCGGAATTTCCCTGCAAAGACCTTTTGCCTCCGGAAGCACCAGAGTAATCAGGTTTAGAGTAAGCAGTTTTAATGCCTGCTGCTATTATTATCATACATCCATTCCCAATCTAGTTTCGCCGGATTATTTATATAAGCATCACGCTGTTTGATCACATTTTTGATTTTATGAAGCTCGATATCCCAATGGCGCTGATTGCTCATAAAGCGCGAAATATCGATAGGACAGCTCACAATATGCCCATTTTTTAAGCTCACAGCATAGTTCTTAATCTGATTTGATTTATTAATAATATGTACGGCTATGACTTTGCCGCTATCATGCGTATGGGCGGACTGGAATATTTGCTTAAAAGGGAAGCGTTGCTGATTTTTATCGAGAGCCTTATTATAGACCTCAACATATTCACAAAATAGATGATACAACTCCTCACTTGCTGTCATAAAGCCTCGCATATGTTATGCTATTATCATGCTAGGAAATCTTCGAGAATGAATTGACACAGATCAATGAGTTTAGCATAAAGGCACTCTCAAACAGCGAGTAGCAAATGGAACAGGCAGAAAAAAAGAGTTTTTTTAAGCGATTTAAAAAGTTCAAAAAGCCCAGTAAACAGGCTTTTTTACTATGGATATGCTATCAGACTGTTAAAGGGACAATCACCACAACATTTATTTGGATTCCCCTCTTTTATCTGTGGTGGAACTCGCAATAAAAGCGCTTATTGTGCCGCGTCACTATACGCCTGTGTGCCTTGCGTCGCATTTATCTCTTTTATAATCGCATCATATTCTTCAAAGGCGGAGCGTACAGTAAGATCGTCGTGCTTTTCCGATGATATATGTATCGTTTCGATTTGCTCATTGAGGTTGTTACTTATGCTAGCATCTATAAGTTCACTGATTTTAAGCTTTAAAGCTGCGGCTTCTAGTGTGTAGCTATATTTATGAATGCGTTCTAATTCACTACCAGTAAGATGTTCATTCTTCAAAATATCGCTGATTTTCTGATGATATTTGTTAAGGGCTGCGATGGCCTCATCGTTTGTTGTGATTTTTTCCGGGGCATAATGCTCAACGCGGTAAATATTTCTGACTTGATCCGCATAGCTAGGAGGTGAAATGAGGACAAAAATAGTGCTGATTAGGCTTAAGCACCACACATGTGCAGAGTAAGACATGATTTTAATTCCCTGTCTGATTAAAACATACTTAAGTTAATTGTAATATAAATGATAAGAAATGCCAACCAAAAGTCGAATATTTTGTTCAATGTCGCTCAAGATATGGTGGCTTCTAAGCGAGATTATTTGCTGAAAATTTTACTATATTGATCGGCTTTAAAACCCAAATAGCTCTGAGCATTATGTACGAGTAAAGGGCGTTTTATCAGAGATGGATTTTCCTGTGCAGCGATAAGGGCTTTTTCTGCGTTCATATTGGCTTTTGTCGTATCATCAAGCTTTCGCCAGCTTGTCCCGCGACGATTAATCACGTCTTCCCAGCTGTGATCGTGAATAGCGTGTTTAAGGATATCGAGATCCACGCCGCTCTTTTTATAGTCATGAAAACTATATTCAATTTCATGCTCATCAAGCCACTTGAAAGTTTTTTTCATCGTGTCGCAATTTTTGATCCCATATACAATTGTATTCATAAATCTAACCCTTATCCTCGCCCGCGATAATTTTGCACGCCAGCTTCTGGGATCCATACGCCTTTCGGTGGCTCACCGCTTTGATAAAAGACATCAATCGGAATACCGCCGCGCGGATACCAATAACCACCAATACGCAGCCATTTAGCTTCAGTAATCTCCATAATGCGCTTGGCGATTTCTAGTGTGCAATCTTCATGAAACGCGCCGTGATTTCTAAATGAGCCAAGGAACAGCTTTAAAGATTTGCTCTCAACCAGATATTCACCCGGCACATAATCAATCACTATATGCGCAAAATCCGGCGCGCCGGTGAGCGGGCATAAAGATGTGAATTCAGGCGCGCTAAAGCGTACGCAATATTCCATATCTTTCTTCGGATTAGGCACACGCTCCAACTCCGCTTCTTCTGGTGAATTCGGAAGAGGCGTCTTGCTGCCTAGCTGCGTAAGGTCTTCATAAATGCTCTTGCTCATATTAAACTCCCTTTTCATTGCCCCAAATCAGGACATGTAATTGTGGTAGGATAGTAACATCATTCCAATTATCATTTGCCGCGCGCTCGATAATCCAGCGCATGCGCTCCATTAAACCGCTTATATCCGGTGCACCTTCGACTTTATGATTTCCAGGCTGAAGATAGACAGGGAAATGCGGGTGACGCGCTGAGGCCTCACGTGCATATTTGTAATCATCTTCATCAAAAACAACGAATTTAAGCGCGATATCTGGTCCGTACGCTTTTTCAAAACCTGCCATTTGTAAAGTTTGGTAAAACGCGATCCAGTCCGTATCCATTTTACTTGATGGCGGCTTCGGGCTTAAGATCAGCACATCTAGCTGCTGCATCCATTTTTTCGAAACGGAGCCTTGCGTTTCCATCGCAAACTCATAGCCTAGCTCTTTGCCCAGCTTGATCAGCTCTTCCATAGGCTGAATTGCCGGATTACCTCCGGATAATGTGATCATCATAGGTGTGTTGTTCGAAAGGCGCTGAACCTCATCCATGATTTCGGCTGCACTCATTTCTGTCCACTCTTGGCGATATTCGCTCTCCACCGCATGCAAAGTATCGCACCAGCTGCAGCGATAATCACATCCGCCTGTACGTACGAACACAGTCGGGCGGCCTATGAGCGGGCCTTCACCTTGAATAGTCGGGCCAAAAATTTCGGAAATACGGATGCTGCTTTCGCTCATTATGAACCTCGATACTCCGCCGTTGTTTTTGGCGTTTCTTTAATCTGTACAGCCGCGACTTCTGGCCAGCGCGCATGCGCCCAATCATAAAGATGCTTAGCAATCTGCTCGGCTGTAACGCAATCATCACCAAGCACATCATTGAGATGCTTGTGATCCAACTTATCATCAATGTAAGTTTTAAGGGCATCAAGCTCGTGATAGTCTCTAACAAAGCCATCTTCATTAAGTGTTTCACTCTCCAAAATCACAATCGCAACATAATTATGCCCGTGAAGATGGTGGCATTTATGGTTTTCGGGCAAATGAGGTAACTGATGTGAAGATGAGAAATGATATTCTTTTGAAATTCTATACATTTTGCGCATGCTCCTTGATAGCGTGCTCCCAATAAGTGCTATCTTCATAAAGTGTTGGGTCTTCTACACCTGCGATCGCAAAAGCTTCACGCCGCTCAACGCATGTTCCGCATCGCCCGCAATGGCTTTCACCGCCTTTATAGCATGACCAGGTTTGCGCAAACGGAACGTTCAAAGCTGCACCCTCGGCGGCGATGTCGGCTTTGCTTTTCTCTAAAAACGGTGTGTAGAGTGAAATATCAGCCACATCTTCCAGCGCATAATTCTGCATCTTGGCAAACGCATCAATAAAGGCAGGGCGGCAATCAGGATAGATAAAGTGATCCCCGCCATGAACCGCTGTCGCTACACGGCTAAGCCCCATCGCAGCTGCCGCACCATAAGCAATGGTTAGCATAATCGCGTTGCGGTTTGGAACGACGGTAATTTTCATTGTATCTTGAGCATAATGCCCATCCGGTACATCAATATCATCGGTCAGCGCTGAGCCACTTAAAAGCGTACCTAAAATTGATAAATCTACGAGTTTATGAGGAACGCTAAGTGTCTCTGCACAGTGCGCAGCAAAGCCAAGCTCTTTTTTGTGACGCTGTCCATAATCAAAAGAAATCAGCCCGCCAAGAGCGCCCTCTTTGGCTATCTTATAGGCTAGAGTAACGGAATCCAGTCCGCCGGAACATACAACTAATGTGCTCATTTTATCACCTTGTTTTCATTTACGCCGGGTAGGTCCGCGACCGACGTTCGTATTATTCTTACGAAAGTGAGGGCGTTTTATCAGCTTTGTTTAAAAAAAGCAAAGTTTTTAAAAGCCAGCCCATGGTGTCAAAAAAATAGAAATTCAAATTTGCGCGTAAAGCATACTATCGTAAGCCTTTTTTGAGGGGGATGTTGAAAAGAGCCTTTGAAATTGAAAAAGTAAAACAAGCCATATAAAAAATAAGCTGCGCTGCACCAAATCTGGGGTATATTAAATACTTATAAAACTTTATATTTTATTATTAGATATACCTGCACAGAACAGGGCATATGATTAATAAGGCATGGTAAATGCCAAAAATCTAAGCAAGTAAGGCTAAACTAGAAACGATGTAAGAGCATGATAAGTGCGATTACTCAATGTTTAAATGCTGTAATTAAAGGCCTTACGATGTACGGATTAAAGTCTAAGATTTTTATACCTCTCATTATCGTTATGAGCATCATAGGTGTATATTTCTATTTTTTCTGGATACCTAAATCTATTGAATTTTCGACCAATAAATCCCTTAATTTGTTGAGCGATACATTGAAGGTCGTTCAATTGCAAATCGGGCCTTACGTTGAAAGTCAAAATCAGGATGAGTTAAAACGAACGCTCGATACAATTTTAAGAGAAAAGCAAGCATGGCAAGCTATTGAGGTTATGAGTGCTGATGGGCATGCTTTATATCTCTCTACCGAGAGTAATGCGTACAAGGCGCAAGAAAATATTAAAGCGATTTCGACTGATATAAGAATGCATGAAAGCAATATCGGCTCAATTACGCTTTATTACGATTTTACAACGCTTAGGGATGCAATAATTGAACAAGATAAAGCGTTGTTTTGGATGCTTGTGATTTCTCTATCGGTATTTATCATTTTGACAGTCATTTTTATTCAAATTTTTGTTATTGGTCCCGCTCAGCAATTAACAAAAGCGGCTGAGCAATTCACAACTGATGAGGTCGGCGCAAGCACCAAACCTTTAAAACTTCCTGAAGTAGGGGATGATGAAATCGGCAGGCTCACATCTTCATTTTCCGTTATGAGAGATGCTATCGCCGCACAGAAAAATATTATGGAGATGCATAATAGAGAGCTACGCATGGCCATTGAGCGTGCAGCCAAAGCCTCTGAAGCTAAAAGCGAGTTTCTCGCGAATATGTCTCATGAGCTAAGAACACCTCTAAATAGTATCATCGGCCTTTCGACTATGTTGAGTGAAGATTTAAAAACAACGGATGAGCAAGATATGGCGCAAACCATACATCATTCTGCAGATTCTTTACTTGGTATCGTTAATGATATTTTGGATATCTCAAAAATAGAAGCTGATAGTTTAGTGTTAGAGGAAATAGGTTTTGATTTAACGACAATTATTTCCAATATCTATAATGCTTTAGCACCGATGGCGAGCTCAAAAGGCGTAAGCTTAAATATTGAATACTTATCAAAACCAGTGCCTTACTTAATCGGTGATCCTCTAAGGATAGGTCGTATCATTACCAATTTAGTCAGTAATGCTGTGAAATATACCAGCTCTGGCTATATTAAAATCTCGATCAATGTAACTTTATTAAGTGATACTGCTCATGATGATACCAGCAAAGAGCATAATATCATCAAGTCTGGCGACGTCGTTGAAATACATTGTGCCGTGAAAGATACAGGAATTGGTATTGCCGAAGATAAGTTGGATCTGGTTTTTGATAAATTTACGCAAGCCGATGAAACCACAACTAGAAAATATGGCGGTACAGGTTTAGGTCTGGCGATCACAAGAGATCTTGTCGAAATGATGGGCGGGCGTATAGGCGTTGAAAGTGCTCTGGATAAAGGCTCTACCTTCTGGTTTAAAATCCCGTTTGAAGTAACGCATGAAATCGAAGAGCAAAAGGGCTATAATGAAGAGAATGGGGCTAAGATAACAAATCAGGAAAACACAGTGAGAAAAATACCAGCGCGAGAAGCGCGTGTTCTGATTGCAGAAGATCATGAGCTCAATGTGGTCTTTATTAAGAAGTTAATGAAACGTATGGGCTTTGAGCAATACACCATAGTAGAAGATGGTGCGAAAGCCGTTGATGCCTACAAAGCGCAAGATTTCGACATGATCCTAATGGATTGCCATATGCCTGAAATGAACGGATATCAGGCAACTTCGGCCATTAGAGAATATGAGTATGAAGCGGGTATACGTATTCCAATCATTGCGATGACTGCTGATGCTATGGTTGGGACTAAGGAGAAATGTATCGAGGCAGGAATGAATGAATATATTAGCAAGCCTATTGATGCGAGTATATTCGAGAGCGTCTTATCCAAATGGATTAGTTTTGAACATGACGAGGCGGTAGAAGTTAAAGATGATACTGGAGGGGATGCAGATACTTCAGATAAGCCTGTAATGGATTTTACGTCCCTTGATGATTACGCCGATACCAAAGAAGAGAAACGCGTATTTTGCGATATCTTCATTCAGAATGGAGATAAATCAATTAAAGCTCTAAAAAGTGAGTGTTTAAGTGGATATAATCAAGCTTGGGTTGAAATAGCGCATCAAATGAAAGGCAGTGCTGGTATGATGGGTGCCCATCAGCTCCATGGCTTATGTGCGCAAGCACAGCAAATGGGTGATGTCTCTAAGCAAGAGCGGGAGCATATTTGCGGTGATATAGAGCAAGCATATTTGCAAGTTAAAGATATTCTACATAAGGAGGTGTATCAGTGAGTAAAATTTTAGTAGTTGATGATGATGATCTCATTCGCGGAATGGTGTCGACAATCCTTAAAAAACTTGGCTATGAAGTTGTTGAGGCTGTCAATGGAACGCAAGGCGTTGAGAAGGCAAAGACAGAAAATCCTGATCTTGTAATTACGGATATTCTCATGCCTGACAAAGAAGGTATTGAAACGATTATTGAGCTGCGCTCTATCAATAAGGACATCAAGATCATTGCGATGTCTGGCGGTGGCGGCACAAAAAATATGAGCTTTTTGGATATGGCTAAAAATGTCGGCGCAAATGAGATTATGATGAAGCCTTTTAAGCCCAATGATATCGAAGATAAAATCAAAGCTTTGATAGGATAAAACCTGTATGCCGTTATCTCTGAGTCCATTTAAGAAAATTATTGGCACATGCAGTAAAGTCATATCTAGTGCATTTGGCTCCGCTGAGAAAAAAGTAAGCCGCAGGCCTAAAATGCATGTACGCCAGCCTGTGTACTATTCTCCGGAAAAGCAAAGACGCCTTGAGGTTTTATGCGAGAGCCTCTTTGAGCAAAAGGATCTAATCGCGGCTGGAAAATTACAAGTCATAGGCCTTGCGAAAGTTAAAAGAAATTTGGGTAAGAAATGGAGAGGACTGCAACAGATTGTCTATCTGACAGTCGAAGAGGCCATTGAAAAATACATGATGCCGAATGATCTGTTCATTCGCTACCATGATGATACATATGTCATTATTTATGCTGAAGCCTCACCTGAAGAAGCACAGATAAAATCACGTTTGATTGCTGAAGAAATTAAAAGAAAGCTCTTCGCACATGAAGAGAAAGAGTTGCAAAACTTAGATATTGAAGAATCTGTAGCACCTATTAAAACCAGTAGAATCAAACCAGTCGAAACACTGCCGAAGACAATGCATAAAGTCTCTGGTGAAATTGACATCACGCGTGAGCAAAAAGCCCAGCAGGAGCGCAAGAGTGATCTCAATATCTCCAGTCTCGCCCCAACAATTGACATTGACCCTTATGAATCTAATCGCAAAAAAGAAGAAAAGCCCGAAGAGCCGCGTAGAACGCCACTTGATAAGTTGAAGTTTCACTATGTCCCCTTATGGGATGTAAAAAGAAATATCCTAACAACCTATTTAGCGCTGGCTTTAGATGAACAAATGCCGGGCGCTAATCCACTGGATTCGCATGAAAAAGCATTTTGGGGAAGTAGCCCATCCGAAAAAGCTAAAATTGATATATATATTCTAAATAAGGTTGCTTTAGAGCTTGAAAAAATTCATGAAGAAGATCGCCGTATCTTTGTGGCGTGCCCAGTTCATTACGATACATTGTACCGTACAGATAATTTAGAAAAATATCTCCTCGCCTGTCAGCAAATACCACAAGAGCATAAGAAAAGCCTCGTTTTCCTTGTTTTGGATTTGCCAGGTAAAATCCATAAAGACAATGTGATGAAATTCACTGGCTCTTTAAGAAGCCATTGTATGCATATTTTTGCACAAGTCCCGCTCTCCAATGATATTGAGTTCACAAAAATCAGAGATTGCCGCTTTGATGCAATCGGCGTACGTGTCAAAAAAGTAAAGGGTGGCGAAAAGCAGCTTATGAATATGCTTGAGGGGTTCTCTCAAAAAGCCAAAGGGTCTTTGATCAGTAAAATTTTCTTACTTGATGTCGCATCTTTAAGTGTAACCACATCTTCTGTATGTGCAGATTATGACTTTATGGGCGGTTCAGCCATCCACGAAACCGTAGGCAAGCCAGATAACATCTATAGATTTAAATACGAAAATCTCTTTACAGATCTTTTGAAAGAACAATAAGGGCTTAGCTTCAATAGATTATGCTTGTGAATGTGCCTGCGCCTGCGCATCCTTATCAAGAATGTTCAAGAGCTCTATAACTTCATGTGAGGCGGCCTCAACATCATCTAAGGTAGCAAGAGCCTGTTCATATTGTTTATTTTGATAGAGCTCGTACGCTTTTTTGCCCAAAGCGTGAATGCGCGCATGCGGCTCTTCTAGCTTTCTGAAGGCCTCATGCTCTCCAAAATCACTTTGACCAATCGCATAATACCACTGACCTAATCGGCATTTAGTATGATCATTGAGTAAGGCTTGATCGAGTGTTTTTTGGTTCATGATGGCATCAGAAATCTTTCGGCGCCACACGAGGTGATCAGACTTAGCAAGCTTAATAATCATGCTTGAATCCTGCTCTACAGAATGGGCAATATTTGTTATAAGGTTTGCAATTGTTTCGCTGGAATCGCGGCTTAACTTAGCATTTACAGTGCTTAACTCTTTGTTTTTATTCGAGTTGTTCAAGATGTGATGTGAGGAGCCAGAAATTTCCCGAGAGGCTTGGTTCTGTTCATCCAAGGCGACTGAGATTGAGCCCATGCGCTGGGAAACATCATTGGCATGATTTCTAATTTCTTCCATACGGTTTTTAACATCTTCACTGACCTGTTGTCCCGTAATAACTGATTCTGAAACATGCTCCATAGAAGCGACGATATTTTGAATTGATTCAACAAAACCGCCTATAATTGTAGAAATTTCTTGTGTAGCTTGGCTGGTTTCATTGGAAAGGTTTTTCACCTCATTCGCAACAACCGCAAAACCTTTACCAGCTTCACCAGCACGTGCGGCCTCGATAGTGGCGTTAAGTGCCAACAAATTTGTTTGCTCTGCAATATCTTGGATTTTGGTGATGATGCCTTCGATTTGCTTAGAGGATTCCGATAAGCTGTGAGCCTTACTCGTTGTATCTTGAACAGCATCGTGGATGTCATTCATAGTGAGCATAGCTTTTTCAGAAACTTGAAAACCCTGTTGTGCACTATTCTGTGTCTGCTCTGCAGATTCTAATGCATGCTCTGTATTATCATTAATGGTTGCAACCGTAGCACTCATCTCCTCAATAGCTGCAGAGATTGAATTAACCTGTTGATCAACATCAATAGCAAGCTGACTGAGTTTCATATTGTCAACGAATAAATGGTTCATTGTCATCGACGCTTTAATAGCATCATCGACGACATGAAAAGCAAGATCATTCTTACTATGGCTAGTGAGTGTCTCATCATTCTTTTCAATATATGATGTTAAAGAAAATGTGATGTCACTCATAAGGAGTTTACTGATAGCGCCGATTAGGGCTTTACGTTTTGTGGAGCCGACAAAATTGAGGCTTTTATAAGCTTGCTCCATAAGCTCTTGGTAAACGAGACTGTAACCAGCCAGGTATAAACGCGGTGTAATGCCTCTTAGAGCATGTATATGACCAATCTCTTGCGCATGTTTAAGCGCAGTATCTCTACTCTCCTTATTAAGAAGCTTATGCCAATGCTCTTCTTGTTTATCCTTTAGCCCTTCAATATCCGCTGCACTGTGATCGGCAAAGAAAGGCGCTGTTTCAGATTGCACGGTATAAAAATCATAAAAGCTATCTAATAGACGGCGTAAATGTAACTTTTTCGAAAACTTTAAAAGTGTCTCCTCTTCTTGAACGCTAAGGGAAAAAAGTTGATCTGTTTGTGCTTGAGGCATGTTGTATCCGAATATGAGAGTAGCAATTTTGCAGAAAAGACGCAGGAAAAAATTTATACATTATTCTAATATACAGCCCCTTGGCAGCGCAACTGATAAATAGGCCAATCTCAGGCGAAATAAATACAATCGTATTATTTAAATCCATTGATAGTGAGCTTTACAAAGTTTGGTGTAATGTACCCAGAGTTGAGTAAATGCATGCTTGAAAATGAGGGGTCATCATGTTGCTTGAGAAGCAGAATAAATCTTCACAACAAGTTAAGGTTTTATTGGTTGAGGATGACCAAGTTGATCAATTCCTTATTCGCAAAAGGCTTGAAGATATTCTACCTCACCACAATCTCGAGTCAGCGACCTCCATTGCCCAAGCTTATAACGCGCATAAAAAGCAAAATTTTGATTTGATCTTACTGGACTTAAACCTGCCCGATGGCTTTGGAGCAAAAACAGTCAAACGCATTCGTCAATATGACCAGAAAATTCCTATCATTGTGATTACTGGTCTAGGCAGCAATGTCGCAGTCAGTGAGGCGCTCAAGCTCGGCGCAAATAATGTTGTCTTGAAATCACAAATTCAAGGCGAAGATTTCTGCAACATCGTACAGCAAAACCTCCATGAGGATTATTTTTGATGCAGAAGGCGCATGCACTCACAAGAGGCATTTTTTGCTCAATGATCAGCCAGATCACAGCACTGGTCACATTGGTTGTCTTTGTATGCGTATTAAGCATGAGTATTTTCTATGTGAAAGATTTAAGTGCAATCTCAAAAGAGATACAAATGCAGGAGCTGCAAGCGCAAGCGAATGGCTTTATCCCGCCTTTAAGATATCTCTTTTCCGATCTAGAAAAAGACGTAAGATTTTTGGCAAAAACCCCACCTATTCAAGGAATCATTCGTGCCTCCAAAAATAAGGGCATTGATCCTTTAGATGGCTCGACTTTGGAACAATGGAAAAAAAGGCTACAAGCTATATTCCGTTCAGTAGAGGAGGGTAAAAGCAGCTATGTTCAGGTCCGCTATGTAGGCATTGCCAATAACGGTAAAGAACTCGTACGCATTAATAATTACGGATCATATATAGAAACAGTCCCTGAAGATAAACTGCAAGAAAAAGCGGGTGAGCCGTATTTCCAAGAAGCACTTTCACTTGCAAAAGGAGAGGTTTTTTTCTCTCCAATTAATTTAAATAGAGAAAACGGAAAAGTTCAAAAACCCTATCTACCGGTTATACGCTCTATAATCCCAGTCTATGATGGCGAAGAAATTTTTGGCTTTATCATTATCAATGCCAGCTATGCCTCTATCTTAAAAGAAATAATAGAGATGCAGGATCTAAGTGGTAACGTTTTTATCATAAATGATGGGGGTGATTACATCTACTATGACCCTTCAATAGAGAAAATTGCCTTTGAATATAGAACGCATATAGAGAGAACACCTTATTTCAATATGGTGCAATCCCTCATTCAGTCTCATAACCATAACGAGCACGAACTTAAGAAAATCGTTGGTGGCAAGGAGTATTTTATACAGCATATTCATTTTAATTATGATGATGCGCATCCAGAGCGATTTTTGATTATAGCTTTGCTGCGTTCTCTCGACACACTCAATGAGCACGTTAAAGAAACGCAGCATAAAGCAAATTGGTTAATCATATCCCTATTAAGTGCGGCGATCGCTTTATCTTTATTCTGCTCTCGATTTCTGCTGAAGCCATTAATAGAATTCATTGCCGCGATTAAAGCCTCTAAAGGCGGAGAGATTCAAAACCTGCCAACACGCATTAAAAACGAAATCGGTGAGCTGGCTGAGGCTTATTCATCAATGATGCAGCGTTTAAATGAAGCGCGCCAAGCTGAAGGCGAAGCACACTCAAAGCTGCAAGCGATTGTCGATAATACCGTCGATGGCATGATTACGATCGATGAAAATGGCACTGTGCAGAGCTATAATAAGGCATGCGAGGAGATGTTTGGTTATAGTGCTAAAGAAGTGATCGGTAAAAATATCAAGCTTCTTATGCCAATGCCATATCAAGCCGAGCATGATGGTTATCTGAATAATTACAAAAATACTGGTAAAAGAAAAATTATCGGGATTGGCCGTGAAGTGCAAGGGCTGCGTAAGGGCGGTGAAATTTTCCCGTTGGACCTCTCTGTGAGTGAAGTAAAACTCGATGGACGCCGCTACTTTAGCGGTATCGTGAGAGACATCACACAGCGCCAACTGACGCAAAATGAGCTGATGCGCTCAAACGAAGAGCTAGAGCGTTTCGCCTATATTGCATCGCATGATTTGCAAGAGCCCTTACGCATGGTTTCAAGTTTTACAAAGCTTCTTGATGAGGAATATGAAGCCTCGTTGGATGATACCGCGAAGGAATATTTGCGTTTTATCATGGATGCCAGCGCCCGCATGCAGATGATGGTCGCAGACCTTCTCTCATATTCGCGCATAGGCTATGAGGGGCCGGCGGCAGAACGCATAGAAAGCAAAAAATATATAGAACTCGCCTTAGAGAACCTTCAAGAAGTCATTAAAAGCTCTAAAGCGCAAATCATCCTGCCTGAAGATATGCCAGAGATTCATGTTAGCCCAATGCGTTTTAGCAGGCTCATGCAAAATCTAATTGGTAATGGCATCAAATATCAACGCCTTGAAGCGGAGCCTGAAATTACGATTGAGGTGTTAGAGCGTGAAAATGAATGGGTTTTTAGCGTGGCTGATAACGGCATCGGTATGAAAAATGAATATCTCGATCAAATATTCATTATCTTTAAGCGCTTGAATGCTGTTTCTGAATATCAAGGCACAGGTATTGGCCTGACCATATGTAAGAGAATCGTAGAAAGTTTTGGCGGTAAGATTTGGGCTGAATCGATCTACGGACATGGCGCAACCTTTTATTTCACAGTGCCTAAGCACGAATTAAGCGAAAGATTGGAGGAAAATAATGGATAAAGCTGAAATGCGTACAATGGAGGTGCTCCTAATCGAAGATAATCCTGGCGATGTCTTTTTGACCAAGAAAGCGCTCTCTCAAGCCAATATTGATATAAATGTTACTGTCGCGCCAGATGGTGAGGCTGGCCTTGATTTGCTCTCAAATGCTTTGGAAAAGGGAGATGCGAATTGGCCGGATATCGTCTTGCTGGATGTGAATTTACCTAAAAAAGATGGCAAGCAAGTCTTAGCAGAGATGAAGCAAAGCCCGGATTTGAAAAGGATTCCAGTTGTGATTTTAACCTCATCTTCTGCCGAAAAAGACATCCTACAAAGCTATGATTTGCACGCAAATTCTTACATCATAAAACCTGTGAATCTTGAGAAATTCTGTGCCGTCGCCAGCGTTTTAGAAAATTATTGGTTCTGTGTTGTCTCAAGACCCAAAAGCTAGGAGTTACTATGAAATTATCACTCGCCCATAATGATTCTGAAGAGCGCGCGAAAATCATCGCCCATGAATATGAGGATTTTGCCTATATCGTTTCGCATGATCTCAATGCTCCCTTGCGTCATGTTAAGGAATTTACCCGCCTGCTGGTTGGCGCGCGCGAGCAAAACTTAACGCAAGAAGAAAAAGAATATGTTGGGTTCTTAAGACTTTCACTTGATAAGTTGGAAGAAATGCAAGCTGCGCTCTTGGCGTTCTCTAGGCTCAACACCGCCAACGGCCCGATGGAATTGCTCGATCTCAATGAAACATTATCAATGGTTCTGGCAGAATTAGAGCCAAAGATTGAGCGTTTTAGCCCCGCTTTTGAGGCGGATAAATTGCCAAAAGTTTTTGCAGAGCCTAAGCAGATGAAATTGCTCTTCCTGTGCTTACTTGATAACGCCATTAAGTTTCACCACCCCCAATCGCCTAAGCGTAAAGTCGGTCTGTATGTAACAGATCAAGGCGATAGCTGGTTATTTGAAGTGCGCGATAATGGCATCGGCATTGCTGAAGGGCTGGAGGAGCAGGTCTTTAGGATGTTTCGACGGTTGCAGCCTGATGATTATTCCGGTATCGGCGCTGGGCTGACAATCGCTCATAAAATCGTTCAGCTTCACGATGGGGAAATGGTTATTGAATCCATTCCGGAAAAAGGAACCAGCGTTTTCTTTTGTCTTCCAAAAGCATAGAGCATTCATATAAGCATCTTGTGGAAGACTCCATATCGGCAAATTATTTTCATGGCATGATTTTACAAAATTGTTTATGGTGATTCCATAAGTATTTAATTTATGAGTAAAATGGGGTAAGCGAGATGGGCTTTAAGCAAACATCCGAGGGCCGTGTGTTCTTTTCAGGTGGCGATGAACAAGCAAATGATGAAGAGGTTCGTCACCCTTCACGTATGGCGCAGAGATATAATCCTGCACCTTTAACGGCCTCAACACCTGCGCCTGCGCAAGACTCGCAAACTCAAGTTCAAATAGTAACGCTTCTAAAAGCATTAAATGAGCGCCTAAAGCTAACACAAGCCGAGCGTAACTCAATGCGTAAAGAGCTTGATGCTTATCGTGATCTAATTGAAGAGCTTGAAACAAAAGCTGATCGCTCTGAGCGCGCCTATATTGAGCTTGAGCAAAAAATGCGCCAAACAGAGCAGGATGTTCTGGAATCCTCAAAAGCTAAATCAGGGGGCGCCGAAAAAGCTGAGGCGCTTGCCAACGAAGCCCTCAAAGAGATGGAAGAAACACGACGTCTTTTGCTCTCCCTTGAAGGCAAAACAGAAACGGTTGATAAACAGCTCGAAGAACTGAAAAGCAATGTGAACCGTCATCACCAAGTTGGCGCACAGCTAATTCAAAAACAAAGCCTTCTCGAAGAGACACAAAAAAAACACTCAAAAAGATTCTCCGAGCATGGAGAGATTGCAAACAAGCTCGTACAAAGAATAAAGTCAGGTGAAGAACGTTATGAAGCGCTTAATGATAAGCTGGAAATAACCTCGACTGAACAAGCAAAAATTGGTCGCAAGCTTGATAAAGCCATAGAAGAGCGTGCAAGATTTATGCGCAAGATTGAGCGCATTGAAGAAACTGTGCTACAGACACGCGATTCGTTGAATGCCAAAGCGATGGTGTTGCTCACAGATCAAAATGTTGTTGGCCAGCCTGGTGAGCAAGAGCAATATATCGACCCGCAAACATTGCGCGCTGCTATGGCTGCACAGCAAGTTGATGCTGCTCCAGCCAACACGCCAGTAAAAAAGAAGCGTAAAGCATTAAAGCTTAATGTTGCAGCCTACATGAATAAAACTAAAGCGGTGCTTACAAGTCGTAGCTTTATTCTGACCAGCTCCTCTATTGCTTTATGTGCTGCTTTAATTGCTGCAATTTCATATATGCCATCTATCGAAATGCCAAAAACTGGCCTTTCTGAGCAGGCGGAAGAAAGCGCATCGACACCGCGTCTTTTCTCATCACAACAGCAAGATATGCCAGGCGATGCGGAACTTGCATCTTTGCAAGCTCAAAAAGATATCACAGATATGTCATGGAAGATCGAGCAAGAGGCTGATCAGCCAGATGTCGCAGCGTCTATGAAACCTTCAAGTGAAGCGAATTATAATGATGATATAGGCACATTGGACTTGGCTGATGAAGATCAGGTGCAAGCCGTGCTAAATGCGGGTATGGATGATGCTGCTCATGCACTTAATACAATTGAGCCCGTTGATGCACCAGCGATCGCAGAAAAAACAAAACCAAATGTCTTGCAGTCTATGGTCGATGCTGGTTTGAGAGACAACATAGCACTTGGCAAGCCTGCCGATCTTATGCAGCCTGACACAAGCCTTGAAGATGTAATTAAAGACATTGAAACGCAAGCTTTTGCAGGTGTGGCTGAAGCGCAGCATGATTTAGCAGCTATCTACACGGCTGGCCATGCTGGTGTTAAGCAGGACTATGATCGCGCTCGCTTTTGGTTCGAGCAAGCAGCAGCGCGTGGCGTTGATAACGCGGCTTATAATCTTGGTGTGATGTATCATCAGGGGCTTGGTGTTAAACCTGATATTACAAAAGCACTTGATTGGTACAAAATCGCTGCAGATCAAGGCCATCCTGAAGCACAATATAATCTCGGTATAGCGTATATTGAAGGCATCGGCGTTCCTTATAATCCACGTAAGGCTTCTGAATATTTCACAAATGCAGCGAATAATAACATCATGGAAGCAGCTTATAATTTGGGGCTTATCCAAGAAAATGGTTTGCTCGGTCAGGCTAAGCCTGATGAAGCATTGATGTGGTATAAAATTGCCGCTGATCAAGGAAGCCCAGAAGCGCGTCAAGCTCTAGAGCAACTCGCTAGCTCACTCAATATCAAATTGTCTGAGGTTAATCGCTTAGCCGAAGGAATGAAGCATTTGCGTAAGCAAGAAACACGCGATGCTATTTCTCATCGTGTTCAAAACACAACGCCTAATCCAAATCTAAATAAGCAGATTATGGTTTCGCAGATTCAAGAACATCTTATGGCGAAGGGTCTATATCCTGGACCTGCTGATGGTATTAGCGGCCCGCTTACTCAAGATGCAATTCGCTCATATCAGCGTGAAAATGCAATTCCTGTGACAGGTGAGGTCAGCGAAGATCTTCTTGCACATATGGCGGCGCATAGCGGTTCTTCCGTGAATTAATAACGCTCTATATGCCCTAAAGTCCCGCTAGCAACCCACCAATCTGGATTGCTAGCTTTTATCATAGTGGCAGCGTCTTTTGCCTGCTCTTCTTTTTCAAAAATAGCAAAGCAGCATGAGCCAGAGCCACTCATACGGCTTAATAACGCGCCATCTTGCGTGCCTAGAATGTGAAGAATATTCTCAATCTCAGGAACATTTTTAACGGCAGCCTGCGTAAGAGCATTGCTTTGCTGTGATAAGAAATCAATAAGGCTTTCCAAATCATCCAGCCTAGATGGCAGATTAATCACGGATTTGAAATCAGCTTGAAAATGTGAAAACACTCTTGGTGTTGAGCATGTCTTATGCGGATGAACAAGCAGGATAGGGCATGCCGGCAGGCCGCTTTTGATCTCGTCGAATATCTCTCCTACGCCGCGCACGCGCATAGCTTGAGAATGAAAGCACATCGGCACATCCGCACCAAGCTCGAGCATCAAATCATTTAGAAACGACAATGAATCATAAGGCATGCGCCAATATTTCAGCAAACCCCAAATCACGGCTGCTGCATCTGCACTGCCGCCGCCAAGCCCGGCTCCAAAAGGCAGGTTCTTTACAAGCTCAATATGCATATCCAGCGGATGGCCACATTTTTGCGCTAAAGCTCTCGCAGCTTTAATGACAAGGTTGTTCGAATGTGGGCCGCTTTCAATCTCGCGCTTTGAAAAACCGCCTGCAAATGGCCCGGAAATCTCAAACTCAAAATGAGGGCTGTCCTTGGGGGTGATGATAATCTCATCGCCAATATCTGCAAAATCCACCAAGCTATCAAGCTCATGATAACCATCGGCGCGCTTGTGTGTTACATGCAGGTATAGGTTAACCTTAGCAGGGGCAAAGATTTTCAATGAAGCTTGCGTCTGGCTCATGAATGTTAAACCTTTATATCCACTATTTTAGGCCGTTCATCTTACTCGCTGCGCGCAGCCTGCAAGGTTGGCTTAAGGTCGCTAGGTTTAAGAGCGGGTAGCCCTTCAACAAGCTTAAGGGCGATAGTGTCTTTAAGCTCTATCTCATCCTCTTCAGCATGGTTCTTAGCACGCTCCCACTGAAACTTCGCTTCAAGTTTGCGCCCGACGCGCCAATAGGCATCGCCTAGATGATCATTAATAACAGGATCATATGGTCGAAGCTCAACAGCTTTTTCTAAGTTTTTCGCCGCCTCATCAAATAAGCCCATTCGATATTGAACCCATCCAAGCGAGTCGATGATATAGCCATCCATAGGTCTAAGGCTCGCCGCACGCTCAATCAGCTCTAACGCTGTGTCTAGCTTTTCGCCCTGATCTGCCCATGCATAGCCTAAATAATTTAGAACAAAAGGGTGATCAGGTTGATACTCAAGGGCTTTATTTAAATCACGCTCAGCCAGCTCCCATTGGTCAGTCTGCTCATAGGACATACCGCGTACATAATATAAATGCCAATATTCCGCAGGAATACCATCTTCAAAACTTTTCGCCGCCTCATTATAAGCGGTGATCGCGTCTTCATAATTTTCTACATGACGGTATATATCGCCAATTTGAATAAGGGCATCGACATCTTTATAGAGTTTGTAAAGCTCTTCTAGCTCCGCAACAGCTTGCTCTGTTTCTCCAAGTTCTTTTTGAAGCTCTGCCGATTGTTTGCGTGCTTTAATATAGTTTTCAATACCATCTTCAATCTTTATGGAGTGAAAGATTGAGATCGCTTCATGCTCATGCCCGTTACGTGCGCTGAGCTCCGCCATAAGAAAACGTGCATCAGTAAGATCAGGATTGATATAAAGCGCCATCTGGTTGAAAACGCGCGCGCTCTCATCACTAAAATCACGCCCCAAAATAAGCGCCATATCAAAGAGTGCTTTTGCTACGCCTTCCTCTGGCGTGCGAATAGGGCTGAAAAGTTTATCTGGGTTACCATCTTTAATATTGATGATTTTCTGCTCAATCGCTTTATTTTGCTCTGCAGACTCACTTGTCGCTAAAACACGGCTATAAATTTCTAAGGCAGGATCGCTCTCACCAATATGCGCATAGATATCAGCAATACGCTCTAAATCTTCATTGCCAAGATTAGGCGCTTTAATCGCGCTATCTAAAAGAGAGGTAATCTGATCATGCTTACCTAAAAAATCTGAGATCATAATCGCATGATGGATATGAACACTGCTTTGTGTCAGCTCTGCAACATCATATTGATCAAGCGCGGCGCTCGTCCAGCTATAAAGAAGTGGCATAATAAAGGCCGATAAGCTTCCGCTAGGCATGTCATGCACGTAATTTGAAGCAGCTTCATAATCCTGCTTTTTAAAAGCTTCTAACGCTAGAAAAAGCTTTGATAACGCACTGCTAGCCTGCTCATCCTGTGGCTCTTCCTGATCAATAATCTTCGCGAACTTCATGGCAGTCTCGTAATCACCAGCCCCCATCGCTAAAACCATGGTTCGCTTCATAAGGGCAATGTCTGTGACTTCAGTCTTTTCTATGACTTTTTGTAAATTCTCTTCCGCGGCTCTCCAATCATGGTTGCGCTGCGCAAAGCGCCCGGAAAGATAATGGCCGGAAACAGTGCTATAGCTATAAGCATGCTGCTTTAAAATTTCTCGTAAACGATTTTCATCAAGCTCATTAACATTAACAATTTGCGCGCTCATGCCCGTTGGATCAAGGCCTACAGGGGAGGCGAGATCTGCATCTTTAACTTGCTGCTGCGTGTAATAAACAGCCCCCAAGCCTGCGGCTACACCTAAAAGGCACGACATGATAATAATGATGAAATTCTTCAACGTAATAATCTCCACTACAAATGATGCGTATTCTCACGCACATGCTTACAATTTAATATAGGCCGATCTTAAATATTGGCTACATATTCGGATAGTTCGGGCCATCTCCTCCAAGCGGCGTGACCCAATCAATATTCTGTGATGGGTCTTTGATGTCGCATGTTTTACAATGCACGCAATTCTGCGCGTTTATCTGTAACTTTGATTGTCCCGCATCATTCTTAATAATTTCATAAACACCCGCTGGGCAATATCTTTGCGCTGGCTCATCATATTCTTTTAAATTCACCTCAACAGGGATGCTTGGATCTTTTAAGCGTAAATGACAAGGCTGCTCTTCACCGTGGTTAGTGTTTGAAAACGATACGGATGTTAAGCGATCAAAGGTCAAAACACCATCTGCCTTAGGATAATCTATAGGGCTGCACTCGGAAGCTTTTTTAAGCTGGCTATGATCAGCATGGTTTTTTCTAGTCCAAGGCGCAAGGCCGCAAGTGAGCGTTTCGAAGGCCGCATTGATAAGGCCCATCCATAGGCCTGAATGAAAGCCTGGACGAATATTGCGTACTTTCTTAAGTTCACTCCAAACCCAGCTTTTCTTAATAGCGGTTTCATATGCGGCGCATTCTTCTCCGAATCCTTCCGTTTCGTTTAGAAAGGCTGAAATGCTCTCAGCCGCAATCATGCCTGTTTTCATGGCTGTATGATTGCCTTTAATCTTCGGCACATTTAAAAAACCTGCCGTATCACCAATTAAAATACCGCCATTAAAGCTGAGTTTAGGGATGGATTGAAAACCGCCTTCAACAAGCGCGCGTGCGCCATAGGCCACGCGGCGTCCACCTTCAAGAAGTTTGCTAATTTCTGGATGCGTTTTAAAGCGTTGCATCTCTTGGTATGGAGAGAGGTAAGGATTTTGGTAATCTAGCCCCACCACAAAGCCAATAGAGATCATATTATCTTCCATATGATACAGCCATGACCCGCCATAAGTTTTACTATCCATAGGCCAGCCGATTGTATGAAGTGTTGCGCCTTGATCATGCTTTTCAGGGGCAATTTCCCAAACTTCCTTAATGCCGAGGCCGTATGTCTGAGGATCACTATGCTCACGCAGCTTATATTTAGAGATAAGCTGTTTTGTAAGGCTTCCATGACACCCTTCAGCAAAAACAGTTTGACGGGCATGCAGCTCCATACCAGGCTCAAAGCTCTCTGTCTTTTCGCCATTCTTATCAAGCCCCATATCGCCCGTTGCAACGCCGATAACATGTCCGTCTTGATCATATAAAATTTCTGCTGCGGCAAAGCCTGGGAAAATCTCGACGCCTAAGCCCTCAGCTTGCTCCGCCAGCCAGCGTCCAAGATTGCCTAAGGAAATAATGTAATTGCCCTTATTATGCATTTGCGGCGGGGTTGGGAATTTAAAAGCCTTATCCTTCGTCAGGAATAAGAATTTATCGCTTTTGGCCTCAACGCTTAAAGGCGCGCCTAGCTCTTTCCAATTGGGAAAAAGCTCGTTTAAAGCGCGTGGTTCAAATACAGCGCCCGATAGTAGATGTGCGCCAACTTCTGAACCTTTTTCTAAAATACATACATTTATATCAGGGTTAATTTGCTTAAGGCGAATAGCGCATGATAATCCCGACGGGCCAGCGCCAACGATAACAACGTCATATTCCATGGCATCACGATCAGGGCGAACAGGGTCAGGCATCAATATAAATCCTCTATTGTCAGTGTATAAGTTTATGGATTTTACCAGAGTTTCAACCATATAGCCATAGGCTGAGCCATGACATTTACTTGCATTATATTTATTTTCTCGCTTGTACATTTTAGAGATCAGGTGTAATCTACACCCGATGTTCGAGCTTTACGGACCCCGCGCATGTTGAAAATTTAGGTTTCGCGGACTGTAATAGCTAAAAATTTGTTTAAGAATTAGAGCGCGTTTTTTGCGCTGCCTTCCTGTGTTCGAGCATCAAAGGGGAGGCGATGCTGCCGTGCGCGCTCAAGGAGAAAAATAATGACTAAGAAAATGTTGATTGACGCAACACATGAGGAAGAAACTCGTGTTGCAATCGTCGATAATGGGCGCTTGGAAGAGTTTGATTATGAAAGCGCTTTCAGAAAACCTTTAAAAGGAAATATCTACCTCGCCAAAGTCACACGCGTAGAGCCATCGCTTCAGGCGGCTTTCGTGAATTACGGTGGTAATCGCCACGGCTTTTTACCATTCTCAGAAATTCATCCGGACTACTTCCGCATACCAATCTCTGATCGCGAAGCTTTAATGGCAGAGCAAGAAGCAGCGCTTCAGGAAATGGCGCAAGCAGAAGCTGAAGAGGAAGCTAAAGACCAGGCTGAAAATGGAGAGGCCGAGCAAGATGATGCAAAAGCATCTGACAATATTGATGAAGCTGATGATGATGACACTGTTCTTGAAGTTGGCGGTGATCAAGACGAAGAAGCGCAAGATCAAGATCAAGATGAAGATGAGTCAGAAGATGATGTAAATGGCAATCTTATCGTGCCGGAAGATGCAGAAGACGATGTAAACGGCAACATAGTTGAAGATGATGCTGAGCAAGATGTTGATGGCAATAAACAGGGTGACTCAGAGAATAAAAACTCTCGTAATAATCGTGGCCGTGGTGGTCGTGGCCGTCGTGGTGGTCGTGGTCGTAATGCGGCACATCGCTCAAAACGTAGTGAAGCCTATGAGGATATGGATGAAGAGCAACGCTTCCGCTTTAATCTTCGCCGTAAATATAAAATCCAAGAAGTGATTAAGCGCGGTCAGATTATGCTGATCCAAGTCTCAAAAGAAGAGCGTGGCAATAAAGGCGCAGCCGTAAGCAGCTATCTATCGCTTCCTGGGCGCTATTGCGTTCTCATGCCAAACAGCCCACGTGCTGGTGGCGTATCACGCAAAATTTCAAACTATAAAGACCGTAGCAAAATGCGTGACATGATGAAGGAGCTTGAAGTTCCAAAAGGCATGTCGGTGATTTTGCGTACAGCAGGTGTTACGCGTACTAAAACAGAAGTAAAACGTGATCTCGATTACTTACTCCGACTTTGGAATAATATTCGTGAGTTAACACTTGAATCATCTGCGCCAGCTTTGGTTTATGAAGAAGCGGATCTCATCAAGCGCTCTGTTCGGGATCATTACACACGCGATATCGCTGAAATTCAGGTTGCTGGTCAAACTGGCTATAAAACGGCAAAAGACTTTATGAAGATGTTAATCCCATCTCATTCAAAGCGCGTCGTGGAATATACAGATACTGAAACGCCGCTCTTTAATAAATTCCGTATTGAAGAGCAAATCGCTGATATTGGTGAAACAACGGTCACACTAAAATCCGGTGGCTATCTGATTATCAACCCAACAGAAGCGCTAGTGTCAATTGATGTGAACTCAGGTAAAGCCACTAAAGAGCGTCATATTGAAGAGACAGCCCTTAAAACCAATTTGGAAGCTGCTGAAGAGGTTGCAAGACAATTGCGCCTGCGAGATTTAGGCGGCTTGGTTGTGATTGACTTTATTGATATGGAAGACCGCCGTAATAATGGCAAGGTTGAGCGCAAAATGCGTGAAGCTCTTTCAGGGGATAAGGCGCGTATTCAAATCGGTAAAATCTCATCCTTTGGCTTGATGGAAATGTCACGTCAACGTATGAGCGCCTCTCTTGGTGAAACGCAATTTGAAACCTGTAAACATTGTGCTGGGACAGGGCGTGTCCGTACAGCAGATGCTGCGACAATCCTGATCTTGCGTGACATTGAAAATGAAGGTCAAAAAGGCCGCGCTGCAGAAGTGATCGTCCATGTATCTAGCGATGTTGCGCTTTATATTTTGAATAATAAAAGACAAAATATCTCTGATTTAGAAGCGCGCTATGACATGGCTGTTGTGATCCGCGTCGATGACTCATTAGGCGCAAGCTGCCGTGTTGAAGTCTCTAAGCCTAAAAACAAAAAAGGCTCAAAAGGCTCTGATGACAGTGCTGATGAGGGCGAAGCTGAGAGTGCTAACACAAACACAAATGAGTCTTCAGATAATGATGATGACAATAAAGATGGCAACTCATCTCGTCGTCGTCGTGGCCGCCGAGGTGGTCGTCGTCGCAATAACCGTAATAATGCAGATAACCAAAATGAAAATGCAGATGATCAATCTGCAGAGTCTAAAGAGGCTGATCTGAAAAGCGACGAAAGCACGCAAACAAAGAGCTCTGATGAAGGCAAGGATGAAAAGCCGAAAAAGAAAAGCACACGTAAAGCTAAAGCAAAAGATAATGACGAGCTAGACGCCGAGAAGGACGAAAAGCCTAAAGCGAAAGCAAAGTCAAAATCTAAAGCCAAGGATGCAGAAAAGTCGGATGAGCCTGCTTCTAAAGAAAAGTCCGAAGAAAAATCTGAAAACAAAGCTGAAGAAAAACCTAAGCGTACGCGTAAAAGCTCTAGCGCAAAAGCAAAAGATGCTGAAAAGAAAGATGAAGCTGCTAAAGAGGAAAAGCCTGCTAAATCGGAAAGCGCTAAAAAGCCTGCGAAAGCTAAAAAGGTAAAAGCGTCTAATGATGATAAGCCTGCTGAACCAGAAGCAAAAGACTATGAGAAAGTCAATGAAGCCCCGAAAACAAAGAAAAAAGGCTGGTGGAATAAGCTGACTGATTAAGCTTTAGCTTCAAACGAAATAACAAAAGGCGCCTTAAAATATGAGGCGCCTTTTTTGCGTTTTTAAAAACCTATATTTTATCGCGTTAAAACTGTGTAATAAAAATAAGTCGTTCCACCTGTTTCAAAACAGCCTGCATTCTCACCATCGACATTAATAATATTAGGGCCACCAATCGCATAGCTGCCGGTGAAAGCAGTTGTATCAATACCATCAGCATCTGTAGGCAGCGTGCCGGCCGTTCCGACATTCAAATCGCGATTAATCTGCAAGCATAGGCTTTGGCTAGCATTAGGCAAAAGCATAACCAAATCATTCCCAGAGCCTGCTGCTGTTGTGCCAACAGGATCGCTTGTACTGCCAACATTATTAGCACCGGTGAAAATCCAGTCACTGCCATCATTCGCATTTGAAAACGGCTCATAACTTAAGCCTGCGCCTTCACGGTGGAAGAGGCGGCATGTATTATCCCCGCAATTGCTATTTGTATAATCTGTCGCTGTGTCAGTATTTTCAAAGCTAATATCATTTTCAGAGATATTTTGCAGTTTCATTTTTTCAATAGCCGCTTCAACCCCGCGCGCATAGCGAAGCAGCTGACTAGCGGCAATACGGCGCTTTTCAACATCACCCGCTTGATCAACGCCTGATCCGCTACGTGTAAGGGTAAGAGTTAAAGTCGCAAGAAGCGCTACGCCGATAAGAATGAACCATAAAACATTGCCGCGCTCACCGCTGCGTTTTTGTGTTTGCTCTTCCTCAAGCTCTTTCCCATAGAGATCATCATCTTCAATAGGGTTGCAGCAAGAGCAATCTGCCCCATGCGCATTCATATGCGTTAAGCGGGCACCGGTCATGAAAGTCGTGTTTTTATCGCGTGTATTTATCAATCTTTTATGCTCCCCAATATCTCATGATATCACATCTTTACTCATTCTAACCCTTTAAAGCCCGTCGCAACCAGATATTGTTCTGAGCTTTCTTTGCGGCTTGCAGGGGGTTTGATATGGCGAATTTTTTCAAAATCTTTGTTCATCTGCTCAAGCAATGTGTTTTGCGCACCACCTTGAAAGACTTTAGCAACAAAAAGCCCGCCTGGTTTTAAAACTTCTGTGGCGAAATAATAAGCCGCCTCAACAACAGCCATAATGCGTAAATGGTCAGTTTGTTTATGCCCTGTAGTATTTGGTGCCATATCAGAGAGCACTGCATCGACTAACCCATCTGCGCTATAAGCACTAATCATGGATTTAAGCTTATCCGGCGCATCATTATCCATGAAGTCCATCTTGATGAAATCAACATTATCCAGCTCATCCATCTCAAGCAAATCAATCGCCGCTACGCGCGCGCCATGCTTTGTTGCCACCTGACACCAGCCACCGGGCGCAGCACCTAAATCGACAATCACTTGCCCAGGTTTCAAGAAGTCCAATTTTTCATTAAGCTCGATCAGCTTATAAGCCGCGCGCCCACGCAGACCATCTTGTTTAGCGCGTGTGACATACGGGTCATTGAGCTGACGCTTCAGCCAACGTGTAGAGGCATTCTTGCGGCCCTTGGCGGTGCGTACTTTCGTTTTAGCTTTATTTCTACTCATGGAATATTTTTTTATCCTTATTATTTTACAAAACCATCACTATCATTGAAGTTATGCTGGCTGCAAAGAAAATAGTGATCGAAGCGCCTAAAAACACCGCTGCCATCACGCGCGGAGAAAATAAAGCAAGCATAACATATGCCATATAAAAGATATTATACACGGCAAGAGCCCTGTTATGCACGTTTGAACCTAAAAAATCGAGTAAGCCGGTATTAAAGCCTGTGCTTTCTATGAGTTCGATTTGGAGCCGCATCATCAGCGCGCATGATAAAAACATGCCGGCGGCAACGGCCTTTTGCTGTTTATTAACGACGAGGAGGATAACGGGCAGCCAGATAAAATCGATCCATTGTAAAATTATATTCATGTTCTATCTTGTTTAAAATCTATATGCTGAAATATAGCGGTAATTATAAAGGCGAGCCTTAAGTGCTTATCATGATGCAAATTCGATTAAAGATCAAAGCAAAGATGACAAAAGCTTCTAGAGGTTTTGCGTCTTTAGTGATGCTGCTATCCATGCTTTCATTGCTCATGACATCTTTGCCGCGCGGCGCGCATGCGCAAGCCCGTCCGACACTTATCCGTGATACAGAGATCGAGGAAATATTTAAGCAATGGATGCAGCCTTTGCTTGTTCAGGCACATATCCCGCAAGATGGTGTGAATATTGTGCTTGTGCAAAGCACTGATATTAATGCCTTCGTGGCTGGCGGGGCTAACATCTTTTTCTATACAGGCCTGATTGAGAAAACGGACAGCCCGCAAGAAATTATGGGTGTGCTCGCCCACGAGCTTGGTCACATTGCTGGTGGGCACTTAATTAAATCGCGCGCAGCAATGGAGCGTGCATCCTATGAGAGTATCTTGGGGATGGTGTTGGGTCTTGGCGCTGCCCTCGCTACAGGCGAGGGTGAGGCGGCTGGCGCTGTGATTATGGGCTCGCAAAGCATGGCGGCAGGACGCTATCTCGCACATAGCCGCATACAAGAATCAAGCGCTGACCAAGCGGCTTTTTCATATCTTGAAGGCGCTGGATTTACGGCGGATGGCCTGCCCAGCTTTTTCGAAAAGCTTCAATCCGAAGAGTTGCTACCTGCATCACGCCAAAGCCAATATATGCGTACCCACCCTGTCACGCGTGATCGTATTGATGCTATTAAAGCGCTCATTGACGAGCATCCAGAATATAAAGATAAAAGCTTGCCCGCAGAGTGGATTGAGCAACATGCGCGCATGAAAGCAAAGCTTGTCGGCTTTATCAATCCGGGAAGTGTGGCATGGGAATATGATGATTCTGATCAATCTATCGCGGCTCAATATGCAAGGGCTATCGCTTTCTATCGTCAAAATGACATAGATAAAGCGATTTCCGGTATTGATGCACTCATCGCACGAGAGCCACATAATCCGTATTTTTATGAGCTAAAGGGGCAAATGCTATCTGAATATTCGCAAATTGAAAAAGCCTTAGCGCCCTATAAGAAAGCGGTTTTCTTAAAGCCGGATGCGCCGCTTATTCGGATCGCGTATGCCCATAGCTTGATTGAAAGCGGTAATGATCAAAAACGTCTAAAAGAAGCCGTAGAAAATTTAAACATAGCGCTGGCAAAAGAATCTAAATCCTCAAGAGCGCATCGCCTGCTCGCTACAGCGTATGGGCGTTTAGGGGATGAGATCCAAGCCAAGCTGCATTTAGCAGAAGAAGCGGTTCTAACGCGCCGCCTCCCTTATGCACGTATGCAAGCTGCTCATGTGCTGCAAGCGAGTGAGCAGGGCAGTAAAACATGGCTGCGCGCTAAAGATATTTTAACCCATGTTGAAAATTTAGAACGTGCACAACGTTCATAATGTAACGAAGTGATGCTACACAACGAATAGAGATTCATGTACAATCATATATTGAACAGATTTTTAAAAATAAATTAAGGAGAATCTTATGGTGGGAAAAAAGCTGAAGCTCACACTTCTAGGCTCAGTAGCAGCAGCCCTTTGTTTGGTTGGCGCCACTGCGTCATCACAGGCGCAAGAATTTACATTCAAAGACAAAGCAGAATTTGAGCAAGCCGTTAAAGACGTTATCTTGGCTGACCCACAGGTCCTCTTTGATGCAATCGAACTGCACCGCGCAAATGAAACGCGTGATCAGCAAGCGAAAGCGGCTGAAAAGATTGAAGAATATAAAGAACACTTTTCACGCAAAGAAGCGCCTTCCGTAGGTGCTGAAGATGCAGATATCACAATCGTTGAATTTTTCGACTATAATTGCGGATATTGTAAGCGCGCTTTACCTGATATTCAGGCTGTAGTTGACGAAGATGATAAGGTCCGTGTTGTCTTTAATGAAATGGCGATTTTAGGCCCAACATCACAAACTGCGGCTTTATGGTCGCTGGCGGCGCACAAGCAAGGGAAGTATTTTGAATATCATGTCGCTTTAATGGAGCATAAAGGCCCTAAAACAGAAGAAGAGCTTATGAAGCTTGGTGAAAGCATTGGTCTTGATGCTGAGCAGCTTAAAAAAGACGCGGCTTCTGAAGAAGTGAAAGCAGAATTTGATAAAGACATGACGGTTGCTCAGGACGTTGGTGTCCAAGGGACGCCAGCCTTTATTGTAGGAACACAATTCGTGCCGGGTTATGTGCCTAAGAATGCGCTCATGGATATTATCAAAGAAGAACGCGCAAAACTTGCGAATGAAGGTTAAACTTCTTGATTAATTTATGATAAGCTCGCGTGTATGATCTATAGAATTATTATCATTCTTTTGGTGTCGCTCGCGGGCTATCTTTCTTATAGCAGCATTAACTATGCTTACGTTAAATTTGCTGTTCACAACGTGAAGCCCGAATATACGCAAGGTAATCCAGATGCTAAGCTCACGATCGTGGAGTTCTTGGATTATAGCTGCGGTAAGTGCCATGACACGGACCCTGCGCTCAAAACAATCCTGAAAAATGAAAAAGATGTTTTGTTTATTCCAAGACCTATTTTTTCTCAAACAATAGAAGGAAATTTGGCGGGTCATTTCGCCTATGCCGCTGGCAGGCAAGGCAAATTCATCGAGGCGCATAATGCGCTCATAGAAACATATAGGCCTTTAAATGATGTCCTTATAGATCAAATAATTGAAGAGCTTGATCTAGATAAAGAGCAGATTATTGAGGATATGAAGGATCAAAAAATCACCAGGCAGCTGAAAAAAAATTATTCCTATAATAGAGCGCTTGGCTCACCAACTATTCCCACATTCTTTATAAATAACCGTATTCTTTGGATTATCAATATAGGCCAAGTGCCAACCGCTACGGAGTTCCAAAAAGTTATACAAGAAGCCAAGGATTCAGCATTATGATCTCCAGATATTACAAAATAGCTTTTGCTCTATTCGCGTTAGTGAGCTCTGTTTTAATCTCATCACATTCAATGGCAACGAAATCGGATGCCTATGTCATAGAGAATCCCTATGCGTTTGTAACGGCTAGCGCGCAAAAAAATGGCGCAGTTTTTTTGAAAATTAAAAGCACGAACGAGCAAGATGATAAACTCATAGCTGCCAGCGCGGATGTGGCTGAGCGTGTTGAATTGCACACCCATATTATGGAGGGAGATGTGATGAAAATGCGCAAAGTTGAAGGGTATGATTTACCGGCAGGGGAAATGGTTGAGCTTAAACCGATGAGCCATCACATCATGCTAATGGGGCTTGAAAACCCTTTAGAGGAAGGAAGTGCATTCCCCCTGACTTTGAATTTTGAGCATCATGCGCCTGTGACGGTTGAGGTGAAGGTGGTCTCGCCAGCCAGCGCAATGTCCGGCGATCATCACCATCATCATGATCATGGTGCGCATTAAGATAAATGAGTTTGAGACCATGAAAAAAATTCTGATTTTAAATGGCCCTAATTTGAACATGCTAGGCCTTCGTGAGCCCGAGATATACGGCTCGGATACGCTTGATGATATTAAAGGCTGGTGCCTTGAAAAGGCAAATGAGCTTGGTGTTGATGTGGATTTTCGTCAATCCAATCACGAAGGCGAACTTGTAACATGGATTCAGCAAGCGCGCGGAGATGCTGATGGGCTCATAATTAATGCAGCTGCTTATACACATACCTCGGTCGCACTCCACGATGCGTTGAAAACACTTGATATCCCCATAATTGAGCTGCATATTTCTGACCCTGAAAAACGTGAAAAATTTCGCCATATCTCTTATATACAGCCCGTTGCAAGCGAAGTGATCAAGGGGTTGGGTGCAAAAGGATATGTACTAGCTCTTGAAAAGCTCTTCAAACTCTTGTAAGCAGTCCTGATAATTTAAAAATAAAAGAGATGTGAAGTCGCATGAAAATTGATTCTGATACCATTGACGCTATTAAGCAAGTTGCTGAGCTGATTGAAGAGACAGGAATGTCTGAGATTGAAATTACTGCAAAAGATCAATCGATTCGTTTAAGTAAAGGCGGAACGGCTGTTATGGCTGCTGCCCCATCTGCTGCAGTTCCAGCAATGCCGTCTGATCCGGCGATTCCTCAAATGGCGAGTACCTCTACTGATACGACAGCCCATACACACCCTGGCGCTGTTACATCGCCAATGGTTGGTACTGTATATTTACAGCCTGAGCCAGGAGCACCATCATTTGTAAGCAAAGGTCAAAGCGTTCAAGCGGGCGATACTTTGGTAATTATCGAAGCCATGAAGGTGATGAACCCAATCAAAGCTGATAAATCTGGTACTGTGACACAACTTCTTGTTGGTGACGGTCAGCCAGTAGAATTCGGCGATGTATTGATGGTTATTGAGTAAGCTAACGAATAGGAATCAAACCTATGTTCAAAAAAATCCTTATAGCCAATCGCGGCGAAATTGCCTTGCGCATTATCCGTGCTTGCCGTGAAATGGGTATCGAAACTGTGGCTGTGCACTCAACAGCTGATAGTAGCTCGATGGCAGTGCGCCTCGCTGATGAGTCAGTATGTATCGGCCCACCACAAGGTAAAGATAGCTACCTAAATATCCCAGCGATCCTAAGTGCTGCAGCACTAACTGGGGCAGAAGCTATTCACCCGGGTTATGGTTTTCTCTCTGAAAATGCGCAATTTGCACGCATGGTCGAAGAGCATGGATTTACGTTCATCGGTCCAACGCCAGAGCATATCGAAAAGATGGGCGATAAGGTTACAGCTAAGCAAACTGTTAAAGAGCTTGGCCTTCCAGTTGTTCCTGGATCGGAAGGCGGCGTAAATACGCCTGAAGAAGGTCTGCAAGTTGCTGAAGATATGGGCTTCCCTGTTATCATCAAAGCGGCAAGCGGCGGTGGCGGTAAAGGGATGCAGGTCGTTACAGAAGCGGGCGCGTTCAAAGAAGCTTTCACAACAGCGCGCCGTGAGGCAAAAGCTAACTTTGGCGATGATACAGTTTATATTGAGAAATTCTTAGGTAACCCACGTCACATCGAGATCCAAGTTTTCGGTGATACGCATGGAAACGCCATTCATCTTGGCGAGCGTGATTGTTCTATCCAAAGACGTCACCAAAAGCTCGTGGAAGAAGGGCCGTCTCCTGTATTGCCTGAAAAACTTCGTGAAGAAATCGGTGAGCTTGCTGCAGATACAATTCGTCGTATGGGCTATCGTGGCGCAGGGACGATTGAGTTTCTCTATGAAGATGAGAAATTCTACTTCATGGAAATGAACACACGTATTCAGGTTGAGCACCCAGTGACAGAAATGATTACAGGGATTGACTTGATCGCTGAACAAATTCGTGTTGCTGCTGGTGAAGAGCTATCGATTAAGACCTCACCAAAGTTCCGTGGTCATGCGATTGAAATTCGTATCAATGCTGAAGACCCTGACACATTCATTCCATCTCCTGGTAAGATTGTACAATTTCATGCGCCAGGTGGCCTTGGCGTACGTTTCGATAGCGCTATATATAATGGCTACAGCATCCCGCCATATTATGATTCTATGATCGGGAAGTTGATTGTACATGGTCGTAGCCGTGAAGAATGTATCAAGCGTATGCGCAGAGCTATTCGTGAGACAATTGTAGATGGTGTGAAAACAACTCTGCCACTGCATGATTGGATTTTACAGCAGCCTGAATTTATCAGCGGAGAATACACAATTCACTGGCTTGAGAAAAAACTAAAAGAGCGCTCTTAGGACTTAAAAGAATAAGAGCCACTAAAGGCAGTTAAATGAAATTCTTACTTATATCCGGGTCACACCGCGATGATTCCCAATCGACAAAAATCGCAAATTGGATGGCTGATAACTTAGCCGCCAAGGATGAAAGCTTCGAAGTTGATATCTTGGATCTCGCCTCATCGGATATTCCTTTTTGGGATGTATCAGCGTGGGATCAATCTTCAGACTTAAGCGCGCAAATGAAACCTTATCTAGAGCGCGTAACGCAAGCCGATGCTTTTGTACTCATCGCGCCTGAATGGGGCGGTATGGTGCCTGCGATGCTAAAGAACTTCCTTCTTTATATCGGAACGAAAGAAGCCGGGCACAAGCCAGCTCTTATCGTCGGCGTATCAAGCGGGCGTGGCGGTAAATACCCAATGTCAGAGCTTCGTATTTCTGGTTATAAGAACTCTCGCCTAGTACATATTCCTGATCATCTTATCGTGCAGAATTGCGAAAATGTCATGAATGATGCTGATATCAATAGTGGCGATGAGGGCGATCAAGAAATTAAAAAGCGTGCAGATCATTCTCTATATGTTTTAAGTGCATATGCAAAAGCACTCAAAACGATGCGCGATTCTGTCGAAGGTCTTTTCAATCCAAAATTCCCATTCGGTATGTAAGGCTGGCGCTTTTAAGCGAAATTTCCTTTTTTCGCGCAGCTAAGCCATAATAGAGCCATGAAGTTTGTTTTAACACCAGAGCTCATATTGCAAGCCTATAGGCAGGGACTTTTTCCAATGGCTTATAGCGCTGAGAGTAAGCATATCCAATGGGTATGCCCCGAAGAGCGAGGCCAGCTGTCGATTGAAGAGATTCATATCCCTAAAAGCTTGCGCAAGATCATTCGCAAAAACCTCAAAAGCTATAAACCAGCGTATGAAATTCGTATTAATACCGCTTTCAAGGATGTGATATTGGCTTGCGGTGAAGCAACCGATGAGCGCCCACAAACATGGATTAATGACGAGATTATAGATCTATATTGCGCGCTGCATGAGCAAGGCCATGCCCATAGTGTTGAATATTGGCATAAAGCCGATAATAACCAGGAGCCTGCACTTATGGGCGGTCTATACGGCCTTGCAATTGGTGGGGCATTTTTTGGTGAAAGTATGTATTCGCGTTATCCAAATGCCAGCAAAATTGCGCTTATTCACCTTGTCGCGCGCCTATATAAATTAGGCTATAGCGTTCTTGATACACAATTTATAAATGATCATCTCTTGCAATTCGGCGTTTATGAGCTTGGCCATGATGACTATATGAAGCGCCTGCATAAAGCCTTGCAGCTTAAAGCGCAGCCATTTGCGAGTTTGAGCTCTATAAAAGAGGAGAATAAAATCATACAAGATTATCTGGCAATGAGAAAAGAACAGGCTCTTCCTTAAGGCTTATTAATCGTTCTGCTGTGCGCCTTCTTCTGCTGATTGATCTGTTGCTGGCTCAGAATTGACAGGAGTGGCTGTAGAGCTCGCTGCATCACTTTGCGGCTGTTCAGGGGCTTGTTCTTCTTTGATTACGCCCTCACCCTCTCTAATCTCATCAGTGCTATCTTCGCTTGTGGTGTCGTTTGTCTCTTCTGGTGCGCTCGCTTTTTCAAGACAATCTAAAACCCAAACATCATAGATCGGGTGATCCATAGAGGAAAGCCCTGGGCTTGAAGCAAACATCCAGCCACTAAAAATCCATTGAGCATTTTGTTCAAGTTCGCCGCTTTCCTCATTGTGAAGCGTTGGGATCTCCCATACTTGAAGGAACGAAGCAGCTTCAGGCTTTTCCATTTCTGGCGTTTTGCGGCAAGATTGCACTTTTAGATAAATCTCACCGAATTTAATCGTGCTGCCGACATCCGCATCTAATGTCATTGTACGCGCTGTGGTCTTGTCGAGTAATCTGAGTTTAACAGCCGGAAAATCAATATTGGCTTCCTGCGCCTGCACGCTTGCAAAAGGCCAGGCTATAGAAATGAGCAGGCTTGTCGCCGCGAGTGTAAGGGCAGGGCGTTTAATCTTACTGATCGCTTGTCTCATCATCTTTATCATCTTTTTGCATGCTAAAGATAAATTGACCAAGCAGCTGCTCAAGATTTTGTGGTGCTTGTGTATATTCAATGCGATCACCATCTTCTAAGAAATCTTCTTCTGCGCCAGGCTCTAAAAGAAGATATTTACCACCAAGAAGACTTTCGCTGCTGATAAGAGCGGCTGTGTCTAAGGGAAGTTTATATTGAGAATCGATGTTAAGATAAACTTTTGCTAAATAGCTCTCTTGGTCAAGATCAACAGCACTAACTGTTCCAATTTTAACGCCGCTTATCTGGACTTCATCACCAGCCTGTAACCCGCCAATTCCAGAGAAATACGCGACAACTTGATAGCCATCTTTACCTTTTGAAAGATCTGCAGTCTTGTAACCATAAGTGAAAAAGAACGCAGCGACAGCAATGACGACAGCACCAAGAAAAGTCTCAAATAAATTACGCTTCATATATATTAACCCTGAAAATAAATTGGCTTGTTGTTTTGTTGGAATGCTTACTCTGGTGGGCTCCATGCCTCATAGTCACCAGTCGCTTTATCTCTTTGACCTCCAGAGAGAAGATGCCCTGGCGGTCTGTAAGCTTGCGTTGTCCCAGTCAAATTAGGCTGGTGAGGCTTTTGCCATGTACGGCGGTATGAGCTTGTTTCTTCTGATGGTACAGCATCAGTTTGATGATGCAACCAACCATACCATTCTGGTGGAACACTTGAAGCTTCCGGTGCGCCAGCATACATAACCCAGCGGCGCTCACGCTTATAGCCTGGTCTAGGCTTTGTGCTTCTGTAATATTTATTCCCATCCTCATCTTTGCCGACAAATTGTCCGCGTGATGTTGTGAAGAGTGAAATATGTGCAGGTGATAAAACACCCAATAAGCTTAAAAGTTTCATCGGTAATCCATGTCTTTTAATCGTCTTTTAATCAAGAGCAAATCAAGGAATTAATTATTTCCTTTACAATAGCCCTTTACAAGGTCTAAGTCTCTTTTATTATCATGAAAAATCAAAAAGCACACCCCCTATAGAGAGTTTTTAAGATGAGCATTGCAGAAAAACTAACATCCCTTGGATATGAGCTTCCTCAAGTTGCAGCCCCAGCTGCCAATTATGTTCCATATATCGTGAGCGGTAAGCATATCTTTATCGCGGGGCAAATTCCTTTTCTAAATGGTCAGGTTATGCATACAGGCCGCCTCGGTGAGGATTTATCAATAGAGCAAGGGATGGAAGCGGCGCGTGCATGTGCGCTTAATATTCTAGCGCAAGCCATAGCTGCAGTAGAGGGTGATGAAAGCCGTATAAAACAGCTTGTACGTTTGGGCGGCTTTGTGAATTGTACGGCAGATTTTTATGATCATCCAAAAGTCATTAACGGCGCTTCTGATTTGATGGTTGAAGTATTGGGTGATGCTGGCAAGCATGCGCGTGCAGCTGTTGGCGCGCCAAGCCTGCCTTTAAAGGTTGCTGTTGAGATTGATGCTATTTTTGAAATTGCTTAAAGCGCGCATATACTGATCAGGGTTGCATAGCGCGTAAGCTAGTCTTTGTTGAAAAGCGTTAAAGCTTGATCCTTGCAAAGCTGTTTAAACTCGGCTTGTTCTGTTTGCTTGAGCGCAATGCCTGTATCTTCTGGACTAACCCCATAATACACAGAGCGCACCCCGACACTTTCAATAAGCGCTGCCCCGATTTTTGTCGGATAGCTAGAGCAATATACAATACAATCACTTAAATCACTACGGCCAAGCTTTTCAGCCACTTGGCGTATGGCCATCACTTCAGCATGCGCTACAGGATCATAGCGGGCAGCATGGCGATTTGTTCCTCTGCCAAGGATCTTGCCCCCTTGATCTGTCACAATCGCTGCATAGGGGCCGCCTTTATTATCGCGGACATTGGCGCTTGCCATCTCGATAACTTTTTCCATGATTTCTTCGGGCTTAAAGCTCGTTTCATGCCCTTCAACGCCCATAGGCTCAGGGTTAATGCCATTACGTTTGAGAATATGTTGAATGGTTTTGATAAGGCGCGCTGGATCAACTGGTTTTTGCATCAGCATCGCCACATTTAATGAATTGGCATAGGTTAAAAGATCTGCTGATTCATCTGCGGTGACTAAGACAATAGGGATTTTAAGGCCTTCAGCCATAATGTGCTTTGCAAATTCAAGCCCACCTGCCGGCGACATATTCACATCAACAAGCGCAAGGTCAATTTCATGCTCATCAACGACATCAGCCGCGCTTTGCCCGTCAATCGCTTCAAACGTCCTGTAGCCGTGCGTTTCAACAATACTTTTTAGTAATTGTCGACTGATATCATTATCTTCAGCAATTAAAATCGAAATAAATGGCTTATTTTTCATCATTATAATTTATCACTATTCATCTTCATGTTAAAATCAATAAAATGAAAAAAGACTTAACATATACACAAAATGGCAGTGCCATCTTCATCATTCTGATTGCGATCGCTTTGTTCGCAGCATTAAGCTTTGTGGTCGGCGGCATGCTCCGTGGCGGCGGTGCTGATGTCGGTGCAAGTGAAAAGCGTACGATGATGATAGGGGAGATGCTCGATTATTCTCGTAAAATGAAGTTGGCGATCCAGCAAATGCGTATTGCTAATGATTGTGATGATGATGAAATCAGCTTCTCTCAAGCAAGTGGCGACGCTTATGAATATAGCTCACCTCTGGATGATAGCTGTAAAGTCTTTGAAATCGCAGGCGGTAATATGTCGTCCTTCGCAATTGATTCTAGTTTGCTTGTCGATTCTTCAGGCCTATCGAAAACGACTGGTTATGGCGAGATGCATTTTACCGGTGAAGCCGATATTGATACAGTTGGTTCTAGCTGTGGCGGCGGAGGATCATCTTCTTGCCGAGACTTGCTTCTTCTTGTTCCTTACCTCAAAAAAGATGTTTGTGATGAGATCAATACAAAGCTTTCAATTGATAACTATGCCAGCATTGATATTGACGGCCATGACTACGCTGATTCTGATAAGTTCACCGGAACTTACGGCTCGTCCACAGGCGCCTCTATTGGTGATGGTACAAGCTATTTAGATGGCAAGACAGTCGGCTGTTTCTCAGAAACAGATCACCCATCATATACATTTTTCCAAGTTCTAATCGCTCGATAAAAATGCCAATCCAAAGCGGAGTGTGAGAAGGGAGGCGGTGCTGATTTATTCCGCATCCTCATGATCTGGCTCATCATCGCCTTTATATTCGATCGCTTTAGGCAAAGCCTTGTAATCAAAGACCAGCTCCCCATCTTGGAAATCAACCAAGACAAGGCCGCCATTTTCCAACGCACCAAACAGAATTTCTTCTGCTAAAGGTCGTTTGAGTTTTTCTTGAATAACGCGTGAGAGTGGACGAGCACCCATCGCAGGATCATAGCCTTGCTCTGCAAGCCACTTACGCGCTTCATCGCTCAAATCAATCTCGACATTGCGATTAGCAAGCTGTGCCTCTAGCTGGATTACAAATTTATCGACAACCTTCTCAACAGTTTCTGGTCTTAGATTTTGGAATGGCACTATCGCATCTAAACGGTTTCTAAATTCCGGCGAGAAGGTACGCGTAATCGCCTCATTATCCGCATAGCCAGCACCATCGTCACCCAATGAGCGGTTAAAACCAACAGGCGTTTTCGCAATTTCTGAAGCGCCGGCATTTGTGGTCATGATCAAGACAACATTGCGGAAATCAATGGTCTTGCCATTATTATCCGTCAGCTTACCGTAATCCATAACCTGCAAAAGAATGTTAAATAGATCAGGATGCGCCTTTTCAATCTCATCTAAAAGAAGCACGCAATGCGGGTTTTGATCAATCTTATCGGTCATCAAGCCACCTTGCTCAAACCCGACATAGCCTGGCGGACTACCGATCAGACGGCTCACAGAATGGCGCTCCATATATTCACTCATATCAAAGCGAATAAGCTCAATGCCCATAGTCTTAGCAAGCTGTTTAGAAACTTCGGTTTTACCAACACCCGTTGGCCCAGCAAATAAATACGAGCCGATAGGCTTCTCATCATCGCGTAAGCCTGCACGCGACATTTTCACGGAATCGACCAAAATATCAATCGCAGCATCTTGATCATAAACCATCGTTTTGAGATCACGTTCTAAATTCATGAGCGCATCTTTATCGCTCTGTGTCATCGTTGCAGTTGGTATTTTCGCAATCGCAGACACAACACCTTCAATATCAGCCTTTTCAATCAGCTTCTTGCGCTGTTCTTCAGGCACAAGCATTTGCGCCGCACCAACCTCATCGATAATATCAATCGCTTTATCTGGAAGCTTGCGATCGCCCATATATTTATCAGAGAGCTTCACTGCCGCTTGGATCGCCTCATCTGTATATTCTACGCCATGATGTTTCTCGTAATAAGGCTTGAGCCCCATTAGGATCTTGATCGCATCTTCAACAGAAGGCTCATAGACATCAATTTTTTGGAAACGGCGTACAAGCGCGCGATCTTTTTCAAAATGATTGCGATATTCTTTATAAGTGGTCGAGCCTATACATTTCAAAGAGCCATTAGAAAGCGCTGGCTTTAGAAGGTTGGAGGCATCCATAGCGCCGCCGCTCGTCGCGCCTGCACCGATGATGGTGTGAATTTCGTCAATAAACAGCACCGCGCCATCAAGCTCTTCGAGCTCTTTTAATACCATTTTCAAGCGCTCTTCAAAATCCCCGCGATAACGCGTACCCGCCAAAAGGGCCCCCATATCAAGGCTATAGATCGTGGTTTCTTTTAAAACCTCAGGCACTTCACCTTCGACAATTTTCTTCGCTAAGCCTTCAGCAATTGCAGTTTTACCAACGCCCGGATCACCCACATAAAGCGGGTTGTTCTTAGAGCGGCGGCAAAGAATTTGTATCGTGCGCTCTACCTCTTTATCGCGGCCAACCAGTAAATCAATCTTACCTTCATTGGCCTTATCGTTAAGGTTCACGCAATAAGCATCCAGCGCTTCGCCGGATTTCACTTCTTTATCTGTGTAATCTTCCGTGCCGCGCGGTGTGCGGTTCGCATCGCCTTCCGTAGGCACTTTCGCTATGCCATGCGAGATATAATTCACCGCATCAAAACGCGTCATATCTTGCTCTTGCAAGAAATAAACAGCATGGCTTTCACGCTCTGAAAACATCGCGACTAAAACATTCGCGCCCGTTACTTCTTCACGGCCAGAGGACTGCACGTGAATAGCTGCGCGCTGTAGAACACGTTGAAACGCTGTCGTTGGCTTGGCTTCTTCGCTTTCAAGATTCACTAAATAGGTCAACTCATTCTCTATATAGGTGGTGAGCTGATCTCTTAAATCAGGCAAAGAAATGCCGCATGATCTTAAAACAGCCATGGCGTCTTGATCATCTGTGAGCGCTAAAAGCAAATGCTCAAGCGTTGCATATTCGTGATGAAATTCACCCGCCGCAGCTAGGGCTTTATGAAGAGTTTGTTCAAGGTTTTTGGATAACATATCGTTGCCACACTTTTATAAATATCATGCTTTAAGTCTTTCTATCATCATATCACAGAAGCCCGTGTGGATAAAAAGATTTTGCACGCGCATACGATATGCTTAGAGCCAAATCTTTAATGATGGTGCTTCATGCTGCCACCCATATTCATATGGTGCATCATGCCATCCATTCCATGGATCATATCTGGCGTAATCTTAACAGCATCTGCATCACCTTTATATTGCTTGATGATGTTATGCATGAGAGCAATCTCTTGCTTTTGATCACGCAAGATATCAAGGCACATCTGTCTCAAATATCCATTATTCGCATCTGGATTATCAAGATAATCCTGCGCCATAATGAGCGCGCCTTCATGATGAACAATCATCGCTTTAGCAAAGCGCACATCTTCTTCTGAAATATGATCATTATAATAAAAGATAGATTGAATTGGCGGCATGGGAAGGCGAATAAATTCGTTCTTTTGCGCGAGCCCCTGATCTGCAACTTTTTTGAAATAGGCATCTTTGGAATATTTAAGCATTTGCATGTAATGCTCGATTTTATCCAGCATAGAAATCTCAAAACTCTGATTATGTTTGATGCCTCTGGCAAGCGCCGCTAAACGAACGCTAGTACCTTTTTTATCTTTAAAATAATCATTAACCATGCTCAAAGCTCCGGCATGGTGAGGGCGCATACCAATGATAAAATCAAGATCAGCTTTTTTGTTAGCTTCACTAAATTGCGGCACATACCAAGCTGTAGAGGCTAAGGGTTTTTCATGAGTGTAATCTGGCTCAATCACAGACTGCGCCTGCGCGCTCGTCACCGCTGCTGTCATGCTTAAAAATGAGAGCGTAAAAATCAGTTTTGTTTTTGAAAATGCCATGAACTTATCCCTTATTGTGTGTAAAAAATGCCTACTAAGCACAAGCAATAAATATAAGGGATGCACCGTGTTTTTCAAGTCACTCTCTTGTGCTTAATGCGCTTTATCAAATAAATGCATCAGCTTATAAGCGATTCCATAGCTCGCTGGTATAGAAACGATCGCACCAAGTATGGCAGCATAAGTTATATATTCCATTTCACTTTGCGCCAGCTGAGGCATCAAAACGACGCCCATAACAAATACGCCCATGAAAAATGGTGCGGCCATAATCCAGATGATTGCTGTAACTTTTCCCATGATAAACCTCGTAAAATTTCGATCTTTATATTTATTATTTTACAGGTCTGCTCGGTGTTTGAAATTGTCCAAAGTCAAAAGCGTTTATAGTTTATGATTCATCTATCGGGTCAGCGCATTCCCACATGATTTCATTATCATTGAGGTGATCGATCACCTCGCTCAGCTCCGTATCGGCGGGAACGCTAATCGCATAGTAAGATGCATCTGCACCTTCATAGGCGCAAGCCATAGCATCAAGGTAGCTTAAGATTGTCTCGGAGGTACCGTTATGCACTTCTTCAGCATCGAAAATAATGCGCAAAGTTCTGTTGCCCGATTTTGCCTCTATTACACTAAAGCTAAGGCTGCCATCAGCATTGCTTTCGGCTTTTATGACATCGCCATAGGAAACCCCATATGCGTAATAAGGTGTGTTATCCAACTTGTAAAAGCCATCGCCGTGCTCAACCGCCCACATGGTTTCATTGCCAGCGCTGCCATCTTCATTCTCTATTGCGAATGAAATTTGCACATGTTTTACGTTTGAGTCTTGGTTGATATCGGTACTCATAATATAGCCTGATTCTAGTTTGTTTATGTGTTACTCACGTTCCATCGTGCATTGCAAAGGCTGCTCATTGGCGCGAGAAAAATCCATGACTTGCGCAACTTTTGTCTCAGCCACTTCGCGTGTGAAAACACCGCATATGCCAACGCCGCGTCTATGGACATGCAGCATGATGTCAGTCGCTTCTTGATGGCTCTTGGAAAAGAATTTTTCAACCACATGCACGACAAATTCCATCGGTGTGTAATCATCATTAAGAAGCATGACTTTGTACATCGAAGGCTTTTTAGTTTTAGGTCTGGTCTTGAGCATCAGTCCAGTTTCTTCGTGCTCTTCTTCAAAGCCGTCATCATCGCTATTGCTATATGGATCATCGCCATCATCATGCGCATTAATCTCACAGCAATGCATACGCGCTTCGAGATGCGCGCAATGATTTAAAAACCAAAGATGTGATGTGTTATCAATGTCTAGCAACGCTCATATCCGTGTTTGATTAAAATTAAAGCCATGTCTTACAATATATAACGCTATTATATCAATAATAAAGAAACGCGCAAAAAGAAAACAGCTCTCAAGTAACGCAGTGGTAGAGCGTAAAAAAACTAGCTCTCAAGTAACGAAGTGGTAGAGCGTAAAAAAAACTAGCTCTTACATATTTAAGATTTATCAGCATAAAGAAAAACCCGCCATAGAGAACCTAATGAGCGGGTCATTCAAAATCATATATAAAGTGCTTAAGAATTAAGCAGCAGCTTTAGATGCTTTTTCAATCGCTTTGCTAACTTGCGTATTGATTGGCTCCGCGCTGTCATTAAGAAGCTTAACGCTCATTTCAGAAAGCTTAGTTGCACCGCTCATGAACTCATCAAAGTTTTCTTGAACGATTTTATTTTGTGCTTCCGCAGCTTCGTTAATTGTTTTTGACGCCATGATTTCTTTAGCGTATTGAGCTTGCTTCTCAGCAGCGCTTTGTGACATTTCAGTTGCTGTCTTGATAATGCTTTCCATGCCTTTGGCGAAAATTGTACCTGATTTGATTACAGCTTCAATATTTTCGCGGCTAGCATTAGCAGCTTCTTGAGCAAATTTGTCGAATTTAAAGTTTTGTGCTTGAGTTGGCATTAGGGCCTCCATTTTCATGAATTTGTTTAGGTCTGGTAATGTGGGTTTTACCCCTTGAGTGAATAAACCGTAAGGACTAGCAGTGCTAGCTGTCTTAGGTGCGCTTGGTGTAGTTTGGGCTACACTCTTCTTTTTTGCTGCAACTGTTTTTTTAGCAGGTGCCTTTTTAGCCACAGTCTTCTTAGCCGTTGCTGTATTTGCAGTAGTTTTTTTTACAGATGTCTTTTTGGCAGCGGCTGCTTTTTTAGCAGGCTTCTTTTTTGCAGAAGTGCTTTTCATTGGAACTACATTTGTAGTTTTAGACGCAGATGTTTTTTTCTTCGCAGTTTGCTTAGCCATAGGGTAATCCTTAACATCAAAAAATCAAAATTTATTGCAATGCAACAATTATAGAATATCAACTTTAGGTGAGGGGGTCAACCCTTTTTTGCACTGCGCAATATTCTATACATATACTATTTAATCATAGTATAGTGATTCGACATTAACACAAAATGCATAATAAGTATAAAAAAGCTTTCCTTTTTCCACGGAACTCTATAGAGATACGCGGATAATTCTAAGAACAGGTTTATGAAGATGAGCACAGAAATTCGTAATATCGCCATTATCGCACACGTTGACCATGGCAAAACAACATTGATTGATAACCTTATGAAGCAGAGCGGTATGTTTCGTGAGAACCAGCGTGTAGATGAGCGCGTAATGGATTCCGGCGATCTTGAGAAAGAGCGCGGCATTACAATTTTGGCAAAGCCTACATCTATTAAGTGGAATAATATCCGTATCAATATTATCGATACGCCAGGTCACGCCGACTTTGGTGGTGAAGTTGAACGCGTTCTACACATGGCTGATGGTGTTATCCTTTTGACCGATGCAGCCGAAGGCCCAATGCCGCAAACAAAGTTTGTTCTCGGTAAAGCGCTTAAGCAGGGTCTACGACCTATCGTTGTGATTAATAAGATTGACCGTCCAGATGGCCGTCCCGAAGAAGTGGTTGATGAAGTGTTCGATTTGTTCTGTTCACTCGATGCCAATGACGCCCAGCTCGACTTCCCGATCATGTATGCGTCTGGTCGTGATGGTTGGTGTGTAAAAGAACTTGAAGATCCAAGAGAAAATCTTCACCCGCTTCTCGATTTAATCTTAGAGCATGTGCCTGCGCCGAATGTGCATGAAGGCAAGCCATTCGCGATGCTCGCGACACTTCTTGATTCAGATCCATTCTTAGGCCGCTGTCTAACAGGCCGCGTTCTTCATGGTTCTGCAAAAGTAAATGACAGCGTTAAGGCTATCGGTCTTGATGGTTCTCAAGTAGAAGCAGGACGTTTGTCTAAGCTTATGATGTTTGACGGAACGGAGCGCGTGCCGGTAAACGAAGTGCATGCCGGTGATATTATCTGTATTGCAGGTCTGACAAAAGCATCTGTTGCTGATACGATTTGTGATCCATCTGTGACAGAGCCACTTCAATCGACACCGATTGATCCACCAACAATGAGCGTGAATATCACAGTGAATGATTCTCCATTCGCGGGTAAAGAAGGAACGAAAGTAACTTCAACAATGATCCGTGAACGCTTGATGGCTGAAGCTGAAACAAATGTTGCGATCACATATAATGAGTCAGACAATAAAGACGCATTTGAAATTGGCGGACGTGGAGAACTTCAACTCGGCGTTTTGATTGAGCAAATGCGCCGCGAAGGTTTCGAGATGACAGTGTCTCGCCCTAAAGTGGTTTTCAAAGAAGAAAATGGCGAAAAGCTCGAGCCGATTGAAGAAGTGATCATTGATGTTGATGAAGAATATTCTTCTGGCGTTGTTGATTCTATGAATCGCCGTAAAGCGGAAATGACAGACATGCGCTCTTCTGGTGCAGGCAAACAGCGCATTACTTTCCTTGCTCCATCACGTGGTTTGATTGGTTATCAATCAAAATTCTTAACCGATACACGCGGAACAGGTGTGATGAACCGTCTCTTCCACTCATATGCACCTTATAAAGGTGATGTTGGACAACGTAGAAACGGCGCACTAATTTCGATGGAAACAGGAACAGCTGTTGCTTATGCGATCTTCAACTTGCAAGATCGCGGCGCGATGTTTATCGGTCACCAAACACCAGTTTATCAAGGTATGATCGTTGGCGAGCATAGCCGAGAAAATGATCTTGAGATTAACGTGCTTAAAGGTAAAAAGCTAACCAACATGCGTGCATCAGGAAGTGATGATGCGGTAACACTTGTTCCGCCACGCCGTATGTCTTTGGAAGATATGATGGCTTACATCAATGATGACGAGCTTTTGGAAGTAACGCCAAAATCTCTTCGCCTTCGTAAGCTTCACCTCTGCCCACATGAGCGTAAGAAAGCTTCTAGAGCAGCGAGCTAATATATAATTCCTAAGCTTGATTTAGATTTAAAAATCCCGTGATCTTATTGCGGGATTTTTTTCTGCCTACTCGTTACTCATCTGTGCTCTAAGGGCTTGCAGTTGCTGTTGCATTTTGTAGGCATCAATCTGCGCTACAACTGTTTTTAAGCGATCTGATAATTGGCTATAACTTTTATAACAATCAGATTTTTCTGCTAGCGCGTTAAGCGTAGTATTGAGCATATCATCTTCTTGCTCTAAGTATCTAGATATCGAGATGCCAATGATGTGTCTTTCATGGAATCCGTGATTATTTTTTGGGTCTTCGACTTGATCGCCTAGAAAAAGAGTTTCAGCGAGAGATTCAAACGCGTCAGATAACGGTTGATAGCCTGTAGTTTTGATAGTCTCGTGTGCGTGGCCTAACTCTATCGATCTATATCTTCCATCTTTTAGAACTTGTTCCTGAAATTGCTCTGTAGTCGTTGGAAAGTCGAAGTCTTGACTGTTTCTTGATCTCACATTACTCATAATATATTCCTAATCTAAATAATCGTCCTGTAATTTTTAAATAAGTTAAATTAATGAAATTATTATGTCAAGTAAATTCCCCTCTTGTGATTTGAGCTAAAATCCTTATGCTTGCTGCTTTGCAAAAATAATTGTCCATGGAGAACAAAATGCATAGCGAAGCGGGCCTTCCACCAGCGCAATCAGCGCCAATGAATTTCTTTAGTAAATATAAAATTGAAGTGCTTTCTGGTCTGACCGTTGCACTCGCGCTGGTTCCCGAAGCTGTCGCCTTCGCTTTCGTTGCCCATGTGCATCCCCTTGTTGGTCTGTATGCGGCCTTCATTGTGGGCTTGATCACCGCCGTATTTGGCGGTCGCCCGGGAATGATCTCCGGCGCAACTGGCGCTTTGGCGGTCGTGATGGTTAGCCTTGTTGTAGAGCATGGCGTCCAATATCTTTTTGCCACCGTAGTGCTCATGGGCATTTTACAAATTCTATTTGGGATATTCCGCCTAGGAAAATTCATACGCATGGTCCCGCACCCCGTGATGCTTGGTTTTGTAAATGGCTTAGCAATCGTAATTGGCCTCGCGCAGCTCAGCCAGTTTAAAGTCGCCGATACTATTAGCGGCAGCATGGTCTGGATAACTGGAACACCGCTTATGGTCATGCTTGGCCTTGTCTGCTTAACAATGGCGATCATCCATTTTGGCGGCAAATATATCAAAGCAATCCCTGCGCCGCTCTTAGGGATTCTCTGCGTTTCATTGCTCGTTATCGGCTTGGATATTGACGTGCCGCGCGTAGGCGATATGGCCTCGATTAAAGGCGGCCTTCCAAGCTTCGCCATCCCGCAAGTTCCTCTGAATTTAGAGACGTTATATATCATCTTCCCATACGCTATTATCCTCGCCGCCATCGGCTTGATCGAGAGTTTGTTAACCCTCAACTTGGTTGCGGAAATGACCGAAACAAAAGGCGGAGCGAGTAAAGAATGTGTGGCGCAGGGCGCAGCGAATTTCGTCACTGGCTTCTTCGGTGGCATGGGGGGGTGTGCGATGATCGGCCAAAGCATGATCAACGTAAAATCGGGGGGGCGCACCCGCGTAGCCGGTATTGTCGCATCTCTATTCCTTTTAAGTTTCATCCTTTTCGCCTCTGGCCTTATCGAGCAAATCCCGCTCGCCGCTCTTGTCGGTGTGATGTTCATGGTCGTAATCGGCACCTTCGCATGGGAAAGCTTTAAAATCCTGCACCGCGTGCCTTGGGAAGACGCTTTCGTCATTGTCCTTGTCACAGCCGTGACCGTTATGACAGACCTTGCGATTGCTGTTGTCGTCGGCGTGATCGTCAGCGCGCTTGTCTTTGCATGGAAAAAAGCCGAAGATATCGAGGTTGAAACAACAACCAACAAAAAAGGGCAGAAAGTCTATCTTGTCGATGGCCCGCTCTTCTTTGGCTCAGTGACACATTTCCAAGAAAAATTCACCCCGCAAGATGACCCGGATGATGTCATCGTAGATTTCATCAAAAGCCGTGTTTGGGACCACTCTGCACTACAAGCCATTGACGCATTAGCAGAGCGATACGCCGCGCGCGGTAAAACGCTCCACCTTGTGCATCTAAGCCCTGACTGTAAAAAGCTACTCGGTAAGGCTGGATCTTCTGTAGAGCAAATCGCAGAAGAAGACCCGCATTACGGAATCGCCGTAGATTACGACTAGGAGCGTTAAAGCGCATATAGGCTTATTTTATATGGCATCGTCCTTCACTTTGCTCGTCGATATCCTTAGGGGTGGGGGGTACCCCTACTGATTTTATTGAAGTTTCTTTCACTTTGTTCGTATGCGCAAAACCGATGCTCGCATAGTAAATCAGCTTTTCTTGGGCTGTTAATTGCTTTGCACTCTCATTAAGAGCTTTGCGTAAAGCGTTGAAAGCGGCGGAGCGTGCGCCATGTTTGAGGGCGTTCATGGAAACAGCCTTTTTGCCTGCCTCTGTGCGAGGGCCTGTAGCATTCAGCCAAGGCTTATTGGCGCGGCAGCGCTCAGCTTGTTCTTTGCGCCGCCGCTCACTCCATGCTCTACGCGGTTTTTTAGGCTGTGTCTGCACGTTTTGAGCGGCGTTTTGCGCGGCGATTTGAGAAGTTTTGTGAGTGGTTGTGTTGTCTTCTGGCATCTTGGCCTCCTAAGTTTTTATATAAATTATAGGATTGTATTCATATAAAAGCAAGCACTTATATATTGACATAAAACACTATTGTCGCTATAAGCTGCTATTAAACAGTGGAACGGTGATAAATGTTAAAACAAGCATTCGCAGACTATAATAAGAATAACGATATTAAAGAATTTGAGTTCAGCGATGTGCTGAGCCTTGTTACAGGCGTACGTCTCGCTTATAAAGAAAATCAAAAAGACTTTATCAATTCCCTGGCAGAAGTGATTAACCATGTCACTGGTCTTTCCAACATCGTTGATCGTCATAATGCCCGCGAGATGATCACTGCGGTTCATCCGCTAATTATGGCTCAACTCGATGAGCATCATCATAAAGCTTTTGAGGAGTTGAAGATGATTGTCGCTGCGCCGATCCCTCGAGAGGTGCGCCGCAGCGAGGTCGCTGTATGGAAGCATATGAACAAGAAGCTTCTTCAAAGCCCTGCTATACTTGGTGTTGCACTTGATGAGCAGATGCAAGCTGAGTGGAAAGCTCGCTTTGCAGCGTTTAGACCTGAAGAAGCGAAAAACAAACTGATCGTAATGAGCGATCATATCGCCCCTGGTAAAAATCTGAATTAGAGCGGCGCTACTGGCCCCGCTACTATGCGCCCAAGCGCATTTCTTCTAACTCTAGCCAGCGTGTCTCATAGCGCTCTAGCTTGCTTTCTGTATCGGCCAGAGCTTTCGTCATTTCATGAAACCCTTCCGTATCGCGCTTGTAAAATTCAGGATCTGCGAGCGCTTCATTATATTCGCTAATTTGCGCTTCAGCTTTTGAAATTTTATCAGGAAGCTGCATCAACTCACGCTCTAATTTATAAGAGAGCTTTATAGGCTTTTTCTCTTCTGCGGCTGCAGGCATAGGCGCGGTTTCAGGTGCGGCATCTTGAATTTTAGGTGCTGCCTCTTTTGCTTGTGGTTTAGCCTCTTTGGGTGCGGATTTATTCTTTTTAAACTCTAAATAATCGGAATAACCGCCAATATGCTGCTGCACATCCGCCTCACCTTCAAAGGCTAAAATCTTAGTCACGGTCTGATCCAAAAAGTCACGATCATGAGAGACAATGATAAGCGTGCCGTTATAATTCGATAAAATCTCCTCGAGCATATCCAGCGTATCCATATCCAGATCATTTGTCGGCTCATCGAGAATAAGGCAGGTTTTCGGATCGGCCAAAATCTTCGCCAACATCAGACGGTTTTTCTGTCCCCCTGAGAGCTGTGAAACTTTGTCAAAAGCGCGCGATGGGTCGAACATAAAGTCTTTTAAATAACCGCACACATGACGCTGCTTGCCCATCACATTAATATAATCGCCCCCGCCCGGTGAGAGTACTTTTTTAAGTGTGTCTGTCGGATCAAGGTCTGAGCGTTTTTGATCAAAGTAAGAAAACTCTAGCTCCTTTCTGCGCTTCACGCTGCCCTGATCTGGCTCTTCCTGACCGATAAGCATTTTCAAAAAGGTCGTTTTCCCAGAGCCATTTTTGCCCAAGATACCTATGCGGTCACCGCGCTGTATACGCATGGAAAATTTATTGAGGATCGGTAGATCGCCAAAAGACTTATGCACGTTATAAAACTCAGCCACCACCTTTGAGGTCGCATCAATGCTTTTGAGCGGTTTAAGTTCAATCTTTTGTGTGGCTTTTCGGTATGCCGCCTGATCAGCTTTCAGCTTCTCGCGCATCTCTTTGACCTTAGCCAGGCGTGCAACATTTCTCTTAACCCGCGCTTTAACGCCGCGGGATGCCCATTCAACTTCTAGCGCGACAGAGCTTTTACGGTTTTGAAGCTCACGCGCTTCTTGCGCTAGAATTTCTTCTGACCATTCTTCAAAATATTTAAAGCCGCGCGGAGAGACTTTCAATGTACCGCGATCAAGCCAAAAGACTTTATTGGTAATATTAGAGAGGAAGGTTCTATCATGTGAGATCACAAGCAATGTACCGCGATAGCTGTTTAAATATTCCTCTAGCCATTCAATCGCTTCCATATCTAGATGGTTTGTTGGCTCATCAAGAAGCAAGATATCTGGCTCTTCTACGAGTGCGCGCGCAAGGCCTGCACGGCGAAGCTGACCACCAGAGAGATGCGTCATCTGGCGTTTAACATCCAGCTCGAGATGCTCGGCCACAATATCAACTTTATAAGAATAGAGCTCTTTATCTTCATCCTTGATCTCTTCAAAGATGAAATCAAAAACTGTCTGGTTTTCTTTAGGGGTAATATCTTGGCGCAAATATCCAATTGTCACGCCTATATCTTCCCAGCGTTCTCCATCATCAAGCTCTTGCGCGCCTGTGATGATATTCATCAAGGTTGATTTGCCCGCGCCATTCTTGCCCACTAAGGCAATGCGGCTACCCTCATGGATATTAAAAGCCAGATTTTCAAATACGGGTTGTTCGCTATAACGCACCATGGCATCACGAACGCTAAGCAGTAATCTATTCGCCATTCTCAGTTCCTTGAATAAGTGCTTTGCACAATAGCTTTAAACGTGCGCGCTTGAAAGGCTTGTCTTGATGATGTGATCATAATTTTGATAAAAAGCTAAAAATGCGAGCGTTACTAGCGATAACGCAAGCTAAAGCCTTTGCGCATTTCTGCGACTTTATCTAAAAAATTCATCGGCAGGCTCGTATCAACAAAAACAGTGTGCTCGCGCCCTTGTGCGTCTTCCGCTGTATACATTGTGTAATGCACGCGCGCTTCGTTATTCATTACAGAGTTTTTCGGGCGCATGCCGATATATTGAAACAGCACTTCTTCTTCGGGCATAGTGATGACATCATAGGCGCCTCTTAAAGAGTTCCCGTCACCCGAAATAACCAGATTGCGAATAAGGCCTTGTTTGATCCACTGAAAGACATCCGGATCGCCAAAGCGGCGATCTTGCTTAGCCAGAGCATGAGCTTGCATCACTACGCCTAAATTTGCCAGATGCAACAAAATGATGCTTTGATATTCATCCAGCGCGTCAGCGTAAGCTTGCGGGCTTTCAGGGTTTTGCATGATAAAAGCCGCATTCAAAAGCGCATCTATGCTCTCTGTAGCCATCGGATCGTACTGGCTTGTCTCGGTATAAAGGCGGCGAAATTCTGTGAAGTCAAAGCGGGAAGGGCGCTGCGGCGCGATTGCTAAGCGCGTCATATATTCAAAGCGCGGATTGGCATTATGCGCGTTTCTTTGGATATCAGCGATTGAGCCATAGCGCGCATTGGGCTGAATGCCGTAATCTTGCTGCGCATGGGCTGTAGTTCCCAAGGATAGGCAAAGGCAAGCTGTGAATGTGATCGAAAGAAATCGGCGTATCATATTTCACATTTTAACATGTTTCGCAAAAATGAAAAACGTTTCTCATGTCTGGGTGCATTAACGAAATAAGAAAAAAGCCGGATCAATAAGACCCGGCTTCTTAAATTCTTATAGAAAGTAATAAGCTTACTCAATAATCTTTGACACAACACCCGCGCCAACAGTACGGCCACCTTCGCGGATCGCGAAACGTAGACCTTCGCTCATCGCGATTGGTGCAATCAA